>Ga0070696_100000984_pt1 | contig 18479 bp, 16 predicted proteins | sample KBSK1253metaG_FD_65474 | JGI IMG/M metagenome (GOLD analysis project Ga0070696, IMG submission 65474) | Corn, switchgrass and miscanthus rhizosphere microbial communities from Kellogg Biological Station, Michigan, USA - KBS K1-25-3 metaG | ecosystem: Host-associated > Plants > Roots >... | reverse complement strand
CGTCCGCGACGCGTACGCGGAGTTCGAGCGCGACTTCGTCCGTCCGGCGTGGGAGCGCCGCGCGGGGGTCGTCGCTGCCGTCCGCCGCGGTGAGGTGACGGAGGAGGCGCTGCCGCACGACATCCTCACCGTGCTGCTCCTCCACCGCGACGACCCGCAGCTCGAGCTCGGCGACGATCAGCGTGTCGTGCGCGAGGTCGCGACGTACCTGCAGGGCGGCACGCACACGAGCGCGCAGACGCTGGTGAACGCGCTCGACATCATCTTCGAGCGGCCCGATGCGGACGCGATCCTCGGGCGCATCGCGTCGGACACGCTGTTCGCGCAGCGCGTCGTGCAGGAGACGCTGCGCCTGCGGCCGACGACGCCGAAGGCGAAGCGCCGCGCCGAGGCGGACACGGACGTGGCCGGCGTGCGGATCCCGAAGGACGCGCAGGTCGTCCTCGATCTCGAGAAGGGCAACCGCGACCAGAGCGTGTTCGGCCCGACCGCCGCCGAGTTCGACCCTGATCGGGTGCTCGACGCGAGCGTCCCGCGCTGGGGGCTCTCGTTCGGAGGCGGGCCGCATCAGTGCCCGGGTCGCGCGGTCGGCGCCGGCTTCCCCGTGCCGTCGACGTTCCGCGTGGACGACGAGCACGTGTACGGGCTCGTCGCGCTGGAGGTGCAGACGGTCGCGCGCCGCGGTGTGCGCCCCGACCCGGAACGCCCGCCCGAGCGCGATCTGCGGACCGCGCGCTTCACGCGCTGGCTGCACTACTACGTGCGCTTCGAGGGACGGGCCGCCGCGCGTTAGTTAGTGCGCGGTCGTCCACTCCAGGATCGCCGCGGCGGTCACGTCGGGCATCTCCCAGAAGTACCCGTGTGCCGCGCCCTCGATGACCCGCTTCGTCGCGTTGGGGAGGCGGGAGAGCAGGAAGTCGGATTGCTCGGTGTGGACGCCGGTGCCCATCGCCGCGGTATCCCGGTCGCCGATGAGCACGAGCGCCGGCACGCGGATCTCGTGCACGCGCTCAGCGGTCTGATGCTCCTGGCGCGCTAGCACGTGCCGAAGGTAGTTCTCGACGTCGGGCCGGTGCGACCAAAAGGCCTCGTGAAGCCAGCGGGCCCGCTCGGGATGTGCGGCGGCGAACTCGGGTGTGAAGAACGTCGCGGCTATGTGCTCGCGCATGTAGCGCTCGTAGCCGAGCTCCGCGAGATCGCGCGCCGTATGCAGCGGGATCCCGCGCGTCACCGGTTTGTCCTCCCGGAACTGTCCTGGTCCGGTGGCCGCGAGGATGAGGCTGCGGATGCGCTCTGGACGATCGAGCGCCATCCACTGCGCGACACGGCCGCCCATCGAGTGCCCGAGCACGTGCGCCGGCTCCGCGCCGAGCCCGTCGAGCACGGCGAGCGCGTCTGCGGCGAAGAGCCTGGTCGAATACGCGCCCGGCGAGGGCGGCGTCGCGCCGGTGCCGCGGTGATCGAACGTGATCACGAGGTGACGCCCAGAGAGCGGATCGAGCAGCTCGGCGGGCCACGTCGCACCCGGATAGCCGGTCCCGGCGATGAGCATGAGGGGCACGCCCGATCCGCGCGTTTCGTAGGCGATGGGATGACTGGCGGCGCTGACCGTGCCGCTTCGGGGTGCGTTCGACGCCGCTGCGGATGCTGTCGAGCGCATCTGATTGGGGCGAAATTGTAGACGATGTGTCGGTGTTCGATTACATTCCGGCGGGGTTCCGGGAGACGCCCGGGACGTCGGGAGGAGTGGTGCCAATGAGCCTTCGTTACCTGCGCGCATTCCTGGCTGTCACTTTCGGCGCTGGTCTCATCGCCGCGGCGTGCGGTGGCGGGACGTCGACCGCTTCGCCGACGCCTGGCGCCTCAACGCAGGCGCCCGCCACGACCGCACCCGGCACGCTGCCGAAGCCGGAAGTCACGACGCTCCGTATCGGCATCAGCACGCCGAACGAGCCGGTCCAGTTCGCGGAGAAGCTCGCTGACGTGCTCGGCATCTACCAGAAGTACGGCTTCACGAGCGTGACCGTCACCGGATTCGAGGGTGATGGCAAGGCGCTCCAGGCGCTCATCGCCGGCCAGCTCGACTTCATGGTCGGCGGCGCGTCGACGGCGATCTCCTCGCAGACCACGGACTCGCCGGTGAAGGTCATCGCGATGAACAGCACGAAGCTCACCGACGGCCTGTGGTGCGGCGCGAGCATCAAGACGAAGGCAGACGTGAAGGGCAAGTCCGTCGCGATCTCGACCTTCGGCGGCACCTCGCACGGCTCCGCGCTCCTGCTCCTCAAAGGCCTCGGCTACACGGAGAAGGACGCGACGATCACGCCGGTGGGCGGCCAGAGCGCGCGTATCGCCGCGCTCAAGGGCGGCTCCGTCGCGTGCGCCGTCGTCGATATGGCCGAGAAGGACGCCATGGCCGCGCAGGGCTTCAACGTCCTCTACGACGAGACGAAGTCCGACCTCCAGTGGGGCCGCAGCGGCCTCATGGCCACCACGGCCTTCCTGCAGAAGAACCCGAACACAGCGCTCGTCGTCGCGGCGTCCGCGGTCGAGGCGCAGCAGAAGATGTGGACCGACGCCGCTGGCGCGGCGAAGGAGCTCGCGAAGTTCGGTCAGCTGAAGGACGACGCGGCGCTCAACGCGGTGACGCAGTTCCAGACCTACGGCTCGCGCTCGATGCTGTTCACCGAAGACGCGCTCACCTTGCCGCAGCAGGTCCTCGCGACGCAGAACCCAGCCATGGGGACCGTCGACCTCAAGAAGGCCTACGACCTGACCTTCCTCAACCAGCTCAAGTCGAACGGCTTCTTCGCCAAGGTCGGGGTGCCGTCGTCGTAGTGGCCTCGCGTATCTAGGACATCGCGGATGCCCCCGCGGCCCGCGCGGTCGCGGGGGCATCTTCTTCCAGGGAGGACAGCGACATGACCCGGTTCGGCCTGCTCGTACCGCACTTCGGGTTGGAGGCGGATCAGGACCTGCTCGTCGAGGGCGCGCGGCTGGCCGAGAGCCTCGGCTTCGATTCGCTCTGGGTGCGCGACCACCTCGTCTTCCATCCGCACGGCATGGAGGGCACGGACCGGACCTTCATCGAGCCGTTCGTAACTCTCACGTATCTCGCCGGCGTCACCGACAAGATCGGGCTGGGCGCCGCGACGATCATCCCGTTCCGCCATCCGATCCTCATGGCGTACAGCGTCGCGTCGATGTCCTGGATCACGCGCCGCAAGTTCGACCTGGGGATCGGCTCGGGCACCTTCGACCACGAGTTCGAGGTCATCGGTCAGGGCACCGAGGACCGCGTGCAGATGATGAAGGAGCAGGTGCTCATCGCCCGCAAGCTGTGGGCAGGTGAGACGGTCGAGTGGAACAGCGAGCGCTACAAGTTCAACGACGTGGACCTCAAGCCGCAGCCGCTGCATCCCGTGCCGGTGTGGTGGGGCGGCGCGACACCCGCGGCAGCGCGTCTCGCCGTCGACTTCTGTGAGGGCTGGCTGCCGGGACGCATCACGTTCCCGACGTACGCCGCCCGCGTCAAGAAGATCCGCCAGATGGCCGACGAGCAAGGGAAGCCAATGGTCATGACGGGGGCCGTCCCGGTGACGAGCATCGACACGACGACCAAGTCCGCCGTCGAGCGGCTCAACGTGCCGGGTCTCATCAAGAACGCGAACGCGCAGAAGTTCTGGCTCAAGCCGCCGTCAGGAGAGTTCACGAAGATCGAGGAGCTCGATGGCTCGATCCTCGCCGGGACGCCGGACGACATCGTCCGCGGGGTCCAGCGCTACCAGGAGCTCGGTTGCGACCTCCTCGTCTTCGACTTCCGCATGCGATATCCAGACTGGATCGAGCAGATCGAGACGCTCGCGCGCGAGGTGCTGCCCAAGGTGAGTGGCGCGCGCACGGGGGCGGTAGCGCGATGAAGACCACCACCACGACGCAGACCACGCATTACGAGATCCAGAAGAAGCGTCGCGAATCGCTCCTCGACGAGTGGAAGGGTTACCACAAGAACGTCCTCAAGCGTCGCGATGTCGTGATGCAGGACGTCCCGAGTCGGCGCATCCGCAGCGGCGTCTATGCAGGCTGGGACGGTGATCGTCCGACGAAGAACCTCGATGCGACGATCCACGAGCTTGCGCCTCACGCGACGACTACGATCCACCGCCACTCGTGGGACGCGATCGAGTTCATCGAATCGGGCCGCGGTTGGACCGAGATCGACGGACAGCGCGTCGACTGGCGCCCGTGGGACACGGTGCATCTGCCGAGCTGGGCCTGGCACCGCCACGGCAACGACGGCGATACGGCCGCGGTATTCCACACGTGGAGCGTCGAGCCGATGCTCGAGCAGTTCGGCGTGGCCCTCTTTGAGGACGGCGGCGACACGCCGGTTGCCCAGCTTCCGCGCCGCCCCCGTCAGGGCGACGCCACCCCGGGGAAGGATCCGCACGCGCGACGCAGGCAGCGTCTGGCGCAGCAGTGGGCCGGGACCGAGTCCTCGCGGCTCATCACGCGCTTCGACGATGTCCGCGGGCTCGTCACCAAGCGCGGCGCGCGCAGCCTGTTCCTCGTCGACAAGTCGATCGGCTATCACACCGCGGGCCTCTCCGCGGTGATGCACGAGCTCGCGCCGGGTCTCTATCAATCGCGCCACCGTCACGGTGGCGAGGCCTGGCTTTACGTCGTTTCGGGTCGCGGGCACAGCGAGGTCGACGGCGTCGACTATCCGTGGGAAGCGGGCGATCTCATCGTCGTCGATCACTGGTCGTGGCACCAGCACTTCAATGACGACAAGAAGAAGACCGCGCGCCTCATCCGCGTGCACAACTTCGACGCGCTGTACGACATGATGCGCATCCTCCTCGATCCGCTGAACCTCTTCGAGGAGCTGCCCGAGCTCGACGCGCCCGACCTTACCGGCATCGTCTGGCCGGATCACTTCGAAGGACGGCCCGACTAAGGGATGCCCCCGCTGACGGTCCCACCGGGTGTCGAGGGGATCGTCGCCATGCACGAGCTCCCCGACCCGGCGTGGGAGAGTCGCTGGACGCGGATCGTTGTGCCGGACGAGATCAAGGAGCGTCTTCTCAACTTCACCTTGTTCTCGCTCAAGCACCGCGCCCGGATGGACGCCGTGCGCCTTCCGATCCACGGGCTCATCGTCCTCGCCGGTCCGCCGGGGACCGGAAAGACCACGCTCGCCGGCGGTCTTGCGGATCAGGCGGCGCGCGCCCTCGGCGAGGGCGTGCTATTCGTGGAGGTCAACGCGCACGCGTTCCCGAGTCAGATGCTGGGCGAGAGCCAGCGCAGCGTCGCGCGTCTCTTCGACCGCACGTTGCCCGATCTCGCGCGGCGCGGCGGCCCGACGATCGTGCTGCTCGACGAGGTCGAATCGCTCGCGGTGAGTCGCGCCGGCGCGTCGCTCGAGACCAACCCCGTCGACGTCCATCGCGCGACGGACGCCGTGCTCGCCGGGGTCGATCAGGTCGCGCGCGCGTGTCCCAACGTGACGTTCGTCGCGACCACGAATCACGCGGTCGGTGTGGATGTCGCGTTCCTCTCGCGAGCGGATCTCGTGGAGGACATCGCGCTGCCGAACGCCGCCGCGGTCGAGCAGATCCTGATCGACACCCTCGAGCCGATCGTCGGCGCCGGACGTCTCATCCGGGCCGCGCTCGCTCCGCTTGCGAGAGCGTGCGTGGACGCCCGTCTCGACGCGCGGCGCGTGCGCAAGCTGGTCATCCGCGCACTCGCATCCCGGCGCGAGCTCGCGTTGAAGCCGGAGCTGCTTCGCGTCGAGGACGTCGCCGCCGCGCTACGCGCGGAGACGAAGTGACCGTGGCCATGCCCTCCGACACCAGATGAGCGCAGCGGTCGCGGAGGAGCGTCCCGCAGCGACCCCGGCCCGCATCGGACGCGACTCCTACCTGCTTGGCGTCGCGCTCTTTCTGTTGATCGCCGCCACGAACATCCTCACGCCACTCTTGCCCGATATCCGGAACGACTTCGGCGTCAGCATCGCGACCGCCGGCATCATCGTCGGCTCGTACGGTCTGGCGCGCCTCGTGATCGATCTGCCAGCGGGGTTCGTCGTAGACCGCATCGGCCATCTGCGCGTCAGCGTGTTCGCTCTGCTGCTTCTCGTGGCCGCGTCGATCCTCGGCCTGAATGCCGGTGGCGTCGAGGTGCTCATCCTCGCGCGCGTCGGCGCCGGCGTCGCCGCGGCCATCCTCGGCACGGTCATCCTCTCGGGACTTGGCGCGACCGCGACGCGCTCGAACCGCGGCAAGGTGATGAGCTTCTTTCACGTCGCGAACAACACCGGCATCGCGATCTACCCGATGATCGGTGGGCTCGTCGGTCTCGCGTTCGGCTGGCGCGCGACGTTCGCGGTGACCGCGGTGCTGGTCGTTGTGGCCGCGGCGATCCTCATCCCGGTGCTCATGCGGATCGATCCGCGCCGCGCGACATCATCGCGCGTCGACGAGCCGCATCCGCACGTCCTCCACGGCCGGCCGCGAGCGATCGCGATCGCTGCGATCAACGTCGGCGTGCTGGCCAACATGATCAACCGGCACGGGTTCCGCAACACCATCCTTCCGCTGTACGCCGCGACCGTGCTCGGGCTCGGCGGTGTCTCGATCGCCACGGCGATCGCGCTCATGTCGATCACCGGTCTCACCGTCGCGACGCCCGGCGGTTCGCTCGGTGATCGGATCGGTCGGCGGCGCATCATCACGACCGGCCTTGCCGCCATCGCGGTCGGCGATCTGGTCTTCCTCTTCACGCACGACCTCTTGACGTTCCTCGCCGCGGCCGCGCTCATCGGATTCGGCGACTTCTTCTCGAGCTCGCAGACGTCGCTGCTCTCCGAGATCGTGCCGGCCGAGCGCCGGACCCAGGTGCTGGGGGGTTACCGCTTCTCGGCCGACATGGGCGCGTTCGTCGGACCCGTTCTGCTGGCTGCCGTGATGGACCTCGCGAACGCCCAGGCGGCGATCCTCGTGTCGGTCGCGATACTGCTCACGGCATCCGCGGTGGCGCGGTTCGCGGTACCGGTCCAGGGAGGCAGTGCGGCATGACTCCAGGAGACGTCCTCAAGTTGATCGATCCGAAAGAGGTCGTGGACCTCGCGCTCGCGCTCGGGAACATCGACAGTCCGACCGGGAGCGAGGGACCCGCCGGCGAGTTCGTATACGAGTGGCTCGGCAAGAACGGCTTCGCGCCGAAGAAGTACGCCATGATCCCCGAGCGCTTCAACGTCGCGGCCTGGATCGACGGATCGGGTGGGGGACACAGCCTGATCTTCAACGCCCATCTCGACACGACGCTCCGCCCGGACGCGGTGTGGTCCGCGCGGGACCCACTCGACAAGCTCTACCACTCGGCCTGGGTCGAGGGCGACAGCATCTATGGCGACGGCGTCGTCAATGACAAGGGACCGATGGCGGCGTTCCTCGTCGCGGCGAAGGCGATCAAGGCGTCGGGGTACCCGCTGAAAGGCGATCTCATCGTGAGCGCGGTCTGCGGCGAGATCTCGCGCGAGCCGATCGAGGAGTGGCAGGGGCCGCTCTTCATGAGCAAGGACCTCGGCGTGCGCTTCATGGTCACGCACGGCGTCGTCGCCGATTACGCGCTGGTCGCCGAGGGCACCGGCTTCGGGATCGTCGGCATCGAACCCGGCAAGGCGCATTTCAAGGTGACGATCCTCACCGACACGCCGCGCTACTACACGCCATACCTGCCGCGGCCCACCGGTCTCGCGGACTCACCGAACGCGATCGTGCGCGCGAGTGCCGCGATCGCCGCGTTCGAGGAATGGGCGTACGACTACCAGCAGCGGAACACGTACAAGGGGGAGATGGGAACGATCGTCCCGAAAGCGAGCATCAACGCGATCCGCAGCGGGTACCCATATAACCTCACGAGCGCGCCGCAGGTAGCCGCGTTCTACATCGACACCCGGATCCTCCCCGGCGCGAACCCGATGGATGTGCGCGACGAGCTACGCCGCGTGTTGAAGAAGGTCGGGATCGAGGGGACCGTCGAGTTGTTCGTCTATCGCCCGGGTTTCGAGGCGAAGGGCGCGGAGCGCCTCATCGACACGATCAAGCGCTGCCACGCACAGACCTTCTCGGCGCCGCCTGCGATCGTTGGCGATCCGGTAACGAGCATGTGGCGCGATACGAACGCATTCAACGAGCTTGGAATCCCGGCGATCAGCTACGCCCCGCGCGCTCAGAGCCACGCAGCCACGAAGTCGTTCAAGGTGGGAGACCTCACCGATGCAGCGCTCGTCTACGCCCGCATGGCGATGGATCTCTGCAACCAGGAGCGCGGGACGTCCTTGCCGCTCGGAGCGCATCCCGACCGTGCTGTCGCAGCTTCCGTCAGACCGCGAGAGCAGGAGGATAATGCGGACCGATCGCGTAGGTGACCTGATGACGTGGAGGGAGACATTCATGTTCACACGGAAGACTCACTGGCCTGTCATTGCGGCGGTCATCGCAGCGCTGCTCCTCAGCGCGTGCACGCAGCCCGGCACGAACACGGCGACGAGCCAGCCCGGTGCAAGCGCCGGGCCGCAGGTGCTGAGGATGGCGCGCAACGCGGAACCATTCAGCCCCTTCGTCCCCTGGCAGATCGACGACAATCCGGCGCTGTTCCTCTCTGCCAATGTTTACGACACGCTGCTCCGCACGACCAAAGACGGCGTCGGCCTCGAGCCGGCTCTCGCGACGAAGTGGGAGTCATCCGCGGATGGGCTGACCTGGACCTTCACGCTGCGCGACGGCCTCAAGTTCTCTGACGGCTCGCCGCTGAAGGCAAGCGACGTGAAGGCCTCGCTCGACATGGCCCGGGGCGGGGAGAAGAGCAGCTGGAAGGACAACTACAAAGCGATCAAGGAGATCGCCGCCTCCGACGACAAGACCGTCAAGATCACACTGTCGCAGCCGTACGCGCCGCTCTTGTCCGTGCTGGCGATGTTCTCGGGCGGCGTCCTTCCCGCGGACATGGCCAAGGCCACCGATGCGAAGGACTACGACAACGCACTGGCGTGGAAGACGAAGGGCTCGGGCGCCTACTACGTCGAAGGCTGGAAGAAGGGTGACCCGATCGTCATGAAGCGCAACCCGAACTACTGGAAAGGCAAGCCTGCGGTCGACGAGGTGCGCATCGAGTACATCCCCGACGACAACACCCGGATGTTGAAGCTGCAGGGAGGCGAGACGGACGTAGTGGACTTCGTACCCTTCAGCCAGATCGCTGCGCTGAGCGGGCAGCCCAACGTGAAAGCACAGAGTTTCACGATCCAGCAGAGCGCGTTCGTCATCCTGAACACGTCGAAGCCGCCACTGAACGACGTAAAGGTGCGACAGGCATTGAACTACGCGACGGACAAGGACGCGATCATCAAGAACGTCTACTTCGGGCAGGCGAAGTTCCAGAACGCGCCGATCCCGATGGGCACCTACTGGGACAAGAACCTGACCGGCTATCCATACGATCTCGAGAAAGCCAAGAAGCTGATGTCGGAATCAGCCGGAGCCAGCGGGTTCAAGATGGACATGCAGGTGCGCGCCGGCAACACCAACTTTGCCAACACGGCGATCATCCTGAAGGAAGCGTGGGCAAAGCTTGGTGTGACTGTGGACATCCAGACCTTGGACACGGCCGTCGTGCGCGCGAACTATCAAGCAGGCAATTTCATGTCGACGCCGAGCGCATGGACGAACGACATGAACGACCCGACCCAGCCAGTGAATTACGCGATGCGCGGGGGCGCGAGCCCCTTCGCGTATTGGACCCGGTACAACAATCCGGACCTGAACGACAAGATCACGAAAGCCGACCTCGAGCAGGATCCGAAGAAGCGGGAGACGCTGTACTCGGAGATCCAGAAGATCTACCTGGAAGCGGCGCCCCTCGTCTTCATCGCCTACCTCGGCGCGACGGCCGGCTGGCGCAGCACGGTGACGGGTTTCGCGATCGACGGACTGTCGTACTACCGGTTCGAAGATGTGAAGATCACCAAGTAGCCGGGATGCAGGTGGCTGATGGCCCACGACGGGCCGTCAGCCACCCGGCTGCCGATCTACTCATGACCGATCACTGATATGGGCCGTGCCGCCTACATCCGCAGACGCCTCATCCTGATGGTCCTCGTCCTCTTCGGCGTGACCGTCGTCATCTTCGGCATGGTGCGGATCCTGCCGGGCGACCCCGCCTTCTTGATCCTCGGTGATCGTGCGACGGACCAGAAGGCTGCGGAGCTTCGCGAGCAGCTCGGTCTGAACCGCCCCGTGCTCGAGCAGTACTGGCTCTTCGTGTCGGGTTTCGCGCGCGGGGACATGGGGCAGTCCCTGCTCTATCGGCAGCCCGTCGGGCAGCTCGTGCTGTCGCGAGTGCCGGTGTCACTCGCGCTCGCGGCCTACGCCATGGCACTCGCAGCGATCATCACACTGTTCTTTGGCATCGTGGCCGCCGTCAACAAGGGACGATGGCCGGACCAGCTCATTCGGGTCGGGTTCCTCTTCGCTCTCACGACGCCCAATTTCTGGTTCGGCATCCTCCTGATCCTGCTGTTCGGGCTCACGCTCCATTGGTTCCCGGTGGCCGGCTTCGGTGAGACGGGGCCGGAGCACATCTGGTACCTGTTCCTGCCAGCACTCACGCTGGCTTTACAGCTGTCGGCCGTCCTCATTCGCAATCTGCGCAGCCAGATCATCCTGACCCTGCGGTCGGACTTCGTGCGAACCGCACGCGCCAAAGGGCTCTCCGAGACGCTGGTGCTCCTGCGGCACGTGCTTCGCAACGCACTGCTCTCGACCGTCACGATCTTCGGCTTGCAGTTCGGATTTCTGGTGGGGGGCACCATCGTGGTGGAGACCGTGTTCGCCCTTCCCGGGACGGGGCAGCTGCTTGTCCAGTCCATCGCCGCGCGTGACTATCCCGTGGTGCAGGCCATCACAGTGGTCAGCGCTGTCCTGGTGATCGTCGTCAACCTGGCGGTCGACCTGTCGTATTCATTCCTCGACCCGAGAGTGACCTATGAGTAAGGCTCTCGATGCGCGGCCACTGGCTGACGTTCAAATGGCACGGCCTGCGTCTGCCGTGCGGCGGGTCCGCCTCGAGCCCACGCTTGTCTTTGGCCTCCTGCTGCTCGGAGTTGTGGTCTTCGTCGCCATCGCAGCGCCGATGCTCACGCCGTATGACCCGCTCGAGCAGCGGTTCACAGAGGCGTTCTTGCCGCCGTTCAGCGCCGGTCACATCCTTGGGACCGACAACTTCGGGCGCGATATCTGGAGTCGGATCGCGCACAGCGCGCGGCTCGATCTCCAGATCGGTCTCCTCTCGGTCCTGTTCCCGTTCCTATTCGGTAGCCTGATCGGCATCGCGACCGGCTATTTGGGGGGCAAGCTCGACACGGCCATCATGCGAATCGTCGACGTGCTCATGGCTTTCCCATTTCTGGTCCTGGTGATAGCCATCATGAGCATCCTCGGACCGGGACTGACCAACCTCTACATCGCGGTCGGTGCGGTGGGCTGGATCCCTTACGCGCGCATCACTCGTGGCGAAACGCTCGCGACGCGTCACTTGGAGTACGTGCTCGCCGCCCGGACGATCGGCTGCTCGTCTGCGCGCATCATGCGCGGCCACATCCTGCCGAACGTCATAGCGCCCGCGCTGATCTACGTCTTCACGGGCATGGTGCTCGCGATCCTCACCGGGGCGACCCTGAGCTTCCTCGGGCTCGGCCCGCAGCCGCCCACGCCCGAATGGGGCGCGATGATCGCTGAGGGGCGCCAGTTCCTGCTGCTCGCATGGTGGATGACGACGCTGCCGGGACTCGCGCTGCTCGTCGTCGGTGTCGCACTCAGCCTGATCGGCGACGGCCTCGCGGAAAATCGCGGAGGCTGATCGCTGTGAAGCTACTGATCTGGGGCGCTGGGGCGATAGGCGGAACGATCGGTGCGCATCTCGCACGCGCCGGGCATGACATCACGTTCGTCGATCAGGCGAAGGAGCACGTCGCCGCGATGAACACCTCTGGGCTCCGGATCGAGGGGCCGCTGGCGCAGTTCACCTCCCGGATTCCGTCGTTCACCCCCGATACGCTGAATGGTGAGTTCGAACGAGTCGTCCTTGCCGTGAAGGCGCAGGACACCGATGCGGCCACACGCGCGCTCGCCCCGCACCTGAGCCCCGATGGGTATGTCCTGTCGGCACAGAACGGATTGAATGAGCTGGTCATCAAGTCGATCGTCGGCGACCGTCGCACGATCGGCTGCTTCGTCAACTTCGGAGCCGACTACCTCGAGCCGGGTGTGATCCAGTACGCCGGGCGCGGCGCGGTCGTCCTCGGCGAGATCGATGGGCGCGTGACGCCGCGCGTGGGAGAGCTCCACCGCGCGTTCCTCGACTTCGACGACAAAGCCGTCGTGACCACGAACATCTGGGGCTATCTCTGGGGCAAGCTTGCGTACGGGGCGCAGCTCTTCGCCACCGCGCTGACCAATGACTCCATCGCGGATGCGCTGGCCGATCCGAGGTACCGTCGCGTGTATGTGGAGATCGCGCGCGAGGTGATGCGCGTGGCCCAAGCGCGGCGGATCACACCCGAGGGATTCAACGGCTTCGATCCGAGCGCGTTCGCGCCGGCCGCTGACCTCGCGGTCGCCGAGCGCTCGCTCGACGAGATGGTCGCCTTCAATCGCAAGTCGGCCAAGACCCACAGCGGCATCTGGCGCGACATCGCCGTCCGCCACCGCCGCACCGAGGCTGACGCGCAGCTCGGGCCGATCGTCACGCTCGGCGCCGAGGTGGGTGTCCCGGCGCCCCTCACCTCGCGCTTGATCGAGTTGGTTCACGATCTCGAGGATCGCCGGCGAGCCCAGGGTCACGAGACACTCGACGAGCTCAAAGCCGCGCTCCCAAATTGATCCCACTCGAGTATCTGTCCGCACACGCCGACCGCAGCCTTCAGGAGCTGATCGAGTTCGTCCGTATCCCTAGCGTGAGCACCGACCCGCGGCATGCGGGAGACGTCGCCCGCGCCGCCGAATGGGTCGCAGCGCAGCTGCAGCGCGCCGGCCCCATCGACGTCCGCAGCTTTGCCACGCCCGGCCACCCGGTCATCTACGGCGAGTGGCTGGGCGCGCCGAGCGCGCCGACGCTTCTGGTCTACGGCCATTACGACGTGCAGCCGCCCGATCCCGTCGATCGGTGGCTGAGCGATCCGTTCGAGCCCGCAGTGCGCCAGGGCCGTTTGTACGGGCGCGGCGTGTCCGACAACAAAGGGCCGATGCTGATCCCGCTCAAGGTCGCGCAGGCCTTCTTCGCGACACGCGGCGCGTTACCGCTTAACGTGAAATTCATCTTCGAGGGTGAGGAGGAGATCGGGAGTCGCAACCTCGAGCCGTTCCTTGCCGCGAACGGGCGGCTGCTCAAGGCGGACTGCGTTCTGTCAGCCGACGGCGCGATGTGGCGACATGACGAACCCTCGATCACGATCGCGAGTCGTGGTGTGGTCGGGCTGGAATTCAGCCTCACCGGCGCGAGCAGGAGTCTGCACTCGGGCCGCTACGGTGGCTCGATCCCGAACGCGTTGCACGCCATGGCCGAGCTGGTCGCGAGCCTGCATTCTCCGGACGGTCGCGTCGCCGTCGAGGGGTTCTACGACGAGGTGGCCGCGCTCTCGGACGAGGAACGGCGCGACATCGCCCAGCTGCCGTTCGACGAGGGGCGTTTCCTCGCGGATGTGGGCGCGCCCTCGTCCTACGGTGAACCCGGCTTCAGCACGCTCGAACGGCTGTGGACACGTCCGACCCTCGAGGTGAATGGGATGTGGGGCGGCTACCAGGGCCCGGGCAGCCAGACGGTCACGCCGAACGAGGCGCACGCGAAGATCAGCTGCCGCCTGGTCCCCGATCAGCACCCGGACAAGATCCGCGCCCTGGTCGCGCGCCACCTTGAAACGCACGTGCCGGCTGGTGTCAGCCTTTCCGTCGGCGGCGATCGACACGCCGCGTCGCCCTACCGCATCCGCTCGGACCACCCGGGCCTCAAGACCGCGCAGCGGGTCCTCGAGCAGGTCTACGGAAAGAAGCCGCTGACCGTGAGGATGGGCTCGACGCTTCCGGTGAGCGAGCTCTTCAAGCGGCTGCTGGGGATCGACACGGTGTTCTTCTCGTTCTCGACCGCCGACGAGGATTTTCATTCGCCGAACGAGTTCTTCCGCATCGATCGCCTGCACGAGGGCCTAGAGGCGTGGACCCGGTACTGGGAGAGCTACGCAAGTCGATCAGAACAGTGAGCGCCCGCCATCGATAGAAAGCACCTGTCCGGTGATCCACGACGCCCTTGAGGAGACGAAGAAGCGCACGCCGTTCGCGATGTCTTCGGCGCGTCCGAGGCGCCGCAGCGCTATCCCGTCGATGAGACGCCGCTGACCTTCCTCGCCATAGCTTTCCCACTGCCGCTCGGTCGTCGGATTGGACCGCACGAAACCCGGCGCGATGCAATTCACGGTGATACCGAAGGGCCCGAGCTCGTGAGCCATCTGACGAGTGAAACCGATCTGGCCTGCCTTGGCGCTTGCGTAGGCCTGGATGCCGGTCAAGCTCACGCTGCGTCCCGCACCGGATGAGATGTTCACGATCGACCCCGCGCGTGCTTCTTTCATCGCCGGGATGACGGCGCGGGTACAAAGGAAAGCGCTCGTCAAGTTCGCGTCCACGATCGCTCGCCAATCATCGTCGCTGACTTCGTCGAGCGGTTTGCCGACCTGACCCACGACCCCTCCCGCGTTGTTGACGAGGACGTCGATGTGCCCGAGGCGAGCGATGAGCCGGGCGACTTGGGCTGAGTCCGTGAGGTCGGCGGTGTCGCGATCGACACGATGGACCTTCGCGCCGTCCTCCTCCAATCCGTCAGCGATCGCGGTGCCGATACCGTGCGCCGTTCCGGTGACGAGGGCCACCTTGCCGCTGAGCTCACCCATCTTTGTTCCACCCGTTCTGGATCAGATCTCGAACCTCAGCCACGCCCGTCTGCCACACGTCGAGCACCTCCTCATCCGATCGCTGATACGAGCCGCCGAAGCTGCCGTCGACGGTCAGTCGGCGTAGCTCGTCGGGCGGTGCCTGTCGGATGATGCGTTGCGGGATCAGCGGCTTCACCTCATCGGGCATCACGACACCCGGGAGTCGCGTCCACGGGAAGTTCTCCATCCATGACCCATGCGAAGATTCCTTCTCGTAGCGCTGCACGACCGCCCAGACGAGCGGAGCGTTCCACCAGTCGTGGAAGAGCACCTGCACCCGTGCTTTTCGAGGCTCCGTCATCCATTCGCGGAGCACACCCGCTGCCGGTGAATTTCCGCCGTGACCATTGATCACGGCGATGCGTCGGAAACCCTGACCGAACAACGAATCGAGCAGATCCCGAATGACGGCGATGTAGGTGGTCGTCCGCAACGAGGGACTGCCAGGGAACGCGGCGAAGTACGGGGTGATGCCGAACGGTAACGCCGGCAAGACCGGCACGCCAAGCGGTTCGGCGGCTTCCACGGCCACGCGCTCGGCCAAGATCGCGTCGGTCCCCACGGAGAGGTAGCCGTGCTGCTCCGTGGATCCGATCGGCAACACGATGCGGTCATCGTGGCCGAGATACTCCTCGAGCATTTTCCAGTTGCAGTCATGAACCCTCATGAGCACCTCCAGAGGTCCATCTGATCGCGCGCGTTAGCGTACGACCGATCGGCTCATCCAAGGCCCAACTAGCCAGCGAACACGAGGCTCTTGATGACAACAGGAACAACTGACTTCTCTGGCAACACCGCACCGATGTCGATGAAGTCGAGGTCAGACAACGCGATCTGATCGACACAGATCACCGGCACGCGCACGCTGAGCTCGTCGCGCAGCATCTGCCCGACGATCCCGGCGAGGTCAGCGTCGAGGACAACGACGAGCGGACTCGTGGCGCCGAGTAAGCCGCGCGTGCCCTCGGCGATTCCCGTGCAGAGCTCCCGTAGCGCAGCGTACGCGGGCCCATGTCGCCAGCGCACTGCTAGCGCGAAGCGTCCGTCTTCGCGGTCGAGACGAGCGATGCCGCGGCGGATCTCTTCGGCGATCGGGCCCGCGCTCGCTGAATCAGGGCGAACCGCGACCGCCGCGAGATCGCGGAGCGGCAGGAGTCCTGGATCCGAGAGGTACAGCGTGTCGCCGCTTACTTGAAGGCTGTACTGAGACGCGCCGATGCACGTGGCTCGGATCGATTCGACCGGACGTAGCACCTCGAAATTGGCGAGCCGGCGCTGGATCGCGTGTCCGAGACGCAGGCCGAGATCGCCGAACTCGTTCTTCTCCCAGCCGTTGATGTACTCGCCTACGCCTCCGGAGAACACGAGCGTGTGGAAGGGCCCGCGCGCGACGAGCGGATCGGTCAGCCACAGCGACTCGTCGTCGAAGCCATTGCCGAGCGGCACGCGCAGCGCGAGATCCGCGATCCGCTGCGCGACCGCGTCAAGCGCGTGATCATCGCGCGCATCGCCCACGCCGATCCTCACGCCAGCATCTTTCGCCACGCGCGCCCCCGCGCGGGACACCGCGCGGATCGCGCCTGCCTTATCCCACGAGATGAGGCGTGCTCCGATGTCGATCGCGGCAGTCTCCTCGACGCGGCCATCACGGCACACGGCGAGCTTCGTCGTGCCGCCACCGATGTCGACGTTGAGCACGAGCGGCGTCGCCGCGCTGCGCGACAGGGCGACGGCGCCCGAACCGTGCGCGGCGAGCAGGCTTTCGAGGTGGTGACCAGCCGTCGCGCAGACGAACTTCCCGGCCTGGCCGCTGAAGAGGGCGACGATCGCCGCGGCGTTCTCTTTCCGCGCCGCCTCGCCGGTCGTGATGACCGCGCCTGTGTCGACATCGTCCGGCTTCCAGCCCGCCTCGGCGTAGGAGCGCTCGATGAACTTCGCGAGCGCGTCGGTGTCGATACGCCGTTCCGAGGAGTACGGAGTGAGGATCACGTCGGAGCGATGCGCGACCTTCCGCTCGACGACGACGTACGCACTCGAAAGGCGGATGCCCTGTCGCTCTAGCTCGAGCTCCGAAAAGATGAGATGCGACGTCGTCGTGCCGATGTCGATGCCGACGGAGCGCAGGCGCAGCCGCTCGGTCGCGACGTTCCCCACATCGTCATCTGGATCGTGAGCGTGGCCGTGATGCTCCGCGTGACGCGGATGCGCGGAGGTCAGCTCGCGCTAGACGCGGACCGGGAACTCGTCCATCCGCACCTGGACACCGTTCGCAGCGGAGCGCTCGACGTAGGTGCGGTGGATGGTCGGATCCTGGTCCTCGTATTCGATCTGGTTGCCGCCCTCGTTGACGTCCTTGTCGACGCCTTGGTTGTCGAGGTACTCCGCGAGCTTCCACTTGTTGCCGCCCCAGCGGATAGCGAGGTAGCGGGCAGAGTCGGCGCCGGTGTTGAAGTGCTGGTGCCACCAGCGTCCGGGCGGAACGAAGAGCGTGCCGGTCTTCCAGCTGACTTCGGTCCACGTGTCGCTGGGCGCGTCCGCGTCGCCAGGCCACATGTACGAGTAGCCCGACCCGTTGAGGAGGATCACGTGGTATCCGGGTCCGTGGCGGTGGCATTTCTTGTACGTGCCGACGGGGAACTCGGAGACGTGCGACACCATCGTGTTGTTCGCGAACTCGAAGCGGATGTTCTTCCCGCCAGCGCCGCGCTCCTTCCAGTCCTTGAGCTGGAAGCGGCGGATGTCGGCGACGAAGTTGGTCTCCCACACGCGGCCGGTGTACAGGGTGCCCGCGCCGTCGAAGTACTCCTTGCGCCCGTCGTAGCGGTCGGTGAAGACGTAGGGGCAATTGAAGAGGAAGTCCGTGTTGTGGAGCAGATTCATCATGATCGGCATCGTCGTCACCGCGAGAAGGCGCGCGGGGAGCGAGCCGGATCCGTTGTGCAGGCGGTGGAGCGTGTTCAGCGGTACGGAGAAGAGGCTGCCCTCCTGCCATTCGAAGCTCGCGGGCTTCTCGCCTTCGTTCCAGACTTCGCACGTGCCGCGTCCGTTGAGCACGAAGAAGTACTCCTCGAAGAGGTGCTTCTCCGGGGCGCTCGACTTCGCAGGGTCGAGCTCGATGATGTAGGCGTTGTCGGTGTCCTCCGCCCCGATGAGCCGGACGTACGCGCCACGCGCGTCGAGCCGCGGCCACTTGGCGAGCTCCGCCTTGCGTAGGTCATCGACGGCGACCCCGGTGTAGACCGGGATGCCTTCGGTCTCGAGGAAGAGCTCGTATGCGCCGCGTCCCCAGAAGGAGGGGCGCTGCTGCTCTTTGCTGGCCGCCGGCGTTGCGTCGCTCATCTTCGTACCTCTCGCTTCGCGCGAAGTCGTCGCGCATCGACTCGGGCGTCCATCGTACCCCGATGAAATAATCGTCGTCCCGAGGAGGCGC
>Ga0070696_100000983_pt1 | contig 18491 bp, 14 predicted proteins | sample KBSK1253metaG_FD_65474 | JGI IMG/M metagenome (GOLD analysis project Ga0070696, IMG submission 65474) | Corn, switchgrass and miscanthus rhizosphere microbial communities from Kellogg Biological Station, Michigan, USA - KBS K1-25-3 metaG | ecosystem: Host-associated > Plants > Roots >... | reverse complement strand
CCTCGGCGCGATCCAGCCGGGCAAGCTCGCCGATCTCGTGGTGCTCGATCGCGATTACCTCACCGTTCCCGCAGACCAAATCAAGGACATCAAGCCGGTGCTGACGATGGTCGGCGGACGTGTTGTCTACGACGTCACCACGGTCACGGCAACCAAATAAGGAGCGCGGGGCACGCGAAACCCACAGGGAGGGACAATGACCGGACTCGTTCGGCGGGTACTTCTGGCCGCTCTGACCCTCGCTCTTCCGACGGCTGCATTTGCGCAGGAAGCCGTGCTCACCGGGACCATCTCCGATTCGACGGGCGGCGTGCTGCCCGGCGTCACCGTGACTGCCGTGCACGAGGCGTCCGGCAACAGGTTCGTCGCGGTCACCGACGAGCGAGGCATCTACCGCATTCCGGCACGAGTCGGCGCCTACCAGATTGCCGCGGAGCTCCAGGGGTTCGCCGCCGCGCAGCGCGCCGGACTCGAGCTGCTCGTCGGCCAGACGCTCGTCATCAACCTCCAGATGGCGCCGAGCGGCGTGGCCGAAACGGTGACGGTCAGCGGCGACGCGCCGCTCATCAACGTCGCGACGTCGCAGCTGGGCGGCAACATCGATCCGCAGCAGGTGCAGGAGCTGCCGGTGCAGGGGCGCAACTGGATGGCGCTCGCGATGCTCGCGCCGGGCAGCCGCATGACAACCGACACCGCGAACACGCCGATCGCGAACCGCGGCGCGGCGGGTGACGTGCGGCAGTACCAGTTCAGCCTCGACGGCCAGCAGGTGACCTCGGAGATGGGGTTCGGCAACCAGCCGCGCTACAGCCAGGAGTCGATCGGCGAGTTCCAGTACATCTCGAACCGCTTCGACGCGACGATGGGGCGGTCGGCGGCGGTGCAGGTGATCGCGGTGACGAAGTCGGGCACCAACCGCTTCTCCGGATCGGTGCGCGGCAACTTCCGCAACAGCCGGTTCAACGCGCCGGACCCGGTGCTGCACAAGGTGGTGCCGATCGACAACCAGCAGCTCGCCTTCACGCTCGGCGGCCCGATTCGCAAGGACCGGCTCCACTTCTTCGGGCACTTCGACTACGAGCGCGAGCCGAAGACGAGCATCTGGAACACGCCGTACCCCGCGTTCAACGTGGAGCTGCACGGACCCGAGACGGTGAAGATGGGCGGTACGCGGCTCGACTACCAGCTCTCGTCGAACATGCGGCTGATGGGGAAGATCACCGACGCCGAGCACTTTCAGCCGTTCACGCCCGGCAACACCAGCCACCCGGCGGCGACAGGCTCGACGCTCGAGACCAACCGCGAATTCGCGGGGCAGTTCACGCAGGTGCTCAGCAACCGCGCCGTCAACGAGATCAACGGCGGCAAGACGCGGTGGATCTTCGAGAACGCGAACCTGACGCACTGGTCGAAGCACTGGCAGTCGCCCAACGGCGTGACGACGGGATCGCCGCGCGTCACGTTCAGCAACTTCGCGATTGGCGGCAACACGTTCTATCCGCGCTTCGGCGCGCAGGACAACTGGAGCCTGCGCGACGACTTCACGTACTCCTACGACGCGCGCGGCCGCCACGACGTGAAGGCGGGCGCCGATGCCGTCGTCATGGTGGACTCCGGCAACAACTGCCAGTCGTGCATGGGCGTGGTCGACGCGCGCGGTGGCACGCCGTCGGCCGCCGACATCCAGGCGTGGTTCCCGGACCCGTGGAACGCCGACACGTGGAACATGAACGCGATCTCGCCGCTCATCCGGACCTACAGCATCGGCGTCGGCAACTACGCGACGCGCGACGTCCGTCCGCAGTATGGCGCGTGGTTCCAGGACGATTGGCAGGTCTCGAACACGCTGACGCTGAATCTCGGCGCGCGTTACGACGTCAGCATCAACGCGAACGGCAACAACTACGCGGTGCCGCCGTTCGTGGACAAGGGGAGGCCCGCGGACAAGAACAACATCCAGCCGCGCGCCGGCTTCGCGTACCGCGTCACGAACAACACGGTGGTGCGCGGCGGCACGGGCGTCTACTTCTCCACGCCGCTGCAGATCGACACGTTCTTCATGGCGCAGATCGACCGCCTCGTCGTCATCCAGTACACCAACGACGGCCGGCCCGATTTCGGCTCGAACCCGACCAACGGGCAGCCGCTGCCGGGCGTCACGCAGGGTCAGCAGCAGTTCTGTCACGTCCGCAACACGCCGACCTGCCTGCGCCGCTCGCTGCAGGAGCTCGTCGCGCCAGGCGAGTACTCGACACAGCTCGGGCGCACCTGGCAGAACTCGATCGGCTTCCAGCACCAGTTCGGCACGACGACGGCCGTCGAAGCCGACTACGTCTACAGCCAGGGGCGCAACGAGAAGGACATCATTTCGAACATGAACCTGACGATCAATCCCGCGACGGGCGCGAACTACCCGTTCTCCGACATCGCGCACCGCGCGTACCCGGACTTCGGCGCCATTTCGATGCTCGTGCGCATGGGACGTTCGAGTTATCACGCGCTGCAGACCGCGGTGACCAAGCGCTTCAGCAACCACTGGCAGGGCTCGGCCACGTACACGCTCTCGGGCCTGTGGGACGCGTACCCGCCGGCGTTCAGCGGCATCGCGCCCGCGCCGATCAGGACCACGCCCGACCTGGGCGGCGAGTGGTCGCTGTCGTCCGGCGACCTGCGGCACCGCGCCGTGCTGAACGGCATCTGGGACGTCGGCCGCGGCTTCCAGGTGAGCGGCGTGTTCTACACCGGCATCGGCGAGCGCGCGACGACGACGTACGGAACCGACGTGCGCAACATCGCGGGCGTCGGCGGTCCCGAGTCGTCCAGCCGGCTGCGGGCGCGCGCCGACGGCAGCATCGTCCCGCGCAACGGCTTCGTGCAGCCGCCGCGTCGGAAGGCCGACCTGCGCGTCCAGCAGAGGATCACGCTGCCGCACCGCGTCGCGCTCGAGGGGATCGCGGAAGTGTTCAACGTGTTCAACTCGCCCAACTGGACGATCACGACGGTCGAGACGAGCCCCCAGTATCTCCAGCGGACAGCGGGTCAGAATCGCACGGCGCAGGTCGGGTTCCGCATCACGTTCTAAATCCCGACGATCGATCCCAAAAGTTCCCAGCCCCGGAAGCTCAGCGCGGCCGCAGCGAGCGTCCGGGAGTTGGGGAATGGGCCGAACGAGTTTGGGGTCTTCATTGCATGCTTTCGCGCCCGGGAGGCATGCACATGGCTCTTCGAGAAAAATACGACTACGCGATTCAGACTGCGAAGACTCTGCGCTTCCAGGGCGGCGCGGAGGAGCGCGACGGTAAGCTGTACTTCAAGGGGACCGTCCTGACGCAGGAAGAAGCGAACAGGATCTGGGACGCGATCAAAACCGTCCCCTCGTGGGAACAGGAGGTCGTCGCCGACATCCGCGCGACCGGCCCGGCCAAGTCCGGTGCGCCCGCGGGTGGACAGGCTGAACGAACCTACACGGTGAAGCCAGGCGATACGCTCAGCAAGATCGCGAAGGAGATGCTCGGCGACCCGAACGCCTACATGGACATCTTCAACGCGAACAAAGGTCTGTTGACCGATCCGAACAAGATCACGCCAGGGCAGGTGCTCAAGATTCCGCAGCCCGCGCACAGGTAGGCGCCTGGTCAACGTCCAACGCCCAACTCCTAAGCAGCATGATGCCGCGATTCTGAGCTGCTTGGGAGTTGGAGATTGGGAGTTGGGAGTTCGCAGCGCGTACAATCACGCGCACGATGACGATGCGACGTATCCGCGGGCTCGCATGGGTGAGCCTGTTTCTCGCTGGTGTGTGTCCGGCAACGGCCTTCGCACAGGCTTCCACCGAGCCGCGCGGCGGCGGCGAAATCGGCGCCGGAATGACGTACTTGACCGTCCCGGAAGGCGCCTCGCGCGACGTCGGCACCGGTATCGCCGCGGGGCTCTTCGCGGTCCTGCCGCTGACGGCCACCTACGCGCTGCAGCCGGAGATTCAGTGGGAGCACCGGCGGAGCACGGTGCTCGGCACGGAGCGCACCTTCGACTACCTCGCCATTCCCATCCTCGTGAGAATGACGCTGTTCAACGGGATCTACGTCGATGAGGGACCCTCGTTCCACCTGCCGCTGCGCGCGAGGGTGACCAGCGGCGGCATCGAGCGCGACGTCAAGGACAACACGCGGCGCGACATCAGCATCGTGATTGGCGTGGGCAGACGCATCGGGCGCACCGGCATCGAGGGCCGGTGGGACACCGGCTTCCGTCAGGTGCAGAAGACGGTGCGGGGCGGGGACGTCCCCACGCACCATCGCTCGCTTGCGTTGTTCATCGTCGTGGGCTGATCGTCGGCGCGATCGATGCGCGTCAGTCCTCGTCGAACCAGCGCATCACCGCCGGATCGGGATCCCGTGACGGCTTCGGCGGGATGTACAACGTCACCATCGATTCGATCCGGGCGGTCGCCAGCTTCGAGAGCGGAATCCGCCTGATTCGCGGCTTACAGACGGGAAACACTGCGGCCTCGTACAGCACGACGGGGTGCCGGTCGTCGTAGTGTCGGCGTAATGCATCGGTGAGCCGCTTCAGCCGTTCCGGACGACCACCACGACGTCTGGCGACGCTCGCCTCGCCGATGACGCCCGCCTGCCACAGGATCAAGGCGCTTGTCGGATCGATCCGCCGCTTGTATGCGAGGAAATCGGTCGCCTCGTAGCTCTGGCATCCGCTGTCTACGGGATCGACACCGAGATCGGCGAACAGGCAATCCTCGGCCGAGATCCCTGGCAGCATCCGCGCCTGAAACCCCTCGCGGCGCGCGCGTCGTACCGCTTCGTGGCCCGGGTTGACGAACACGCCGGGGTGCCCGTAGAACGCCGCACAAACGTAGACGCCCGTGCGGACCGCCGCCAGCATCCGCTCGACCATCTCGTTGTACGAATCGAGGCGCGACTTTCCGGGGGCGTAGCAGTCGCGCAGCGTCTCCGCGGAGGGATTGAGGTCGCGGAGCCACGTTTCCGTGGCGGGCTCCGTCACCATGTACAGCAGCCTGTCCGCGTGCTTGATGCACTCGAGCGTTTCAAGCGTCGTGTGGACGACCAGCGTGATGCCGGTCCCGACCACCACCAGCTTGCCCGTGCGCGCAGGGTCGAGCAACGCCGATTGATTCGTTACTTCTTGTTGCTCGATTTCCGGCCGCCCTTTCGCGCGGGTGTCCGCTTCTTCGACCCGGGCTTGCGCTGCTTGGTCGCGACGGGGTCGGGCGGTTCCGCCGGGTCGTCCTTGCGGCGTTTCGGAATCGGGGGCCGCTTCTTCATCACGGCGACCGGTTCGTCCATCGCGAGACTGAGCCCGATCGCTGCGCGTACGCGGGCGCTGTCGCGGGTCAGCACCGCGGCCTTCTCCTCGTCCGTCAGCAGGGAGGCGGCGAGCGTTTCCTCGGGATCGGCGAGGAACGCATTCATCCGCACCGGATCGGACGCAAGGTTGATCAGAAAGTGACTGAGGTTGTCGCTCAACACGACCTCCGCGGGGTTCGATGTGGAGTGAAGGACTTGCGGGAGCCGATGCTACTGTGACAGCCCGGCTGTTGCAAGCAGTTTCGAGAAGCGCGGGTCCCCGCGAAGCGGGTCGAGCCGCGGATCCACCTTGACTCGGACGAAGATCGAATCGTGGACGAGCCAGGCGCGCTCGAGCCACGAAAGCGCGCGGTCGCGGTCACCGAGACCGGTGTAGACGATGGCGAGACTCCCCTCCGCTCCATCGGCGCGCCGCTGCTGACGGAGCAGCAGATCGTCGATGACCATCCGTGCCTCTGCCTGCCGCCCCGCGCGCCCGTAGACGTACCCGAGCTCCCGCAGCAGCGTCGTCTGCTCGTTGCCTGCCGCCTGCGTCTGCGAGAGCTCCGAGAGCGCGGCGTCGTAGTTGCCCTTCAGCGCGTACGCTTCGGCGAGCACGATGCGGTTCCTCCCGAACGCGGGATCGAGGGCGGTCGTCTGTCGGGCATGCGCGATGGCCTCGTCGTACCGGCGCGTCAGCACCAGCAGCTCGTCGTATTGTCCGTTGACGCCGACTGACAGCGGATCGAGCGCGAGCGCCGTGGTGATCTGCGACGTCGCCTCGTCGAACCGGCCTTGTCCCGCGAGGAACATGGCGTACCAGTGGTGCCCGGTCGAGTACCCGGGCGCGAGCGCCACGGCCTGCTTGAAGTCGGCGTCGGCAGCGGCCCACTTGAATTCATCGTCGTTGATGAAACCGCGCGAGGCGTAGGCTTCCGCGAGCGACGGATCGAGCTCCAGCCCTTTGGTGGCCGCGTCCCGCGCACGGAGGCGCGCGTCCTGAATCGACAGGACACCGTAGAACCCGAGCAGGTTGTACGCGTCGGCGAGGCCGGCGTACGCCGGCACGTAGCCGCGGGCGATCGCCTCCTGGAAGTACTGCACGCTCTGCTTCAGCGACTCGGGCGACCGCATCGCCCAGTAGAAGCGCCCCTTGAGATACAGGTCGAAGGCGTCGAACGACGCGGCGCGCTGGGCCGCGGGAACGACGGCGTCGCGCGGCGGCGTCAGCTTCGCGTTGATGCCGTCGGCAATCGCCGAGGCGATGTCCCGCTGCAGCCGGATGACATCGCCCGCGACCGCCTCGAACGTACGATCCCAGACCTGCGTGTCGGTGCCGGCGCGAATCAGGCGCGCGTTGATGCGAAGCCGCTCGGGCGGTCCGCCCGACTCGCGCTGCGCGCCCGCCGACATCAGCACCGACCCCTCGACGACCGCGTCCACGTTCAGCGCCCGCGCGATTTCCGGCACCGTCTTCGCGCTCCCCTTGAACAGCATGGACGAGGTGCGCGAGATGACGTTGACGCCGGTCAATCGTCCGAGCGTGCCGATCAGCTCGTCGGTCATGCCGTCGGCGAAGTACTCCTGCGACGGATCGCCCGAGAGATTCGCGAGCGGGAGGATGGCGATCGATCGGATCGCCGCCCCCGCAGCCGTCGCCGCCGTGTCGCGCCCCCGGAACGCCGGCAGCGCCAGCAGCGCGCCCGCGACGATGGCCGCCGCAATCCCGGCGATGGCGGCGATGACCTTGAACCGGCGCGTTGGCGCGGTCTCCTCGGCCGCAACCGTCTCGCCCGAGTCCGGCACAGTCAGCCGCAGCGTGTCGTCGTCGAGCGACCTGAGCAGGTCGGCCTCGAGCGCGCCGGCGGTGAGGTACCGGTCGGACGGGACCTTCGCGATGGCGCGATCGACGACCGACACGAAGACCGTCGGCAGGTCGGCCCGCGCGTCACGCAGGCGGATGGGCGCCGCCTTCCGGTGCTTCTCCTTGAGCTCCTCGACGGTCTTTGCCCAGACCGGGTACGAGCCGGTGACGAGGTGATACAGCAGGATGCCGAGGCTGTAGACGTCGGTCGCCTCGCTGGCGGGCGCGCCGCCGAACACTTCGGGCGCGATGTACAGCGGCGTCCCCGCGAAATCGGGCAGCCCGCGGCGGGCGCCCGCATCGATCTCGCGGCCGGTGCCGAGGTCCATGAGGACGATGCGGCCGCCGTCTTCGCGGATGACGTTCTCGGCCTTCACGTCGCGGTGGAGGAGGCCGGCGGCATGCAGGGCGGCCAGCGCGCGGCAGAGATCGATGCCGACGAGCGCCGCCTCGCGCGCGCCGAACGCGCCGCGCGTGTTCAGCAGCTGCTCGAGCGTCTGGCCGCGCAGCAGCTCCATCCAGAGGCCGACGCGCCCTTCGTGCACGTCCACGCCGTGCACCGTGATCACGTTGGGATGCCGCACGCGCGCGAGCAGCCGTCCCTCGCGCGTGATGCGCGACGTCTCCGGGTCGTCGCCGACGCCCTGCGCGCGAAGGAGTTTCAGCGCGACTTCCCGTTCGAGCTGGCGGTCCCACGCGCGATAGACCTCGCCGTAGGTGCCGCCACCCAGCCGCTCGAGCAGCGTGAGGTGCGCCCACGTGCCGATGGCGGGCGCGGCCTGGCTGCGGCGCGCGGCGAACGGCACGACCGTGTCGCCTGATGTGTCGGAGAGCGTGCGATGGATCTCGGTCAGCTTCGCCAGGACGCCGAGCTGACGGACGAACGCCCGATCCTCGGGCGCGGCCTGGCTGGCAGCGGCGTCCCAGTCGACGGCGGTGCCGTCGGCGACCGATTCGGCGAGCGGAAGCAGCGCTTCACGCATCGGCAGGCTCCATTTCGCGCGCAAGACGCATGAGCGCCCGGCTGACGGCCATCCGTGCGGCTTCCGGCGTCGGCTTGCCGAGCGCCTCCGCGATTTCCTGATAGCTCAAACCCATTTCGACGCGCGCGACAATCGCCTCGCGTTCCTCGGTGCGCAGGCGCGTCAGCGCCGCTTCGTATCGTTCCAATGCTTCCTGGCCAATGGCCTCTTCGAGGGGCGTTGCGTCGCGGTCGGCGTGCTGATCGTCGAGGTCGGTGATCGCCGGCGCGCGCTTGCCGCGGCGCACTTCGTCGCGCACGCGGTTCACGATCGCCTGCCGCAGGTAACCGTGGAGCGCGCCCTCGTGGCGCATCTCGAACCGGTTGATCCCCTTCATCACCCGGATGAAGGTTTCCTGCACCAGGTCGTCGGTGCTCATCACGTCGCGCGTCCACTGCGGCAGACGGCCGCTGGCCCAGCGCCGCAGCGCGGGGAGATAGCGCGCAAATATCCGGTCAAGAGCCTCCGCGTCGCCGGATTTCGCCTTCTCGACCAGTTCGAAGGTCGTATCCACGCGCGGAGCTCCGCCGGGCTTGGCCTCAGACATCAGAGGTGCCGCATGATACGGGTTCACGCCAGTCCCCTCAACTTCAAGAACGACGGAACCCGTCGGACCGAACAGGGCTGAGGTTACCTGTTAACTGAGCCGGCGACGATCTTCCATTTGCCGTCCTTCAGCGCCCAAACGCGAAGGAATTTCAGTGCGATCTGCCCCTTGGGCCCCTCGAACGTCGCCGTGCAGGTGACGACTGCCGCGACGCCGTGTTCGACAATCTGCACGTCGGTCATCTCGACCCTGGTGAATTTCGCCCCTTTGCCCGGCCGATGGGCCTCGACCACCCGCTGCTTGGCGAAGAAAGGACGCCCGTTTTCGTCGGTCAGGACCACCTGGTCGTCGAGCAGCTCCTCGAACACCGCCGGGTCCGGGTCCAGCTCCGCCTGCCGCAGCCGCTCCTCGAGCTGCGTGATCTCGCTCAGCACCGTCGTCGTCATGATGGGAACTCCACGGTAGGACCGGCGGGTGCAGAAGGCGGGCCAGTACTGGCCCGCCCTTTCTCCGGAACAGCTTATTTGCTGACGGGGATCGTGCGCTCGGTGGGATCGGTCTTGGTCCGGTCGCCCCACTGATTGTTCTCGATGCAGAAGTACTCGATGATCTCGCTGTCCGGCGTTCCGAGCTTGGCGGTATACGTGACCGTGAACGGCTTGGTGAACGTGCCCGGGTCTTCAATCGTGACGACGCGCTGCAGCGTGTTGAAGTCGGTGCGCGTGTAGCGCTCGACGAGATGCAGCTGCTCGGTGTGCGGCGTTCCCGCGCTGTCGAGCCAGAACTTGTCGTTGAGACCGACCGTGTCGACGACGAGCGTGTTGCCTTCCCACCGGCCGATCGAATGGCCGTACCACGTGGGCGACGGATCCTCGGGGTGCTTGCGGCCGTCCATGAAGATCTGCCGGAAGCTGTGCGCGTTGCCTTCCTGCAGCATGAAGATGTACTTCGAGCGCTCGCCGGCGGGCTGCACGAGACGCCAGGCGAAGCCGCCGGTGATGCGGAGCGGTCCGCCGGGCATGCAATAGAAATACGGGTCGTCCGCTTCCTTGATCGACGCCATCTTCTGCTTCGCCCACGGCAGCAGGAGGCTGTCGAGCTCGCCCTTCTTCAGCAGGCGCGGAATCGGCGCGTCGCCGCCGCCGGTCCAGATGCCTGACAGATCGACGGTGCCATCGGCGAGCTTCGGTGCGGGCTTGGCCGCATCGGCGGCCTTCCTGGGACCGTTCTCGCCGCCAAGGCGGCGCGGCAGTTCCTGAGCGCCGGACAACGCGGGCGCGGCAAGGCCGGCGATCGCGATCGCCGCAACAAGTAGCTTCTTCACGACATCCTCCGCGCTGCGTCAGTTACCGAGCTTGGGAACGAAGAATTCCTTGCCGTCGGGACCCTTGAACGCGGTCACGATGGCGCGTTCGGCGACGTTGCGTCCGGCGAAGCCTTCGACGGTCACCTGGGTGCCAATCGGCAGCGTCTTCCGCGACCAGCCGCCGCGCTCGAGCGCCGGCGTGCTCGCCATCTCGAAGTTCCAGGTCGTCACCTTCCCGCTGGCATCGGTCACGTCCACGTAGAAGTGGGTGTGCGGGTTCGTCCACTCGACCTTCGAGACGACGCCCTTCACGGTCACGGGTTTCTTCGAGTCGTATTCCGCGGTCCACGAGTGGTGGGCGGACACGGGTACCGCCAGGGCCGCCAGCGCGAGACCGGCGGCGAAGATCCCAACCTTGATGCTCATTTCCGCTCCTCCTGAGATCGCCGGGTCCGCAGTGTGATGGCTCCAGACCACACTGCGGGACCCGGCCTACGTCGTGATCGCCGGGTGCGCAGCGTGATGGCTCCAGACCACACTGCGGGACCCGGCCTACGTCGTGATCGGCGGGTCCGCAGCGTGATGGCTCCAGACCACACTGCGGGACCCGGCCTACGTCGTGATCGCCGGGTCCGCAGTGTGATGGCTCCAGACCACACTGCGGGACCCGGCCTACGTCGTGATCGCCGGGTCCGCAGCGTGATGGCTCCAGACCACACTGCGGGACCCGGCCTACGTCGTGATCGCCGGGTCCGCAGTGTGATGGCTCCAGACCATACTGCGGGACCCGGCCTACGTACGTGGGGCGGGTGCCGCCGAGCGCTCAAGCCACGCGAAGGCGGACCCGCCTGACGCTTAGAACCCGTACTTGATGCCGAACTGCATGATACGCGGATCGCCTGCCGACGATGTTATCCGGCCGAAGGTGCCCGCGTCGAAATTCGTGACCGGGTTTCCCCAGTTGAAATTGTTGAACAGATTGAAGATTTCCAGCCGCAGCTCGAGCTGACGGGTGGCCGCGAACGACACGAGGCGCGAAAGCGCCACGTCCGCGGTCCAGAATCCGGGCCCTTCGATGCTGTTGTTGACGTGGTTGCCGTACTCGCCCGGGGCCGGCGCGGCAAAGGCAGCGGCGCTGAGGTAGTTGTTCAGCGACGTGTCGCCGTACGGGTTCGCGTTCACCTGGTTCACGCGCTGCGGCGTGATGCCGGTCCCCGCGATGTCGCGCGTCGTCGTGACGGTCAGCCAGCTGCCGGAGCGCGCGGAGACGATGCCCGACGCGCGCCAGTCGGACGCGACGGCGCGGAGGACGGCGTTCGCGAATCGCGGCGTCTGCGCGCCGACCGAGACGTTGGCAATCTGCGTGCGGCTCTGCGAGCAGTTGCCCTTGTCGAACGACGGATCGTTCGGCTTCGTGTAGCCGCCGGTGAACTGGCTGAACCCGCCGCTGACGTCGGTGTCGGCGACGCAGTGCGCCAGGGTGTAGTTGCCCGCCAGGCTGAGGCCTGTCGCGGCGCGGCGCCCGAACGACAGCTTCAGCCCGCGATAGCTCTGGGTGCCGGCGTCCACGTAGCGGACGATCGGACCGAGGAACTGGCCGGCGGCCGGATTCTCCAGGTAGAGTGTGCGGCGCCGATCGGTGTTCGCGCTCACGGTGCACGACGGGTACGCGACGCCGGCGATCGTGCACGGCCCGAGTCCCATGAAGTTCGACGGGTTGAGGTGCGACTGTCCCCACATGCGGTCGGCGTAGCTTCCGAGGTAGCTGACCGAACCCTGCCACGCGGCGCCAATCTGCCGTTCGAAGGTCACGTTCCACGACTGCACGCGTGTCGAGTTGATGTCCGGATCGATCACGCCGTAGGCGCCGAAGCCCGGGAACTGCGCCTCGAACGGCGGGTCGCGCGGCAGCGGATGCGTGTCGCCTCCGGGCACGTTGCGGTACGGATCCTCGAACGGCACGCCATTGAGCTCGACGCGGTTGCTGAACGGCGACGCCGAGGCGGCGATGTAGAGGAACTGCGCGCTCGGGAAGTCGTAGTTCAGGCCGTACGAGGAGCGGATGGCGGTCCGCCCGTCGCCGCTCACGTCCCACGCGACGCCCGCGCGCGGCGACATGTTCAGCCACTGCTTGTTCATCCCCGTGTTCCCGGCCGGGAAGCCGGGGTCGCCGGGATAGATGAGACCCGCGGGCGCGTTGGCGAACCGCTTCGTCTTGATGCCCTGCCTGAAGTTGTCGAGCACGAAGTTGGCAATCGCGCCGTTGTTCACGTTCTGCCCGAAGTACGGCTCCCAGCGGACGCCCATGTTCAGCGTGACGCGATCCTTCACGCGCCACGTGTCCTGGCCGTACGCGCCGACGTACCACTGGTTCATGTTCAGGATGCCGGGCGCGCCGTGACGGACGAGCGAGGCCTGGCCGACGAGGAAGTCGGCCAGCGCGAGGCCGGTCGTCTGGCCGTTGAAGTTGAAGTCGCCCGCGGCGCGCGCGTTGTCTTCGGTGGCCGACGTCCAGTGCGACGTCGTCACGCCGAATCCGAGCTGGTGGCGTCCGCGCACCCACGAGACGTCGTCGCCGGCCTGGTACGACGCGTTCGCGAGGCGCACCTTGACGGAGTTGCCGCCGGAGATCGTGAACGCGTTGGTCACCGCGATGCCGATGACGCCCGGCACGTACGTGTGCAGCTTGATGCCGAGCTCCGGCGCGTCGAAGAACGGGTCGGGCGGGTCGTTCAGGTGGTTCGACGTGCGGTTCCACGTCACGCGGAACGAGTTGACCATGTTCGCGCCGAGCACCAGCGTGTCGCCGAACGCGGAGGACTGCGCCCGCGCGCGCTTGTTGGCGCCAAACTCGCGGCGCACGGTCAGCACGTTGCCCGTGCGCGAGAGGGTCGGCAGCCGCCGCTCGAAGGTATCGATGTAGCGGCCGAATACCGTGTGGTTCGCGCTCAGCTGGTAGTCGACGCGCGTCACGTACTGCTTGTCGTTGTTGTCGAGCGGGACGCTGTAGTTGATCTGGCCGCACGGGTCGGTCGCGGTCGGCAGGTGCTGCGCGACCGTCACCGCCGGCCGGCTGAAGAGCGACGGATCGATCCGGTTGTTCTGGAACGGCGCGCGCAGGGCGATCTGACGCCCCGCGTTGCACGCCGGCGACGCGTACGCCGTGAAGTCGCCGGCCATCATCGCCGCGGTCGGGACAAACGCGATGAACGACGGCGGCATCTGCCGCGTCCGCGTCCCTTGGTACGCGCCGAAGAAGAACAGCCTGTCTTTCACGATCGGGCCGCCCAGCGTTCCGCCGAACTGGTTCCGGTTCAACCCGTCGTCGGCGCCGGGAGGGGCAAAGTGATCGCTGGCGTTGAAGCGGTGGTCGCGCAGGAACTCGAACACGTTGCCCGACCATGTGTTCGTGCCGGACTTCGTCACCGCGTTCACGGTGGCGCCCGAGTGCGTGCCGTTCTCGGCTGAAAGGCCGCTCGTCGCGACGCGGAATTCCTGGAGCGCGTCGGGGAACGGGAACGGCAGATTCAGGTTGTCGTACGTGTCGTTGTGCATCGCACCGTCGAGCACGTAGGTGACGCCCGAGCGCAGGCCGCCGGCGACCGAGATGGCCACCGCGTCGGAGCGGTTGCGCTGGCCGCTGACGTCGCCGGTGTTCACCGCGGCGCCCGCCAGGATGATCAGGTTCGTCACCTGGCGGCCCTGCAGCGGGAGCTCGACGATCTTCTGGTTGTCCACGACCTCGCTGATGCCCGCGCTGCGGACGTCGACGAGCGGCGCGGCGCCCTCGACCGAGATCGTCTCCGCCACGTCGCCCACCGCGAGCGTCACGTTGATAGTCGGGTTGCCGTTGACCTGCAGGACGATGCCCGTCTGGGCGTAGGTGCGGAAGCCCTGCAGCGAGGCTTCGAGCTTGTAGGGACCCGTCGGCAGGTTCGGCACCACGTACGTGCCGCCGCTTTCGGTGACCACGGTGCGAGTAAAGCCGGTGTCGGTCCGCGTCACGGTCACCGTGACGCCGGGGAGGACGCCGCCGCTGCTGTCGCGCACGGTGCCGCTCAACTGCGCGGTCGCCTGCGCCCACGCGACGGCATTCGTCATGACGACGAGCAGCAGGGTACTGATGGTGTTTCCGATGAAACGCCTCATGAATCCACTCCGGGGCTGAAATGTGGCGCGATGCTACTACAAATCACGACGCACGCAGCACCCGGTGCGGCGCTCGACTACCCCTTCGCGTCCTTCGGCGGTCGAACCTTGATTCGGCCGCTCTTCAGAATCTCCGCGGTGCCGTTCGCGATCGATCGTGCGAGCGCGTCATCCCAGTCGGGCGCCACGCGCGTCCGCACCTGTTCGGGCATCTGCAGCACGGCGAGGTCCGCCGCAACGCGATAGCGCTTCTCACGGCGCTTGCGCTCGTCGCCGGGCATACGCGCCCAGTCCGCGGGGACGTCCTCGCTCCTCCGGGCGAGGATCGCGAGATGCCCCTCGACCATCGTGCAGAACACCGTGGAGAACCCGTTGGCGTCGAGCGCGCGAACGGCCGACGGCGTGTTGAACGTCTGCAGGTGAAACGGGTTCATCGTGTTGAACATCGAATGCGATTCGTCCAGGAATTCCGCCTCGACGACCTCGGAATACAGATATACGTGTCCCCCCGGCCGGAGATGGTCGCGCACCGTCGCCAGGAACGCTCCGGGATGCACGGCGTGGGTGAACATGTGTTTGGCGACGATCAGATCGAACGGCCCTTCGAACGGGATCGAGAAGTCATCGAAATCGATCGGACACCGCGCCGGAATCCCGTACACCTCGTGAATCAGGTACCGCTGGTTCTCGAACAGCGTCATGACCGAGCAATCGGCGTCGTACAGCCGCTCGAGCGCCGCCGACAGCCCGCCCAGCCGCGATCGGATCTCCAGGACACGCGGGCGATCGAGGGGGAGGAGCGACCCGATGATTTCGACGTGAACGGCGTTGGCCATCCGATCGACCAGGAGCGCCGGGAGATATTCCTTGCGCGACACGCCGGAGTGGTCGGACACGAAGACGCCGCGCGACGCGAGCCCCTTCAAGTGCTCGCGCATCTCGTTGGTCAGCGGAGCGGGGCTGAGCGCCAGTTTCCCGGGGCGCTCCTCACCCGGCGCCGCGCGGCCGATGGTTTCCTCGAAGTGCTCGAACAGCCAGTCGTACCGCTCCCCGATGGGCCGTTGCGTGGCGTAGACGACGCCGCACTGGTGGCAGAGCGCGTAGTCGTACCGCATGCACGCCTCGTCCGGCACGCGCTCGTAGGTAATGAACTTGTTGTAGCGACAGACCTGCGCGGTCGCGTCGGTCGCGCCGCACACCGGACACCGATCCACGATCAGAATCGGTCCCGCTGGACAGACGCTGTTCGATGGGTCGACCGCTATCGCCGTGTCGTCCGCCGCAGATGAGTTTCCCCCCCAGGGCCATTTCATTCTTCTGGGACCGCTTTCCTTATAATCAGCAGCGTCAAATGGCTGAGGTCGTCATGAAGCCACTATTCAGAATCGCGACAGCTGTTGCCATCGTTACATCCACGGCGTTCGTGCACTCGCAGGGCGGAGCGTCTGCGCGCTTCGTTACGCCGCCGTCGCAAGTGATTGCCGTTCGCGCCGGACGACTCTTCGACAGCCGTGCCGGCACGCTGCTCAACAACCAGGTGATCCTCATCAAAGGGGATCGGATTACGGATCTGGGTCCAGCGGTTGCGATTCCGGCGGATGCGCAGGTGATCGACCTCAGCACGGCCACCGTGCTGCCGGGCATGATCGATGCCCACGTGCACCTGTTCCCGGCGGACGATCTCTCCGAATCGACCCGCACCATCGTCGGCGTCGTCAACGCACAGACCGATCTCAACGCTGGCTTCACGACTGTTCTCGACATGGATTCGCGCGGGGGGTTCGGCACCGTCGATCTCAGAAACGCGATCAACCGGGGCCTTCTGATGGGGCCACGGATGCAAGTGGTCGGCCAGTCGCTGAACCAGCGTGCGAGCGTGGCCTATCCGGCGCTCTTCAACCGCTTCCTCGATCGCTTCACCGAAGACAAGAACGTCAACTCGCCGTGGCTCGGGCGCGCGGCCGTCCGCGAGGCGAAGCTGCACGGCGTGGACTGGGTGAAGATCTATACGACGCAGGACTTCGTCGGCGACGAGTACGAGGTCTTCAAACCGGACGGCACGCTGGTCAACAGTCCCTCGCTCACCGAAGATGAGGTGATGGCAATCGTGGACGAGGCGCACCGCCTCGGCCTGAAGGTCGCGTGTCACACGTACGGCGGCGAAGGCCAGCTCAGTTGCCTGAAGGCCGGCGTGGACGCGCCGAATCACCTCACCGATCTCGACGACGTCTCGCTCAAGCTGCTCGTGGACAAAAGGCTCCCGCTCGAGATGACGGTGGACGATCTCGTCTCGCTCGAGCCGGGCGACTTCAAGAAAACCGGCGGCAAGAACAGCCGGCTGAAGATGGGCGAGCAGGCGTTCAGGAAGGCGCGGGCGGCGGGCGTGCCGATCGTCTTCGGCAGCGGCGCTACGTCCGCGACGATCCCGCACGGCATCGGCGCCGACCAGTTCGTCTACTTCGTCAAGTGGGGGATGACGCCCGCGCAGGCGCTCCAGACCGCGTACCTCAACGCGGCGACGATGTTGAACTACCGCTGGGATCAGCAGATTGGCAGCATCGAGAAAGGGAAGTTCGCGGATCTGATCGCGGTGGCCGGCAATCCGCTCGCCGACGTCACGGAGATGCAGCGCGTCCGCTTCGTGATGAAGGGCGGCCTCGTCGTCAGGAACGACCTGTCGGCCAGGGCGCCGCAGCAGGGCCGACGATGAAGGCCACATCGCTCGGCGTTCTCGCCGCGGCGATCGTTTCAGTGCACGTGGCCGCCGCGTGGGACATCCCCGCCGACAACGGAACGCTGGGGACCGACGCCGTCCGCGCCATCCTCGCCGCCAACGACTATCCGGCCACCACGTCGTACACGCAGGCGATCGACTTCGTCGACTTCACCGCACACGGGCAGCGCTTCACGCAGGTGGTCGTGACGCTGACGCCCGCGACGCCGCGGCTCCGCAACGGGAAGAAACTCGTCGTCGTCGGCGCGGAGCCGGGCAGCGAGTACGGCATGGACTTCGTGTCCACGGTCGAAGGGAAGGAAGGGCCAGGCGTGTGGCTTGCGCGGCGCGGCGTGACGTTCGTCGCGCTGACGCGCGTCGGCCGCTGGAACTTTCTGGCGCCAACGAGCGACGGTTCGTGGGAGAGCATTCCGATCGAACAGCGGATGCCGATCTTCAGCCGCGCGCAGAAGGCGCCATGGACGGCGGCGGAGTACGAGGTGAAGCGCTCCGGCGTCTCGGGAAGCACGTCGCCCGGCGTGAGCGCGGTCTACCGGTTCCCGAAGAAGGGGACCGCGCTCGAGCGGCAGATGCTGGCGGCGACGCCCGGCGTCTTTCTCGAGGGCTACCGCCTCGCGCTCGAGAAGGCCATCCCCGATCGGCGGAGCGCGCTCGTGCTGTTCTGGGGGATGTCCACGGGCGGCGCGAGCCTCTATCCGCTGGCGAAGTCCTACGCGCCGGACGGCTACCTTGGCTGGGGGACGAGCTCGACCGGGCTCGCCTACGTCACCAACCGGACCGCGAGCGGCAACTTCAACGACATCTACGAGCACAGCGCGCTGCGGGTCCGCGAGCGCGGTCTCGACGACTTCGAGTTCTACACGAAGCACGTCGATCCCGCGACGCGCGCCGCCTGGTGGAAGGCCGCCCTGCGGTCGCCTCGCTTCAAGAGCACAGAGGACGAAGCGATGCAGTTCGGCGCCGCGGCGTTGACCGAGCACGCGATGCGTCTGTGGCAGTCGGACTTCCTGCCCGCGTCCGATCGATCCGCGGGGCTCGCGGCGTTCATGAAGGCGATGTTCGAGCCGAGCTATCCACCGGTGGAGCTCGCGAAGGTGCCGATCCTGGACGTGAACGGCACGAGCGACGAAGCGCTGCCGCCGTCAACCGTCGATGCGAACCGGAGCGTCATGGAGCGCTACGCCCGGACGTATCGCGTCGGGCGCATCGAGGGGCTGCATCACTACCTGTTCACGCAGGACAGCATCAAGGTCGTGGGCAGCACGTGGATGCGCTACATCGAGTCGGGGTTCTTCGATTGATGCAGGCGGACCTGAAGGTCCGCCTCTACGGTCGGTCCAGGCCACGGTGGAATCCCGCTCGTCATCCAGGGACGCAAAGTGCTGGCGGTGCGTCCGATTTAAGGCGGTCGTAGGGGCCGACCTTCAGGTGCGTATGTCGTAGGGGCCGACCTTCAGGTCGGCCCAGCACCCTAACGCGTCGAGCGCTCCTCGCCTTCGCGCATCGTGCCCTTCGTGGAGAACAGCCAGACGCTGTCTCCGCGCGTCG
>Ga0070696_100000972_pt1 | contig 18569 bp, 11 predicted proteins | sample KBSK1253metaG_FD_65474 | JGI IMG/M metagenome (GOLD analysis project Ga0070696, IMG submission 65474) | Corn, switchgrass and miscanthus rhizosphere microbial communities from Kellogg Biological Station, Michigan, USA - KBS K1-25-3 metaG | ecosystem: Host-associated > Plants > Roots >... | reverse complement strand
GCGTTCTTCGTGCTCACCCGCCAACCCGCGATGGCGAATCAGTTGGCGCGTGATACGCTGGGGCGGCTCTGGATCCGGCCCAATCTCCAGGGTGGCGGCGGTCAGAACTCGAATCCGCTGTACTCGTTCGCCAACGCGATCCGCACCGACATTGCCAACCGCTTCATCGGCGGCGTGCGCGTGCAATACAATCCGATGACGTGGCTGAACTTCGACGCCAACGTCGGTTACGACCTGCGGCGCGCCACTGCCGCGCAGATCCAGGACAAGGGCTACCGGACCACGGCGTCGGCCCCGGGGACGAACAACGGCTTCATTTTCCGAAGCAGCGCCGGCGACGAGGCGGTCAACGGGAGCTTCAACGCGCGCGTGCGTCGCGATCTGACGCCCGAGTTGAAGGCCACGCTCTCGGCACGGTACCTGTTCGAGCAGCGCGATGCGGAACAGAACAGCGGCCAGGGGAACTCATTGTCGGTCAAGGGCGTCACCACCCTGGACAACGTTTCCGACCCGAATTCCAAGATTGTCGCGTCGAGCTTCTCCCGCGTCCGCCAGCTGAGTCAGTTCGGCGGCCTGACGCTCGATTACAAGGACCGCTACATCTTCGACGCGCTGCTGCGTCGTGACGGCAGTTCGCTGTTCGGCGTGGACAACCGCTGGTCGACGTTCGGTCGCGTGTCGATGGCGTGGCGTGCGTCGCAAGAACCCTGGTGGTTCTTGTCCCAGGTGAGCGACCTGAAGCTGCGGGCCTCGTACGGGACTGCCGGTGGCTCGCCCCGGTTCAACGCGCAATACGAGAGCTTCAACATCGGCGGCGGCGGCATCCTGACGCTGACGACGCTCGGCAACCGCTCGCTCCAGCCCGAGCTGCACAAGGAGCTGGAAGTGGGCGCCGACATGGAGCTGTTCGGCAAGTACGGCATTACGGCGACGTACGCCCGCGCCAACATCGACCGGCAGATTCTGCTGGTGCCCGTGTCGTCCTCGACGGGCTATCAGAATCAATGGCAGAACGCGGGCGCGCTGCTGAACATCACCCACGAGCTGTCGCTCAACATCCCGCTGCTGCAGGGACGCGAGACGCAGTGGTCGATGAACCTGGTGTACGACCACAACCAGAGCTGGATCGCGCGCCTCGACGTTCCGCCGTACTTCTACGGGCCCCCGCAGCAGGGCGCGGACGCGATGTTCCAGGCGCGGGAAGGGGAGCGGGTCGGGACCTTCTACGGCCGCTACTTCCTGCGGGGCTGCCGCGATCTGCCGGCGGCGTTCCAGAGCGACTGCGGCGGCGCGAACACCTCGTTCCAGCTGAACGATGAAGGCTGGCTTGTGTGGGTCGGCCGCAACCATACGCCCCGCGACGGTATCACGAGCAACCTGTGGGAGACGCAGCTCCCCGGCGCCAATTCGCCGTGGGGTGTGGCCGTGAACTGGGGCATGCCGATCATCATGCGCGGCAATCCGAACAACCAGTCCGACGCGCTGATCGTGCCCCTGGGCAACGCGCTCCCCGACTTCCGCTTCGCCATCACGCAGAACTTCCGGTGGCGCGCGGTGTCGGTCTACGCCCTGCTCGACGCCGCCATCGGCCAGCGGGTGTGGAACGAAGGGTTCCACTGGGCGCACCTCGACTTCCTGTCGCACGACGTCGATCAGGTCGGCAAGACGGTCGAAAGCGCGAAGCCGATCGGGTACTACTACCGCGCGGCCCCGCCCGACAACGGCAACGGCCTCGGCGGGTTCTACGACATTCTCGGACCCAACAACTTCAGCGTCGAGGACGCGAGCTACGCGAAGCTGCGTGAGCTGTCGGTGTCCTATCACCTCGGCCGCATTGGTGGTAGCGGCGATTGGGACATGAGCGTGTCGGCGCGGAACATCCTCACGATCACCGGCTACCGGGGCTTCGACCCCGAGGTCGGCATCGCGGGGGGCGATGGCGCGTCGCGGGCAATCAACGCGGTCGACGCCTTCGTGTTCCCGAACTTGCGGCAGTTTACCGTCCGCCTGTCCACGAGCTTCTAACTAATCGCGGGCCGGTCCGGTCACACACGGGCCGGCCGCGCGGCGTCCCTTTCTTGTAGGAGCTAGAAGCCCATGACGAAGCGCTATCTGTTCGGCGGCATCCTGGTGCTCACCTTCGCCGCGTGCGCGAATCCGCTCGACGTCGCGAATCTCAACGATCCCGACCGGTCGCGTACCTTCAGCAATCCCCAGGACCTCCAGGTGTTCATCTCCGGCCTGTACGCCGTGGCCCACGGCGCCACCATGGGAGTCGGAGGCAACACCGACGACCTCCAGGCGCAGATGGCCGTGATGTCGATGGAGAACGTGTCGGGCCTCGCGAATTTCGCGATGGGGCCGCGCAGCTCATTGCCGCGCAACGCCATCACGAACCAGCGGGGCAGCCAGGGAAACGCCGGCAACTACATCGACTGGCTGCGCGGCCACCGGGCGGCGCGGCAAGCCGCCCTCGGTCTCGTGGCGCTCAGCAACCTCAGCCTCGGGTCACCCGCCGCCGACGCCCGCGCTCGCCTCTTCTGCCGATTCGTCCAGGGCGTGGCGCTGGGCAACCTGGCGCTGGTGTACGACTCCGCCTCGATTCTCACCGAGGCCGACAATCCGCAGGCCGACGCCGCGGTGACCGTCCCCCTCTCCGGGTACCGCGCCGTCATGACGGCGGCGCTGGGATACCTGGATTCGGCGATCGCCCTCGCGAACGCCAATCCGACGGCGTTCCCGCTCCCCGTGACGCCGAACTACTGGATCAACGGCATCGGGGTGACGCAGGCGCAGTTCATCCAGATCGCGCGCTCGTACAAAGCGCGGTTCCGCGCCAGCGTCGCGCGCACTCCCGCCGAGCGGCGCGACGTGAGTGCCGGCGGCATCGTGGATTGGGCGCTGGTCATCGCCGACGCCAACGCGGGCATCACCGTCAACTTCGATCCGCAGATGGACCGGCTCAACGGCTGGGACATCGCCTGGTTCTCCCAGCATCATGCCGGCGCGCAATGGCACCAGATGTCGCAGTTCTGGATCGGCCAGGCCGACACGTCTCCGAGCTACAACGCGTACCTGGCGAACACGGTACCGTCGACGCGGGTGCAGATCCTGATCGTCACGCCGGACCGGCGTTTCCCGCAGGGCACGACGCGCGCGACCCAGAACACCAACAGCCCGCCCAACGCCGGGCAGCCGTTTGCCAACACACCGTACTTCCGCAACCGGCCGTCGGGGAGCGACATCGCCGGCGACGCGCTCCAGGTGTCGATGTACGACTTCTGGCGCGGGCGGGCCTTCCAGCAGGCGAGTCGCGTGGGGCGCTATCCCGTCATGACAGCCGCGGAGATTCGGTTGCTGGCGGCCGAAGGGTACCTGCGCATTCCGACGCCGAACTTTACGGAGGCGATCAACCGCATCAACGTCTCGCGCACCGCGATCGGTATTCTGCCGGCGCTCAACGCGGTCACGGACACGCTCGCGGTCGCGGCCCCCGGGTCGGCGGCCGGTTGCGTGCCGAAGGTCCCCGATGCGGCGCAGAGCTATCGAGGCAGTCGCTGCGGCAACATCTGGGACGCGCTCAAGTACGAGTACCGGCTCGAGACCGCCTACGCCGGGTACGGGATGTGGTTCTTCGCCGGGCGCGGCTGGGGCGACCTGCCGCAGTACACGGCGACGCAGTGGCCGGTGCCTTACAACGAGATGGACGCGCGGCGCGAGAATTTCTACGGCTTCGGCGGCCCGGGTGGGGCGTCGGCGGCGGCCGCAGGCAACTACGGCTTGTTCCAGCCCGGCGGCGTCTACTAGGCATGGGGGGGGGGCTGCGCTGCACCGCACGCGTCGTGGTGGCCGGGCTCCTGCCCGGCCTCCTCGGCGCGTGCTATGCCTACCGACCGGTGCCCTCCAGCGAAATCCAGCCGGCCACGCGCGTGTCCATGGTGTTGAGCGACTACGGGCGGCTGGAGGCGTCGAACCAGATCGGTCCGCAGGCGGCGCGTGTGGAAGGCGCCGTCGTGTCCACCAACGACACGGCGTACCTGCTCTCGGTGACCGGCGTGAAACCGATCACCGGGTCCTGGGTCCGCTGGAGCGGCGAGCCGGTGACGATGCGGCGCGACTATGTGGCGCTGACGTACGAACGACGGCCGTCACGGGGGCGCACGGTTCTGCTGCTGGCGGGCGCGACGTTCACGCTGCTGACGGTGATGGTGAACTTCAACATCCTGGGGTTTGGCAGCCTCGACATCCCCCTCATTCCGGGTGCGAATGGGGATCCGGGTGACCAATAACTTCTTGCGAGTGAGAATGCACATGACGCCACTTCGGTCTATGGCCATCTGCGCTGCGGCGGTAGCCGTCCTGGGGTGTAAAAAGGACGCCACCTTCACCGAGCCCATCCCTGACTACGCCGCGATTCACTGGCTGAACGCGGTGCCGGACACGGGCCAGCAAGACATCCGGGTGATCGACATCGTGTCGAACGCCGGACTGTTCGACGCGAACTTCCGCGGCTCCAACATGTTCTACCAGCCCATCGAGACGGGCGCGCGCACCGTGCGGATCTTCAACAGCAGCTCGATCGACACGATCGCCAGCCAGGTGCTCTCGACCACGACCGTCAACACCACGGTCGGCCAGGGCTACACGTTCATCCACGCGGGGTTCGCGCGCACGGGCGGCACACCGGCACGCACGGTGCTCGTCATCCCCGACAACCCGGCGGCGCCCGCCGCGGGTCAAGTCGGTATCCGGTTCATCAACGCCGCCGCCGGACTCGGGAACCTCGACTTCAACGTGACGCGGAAGGGGTCGGACACGCTGCCCGACCTGCCGCTGCGCGGCGCCGTGGCGTTCGGCACCGCTGCGACGTACGCGACCGTACCGGCGGATTCGATGCGAGTCTTCCATCCCCGGGCCGGGGTGGACAGCATCGTGTTCTACGACACGCTGCGCGTCGTGGTGACCGCCGCCGGCACGAAGGCGCCGATTCTCTTCACGACGATTCTGCCCCTGGGGTCGCCGAACACGATCAATCAGGTCGTCCAGCCGATCGCCGGCGGGGCGATCACCGGTTCGGTGATTACGACGGTCGCCGTCCCGCGTTCGGTCGCCGGCAGTCAGGCACCGGCAGGCTTCACCACGCCCGCGGGCATCGTGCTCGTCGATCGCCGTCCCGCGTCGCTGTCACCAGCGCCGTAGGACACGTTCAGTCGCCAAACGCCGCCGGTCCTTTTGGGGCCGGCGGCGTTCTTGTTTCGTGGCGTCTTGGCGTCTTGTCTGCGTCTTGGCGTCTTGCTTCTTGGCGTCTGGAGTTTACGGGACCGGCTTCCAGCGCGGCATCGTCTCGAGGCGCTGCTGGTTGGTGGTGCGGGTAATGCGTTGGGGGTTGGTGCCGTCGGGCATCGCGACGTAGATGTCCCCGTCGCAGTCGTAGGCGATGCGCAGGCCGTCGGACGTCCAGCTGGGCAGCTCACAGGGAGGATCGGTGGGGCTGATCTTCACCGCCCCCGTGCCGTTGGCGTTCATCACCCAGACGCCGAACCCCGAGGGGTCGCGGTTCGAGTGGAAGGCGATCTTCTGGCTGTCGGGGGACCAGGCCGGGGCGAGGTCGACCGCGGCATCGTTCGTCAGGTTGACCACGTTGGTGCCCAGCGTGTCCATCACGTAGATGTCCGTGCCCCCAGCGCCGCGCCGGTCGGAGACGAACGCGATCCGGCCGCCGTCGGGAGACCAGGCGGGCTGGGCCTCACTGCTCGAATCCGTTGTGAGGCGGCGGACGTTGCTGCCGTCGGGGTCCATCAGATAGATGTCGATCCCAGCGCTGTCGCGATTCGACACGAAAGCGATGCGATTGCCCGATGGGGACCAGGCGGGCTGGCCGTCCACGAACCCCGAGTCGTGGGTCAGTTGGGTCAGGGCGCCCGTCGCGAGGGTGACGATGTAGACCTCTGTGAAGAGTGAGTCGTCGCGGCTCGACTCGAAGGCGATCTGGCTGCCATCGGGCGACCAGGAGGGCCAAAAATCGTATGCTTGGTGCAGGGTGACGTTCGAGTCGGCGGTGGCGGTGGCGTTGAGTATGAAGATGTCGTTTCGGAACGCGATCCCCTGGCTGACGTAGGCGATCGCCCGGCCGGGGGGGAGGGGCGGGAGGACCTGATCCGGTTCGAGCGCACAGGCGGCGCCCAGGGTGACGAAGAGGGCCGCGGCCACACGAGATTTGACCATGGACGCTATTCTACACCGACCTTGCGGCCCCGGGCAACGGCCTTCACTATAGAGGGAGACTCCCTTCTCCGTCAGGAGGCGATGCATGACCCAAATTTCCGTTCGCTGCATTCCTCACCTTCAGCGCAACATCATCATCCCCGGCCGATGTAGCCGGTAGCTGTTCGCGCTGTCCGCTATCGCATTCACGTTGTTGTGAATCACCTCCAAGCGTGAGGGAATCCGACTATGCGATTTACCAGTGGTACGATTAGCCTGCTGCTCGGTCTCTGTGGCGTGGCCGCGACGGCCGCCCAGGCGCAGCAAGGCACGATCGCCGGACAAGTGACCGATCGGGTGGGTGGAGCGCCGCTGGCGGGCGCCCGCATCACCGTGGTGGGCACGAACCGGTCCGCCGTGACGAGTCAGGAAGGACGCTACACACTCGCGGGGCTCAAGGCCGGCGCCTACACCGTGCAGGCCTCGCTCATCGGCTACGGCGCCGCGACGAACACCGCGACCGTGACCGCCGGCGGCATCGAGACACTCGACTTCGGTCTCAAGGCCGTCGCCGTGTCGCTCGACGCCGTCGTGGTCACGGGGTACGGGGAACAGCGCGCCCGTGAGGTGGCGAACGTCGTCACGACCATCAATGCCGCGCAGCGCGTGCAGGACTCGCCGGTCACCAACTTCGGCGACTTGCTCACCGCGCAAACCGCCAACGTGCAAGTGCTTCCCAGCGCCGGGACGGTTGGAGCCGGAACACGCGTCCGGATTCGCGGCCTCAACAGCCTGTCGCTCTCGAACGAGCCGATCTACTACGTGGACGGCGTGCGGATGGAGAGCACGAGCAACTCGCTCACGGTGGGGACGGGGGGCCAGTCGTTCTCCCGCATCAACGACATCAATCCCGAAGAGATCGAGTCAGTCGAGATCGTGAAGGGGCCCTCGGCGGCGACCCTGTACGGGACGCAGGCCGCGAACGGCGTCATCCGCATCACGACCAAGCGTGGGCTCTCGGGCCGGACGAACTGGAATCTGTACTCGGAAGCCGGCATCCTGCGCGACAACAACCAGTACCCCACGAACTACTTCTTGTGGGGCCATCAGCCCGTCACGAACACGGTCGTGCAGTGCCCGATGATTTCGGCTGCTGGCGGTCTCTGCTCGGTCGATAGTCTCACCAGCTTCAACGTGCTGATGAACCCGGCGACGGCGATCAATGGGACGGGGTTCCGCAATCAGACGGGGCTCCAGGTGTCTGGCGGCAGCGAGCAGGTTCAGTACTTCGTCTCCGGCGAGTATGAGGATGAGCTGGGGCACATTCGCATGCCGAGCGCCGAGTATTCGCGCGTGGCGCAGGAGCGGGTGGTCGACGTGCTGCCGTATACGCAGTACCGCCCGAACGACCTCAAGAAGGTCAGCATGCGGTCGAACGTGCAGGCGCAGCTGCGCCGCAACGTGGACGTGTCGCTCAAGACGGGACTGGTCATGGGCAACGGCCGCCTGCCGCAGAACGACAACAACGTGACCGGCGTGCTGCCGAGCGGCCTGTTCGGTAAGGGCTACTCCGGCACGCGGGCGTTCGGGAGCATGTGGGGGTTCCAGCGGCCCGGCGAGGTCTTCGGGATCCTGACCGAGCAGAGCATCACCCGGTTCACGGGGAGCTTCAACGGCACGTGGCGCCCCACGTCGCACATCACGGGCCGCGCAACGATCGGGCTCGATCACACGAACCGCATCGACCACAACTTCCAGGCGTTGGGCGAAGGGCCGAACTTCTCGACCAACCGCCAGGGGCAGGTGAACGACAACCGGTTCTCGATCAATCAGTACACCGTAGACGTCAATGCCAGCGGTAACTACACGCTGACGCCGACGCTCAGCTCCAAGACCACGACCGGCGTGCAGTTCCTGAAGGAGTTCAACTTCAGCAACACCGCGAGCGGCAGCATCCTCCCGCCTGGCGGCAAGACGGTGAGCGGCGGCGCGATCCGGAACGCCGGCGAGCAGACGGCGGAGACGGTGACGCTCGGCGCGTACATCGAGCAGGTGTTCGGCTACAAGGACCGGCTGTTCCTCACGGGGGCGCTGCGCACGGACGACAACAGCGCGTTCGGGCGCGACTTCAGCGCCGTGTACTACCCGAAGATGCAGGCCTCGTGGGTGGTCTCGGACGAGCCGTTCTTCCCGCGGTCGGGGCCCGTCTCGAACCTGCGGCTGCGCGCGGCCTACGGCGCGTCGGGACAGCAGCCCGGGACGACCGATGCGGCGCGGTTCTTCACCGCCGCGACCGCGACGATCCGCGGCGTGGATACGCCGGGACTGATCGTCGGCTCACTCGGGAACCCGGACCTGAAGCCGGAACGGTCGATCGAGCTGGAGCTGGGATTCGACGCCGGCCTCTTCAGCGACGCGGCGCATCTCGAGCTCACGTACTACAGCAAGCGGACGCGGGACGCCCTGATCCAGCGGCGCCTGGCGCTGTCGCTGGGCGGTCCGCAGGCGCAATTCGAGAACCTCGGGTCGGTGCAGAACCGGGGCATTGAGGCGGTGTTCAACGTCAGCACGAACATCGCGTCGGGCGTGGCGCTCGACGTCACGTTGAGCGGTTCGCGCAACAGCAACAAGCTGGTCAAGCTCGGCCAGGGCGTGTCGAACATCATCAACGGCGTCATCCGGCAGGTCCCCGGCTACCCGGTGTTCGGGTATTGGGACCGGCCGATCCTCGGGTTCAACGACTACAATCACGACGGCATTCTCACGGCGGCGGAAGTATTCGTCGGCGACACCGCGGTGTTCCTCGGCTACTCGATCCCGCGCACCGAGTTTGCGCTCAATCTCGGCACGACGCTGTTCCACAACCGCGTGCGCATCGGTGGGCAGCTGGATTACCGCGGCGGCTTCATGGCCAATAATTTCACCGACTACTTCCGCTGCACCTCGGGGGCGGCGAACAACTGTCGCCAGCTGAACGATCCCAGCACACCTTTGGCCGAGCAGGCCCGCGTGGTGGCGGGCCGGACGGCGGCGTTCGGGGCCACGGCGGCGGGATTCATCGAGAAGGCCGACTTCATGAAGCTGCGGGAGTTGTCGCTCACGTACTATGCGCCGGAGTCGATGGCGCGGGCGATGCGCATGAGCCGCCTCAGCTTCACGCTGACGGGACGCAACCTGGCGACGATCACCGGCTACACCGGCATCGACCCGGAAGTCAACGGCAACGGCCAGAGTGACAACGCCATCGATTTCCTCACCCAGCCCCCGGTGACGTTCTGGACGCTCCGGGTCAACATGGGCTTCTAGGGGGCCACCGACCATGACGACACTCAACGTGAAGCACCTGACCCTGAAGGCGCTGCTGGCGACGGCGTTCCTGACGCTGGCGGCGTGCTCGACGACTGAGATCCTCGATGTCGAGGATCCGGACATCATCAATCCCGGCGCGGTGAACAGCCCCGCCGGCGCCGACGCCCTCTATGCCGGAGCGATCGGCGAGTTTGCCTTCTCCATCGTGGGTGACAACGGCGGTACGGAGGGGCAGATCCTCGTCAGCGGCAGCTTTACCGACGAGTTGATCAATTCGGAGACGTTCCCCACGCGGCTCGAGTACGAGCTGCGTGCCATCGACATCCGCAACGGTACCCTCACCGGCGTGTTCCGGCAGCTACAGCGGGCACGGGTGTTGCTCGAGGCGACGGTGCCGGCGCTCAAGCAGTTTTCGCCGACGCCGACCTACCGTATCGGTGAAGCGTACGCCCTCGCGGGCCTGACGTATGTATTTGCGGGCGAGAACTACTGCTCGGGCGTACCCTTCAGCACGGCGTTCCCGGCGACGGTCTACGGCACGCCGCTCACGACCGCCGAGATCTTCACCACGGCCATCGAGCGGTTCGATTCGGCGATGGCGTACCTGACGGCGACTGATACGGCCACCGTCACGCGCCTCAACCTGGCGCGGGTGGGGAAGGGGCGGGCGCTCCTGAACCGCGGCGGGCCCGGGGACTACGCCGCGGCCGCGGCCGCGGTGGCGGCGGTGCCCTTGAGCTTCGTGTACAACACGTCACACTCGCTGGCCAGCAATCGGCAGCGGAATGGCATCTTTGCGTTCACGTTCCAGAACGAGCGGTTCTCCGTCGCCGACGTCGAAGGCACGAACGGGCTGAACTACCGGACGGCCGGCGATCCGCGGGTGCTGTCGGTGCGGGACGCCGTCGCGCCCGGCGTCGGGTTCGACAACCTCACGCCGCAGTGGAATCCGCTGAAGTACCCGACGGGCATTTCTCCAACGCCGATCGCCAACGGAGTCGAGGCGAGCATGATTATCGCCGAGAACCAGCTCGTGACCGATCCGGTCGCGTGGCTGGCGACGTTGAACTTCGTCCGCGACACGCTGAACTTCCCACGGGCGCAGGGCGGCGTCGCGGGGTTGGCGCCACTGGCCGATCCGGGCACCCCCGCGGGGCGCGTGGACCTGATGTTCCGCGAGCGCGTCTTCTGGATGTATCTGACGGGGCACCGGCTGGGTGACCTGCGGCGCCTGATGCGCCAGTACGGGCGCACCGAGGATGTGGTGTACCCTACGGGCCTGGGCCTCAAGGGCTTCTACGGCCACGACCTGAACTTGCCCGTGCCGTTCGATGAGATCAACAACCCGAACTTTACCGGCTGTCTCGACCGCAACCCGTGAACGGAGGAGCCATGCGCAATAAGACGTTGTGCAGCCTGATGGCTGCCGGACTGTTCGCGGGCGTCGCCGCCTGCGGCGAGGACCTCGCATACCCGATTCTGCCGGCAGAGGAGTTCACGGCGACGCTGAGTGGACCGGACGAAGTGCCGGCCGTCAGCACCGCGGCCACCGGCACCGCGCGACTCGCCGTGTTCGATGATAGCATCCTGAGCTTCCGCGTGGATGTGGCAGGCATTGATAGCACCACAGCGGCGCACATCCACGCCGGCGCGGCCGGGGTGCCCGGGCCAGTCATCGTTTCCCTGTTCGCGGGCCCGAGCGCATGCAAGCAGAACAGCGGGGCAGCCATCGCCATCACCAGTTCCAGCGTCGGCAGTCCTACCACGATCACCACGACCGTACGGCATGGCTTTGGGGCCAACTTGACCACCTCGTTGGTGCGGATAGCGGGCCATGCGGGTTCGACGCCGAGTCTCAACAATGAGTACACGGCCACGGTGACCGACACCAACAAGTTCACCATACCGGTCCCCGTCGCGGTCGGGGGTACGGGTGGGACGGCGCAGCGGTTTGTTCTCATCAACGTCACGTCGCCGCGCTGTCGCCCAGCCTACACGGGCTTTCTCGCCCAGGGGCTGCTCAAGGCGAGCCAATTGACGGAATTGCCGACGGGATACGGCGCGACACCCCGGGAGCGGCTCGATTCGCTCCTCGTGCTGCTCCGCACCGGCGGTGCCTACGTCAACGTGCACAACGCCGTCAACGCGGGTGGACACATCCGGGGACAGATTCAGCCGATGCCATAGGCCCGGCGTTGATGGTTGATGAGCATGGGAGAAACGCGAAGGGGGAGCCGCTCGGCTCCCCCTTTTCGTCATCACGTCTCTAACGCGCTAGTCGACGATCGCGTCGGGCAGCACGTACTTGGCGGGATCGGCGGCTTTGCCGTTCACCCACACTTCGTAGTGCAGGTGCGGACCCGTCGACAATCCCGTCGAACCCACGCGCGCGATCACCTGGCCGCGCTTCACGCGCTGCCCGCGCACGACGAGGATCTTGGAGCAGTGCGCGTAGCGGGTCACGAGGCCGTAGCCGTGGTCGATCGTCAGCATGTTGCCGTAGCCTTCGACCCAGTCGACCTTCGTCACGATGCCGCCCGCGGGCGCCTCGATCGGCGCCCCCATCGGCGCCGACACATCGATGCCTTCGTGCGGCCGCGCCAGGTGCAGAATCGGATGCACGCGCTCGCGCGCGAAGGCACTCGTGAGCCAGCCGTTGGTCGGCATGATCGACGGCGTGGCGGCGTAGCGTGCCTGATGGCTGGAGAGCGAGTCGTAGGCTTCGCCGATCGAGCGCACGAGAATGTTCGCGCGCCGCGTCAGCTGATCCATGTCGACGCGCGCGGCGAGCGCCTGTGAGCCGTTCGGTCCGGCGGCGGAGAGACTGTCGCGCTCCGACCACTGACCCGCGGGCCCGCCGATGCCGGCCTGTTGCACGTCGGCGTCCATCGGCGCGAGACCGGCGAGGAGACGCAGTCCCTGCTCGCGCTCGCTGAAGACGTTCAAGGTGTCACGCAAACCGGCGAGCCGATCGCGTAGCCGTTGAATCTCACTCGCGAGCAACCGGTTCTCGCGTTCGAGCGCGCGACTGCGCGTGACGTTCACTCCGCGCGACAACGCGGCGCCACCCAGGACGAGGAGCAGCAGCGCGACGACGCTGCCGATCCCGACCAGAGTTTTGACGACGGTCTGCGACACCTCCACGGCGCGGGACGCTCCCGCTCCGTGAGGCACCAGCATGACCGTCCAGCGGCGCTCCGCGTGCTTTCGCATAGGGGCAGCAAAAATACGCTCCGGCGCATAGAGCCGTCAACCACGGCCTTGTGCGCCACATCACCAGCCTTCAGGTAGCCCGCTTAAGCCACGTCAGGCTTGGGGAATAATGGGGGGGGTTTGGTGACCCGCTGTCCGGTGACCGGCAGGTGTGTGAGGTCCGCGAACCCGACGGCCTCGAGGGGGCGCGGCGCGCCGAGGGCGCCCCAGACGAGGGGCGCCTTCCCGGGGATGAACGGCGCGGCCAGCACGGCGAGTCGGGCCACGGTCCGCGCCAGGTTCGCGAGCACCGAGTCGAGCTCCGCCTCCTTCTTTTCCTTGGCGAGCTTCCACGGCGCCGTCTCCTCGACGTAGCGATTCGCGCGCGAAGCCAACTCGAGCACCTGTGCCGCGCCATCCTGCAGGCTCAGCGCATCCATCGCGCGCCCGTACGCGGCGAGCGCGTCGACCGAAGCGCGCTCGAGTGGCGTGTCCCAGTTGCGCGGGTCGGCCGGTACGACCCCACCACGATAGCGCTCGACCATCGACAGCGCGCGCGACACGAAATTGCCGAAGGTGTCGGCGAGGTCGGCGGTGTAGCGGGCGTCGAACCGGTCCCAGCTGAAGTTGCCGTCCCCCTCGAAGCCGACCTCGCGCAGCAGGAAATACCGCAAGGCGTCGACGCCGTGCCGCTCGATCGCCGTGCCGAGGGTGACGACCGTCCCGGCGGTCTTGCTCATCTTCGCGCCTTCCCACAGGACGTAGCCGTGCGCCCAGACCGCGCGTGGCAACGGCAGGTCCGCGGCGAGCAGCATCGCCGGCCAGATCACGCAGTGGAAGCGCGTGATGTTCTTGCCGATGATGTGCAGATCGGCGGGCCACCGTTTCTCGTAGCCCGGGGCGGGGAAGCCCGTCGCCGTCAGGTAGTTGATCAGCGCGTCGAACCAGACGTAGATCGTCTGATCGGCGTCACCGGGGAAGGGAATGCCCCAGGGCAGGCGCTGGCGCGAAATCGAGACGTCCTGGAGCCCCGCTTCGAGTAAGCGGATGACTTCGTTGCGGCGGATCGCCGGCTCGACCGACAGCTGCCCCGACGTGATCCGCTCCAGCACGCGATCCCTGTAAACGCTGAGCCGAAAGAAATGATTCCGCTCCTTGGTCGGCACGAGCGTCAGCGTCGGATGCTCGATGCAGTGCCCGTCGACGATCTGCGCGCCCTGCTTGAACTCCTCACACCCGGTGCAGTAGAGCCCCTCGTAGTCGGCGACGAACATGTCGTCGGGGCGGCGCTGCTGGATGCGCTCGAGCAGCGCGACCACGCCGGTGATGTGGCGCGGCTCGGTGGTGCGGATCCAGTCGTCGTTGCTGCACCCGAGCCGCTTCCAGTAATCCGCGAACACCCCCGCCATCCGGTCGACCCAGGCGCGCGGGGTCACACCGCCGCGCTCGGCGGCCTGAATCACCGACTGGCTGTGCTCATCCATCCCCATCAGGAAATGCACCTGGTCGCCGCGCAGCCGGCGATAGCGCGCGATGGCGTCGGCGCCGATTTTTTCTAGCGCATGTCCGAGGTGCGGATCGCCGTTCGAGTAGTCGATGGCGGTCGTGAGGTAGAACTTCGACACTAGATTTTGATCTGATCGAGCGGGACGACGCGGGTACTGCCGTCCTCGGCGCGCAGGGTCACGCGCTCGCGGAAAATGTCGATCGCCAGCACCCGCTCGAGGCCGTCGGACGTGCGAACGACTTTCCCCTCCTTGGGAAAGCGTTTGCGCTGCTGAACGTAGAAGTCGTGCTCGTAGTGAAGGCAGCAGAGCAGGCGGCCGCAGGGCCCGGAAATCTGCGTGGGGTTCAAAGAGAGCCCCTGGTCCTTGGCCAGCGACAGGCTCACGGGCCGGCCCTCGGGCAGCCAGCTCGCAATGCACAACTGCCGCCCGCAGCGCCCGATGCCGTCGAGCCGTTTCGCCTCGTCGCGCGCGCCGATCTGGCGCAACTCGATGCGCGTGCGGAACACGCCGGCCAGGTCGCGGACCAGGGCCCGGAAATCGACGCGCTGTTCAGCGGTGAAATAGATGGTGAGCTTACGGCGGTCCCACTGCCACTCGGCGTCCGACACCTTCATCGGCAGGCTGTGGTCGCGCACCCGGTCGCGCACCTTGCGGCGTACGTCGTCCTCGGTGCGGCGCAGCTCGCTCTCGACGCGGAGATCGGCTTCGGTCGCGCGGCGGACCACGCGGGATTCGACGGTCGCGGGCGCTTCGCTCAGGGAGCAACCGTTACAGCGCGAGCAGCGCTTGACCGCGCCGTCTCCCAACGCCGACACCCGGCCGCAGTCCTGCCCCCGCTCCACCTCTACGATCACGGGATCGTCGAGGCGCAGCGAGGTGGGGTCATCGGTCGGCCAGCTGAAATATGCCTTACGGTTCCCTTTGAACCGGACTTCGACCACGAAGGTCAACGAAGGTCAACTCATTTCTCGGTCAGCGCACCCATGGAAAGGTACTTCTCCTCGCGCCGTTTGAGGAGCTTGTCGATCTTGAGCTTCGTCAACTGTCTGAGGTGGCGCTTCAAGGCCTCGCTCAGGGATTCCGCGGCGGTTTCGGGATCGGCGTGGGCGCCGCCCGCCGGCTCGGGAATGATCTCGTCGATCACGCCCAGCTCGAGCAGGTCCTTCGCGGTGATCTTCAGGGCTTCTGCGGCCCGCTCACGCTGGGTCGCGTCCTTCCACAGAATGGCGGCACACCCCTCCGGTGAGATCACGGAGTAGACGGAGTTCTCGAACATCAGCACCCGGTCGGCGAGGCCGACCGCGAGCGCTCCGCCCGAGCCCCCTTCGCCGATCACCGCGGTGATGATGGGCGTCTTGAGCGACGCCATCTCGATCAGGCTGCGCGCGATCGCTTCGGCCTGGCCCCGCTCCTCCGCGCCGAGCCCGGGGTACGCGCCCGGCGTATCGACCAGCGTGATCACCGGCGCGTCGAACTTCTCGGCCAGGTGCATCAGGCGCATCGCCTTGCGGTAGCCCTCGGGATGGGCCATCCCGAAATTGCGACGGAGATTTTCCTTGGTATCGCGGCCCTTTTGATGCCCGATAGCCATGACCGTCACGCCGTCGAGCCGGGCCCACCCGCCCACGATCGCGGGGTCGTCGCGGAAGAGGCGGTCACCGTGCAGCTCGACGAAGTCGGTGAAGACGGTGTTCAGGTAGTCGAGGGGGTAGGGGCGCTTGGGGTGCCGGGCGACCTGGACGCGTTGCATCGGCGTCAGGTTCTTGTAGACCTCGACGCGCAGCTCCGCCAGTTTGGCTTCGAGCGGGCGCAGCTCCTTGGTCACGTCCACCGTGTCTCCGGCGGCGCGCTTCATCTCCTCGATCTGGCGTTCCAGCTCGAGGAGGGGCCGCTCGAAGTCCAGTGTGTGCGTCGCCATGCAGTGCCCTCTATGCGCGTACGAGGTGGACCCGGTCTGCTCCCAGCAGGTCCTTCAGTGCAGCCATCAAATCGTCCGCGGCATCGACGCGCAGGGACCGGCTGCGCAGCCGGGCCGTCGGTGCTTCGCCGTTGCCTTCCCCTGCCCACTCAACCAGCACAGGCGTGGGTCCCGGATGCGCGGCGCAGAGCGCCGCGATCGCCCGGGTCGTTTCGGGGTCGGGCCGGGTCCCCACCGTCCAGCGCAGGGCGATGCCGATCGCGCCACTCGGTTTCAGGTCCTCGAGGGGGCGGGCCCCTTCCACAATGAAGGGTGCCTGCTCCTCGCCGCGGTCCCGGGCGCTGTACCCGCCCGTCAGCAGCAGGGCCCCGTCGGGCTTGATCACGCCGTTCAGCTTCGCCCACGCCTCCGGGAAGACCAGCGCTTCCGCCGTGCCGTGGAAGTCCTCGAGCGTGAGCCGGGCGTATTCCGCCCCGGTCTTCTTCGACGTCTGCCGCTTGACCACGGTCATGACGGCGGCCACGGTGATCTTCTGATCGGTCCAGGCGCCCAGCGTCGCCGTCGTACGGGTCCCGAAAAGCTCCACCTCCGCGCGGTACTTGGCGAGGGGGTGCCCGGAGATGAAGAAGCCCAGCACGGCTTTCTCGCGCGTCAGGCGCTCGTGTTCGGTCCAGGGCGCCACCTCGGGAAGCGGGGACGAGGGGCGGGGGACGGGGGTCGCCTCGCCGAACAGGCCGTGCTGACCCGAGGTGCGTTCTTGCTGCCGCACCTGCGCCTCGCTGAACGCATGATCGAGCGCGGCGACGAGCTGGGCGCGATGCCCGCCGAGGGAGTCGCAGGCGCCGGCGTCGACCAGCGATTCGATCACCCGCTTGTTGCACAGCCGCAGATCGATGCGGTCGCACAGCTCGACGAGGGCGCGATAGGGTGCGGCGGTCCGCCCCGCGATGATCGAGGCGATGGCGCCCTCACCGACGTTTTTCACGGCGCCGAGTCCGAAGCGAATGCGCTGGTCACCGACCACGGTGAACTTGAACCCGGACTCGTTCACATCGGGGGCGAGCACCTCGAGCCCCAGCTCGCGGGCTTCGTTGATGTACCGGACGACGCTGTCGGTGTCGCCGATGACCGACGACAGCATCGCGGCCATGAACTCGGCCGGGTAGTACACCTTGAACCACGCGGTCTGATAGGAGAGGATCGAGTAGGCGACCGCGTGTGATTTGTTGAACCCGTAGCGCCCGAAGGTCTCGATCTGCGCCGCGATGTCTTCGATCACGCGGCGGTCGTGGCCGCGCTGCACGGCGCGCTGCACGAAGTTCGTCAGCTCCTCCTGGATCAACTCCTTGATCTTCTTGCCAACGGCCTTGCGCAGCACGTCGGCTTCGGCGAGCGAGTAGCCCGCGAGCACGTTCGCGATGCGCATCACCTGCTCCTGGTAGGTGATCACGCCGTACGTCGGGGCCAGGATTTCCTCGAGCGCCGGATGCGGATAACGTACTTTTTCACGCCCCAGTTTGCGGTTTATGAATACCAGGTGCATCCCCGTGTCGAGGGGGCCGGGACGCATCAGGGCATTCGTGGCCACCAAGTCGTCAAATCGGTCGCACTTCATGTTGCGCAGGCAGTCGGTGGCGAGCGGCGACTCGAACTGGAATACGCCGGCCGTGCGTCCCGAGCGGAGCAGGGCGTAGACCTTGGGATCCTCGAGATCGGGCTGCTCCAGGTCCACGGTGATGCCGTGACGCTCCTTCACCATCTGGGCCGCGTCGTGCAGCACGGTGAGGGTCTTCAAGCCGAGGAGGTCGATCTTGAGCATGCCGACCTTCTCGAGCGCGACCATGTCGTACTGCGTGATGATCGCATCGGTGTCCTTGGGGTCCAGGCACACGGGCACGTAGTCGGAGAGCGGACCGGGTGCGATCACGACCCCGGCGGCGTGCACCGATGAATGCCGCGCCAGGCCCTCGATGCGGGAGCCGAGCTGCAGCACCTTGCGGATGCGCTCGTCCTGTGCCGCGGCGGCCTTCACTTCCGGCACCTTCTCCGCGGCCTCGCTGAGCGTCAAGGAGAACCCGGGGCCAGACGGAATCAGCTTCGTGAGCCGGTCCACGTCGCCCATCTCGACGCGCAACGTACGGGCGACGTCGCGGAAGGCCGCGCGCGCCTTGAGCGTCCCGAACGTGACGATCTGGCCGACCGACTCCCGCCCATAACGCTGGCGCACGTACTCGATGATCTCTCCGCGCCGCTCGAAGCAGAAATCGAGATCGATATCCGGCATCGAGATCCGCTCGGGGTTCAGGAAGCGCTCGAACAGCAGGTCGAACCGCAGCGGATCGACGGTGGTGATCCTCAGGGCGTATGCGACGAGGGAGCCCGCCGCCGAGCCACGGCCCGGGCCGACGGGGATGTCGCGGTCCCGCGCGGCCTTGATG
>Ga0070696_100000971_pt1 | contig 18578 bp, 17 predicted proteins | sample KBSK1253metaG_FD_65474 | JGI IMG/M metagenome (GOLD analysis project Ga0070696, IMG submission 65474) | Corn, switchgrass and miscanthus rhizosphere microbial communities from Kellogg Biological Station, Michigan, USA - KBS K1-25-3 metaG | ecosystem: Host-associated > Plants > Roots >... | reverse complement strand
CTCGGTGAGATCGGGCTCCAATACGAACACCGTCCCAGGAGGCTCGCCCCGTGGGCAGGCATCCACCAGGATGGTATAGTCGGCGCCGCTGACCAGCGCGTAGGCGAGGTCGTATCCCCGGATTCCGTAATCGCGCACGGTCACGCCGTAGGGCAGCGCGCGGCCGGCCAGCTTTTGGGCGACCTCAACTCCGAACCCGTCGTCGCCCAGGAAGATGTTGCCGATGCCCGCCACGAGGATGGTTGGCACAGCCGCGGGCCGTTGCGCGGGGAAATCCGGCGGCAGCCGCTCCACCTCCTGAGGAGTGAAGAAGAACCGGTGGCCAGGCATCCGCAGGAGTCCGAGATACGCCCCCGGGTCTTCCTCCAGCACCACGGCTACCAGAAAGTTCCCCTCCAGGTCTTGCTCGATGGATTCGACTTGGGCAACCTTGCCTTCGAGCGTCAGATCGAACACGTCACCGCGGGCGCGCGGACGGAGTCGCACCCGTTCGCCCTTTTGCAGCAGCCAGCCGTCGATCCTCAGCTCCTCGACCGAGCGATCCGCGTCCAGCAGTCGCCACTCCTGCTCGTTCACGGTGCCTCCTCCAGGGCGCGGATCTCCCGCAGGACCCCGTGCATTCGCAGGAGCTGCTGCTCGTCGAACGCCTCGGTACGCTCCAACAGTTGTCGGACGCGCTCATCCGAAGCGGCCATCTCTCGCTTTTCTTCGTCGGTCAGCGTGAGGATCCTGAGCGAGAGCATCTCGTCCATTTCCGTGCCGTCGAAGAATTCGCCTGGGCTCTCGGGTGCGATACTGGGGAAGTCGGGCACGATGATTGGCGAGGAGAGGACCGTGTCGCGCGCTCCGTCCTCGCCGGCCAGCACCGGCCAGGTGCCGACGTTGCGGCATGCCGCGGCGGCGGACTTCACCGCTGCGGGTGGATCGGTCAAGCTGAGAAACTCGCCTCCCGTCGCCCGCAGGATAGTGTGGGTAGACACCAGGGACCGAAGCATGACCTCGTCCCTGCCGCCCGCCGGATCGACCGGTGTGAGGTTCGCGATGGCAACGCGAACGCGGTCGACGCCTGGCACCGTGGGCTCCGCGCCGAGCTCCACCCTTCCCTTCAATTCGACCTGGCGTCCGGGCAACTCGGCGGCGGGAAACTCGAAGCGCAGCGTGAGCGGCGTGGCGAGGAGCTCCTCGAGGGTGACCCGAATGGAGATCTCCCGCTCGATGGCGTCGTGCCAGATCCGGTCATCCGGCTGGGCCGGCGTCCGCGCGAACAGGTGGAGGAAGCGGACTGTGACGTTGATCGCGACGTCCCCGTCTCCCTCCACGAGGCACTCGGTTTGCATCTCGCAGGGATCGCTGCCCAGCTGGGCTTCGCTGTACTCCCGCGGGAAGATCACCCCGAAGTTGAACCGCTGGCGATTCTTCAGCGCCGACCGGCGGTAGGGATACAGCAGGTATCCCTCATAGAGCAGGGCGCTCGCGACCTGCTCGACCGAGGGAGCGCTCATACCGGCGCCTCCTCGTCCGCGGCCGAGAGGATGCGCTCCATCAGCTGTTCCCAGGTCGCAATCCCGTGGCGCACCTTGTACCGGTACAGCCGGTCGAAAACGTCCTGCCTGAGCTGGAGCCAGGCGAGGTTCGGGTAGTAGGTCTCCATGAGGTGCCGCCACGTGGCGACTGGCAAACGGAATCTGGCCTCCTTGGACCAGGAAATCGGGGCGACCTGAAGGGCCTCGCCGTCCTGGTAGAACACGGTTCCGCTGAACAGGAAGTTGAGCGGAATCTCCCCCTGCTCGAGGGCGTAGAAGTATTTCGTGACCGCCAGGTTGAAATCGTAGGTGCAGCTGACCGGGAGATCGATCACGGTCTCACCGGCGAATGGCGGAATCACCACGTTCGCGTGGGTCCACAACATCGCCCGGAGGGTCTGCCCCCAGCGTTGGGGCTCGCCGAACAGGTCGCGGAGCCGCTGCTCTTCCTCGGGGTCATACTTTCGCCGGGTGGACTCGATCTGGATCTGGCACCGGAGCACGACGTTGTGGATGGCTTCATCGGGTGAGACGTTGGTCGCTCGCAGCCGGAACGTCAGCAGCGGAGCAACGGCGTAGGGAGTGACCTCCGCGCCATCGACCTGGAAGCTCAGGTCAGGCACGGAGCCCTGCGCTTGGCGGGCGCGCGACCCGGCCGAGCTCGGCGAAGAAGCGATCGATTTCTTCCCACACCGCGGATCCGCCGGTAAACCCCTTCCACTGCATCCGGATGATGCCGACCAGCCGGAAGCACTGGTCGATGGGCACGAGGAAGCATGCAGTGCCGGCCGACCCCCGGCGGACCCGATTGACCAGCAGTGCCTGGACATCGGCTTGCAGGGTGCCGAGCACCGTATGTTCCCGCTGGATGTCCTCCCAGGTCTCCAGCTCCAACAGCGACTCGGTCGCTCCGGCCGGGCTGGGATAGCAGGCCACCACCCGTCCCTGTGATGAGCTCTGATAAAAGAACGCCAGATCGATCGGGAGCCGGAGGGCGTCCCACTGGGCGTCACTGATGGTGAGCTCGTCCAGCGCGAACACTTCGCGAGGTACCCGCTTGTACTTGGTGCCCTCCTGCGCGCTGAAGAGCACGGCACACGCCCCGCAGGCACAGACCAGCCGCCGCTCGGCCGGATCGATCAGGTGATCGTGATTAGGGCCGACCTCCAGGCCGCACAGATCGCAGCGCTCCACCACCGGCCGCGCCTTGGCGAACCGACGCAGGATCTCGAAGCCGCCGCCGCGTCCCTGGTCGACTGAGGGCATGGTCAGGCCGTAGCGACCGGCACTCGGGTCGATGGCAAGGCCACCTGAGTGCGGCCGTTTCGGGTGAGAAGAGGGAATGGATCGAGGTGCAGTCCGGGTCGATCGGGAGCGCGGCCGGACTCGACAATATCATAGGCCTGGCCGCAGGTCGGACAGGAGAGCATGCGCTCCGCCACGAGGGCCTCTCCCAGATCCGCCTCGCACGCCGGGCATCGCGCACCATAGGCATAGAGGCTGTCACCCAGCTGGCAGAACAGCACTTCCCGCCCGTCCAGGTCCATGCGGCGGGTGGTTCCGGGCGTGACCTGACCCAAGTCGGGGACGTCCCGCCACGGGGACTCCGGCTCGGCGCCGTTGCCGTTGCTCGAGGTCAGGCGCACGGGCTCGGGGTGCACCGGCTCCCGACCTTCCACCAAGATGGCATTCACGTCGGGTGCTGCCTCGTGAATGGCCTGCTCGATGGCCAGCTTGAGCGTTACCGCCGACGAGGGACACCCGTGGCAGCTGCCCTGCATTCGGAGCTGCACGGTGCCCGACTCGTCGATCCCTACCAGCTCGACGTTCCCGCCGTGGGACTTGAGATACGGCCGGGTCTTATCCAGCGCGTTCCGGACCCGGGTTTCCAGATCCTGCGGATGCAGGTCATACAGCAGCAGCACGTTCGCCACCAGCTCCTCGCGCGCGAGCTCATCCACGATGGCCGCACCCGGCTCGCCGTGCCGGCGGATCGTGGTCAGGATTCGATCCAGCGCGGCCCGGTGCAGCTCCATCAACGTGCTAACCAGCTCCTGCGACGCGGCACGAGCCGCGGGGTCGGCCGCGGTCTCGAGTCGCTGTACCAGCTCGTCGATAGCCGCGATCCGACGCTCGAACTCCGACTGCCTGGGCATCATGCCCTCGCTTTGCGGGCCCCTCCGGCTGAGCGTCTCCTCAGCCGTGGTTGCCGAAGAACGGAGAGTGGTGCGTCTCCAGCACCTTCCCGTTGCCGAGATACATGTGGACGCCGCATGGGAGGCATGGATCGAAGCTCCGAACCGCGCGCATGATGTCGATCCCCTTGAAGCTCTCCGGGCCGTTCTCCTCGAAGATCGGCGTATTCTGTACCGCGTCCTCGTAGGGGCCTGGCGTCCCGTACACGTCGCGTACGCTGCCGTTCCACGGCGTCGGCGGATACGGGTGATAGTTGGCGATCTTGCCCTTCCGGATCACGACGTGATGCGACAGCACGCCGCGCACCGCCTCGTGGAAGCCGCAGGCGATCGCTTCGTCCGGCACGGTGAAGTCGTTCCAGGTCTTGGTCCGACCCGCATGCAGCTCGGCGAGGGCCTTCTCCACGAAGTGATACGCACACGCGGCGGCATACACCTGGAAGTAGGTCCGGGCGCGATCCCGCTCGATGGCGTTGCTCCACTTGGGGATCTTCCACTCAAATTCCTTCTCGGGCTTCGTCGCGGTCTTGGGCAGATACATCTTGACGCTCGTGCCGGTCGCCTTGACGTAGCCGATGTCGACGAGGCCGGCGAGTGCCGTCGCCCAGAACCGGGCGATCGGCCCGCCGCCGGTGTCAAGCGCCAGGTGGTCCTTCCCGTCGAACCAGCGGGGCGACATGGTCCAACTGTAGGGACCGTCGAAGTCGCGTTTCTGCGGCCGCGGGATGGTGGTCTGGTTCCATGGATGGCGCTGGTCGACCGGATTGCCGAGCGGATCCGTCTTGACGAACGTCTCTTCCTTGGCCCAGTCGTCGTAATACGAGTGGCCGAGCAGGATGCGGATGCCGAGGTTGATGTCGAGGAGGCTGTGCGTCACCAGCTTGCCGTCCACCACGACGCCCGGGGTGACGAACATCTTGTCGCCCCACTTGGCCATGTTCTTGTAGGTGTAGTCGCAATGGGCCGGGTCGTTGAACGAGCCCCAGCAGCCCAGCAGAGTGCGGCGGTAGCCCACCTTCTCGTAGCCCGGGAGCGCGTCGTACCAGAAGTCGAACAGGTCGTCGTGCAGCGGCACGCACTTCTTCATGAACTCCGCGTAACGCGCCAATCGGACCAGGTAGTCGGTGAAGAGCTGCACCGTTGGCACCGTGCCCACGCCGCCCGGATACAGGGTGGAGGGATGCACGTGCCGTCCCTCCATCAGGCAGAAGGCCTCCCGGGTGTAGCGGCTCACCATCAGCGTCTCCCGGTAGAAGTCGCCGGAGAACGGATTGAGGGCCGTCATGATGTCGGCAATTGTCCGGTATCCGTGGTCCGCCGCGTGCGGCGCAGCGGTCTTCTGAGCCTTGGCCCAGACGCCGGGGTTGGTGGCCTTGACCATCTGCTCGCAGAAGTCCACCCCCACCAGGTTGTCCTGGAAGATGTTGTGGTCGAACATGTACTCGGCGGCCTCGCCCAGGTTGACGATCCACTCGGCGATGGCCGGCGGCTGCACGCCGAAAGCCATGTTCTGGGCATAGGTGGCACAGGTGGCGTGGTTGTCGCCGCAGATGCCGCAGATCCGGCTGGTGATGAAGTGGGCGTCGCGGGGATCCTTGCCCTTCATGAAGATGCTGTAGCCGCGGAAGATGGAGGAGGTGCTGTGACACTCAGCCACTTCCTTGTTGTCGAAGTCGATCTTGGTGAAGATCCCCAGGCTTCCGACGATCCGGGTGATCGGATCCCAGTTCATCTCCACCAGCTTCCGCTGTTTCGATGCGGTGTCTTTCAGCGGTACCGTTGCGGTGGCCATCGCGATGGCTCCTTTGCCTGCTTAGAAGGCCCTGGGGTGGTAACCGGTGGTGAGCTCGGGGCGCGGATGGCGCCACTTCGGCTCCGTGTTCACCGTCGAGTTGGTAAACGAGCGGAGCGCCTTGATCGCCCGGCCATAGACCTGGATGCTGGCAGTAGAGAGCCGCGCGCCGGGCGGCTCGTCCATGAAGGGCATGAACTTGTCCGGGAAGCCCGGCATGGTGCAGCCGATGCAGATGCCGCCGACGTTGGGACAGCCGCCGATGCCTGCCATCCAGCCGCGCTTCGGCACGTTGCAGTTCACCACCGGGCCCCAGCAGCCCAGCTTGACGATGCACTTGGGTGAGCCATACTCCTGCGCAAAGTCGCCCTGCTCGTAGTAGCTGCCCCGGTCACAGCCCTCGTGCACCGTCTGGCCGAACAGCCAGGTGGGGCGGAGTTGATCGTCGAGGGGAATCATCGGGGCGAGGCCGGCGACCTGATACAGCAGATAAAGGAGGGTTTCCATGAAGTTGTCAGGCTGGACTGGACACCCTGGGACGTTCACGATCGGGAGTCCCGCCTTCGACCGCCACTCCCAGCCGAGGTAGTCGGCCAGGCCCATGGCGCCGGTGGGATTCCCGGCCATGGCGTGGATGCCGCCATAGGTGGCGCAGGTGCCGATGGCGACGACGGCCAGCGCCTTGGGCGCCAGCCAGTCGATCCAGGTGTTCGTCTGAATCGGCTGCCGGGTCTCCGCGTCCGTCCCCATCGCCGCCCAGTAGCCCTCCTTCTTGATCTTTTCGTTCGGGATCGACCCCTCGACCACCAGCACGAACGGATCGAGCTTCCCCTCCTTCGCGAGGTACCAGGGACGGAGGAACTCGTCACCCACCTCGACTGCCAGCACCGGGTTGTGCAGGTGTACCTTGGGTAGACCCGGAATGGCGCCGAGCAGGACATCCTCGATGCTCGGTTGCGTCGCCGCGGTGATGGAGACGGAGTCACCGTCGCACCCCAGCCCCGCCGTGAGCCAGAGGACGTGGACGTCCGCGACCGGTGATGGCCGCTGAGTCTTCCGGCCGTACGGCACTGCGCTGGCAGTCATAGACACTCCTTCCTGGCTGCGATGAGCCCGATCCTGATTCGAGCTCGGTAGATCGATCCGCAACGATTGAATTGCAGGATAGAAATCGTGCGCGGGACCGGCCCAGGAGGGAGCCGGAACCGAGCGGGAAATTTTTGCTGCTATGAGTTAGGAATCCGGGGGAAGAGCCGCAAGCGGGCCTCGTCCGCGGTCCGGCTACGGGGAATTTCCTATGACGAGCATCGGGGATTCCCCGATGCCGGTTGGGCATCCTGGCTACCTACTCGTTCCTTTCGCCCATTCGCCATTCGATCGCGCGTTGGACCAGATCGCGCGAGCTTTGCAGCGCCAGTTTCTCCTTGATGTGCGCCTGATACGACTCGACGGTCTTTACACTGAGCCGCAGCTCGTCGGCGATTTGCCGGGTGCCCAGTCCGGCCCCGATGAGGCGAAATACCTCCAGTTCCCGGTCACTCAACCGGGTGATGGGGGGATCCGGGGTCTCACGCCCGTGGAAGGTGAGCTGCCGGAGCATTCTGCTCGCGATCCGGTCGCTGAGATAGACCTCCTGGCGCAGGATGCGGCGAAGAGCAACGAGCACGTTCTCCGTCGCCTCTTGCTTCATGATGTAACCGTTGGCGCCCGCGCGGAGCGCTCGCTCTGCGTACATCGTTTCATCGTGCATCGAGAGCACCAGGATCGGCATATCGGGATCACTCGACCGGATCGCCTTGAGCAGCTCGATACCGTCTCGACCCGGAAGGCTGATATCGAGCACCAGCACGTCCGGCCGGGAGGTCGCGATCGCCGTGAGGGCTGATTCGGCGTCCTCCGCCGCTCCGCACACGACCAGATCAGGCTGCTGATCGATCAGCAGGGCCAAACCCTGGCGTACGATCGGATGGTCATCCACCACGAAGACCCGGTGCTTGTGGGCCGGAGCGGCAGCGGCGAAGGGCGGAGACAAGGTCGGGTCTTCCTTAGTTGGCCATGGGGAAGCGACAGCACACCACGGTCCCGCGCTCAGGGCCGCGCCGGACCTCCAACGAGCCGCCGACCATGTTGGCCCGGTGGCTCATGATGCGGAGACCCAACCCGGGCTGCTTGGGCAGGGTCTCGGGCAGGCCCACACCGTCGTCCTCCACGATGAGGCTGCCCTTGCCGCTTTCTCGACGCAGAGAGAGCAGGATTCGTCGCGCCCGTCCGTGCTTGATCGCGTTGTTCACCGCCTCCTGGGCGATGTGATATAACTGCGTTGCCAGACCGACATCGTCGATCAGCAGCGGCTCGGTGCACTCGAAGCGGCAGCTCACGTGGAACAGGTCCTCCACTTCGGAGGCCCACTGCTTGAGCGCCGACATCAGGCCGTCAGACGCGGAGAATACCGGCAGCAGTCCCCGGGCAAGCTCTCGCGTCTTGTGGATGGCCTGGTTGACCAGATCGACGATCTTGCGTGCGTGATCGGCCTCCGCGGCTTGTTGGTCGGCCAACTGCTGGGCCAACACTTTGCTCATGAAGGCTATGCCGGTCAAATGCTGGCCCAGTCCGTCGTGCAGGTCCTGCCCGATCTGCCGCTGCTCCCGGGCACTGATCTCGAGCAGAGCCTTCTCCATGTGCTTCCGTTCGGTAATGTCGATGCCGGTGGTAATGATGTGGCTGGTGCTCGAGCTCGCCCCCGGCAACACGGTGCTGGACCAGGCGATCCGACGCCGGGTCCCGTCCCGCGTAATCCAGTCGCCCTCGTAACCCTCCAGCCGTCGGCCGGGCTGGAGTCCCTCGAGCAGCGCGCGCCATCGCTCCGACTCCTCCGGGGTGGCAAACAGGTCCCAGAAGGGTCGCCCCCAGACCTCCTCGAACCGATAACCGCTGAGCTGCTCGCACGCCCGGTTGAAACGGACGATCTCGCCGGTTGGGCTCAACACCACCACCAGCGCGGCCACCGTGTCGAGCAGCACCGAGAGCAGATTGCGCTCTTGCTCGAGGGCCGCTTCCGCTCGCTTGAGGTCGGTGATATCGAAGCCGACGCCATGGATGAACCAGGGCTGCCCACTCTTTTCCCGGACGATCTTGGCTTCGCACTGGAACCAGAGGACCCGGCCGTCCCGAGCGATGACCCGGTACGCTGATCGCAGCGGGCGTCCGGTCAGGAACATGTCCGCGGCCTCGATGCTCCAGCGCTCCTGGTCGTCGGGATGGATATGGTGGTACCAACGGACCGGATCCTCCAGCCACTCCGCCTGGGTGAAGCCCATCGCCTCCTCGATTCGCGGGCTCACGTAGGCCTCGCTGATACGCTGGTCGAGGTAGGCCATGAAGACGACAGCCGGAAGCTGCTCCACCAGCGTGCGGTACTTGGCTTCGGGGTTGGGGAGTGGCGAATCGTCGCTCGGTCGGGAGCTGCCTGGCTCACTGGAAAAGAGAGTCGCCAGATCCTGCAGCACGGCTTCAGCTTCGTTTGGCTTCACAGCGGGGCACTCGAATCAGCGTTCCCGGGCGCGCCAGGCGGGCTCCTTGTTGAGCGAGGCCTGGGTGAACCGGCGGAGGGTTTGAATGGCGCGTCCGTAGGTCATCACCGCGGCGGACGACAGCAGGGACCCCGGCGGCTGGTCCATGAATGGCTGAAACTTGTCGGGGAATCCCGGCATGGTACACCCGATGCAGATGCCGCCGACGTTGGGACACCCACCCACCCCTCCCATCCAGCCACGCTTGCCGACGTTACACTGTACCACCGGTCCCCAGCAGCCCAGCTTCACGATGCATTTGGGCGAGCCGTACCCATCGGCGAACTCGCCCTGCTCATAGTACCCGCCCCGGTCGCAGCCTTCATGCACGGTCTGCTCGAAGAGCCAGCGCGGGCGGAGCGACTCATCCAGCGGGATTGCTGGGGCCCGACCGGCGGCCTCGTGCAGGAGATAGAGCAGCGTCTCGGTCATGTTGTCCGGCTGGACCGGACACCCGGGGACGCAGACCAGCGGGATACCGGCAACTGACTTCCACTTCCACCCAAGGTAATCGGGTAAACCCATGCAGCCAGTGGGGTTCCCCGCCATCGCGTGGATGCCGCCGTAGGCCGCGCAGGTCCCTGCTGCTACGACTGCCCAGGCCTTCGGCGCGAGGCGGTCGATCCACTCGCAGGTGGTGATCGGTTGCTTGGTGGCGGGGTCCGTTCCGAAGGTAGCCCAGTATCCCTCGGCCTTGTTGGTCTCGTCGGGGATGGAGCCCTCCACCACCAGAATGAAAGGGTCGAGCTCGCCCCGGGCGCCCCGGCGGAAGAATTCGACGAACTCATCCCCCACTTCGATAGAGAGAAAGGGATTGTAGAGCTTCACCTTCGGCGCCCAGGGGATGGCTCCGGCAAGGAGGTCCTCCAGACTAGGCTGAGTGGCGCCCGTCATCGCGATGGTATCTCCGTCGCAGCTCAGACCTGCCGTGAGCCACAGGATGGAGATCTCCGTTATGGGCATGACGACTCCCCAGCTGGGACAGACGCGTACCTTGGGGAAACTACTTCAATATCCGCGACTGCGTACCCCATGGGCGTCCAGAATGCGGATGACCTCATCCATCGGTAGTGCCTCCACGGTCCCCCCTCGTGCCGTCACGGTCCGCGCGGTGAACAGCGAGTTGTAGATCGCTTCCTCGGTCGCCTCGGCCACACCCTGGAATAGCCCATTCATGGCTTCGTTGCCGAGCTCGCTGACGGTGAGTCGCGGCGCATCGAGCCGGCGACGCACCGCTGGATGGCTGGAGAAGGCGATCACGTAGTCGCCCGAGCCGTTGCCCATAGTCGAGCCGGTGCGTGCAAGACCGACGATGGCACGGGCGGCGAGCCGCCGCAGGTTTCGATCGGAGAGCGGCGCGTCGGTTGCCACCACCATCATGATCGAGCCCTTTTGCCCCGGAGTATCGACCGCGCGGGTTACGCCCTGCCGTCCGAGCGCGCGCCCCACGGGAACCCCGAGCACGAGCAAGTCGCCACCGAAGTTCGACTGGACCAGCACTCCCACGGTCCAGGTGCTGTCGTCCACGGTCACCCGGCGCGACGCTGTCCCGATCCCACCCTTCCAGCCGAACGCCACCGTGCCGGTCCCGGCGCCCACGCTCCCCTCCTGAACCGGCCCGCTAGCCGCATTGTCCAGTGCCTGACGCACGTCCCGGTCGGTGATCGGCCGGCTTCGAATGGCATTGAGGACATAGCCATCGTTGGTCTCGCCCACCACCGGATTGATCGATCGCACTTCGGCCATGCCGGGCTGCGCCAGCATCCACCCGACCAGCGCGTCGGCCGCCTTCCAGACGCAGAGGGTGCAGGTGAGCAGTACCGGCGTCTCCAGCTCGCCCAGCTCGGCAACCTGAGTAACCCCGAGCAGCTTCCCGAAGCCGTTGCCGACGTAGATGGCGGCGGGCACCCGCTCGAGAAAGGGATTGCCGCCGTGGGGCAGGATGGCGGTGACGCCGGTGCGTACCGAATCTCCCACGCGCACTGTGGTCTGGCCCACTCGTACGCCGGCCACATCGGTGATCGCGTTCAACGGCCCGGGCGGGAGCGTGCCGGGCTGAACGCCGAGCGCACGGGCGCGGAGCGGTTCCTGGGCCACCGCAGAGCCGGGCCAGAGCATACAGAGTAGCAGGAGAACGGGACGAGTCATGGACATATCTTTCCCTCGGATCGGCCTGCCGTCCACCCTGACCGGCGCCGGGACTCGCGGCGCCGCGGCGTTTCCGCGGAGATGTGATGGATTGGTTCTCCGCTCCGGACTATCGGCTGGCGCGCCTCATCATCGAGCGCGGGCTCGGGCTCACCTATCTGTCCGCCTTCCTCGTGGCGCTCAATCAGTTTCCGGCGCTGCTGGGCGAGCACGGGCTCTTGCCCGTGCGCCGCTATGTTCGGCGGATCGACTTCAACGACTCGCCCAGCCTCTTCTACTTCTACTATTCCGATCGTCTCCTCCGCGTTGTCGCGTGGATCGGCATCGTGCTCTCCGCCGCGACCGGGCTCGGCCTGCCGCAGGCGGGGCCTCTCTGGCTTCCGCCTCTCGCATGGCTGGTCCTCTGGCTGTTGTATCTCTCGATCGTCAACGTCGGCCAGCGCTTCTACGGCTTCGGCTGGGAGTCGCTGCTCCTCGAGGCCGGATTCCTGGCGATCTTTCTGGGCAACGCTCAAACCGCGCCCCCATTCCTGGTCTTGCTTCTGTTTCGCTGGCTCGCGTTCCGGGTAGAGCTCGGGGCGGGCCTCATCAAGCTCCGGGGCGATCCCTGCTGGCGCGACCTCACCTGTATGGACTATCACCACGAGACCCAACCGATGCCCAACCCGCTGAGCTGGTTCGTTCACCGGCTGCCGCGCGGGTTGCACCGGGCAGAGGTCGTCGGAAACTTCGTCGCCCAGCTGCTCGCTCCAGTGCTCCTGTTCCTGCCGCAGCCGATTGCGGGGATCGGCGCGCTGATCATGATCGGCACTCAGGCGTATCTGATGCTCACCGGCAACTATGCCTGGCTCAATCTGCTGACGCTGCTGATCGCCGTGTCGGCGGTCCCCAACGAGTTCATTCTGCCGCTCCTTCCCGGCGCGCAGGTCGAGCCGTCCTTGGCGGCAGCACCGCCCTGGTTCGTGGCCGCAGTGGTGGCACTCACCGTACTCGTCACGGTGCTGAGCTACTTGCCGGTGCGAAATCTGTTCGCGCGGCGGCAGCTGATGAACTACTCGTTCAACCGTTTACACCTGGTGGGGACCTATGGCGCGTTCGGGAGCGTCACTCGCGAGCGCCAGGAGGTCGTGCTCGAGGGTACCAGTGCCGCCGAGCTCTCACCCGACGCAGAGTGGCGCGAGTATGAGTTCAAGGGCAAGCCGGGCGACCCCCGTCGTCGGCCGCCGCAGATCGCGCCCTATCACCTGCGGCTCGACTGGCTCATGTGGTTCGCCGCGCTCTCGCCCCATTACGCCGAGGCCTGGTTCCCCCGACTGGTGGAGAAGCTGCTGGCGAACGACCGGGCTGTCCTGCGTCTGATTCGGCACAATCCGTTTCCCGACGCGCCGCCCCGGTGGATTCGGGCCCGGTACTATCACTACCGCTTCACCACCGGCGCCGAGCGGAAGGAAACGGCAGCGTGGTGGGTACGGCAGTTGGTGGGGGACTATCTCCGCCCGGTCTCGTTGGTGGATCGCGCGGACCGGACCCGGGGTCACGCGAAGGCGGAGTGAGAGGTAAGCCGGAACCGACGGCAGGACACCCCGGTTCTGAGCTGTATCTCGAAGCTCACAGCCATCGGTTGATATGGAGGAGATATGAAGCTCGGCATCATCGGCGGAGGTCAGATCGGCGGCACGTTGGCCCGCCGCTTCGCCGAATTGGGGCATGACGTGTCCATAGCCAACTCCCGAGGTCCAGAGACGCTGGCCGCCTTCGCCCAGGAGATCGGCGCCAAGCCGGTGACGGTTCAGCAAGCCGCACGCAGCGGCGACGTCGTGATCGTGGCCATCCCGGTGAAAAGCGTGATCCAGTTGCCCGCCAAACTATTCGACGGTGTTCCCAGTGATGTCGTCGTGGTAGACACCGGCAACTACTATCCTCAACAGCGCGATGGCCGGATCGACCCAATCGAGAGTGGAGCCACCACTGAAAGTCGGTGGGTCTCCGACCAGCTGGGCCGGCCGGTAGTCAAGGCATTCAACACCATCAATTGGGATCACCTGTTGAAGCGCGGCAAGCCCAAGGGCGCGCCAGGACGCATCGCCCTGCCGGTTGCGGGGGACGACCAGCGAGCCAAGGATGTGGTCATTGGCCTGATCGACGAGCTCGGTTTCGACGGGCTGGACGCTGGGAGGCTGGATGAGTCCTGGCGGCAGCAGCCCGGCAGCCCGGTCTATGGCGCCGATCTCGATGCCGATGGCGCGCGCCGCGCATTGTCCCAAGCCAAGGAGGAGCGACCGGCCGCCCTCCGGGCCGGGGGAAGTCCGGCTGCTGCGGGTCGCCGCTGACCGATTGTGCCATTGGTGTGACAAACTGACGCTGGCGCTCGTGCGGCAGCCTTCCCAGATTCGCTCCCCCGTGGCCGCCACGGGATGAACCCCACCCCTGAGGAGAGATGGTATGACAAGCAGCCTGACGCAGGAACTTCGCAGCTACATCCATGTTGGGCAGGAAAACTCCACGCCCATCGAGCTCTACTATGAGGATCACGGCGCCGGCAAGCCCGTCGTCCTGATCCACGGTTGGCCGCTGAGCGGCGCGTCGTGGGAGAAGCAGACCGCCGCCCTGCTCGCCGCCGGCTTCCGGGTGATCACCTACGATCGCCGCGGCTTCGGCAAGTCGAGCCAACCCGCTATCGGTTACGAGTACGACACCTTTGCGGAAGATCTCCACAAGCTGGTGACAACGCTCGACCTGCGTGACTTCGCCTTGGTGGGCTTCTCCATGGGCGGTGGGGAGGTCGCGCGCTACATCGGAAAGCATGGGACCGATCGGGTGAGCAAGGCGGTCTTCATCAGTTCGGTGCCGCCGTACTTGCTCAAGGCACCGGACAACCAAACCGGGGTGGAGATGGGGGTGTTCGACGGCATCAAGAAGGCCATCGTCGCCGATCGGCCCGCGTTCATGACCCAGTTCCTCAACAACTTCTACAATGTCGATCAACTGGGTGGAAAGCTGATCAGCGACGAGGTCGTTCGGCTGAGTTGGAACGTCGCGATGGGCGCATCTGCCAAGGGGACGCTCGACTGCGTCACCGCCTGGTACACCGATTTCCGGAAGGACCTCCCCAAGGTTAACGTGCCGGCGTTGGTGATCCACGGTGATGCCGACCGGATCGTCCCAATCGACGCCAGCGGACGGCGGACTCACGAGCAGGTCAAGGGGAGCAAGCTGGTAGTGCTGCAGGGTGCCCCGCACGGCCTCATCTGGACGCACGCCGACAGGGTGAACGCCGAGCTGCTCAGCTTCCTCAAGTAGTCTGGTTGGCGGGCTTCACCTCGGCGTCGAAGGCGGCAGTCTGCACCGCTCCGCTCCGCTTCACCTGAATCCAGATCCGGTAGCGTCCCGGCTGGGGAAAGGCGTAGGGGAAAGAGACGTGGCCGGAAGGGAATGGGTGAGACATGGCAGCCATCAACGAGTCGTTGGCCGAAATCTTCGATCCAATGACTCCGGCTGCCGTGTCACCCTGCTGCTGGAGGGTAAAGGCCTCCTGTGAGGCCGGTGAGATCGTCCCCATAGGATGCAGGTGAATGAATACGCCGCCGTCATCTCGAGCCACCACGGCATGCGCCGCCATGCCGAGGTAGGGCTCGAGTGCGGCTGGATGCCCGTCCGGTTCGCGGACGGAAAAACTCAGCGGCGCGGGGGCGCCCTCCACCAGGGGTCCCTTCCCGCGCTCCCACACGATGGTGGCCCCATCGGGCAAGGTTGCACGATCGCCGGCCACGGGCGCACCCAGGTAAATCCCATCATCCGGAGCCAGTCCGAGCCGGTCCGGCAGAGTTCCCCCGGGGAGGTCAACCTGGGCCACTAGTGTCTGGGCGAATCCGGTCTCGTGCACGATGTCGGCAAAGACACGGTACCGGCCGCGCGGAAGCGGCGGGAGCGGTGAGGTGAAGTGGACCGAGTCCGCCGTCTTCGGATGTACGTGGGCAAAGGCTTCCATTCCGGACTCACTAATAAGGAAGAGGTGCATCAGCTTGCCGTGGTCGGTCACCAGAGGAGACCAGGCGCGCTGGTGGTGCTGGCTCAGCCATGCCGAGTCACCCCGATTGGCCCATCCGGAATCGGTGATCTCGAGTTGAAGAACCTGCCGAGCCCCGTCCGGACTCACTGAGGCAGTCGCGCCGAAGGGACGGTACATCCGCTGCTGAAACCCGAGGTCTTCCCCTCCCCACCAGGTCCATCCTCCCAGGAGCAGCAGCCCAGAGAAGATCGCGGTTCCGGCCATCGCTCCCCGCGCTCCCCACTGGCGTGCCGGGCTGGGCGATTCGCCCGGTGGTAACACACTCTCCCGGACCGCCGCACCGGCGATGGTCACGATACCGGCAAAGAGGAATACTCCCAGGCCGGCGAGGATAATCCCCAAGGATCGGTTGAGCGGAAGCCGTCGGTTGGGTACCGCGGCGACCGGGACGATGACCGACCCGGTCCCTTTGCTTCCGCGCACGCCGACTGTGACGCTGTTGGATCCGGGTGCCATGATCCAGAGCCGGGTGGCGTACCAGCCTCCGCCGCCTTCGACCGGCTTGGCCACGTCAGGTGGCGGGGTGCCCGCATTGGCGCTGAACAGGTTTACCATCGCAGTGACCTGGTCCGGCTGGTCTCCCGCCACCTGAATGTAGATGTCGGCAATCCCGGGGATGACACCCGGCAAACGTACGTTGACCACGATGTGATACGGACCCGCCGCGCCCTCGTACCATACGTCCGGACTGCCCACATGGGCGGTGCAGAGCGCGACCAGGCCGGCAATACCACCCAGGCGAGCGAGCCGGGTTTTCATCGCAGGACCCGCGACATCCCACTCCCCCACCACAATCCAGCCCGAGCCGAGCCCACGGCGATGAGGGCTGCGATGCCCAGCCCACGAGCCATGGCAGCGAGGTCGAAATTGCCCGCCGCATCCTTCGGCACCCTCCAGAAACGGTGCTGCCAGGGTCCCGGCTCCACCATGTAGGGCCACTGATCGGCGGCGAAGAAGAAGTTGCGAGCGGCCGGAGAGAGGAGGAACTCGCCGAAGAACCACTGCACCGCGAAGAGCACTGCCAGGAAACCGACGCCGGCCGCTGCTGCCAGCAGCCAATCGTGACCTCGGCCCACCCTCTGAATCAGTAGATCCACGGCAAGCGCGGGCAACACCAGCAGCAGGGGAAACTCCGGCGGCACCATGTGGGTCACGGCGTTGTAGATCGGTGCCAGCTTGGCCTGGGCCGGGAAGAGTTGGAGCGTCCACATCATCGCGAGGATGATGCCCATGTAGATCGCCGCACTCACGGTCGCGGGGAAGCGCAGTCGTCCCGAGCGGGAGAAGGCCACCAGAAAGATGGGGAACGAACCCGCAGCCACCTGATAGAACAGTGGCCGGTGCATGTCGTTGGGTCTGCTGGAGTACTCCGAGATCATGGTCGCCACCATGACCAGGAGCAGGCCGCCGGCGAAGGCGAACGCCCACGCCAGCCCTCTCACGTGCCGCGCGTCAGTTGCCCGGTTCTGGGCCGCGAGCACCATGAGCATGGCGCCTACCACCACCGATATCATCCCCAGCGCGAGGACCATGTGCGGCGGGCTCACGATCTTGACGTCGAGCCCGTAGGCGTTGTGCCACCAGTTGTCGAAGGGGGCCGAGGTGACCATTACGAACGTGCCCCAGATGGTGACCCACGCTCCCAACGGTCCGCGGAATCCCCAGAACCGCACCGATGCGGCCCGCTGAGCTGTGGAGCCCGCAAAGGTCGTGTGGAGCACTAACCATCCGCAGCTCACTCCGGCGAGGATGGCGCCCAGCTGCTCCAATACGTGCGGCAAGGTCCAGAACGAGTCCCGGCCGATGGTCTTATGCCAGGAGATGTCCCAAAGGACGCCGACGACGATGCCGGCGGAGGAGAGCAGCACCGCGAGGAGCGGCCTGGGGATGGCCGCCGCGACAGGCGCGGTGCCGGATTGCTCCCGGGTTGCTCTCGTCGGCTCGGTAACGATTGTGGCCATTGGAAATGCGGCTGTTGGAGATAGCTCAAGTTAGCCCGGAAACTGGGCTGGCCGGTGGTTCCCATAGCTCGAGTCGGTTGCCCTCCGGATCCTGGGCCCAGCCGAATTTGCCGAATTCCGATTCCTCGATCCGCTCGTCCACGGTACAGCCCTGGCTACGCAGGCTGTTGAGCATATCGGCCAGATTGTCCACCCGGTAGTTGATCATGAACGCGGCCGAGCCGGGAGCAAAGTAGTTAGACGTGCTGGGGAAAATGCTCCACACGGTTACCGCCTCCCCATTATCCGGCGCCCCAGAGGCCCGAAAGGTCACCCCGCCCCACTCTTGGATGTCCAACCCGAGATGCTGGCGGTACCAGTCGCGCAGGGCCTCAGGGTCGCGGGCCTTGAAGAAGATGCCGCCAATTCCGGTGACTCGAGCCATGGGGCTCTCCCTTGGTTTACCTCGGGGGGACTGCGGTGACACGGGTCACGGATTGCGCTTTGCCTCTGGCCCACAATGCAGGCCCAGACGACTGGCGCGCCGGCCATTGCACCGGTGAGCGCCTTCATTATAGGAGAGAGAACCATGGGACTGCTTTCCAAGCCAATCAAGACGCTGGACGATCTGTTCGTCCACCACCTGCAGGACCTGTACTATGCCGAGCAGCAGATCACCAAGGCCCTTCCCAAGATGATCTCCAAGGTATCCGACCCTCAGCTCAAGCTGGGGTTCGAGGTTCATCTGGGGGAGACCCGCAACCATATCAAGCGGCTTGAGAAGCTCTTTCAGATGCACGGTGAGTCGCCCAAGGCGGTCACCTGCCCGGCGATCGACGGGATTATCGAGGAAGCCGATGAGATCATGGGCGACGCGAGTGACCAGGAGGTGCTCGACGCCGCCGCGCTCGCGGCCGCACAGGCGGTGGAGCATTACGAGATCGCCCGCTACGGGACCTTAATGGCGTGGGCCAAGCAGCTGGGCCGTTCGGACTGTGCCGAGGTGCTCGCGCCGACGCTGGAGGAGGAGAAGGCCACCGACGCCAAGCTGACCCAGATCGCCGAGGCCCATGTGAACCGGGTGGCTGCGTCGAGCAGGTAAACACGGCAGTAAGCAGTAAGCAGTAAGCAGTGAGCAGTGAGAAGTGAGCAGTGAGAAGTAAGGAGTATGCGAGAGCCGACGCTACACCGCGCCGTTCCCGCCGGCGAAGCCAACCGCCGCTCCCGTCTTCTCACTCCTCCCTTCTCACTTCTCACTGCTCACTGCTCACTGCTCCCTTCTCACTGCTCACTTCTCACTGCTCACTGCTTACTGCTTACTGCTTACTGCCGTGTTTACCTG
>Ga0070696_100000969_pt1 | contig 18601 bp, 17 predicted proteins | sample KBSK1253metaG_FD_65474 | JGI IMG/M metagenome (GOLD analysis project Ga0070696, IMG submission 65474) | Corn, switchgrass and miscanthus rhizosphere microbial communities from Kellogg Biological Station, Michigan, USA - KBS K1-25-3 metaG | ecosystem: Host-associated > Plants > Roots >... | reverse complement strand
TCGATCCGAAATATCTAGCCATGGGGCAGCAGCTCTACGATGAGTTTCAGCCGGGCCAGACCGAACTCGATGGAGTTCCCCTTCCGTACACCGGCTGGACAGAGCAGATGACCGGATGCGCGCCCACAGTGGCGCAGGCGCTGTTGCCTTATCCGCAATATTGCAGCCCGCTTTTCGGTCAAAACGAAAATGCGGGTAACTCGACGTTCCACTCACTGCAGCTCAAGGCCGAGCACCGGTTTTCGAAGGGAACCTGGGTGCTCGCCTCCTACACGCTGGCAAAGCTGCTGACCAGTACCGATAGCGTGCAGGCCGATGCCACGTTATGGAGCGGCGCTTATGGCGTAATTTCTCCCTACGAGCGAAAACGCAACAAGGCGCTGGCGCTGAACGATGTGCCGCAGACATTCTCGCTGGCTATGATCCACGAGCTGCCCTTTGGAAGGGGCAAGCGTTTTGGGAGCAGCGCCGGCGCCGCGGACCGGCTGATCAGCGGCTGGCAACTGGGAGGCATTCTCCGCATCACTTCCGGTGTGCCGTTCCTTTTCCGCTCGGGCAATTGCAATATCCCGGGCCAGTTCGTAGCCGGCTGCATTCCGGCGATCCTGCCTGGTGCGAATCCGCTCGCCCAGTCCAGAGGCAGCTTCGATCCGAATCTGCCGCTGTTCGACAGGGCCGCGTTCGAGTCCGCCGACAACTTCAATTTCTACTGGGGAAAAGGGCCGCGCGTCTCGAACCTGCGCGGTTTCGGATATCACAACACGGACTTGAACATCATCAAGAACACGCGGATTACCGAGAAGGTGGCGCTGCAATTCCGCGCCGAGTTCTTCAACGTGTTCAACTGGCACACGTTTGTCGGACGGGGTGGGGAGGACGGTTTGTCGAGCGCCTTCTCGGCCTTCAACACGGATGTCTCGAGCCCCAATTTCGGGGTCTGGAACGGCTCTGTCAGTCCGCCGCGAAATATCCAGTTGGGCTTGAAGCTCCAGTTCTGAGGCTGGCGGCAGACCGCCGCTTCGGGCATGAGTGTGAAACTCTCAACGCTCGTTCTCTGTCTGATGCCGATCCTGGCGCCTGTCAAGTCGCCGAAAACGTCGGCATTTACGGGAGAAGCGGATTACATGTTGTGGAACGAAATCCAGCGCGATGAGTACGACAATACGGCCGAGCTGTTGTCACTGCTGCAAAACGGCGGTCTGCAAGGGATCGCGCGCGCGAGGAATGCTTCCGATGAAGACACTTTCCTGCTGGGTCCCGACGTCGCCGGTGCGCTCGAAAGAAACGCCGGATCATGCGTCAGCATTGGCTGGACGTTCAGCAGTATCTGATATCGCCGTTGCAGTAAGCCGCGCGCCGTAAAGCTAGAACCGGATCTTCAGAACCAGCTCGAACACGCGCGGATCGCCGGCGCTGGTGATGCTGCCAAATGTCGCAGTCCCGAAACTCCCGTTGGGATTCCCGAGCGGCGGGGTGTTGGTGAGGTTGAAAGCTTCCACTCGGAATTCGGCTTGCCAGCGCTCGGCGATCGGAAACGTCTTGCCCACCATAAGATCCGACGCCCTGATAACCGGGACCGCGGACGGGATTGCGCGAGCTGTTGCCGATGGTGAATCGCGGCGCAAGCTGAAAGGCGTCGGTGTTGAAGTAGCGCGCGAGAGTGCGCTCGTCGTTCGCGAGATTCGCATCCGCAACGCGGTTGGGACGCTGGGTTCCAAATCCGGCGAATGAATTGAAGTTGGGTTGTTGCACGACCGCGACCGGCACGCCGGATTGTGCTCTCACGATGCCGGCAATCTGCCATCCGCCCAGTAGCGCGTCGCGCCAGCCGTGAAGCGCAAGACGCCGGCCGCGGCCCATGGGAAGCTCGTAGACGAATCCGGTTGAAAACACGCACGGGATATCGCCCGCCGATAAATCGCGTTCCAGATGCCGATTGAAACTGTCGGCGACCGGGTAGTTAGCGACCGGCCCGGTTAGAACGGCCGCGTCAAACACCGAAGAAGCGTCATCGATCAGCTTGGAAAATGTGAAGGCCGCGGTGAAGGTCAGGCCTCGCGCGAATCGCCTCTCGAGGTGCGCCTGGAACGCGTGGTAGCGTCGCCGCGCGCCGAACGCACTCTGGAAGCCGATTTGCTGTCCGAAGGTCCGGATGTTTATGACGGGCAGCCTGTGCAGCTCGCGCAGGTGGGCTCGCGTACAGTAGCCGTGGCTGCTTCGCCAACCGTCTGGCGGCTGCCGCCTGCCGACGCCGTACTCCTCAAGAGGGGCCCAACGAGGGCGCGGCTCCGGCTGTATCAGCAAGACGAACCGATCGGCGACCGTCTGGTGGTAGCCGGCTGCGATCCCGGAATTTCCGTACTGGCCCGCCACGTCGCGAGACAAGGCGCCGAGCTGATGCCGGTACACGCGAACAGCGCGCGCTCTCTCGAACTTCTCAAAGCAGGCCTGGTCCATGTCGCCGGTTCACACCTCCGCGACCACGTCACCGGGGAATCCAATCTCGCGGCCGTGAAGAAAATGTTTCCGCGCGGCACGGTTGCGGTGTTTGGCTTCGTGCTGTGGGAGGAAGGAATCGTCGTCGCCAGCGGGAATCCGAAAAACATTCGCGGCATCGAAGATCTCGCGCGGCCGGGCGTGCGCCTCATGAACCGCGAGGCCGGTTCCGGCAGCCGCCAATTGCTGGATTCCGCTCTCGGCCGGCTCGGCATACATCCCCGCAAGGTCACCGGATATGGATCGGCGGCGCCCGGCCACCTTCCCGCGGCCTGGCGGGTGCGCACCGGGGAAGCGGACTGCTGCATTGCCACCCGGGCGGCGGCGCGCGCACTAGGCCTGGATTTCATTCCGTTGATCAGTGAGCGCTACGACCTGGTGATGTACAAGCGGCACTTGAGCGAGCGGCCCGTTCAAGCGCTTCTCGATGTCCTGAGCCGCGCGGCCTTTCGCCGGGAGTTAGCCGCGTTCGGAAGCTATGACACCACCGGCGCCGGCCAGCGGATCAAGTAACAACCCAGGTTGGGCTGCCCAGCACACTTCAGAAACGCATCGCTTGCCGACTTTGCTAGATTGAGAGAAGTGGTATGAAAATTGCCTTCGGTGCGCTTCCGTTTTTTTTAGCCGTTGCCGCGTCCGCCCAAACGCCGCAGGCGAGTATGTCGAACGAGTGGGACGTGCGCAAGACTCTCGCCTCCATCACGACGCACGCCGAGCGGCTCGCGCCCTTTCTTGAACAGGTTCAGCCGGAAAACTGGGCTGCAGGCGGCGCCCCGGGCGGTTACGTCACCCAAGCCAAATCGTCGCGCAGCCTGCTTCAAACCATCATCGCTTCGTCCCAAGGCTTGAACCGGGATCCCGAAAAGCTCAGCGAAGAGCTCGAACTGCTGTTTCACATCCGTACGCTGGAAAGCATGCTGGGGTCGCTCAGCGAAGGCATCCGCAAGTATAAGAATCCCGCCATGGCGGACCTGCTCAACTCGGCGGTAGCGGAAAACGCAGGCAACCGCGATCGCCTGCAAGACTACATTCTGGAGCTGGCCAAGGCGAAGGAACAGGAATTTCACGTGGCCGATCAGGAAGCCCAGCGTTGCCGCCAGTCTCTTTCGCGCGACCGCGCGGCGCCGGGGAAACGGGAGCCAAAGTAGTGCCCTTCGTGTGCAGCATCTGCGAGCAGGAATCGACCCGTATTTGCGGGTTCTGCACGAAAGACACCTGCTCTAATCACCTGTGTGAACGCTGCGGCGGCTGCAGCGACTGCTGCGAATGCGACGTGCCGCTCGATGAGCCGTCGATGGTGCACCCCCGCCTGAGCGCGCTTCCGGCGCCTCCCGACGTTCCGCCGGAAGAACCGCATGCAACACCCGACCCGGATCTTGCACCGCCCGGCGAGCCGTCGCCCGAGCCATTCGAGCGATCAGAGTTCTGAAGGGCGCCGCGCGCCGCGTGATCTACGAACATCTTCGTTGACATTACGAAGAGCTTCGTAGTATGATCTCCCGCATGGCACAATCGAAGCAGCCGCGCCCCCCCACCGATGCCGAGCTGGAGATCCTGCGCGTACTCTGGCAGCGCGGCGCCTCGACGGTTCGTGAAGTCCAAGAAATTCTTGCCCGCGCCAAACCGACCGGGTACACGACCGTCTTAAAATTCATGCAGATCATGGCGGAAAAAGGACTGGTTCGCCGCGATGAGGAACAGCGCGCTCATGTCTATCGGGCGCGGGTTCCTCAGCAGCAGACGCAGCGCCAGATGGTGCGCGACCTGCTGAAGCGGGCGTTCGACGATTCCGCCGCCCAACTGGTCATGCAGGCGCTGGCGAGTAAGAAAACCTCTCCCGAGGAACTGGCCGAGATACGGCAACTGCTCGATGAATTCGAGCGAGGTGACAAATGAACTATTCAGAATTTCTATTCCGGCAGCCGTTCACCATGGCGCTCGGATGGGCATTGGTTCACTTCTTGTGGCAGGGCGCGGTGATCGCGCTCTTGCTGGGACTGGCCAACCACTTGTTTCGCAGGGCGAGCGCCAATCTACGATACGCGTTCGCGTGCGTTGCCATGCTATCGATGCTGGCCGCCGGTATCACGACGTTGGCGTGGCTCGGCTCGAGCCCTCAGGCGGGCGCCGCAGCGCCGTTCGGAGGATTTGAAGCCGCCCCCCGGCCGTCGGGCATTTCAGGCGCGACTGCTCTCCCCGTTGGAACTCCGGTCCTGAAATTCGAGCAGTGGCTGGATCAACACTTGGCTGCGCTGGTGTGGTTCTGGCTGGCGGGAGTGACGCTGCTTTCGCTGCGAACGGCCGGCGGCTGGATCGTGGCGCAGAGGCTGAAGCGCATTCGCACTTATCCGGCAGCCGCGATGTGGCAGCAGCGGCTGGCACACCTGTCGGCTCATCTCAACATTCAGCGGCTGGTGACTCTGCGTGAGTCCGCGCTCGCCAGGACCCCGACGGTCGTTGGCTGGCTCCGCCCGGTAATCTTACTGCCCACGAGCGCGCTGGCAGGCCTGACGCCGGAGATGATGGAGGCCGTGCTGGCGCATGAATTGGCGCACATCCGCCGCCATGATTACCTGATGAACATGCTGCAGACTGCGGTTGAGACGCTGTTGTTTTATCACCCCGCGGTTTGGTGGGTCGGCGCCAGGATCCGGCAGGAGAGGGAAAACTGCTGCGACGACCTGGCCGTCGGCGCCTGCGGAAATGCCATTACCTATGCGCGCGCGCTGACCGAGCTGGAAGAGCTGCGTGGCGGTTATCCGCAGTTTGCGCTCGCCGCCACCGGCGGGCCCCTGCTGGCCCGGGTGCGGAGGCTGCTTGGCGCGCGGCCGCCCGCGTCGCGCGTCCCGTCCATGTGGCTGGCCCTTGTGGTGGCGGCCCTGAGTTTCGCCGGAATGTGGACTACAGGAGCCGTCTCGGTTTCCTATCACGACGGCAACCGGCCCCTGATTGCGAGCGCGCGGCTGACGCCGGTAGCGCAAACGGCCGACGTTGCGAGCGAAACCGCCGCGGCCCAAAACGATGAACCCGCTTCGGCAGACGAGCAGAGCGAGCAGGCAACGCCCGCGGCACAGGCCGCTCCTCAATCGTCAGGCGCAGAGTCCGGAGACTTTATCGGCGGACTCTCCGCGGCCGGGTACAAAAATCTATCCGTCGATCAGCTCATCACGTTCAAAATTCACGGCGTCAATGCAGAGTTCGTCAAACAGATGGAGGCCGCTGGTTTTGGCCACCCGGATCCCGACGAGCTGGTGGCGATGAAGATCCACGGCGTCGATCGTGAATTTGCCAACGGCATAAGAGCCGCCGGCTTCAGCGGGCTTTCGATCGACCAGCTCGTCTCGTTCAAAATCCATGGCGTCGATCCGGCGCGGCTGGCCGAGATGCAGAAGCTCTGGGGAAAGTTGTCCGCCGACAACGCACTCGCGCTGCAGATCCATGGAGTGACTCCGGAATATGCAAGCCAGATGGAGGGACTCGGCTTGGGCAAGCCTTCGCTCGACGAGATTCTCGCGCTCAAGATCCACGGCGTCACACCGGAGTTCGCCAATGCCCTGAAGGCCGCTGGTCTTAAAGTGCAGGATCTCGACCGGCTCACAGCCTTCAAGATTCACGGCGTCGACCCGGCGAGAATCGCCGAAATTCAAAAGCTCGGATTTGATCCGCTGGACGCCGATGACGTGCTGTCGCTCCAGATTCACGGCGTAACGCCGGAGTTCCTGCGCGGCTTCAAGGATCTGGGTTTTGAAAAACTGACGCTCGATGAAGCGCTCGCCGCGCGCATCCACGGGGTGTCGCCCGAATTCGTAAAGGCCGCCCGGAAGCGCGGGTTTAATGACTTGAGCATGGAGCAGATCATCAAACTGAAACAGTTCGATATCCTCTCCGGCGAATCCAAATAGGAGGTGCGCCTCATGAACCGGTCTGTTCTTGTCATCGGCCCTGTCTTCGCGCTTGCCTTGTCGAGCGGACTTGCGCCCGCGCAACAGGACACTCCTATCACCGGTCAGTGGATGATCGACAACCTAAACGTCGGCGATCAGGTCCACCTCACGCTGCACCGGAGCGTGGGGAAATTCGGCAACTCCACAAACTCGTCCGCCTATCCGGTAAATCAACTCCGCGGGCTGGCCCGCCCCCAGATGGAATCGCAGCAGGGATCGGTTGTGAAATTCGAAATTGTGCGGGACGCCGGCACGCTGGTGTGCGAAGGTTACTTCAAGGGCGGCAACGGCGCGGGCTCATTTACCTTTTCGCCCAGTCCCAACTTCGCTTCGGAAATGCAGAAATTGGGCTACGAGCGACTCACGCTGGAAAAGCAATTCTCCATGGCGTCTCACGACGTCAGCCTGGCGTACGTCCGCGACCTGCGCTCCATGAATCTCGCCCCCGCGTCCGCCGACGACCTGATCAGCATGGCGATTCACGGAGTGACGATCGAGTACATCAAGGACTTGAATTCGCTGGGCTACAACACTTTCAAGCCGGACCATCTGGTCACCATGCGAATTCACGGGGTCACAACCGATTTCATCCGCGAGCTGAAGAAGCTAGGCTATAACGCCACGTCCACCGATCAACTGGTCACGATGAGGATTCATGGCGCGACCACGGAGTTCATCCATCAGCTGGAGTCTCTGGGATACCGCCACCCAAGCATCGATCAGCTGGTCACCATGCGGATTCACGGCGCGACCAGTGAGTTCATCGATCAAATAAAGTCGCTGGGATACGGCCGCCCGAGTATCGATCAGTTGGTCACCATGCGGATTCACGGCGTCACGCCGGACTTCATTCGAAAGCTGCAGGCGCGCGGCATGAAAAACCTCTCGATCGATCAGATGGTCAACCTCAGAATCCACGGAATCGTGGATTAAGTGAAATTGACGCAAAAACTCGGCGGTCTCGATTAGATCGTGGTTTCCTGCCGCATCAACACCCGCGCAATCGCCGCAAGGAGATCTTCCGACCGGAGCGGCTTTGAGAGGTATCCATCCATGCCCGCGTCCAGGCACCGCTCGTCATAACCTTTGAGCGCGTGCGCGGTGAGCGCGATGATGGGCGTGTGGCCGCCATTCTGCTGCTCGCGCAGCCGGATGTTTGCGGTGCATTCGAAGCCATCCATTTGCGGCATTTGAATATCCATGAGGATCAGGTCGAAATAGCCGTCCTCCCACGCCGCCAGTGCTTCCACACCATCGGACGCCACCGTTACCGCGTGTCCCAGCTTGCTGAGGATTCTCACGGTAATGGTCTGGTTCACTTCATTGTCTTCAGCCAGCAGAATCTTGAGCCGCTTGGTGGGAATTGACAGGTCCTGCGGGGTCGCTCCGCCCGTGGACTTCGCCGGCGCCGCAGGATCGCTGCCTTCCCGCAGCATCGCGGTGAAATGGAAAATGCTGCCTTCGCCAGGCTCGCTTTCCACCCAGATGCGGCCTCTCATCATGCTCACCAGCTGCGAACAGATCGTGAGGCCGAGCCCGGTGCCGCCGCGGCCTTGTGCCACCGCCACATCGGCCTGGCGGAACGCCTCGAATATGGTTGTGATCTTGTCGGGGGCAATCCCCATGCCGGTGTCCGAGATCGAGAAATGAATCGTCACCATTTTTTCCCGGCTATCGTAAACAGCGGCGCGCACCTCGATGGATCCCGCATCGGTGAACTTGGTAGCGTTATTGATCAGATTCAACAGCACCTGCCGGAGCCGGCCCGGATCGCCGATCACATCGTCAGGCACGTCGGAAGCTACCTCCGTCAGGAGGCGAAGTCCCTTCCGCTCAGCATTGACAGCCAAAGTGCCGGCGGCGCCCTCCACGCACTGTCGAAGTGAAAACGGGACCGCCGCCAGTTCCATGCGGCCGGCCTCGATCTTCGAATAATCGAGGGTATTGTTCAGCAGGCCGAGCAGTGATTCGACCGATTTCCGGGTCTCCGACGCATAATCGCGTTGCTCTCGTGAAAGCTCGGTCTCCAGCAACAGATCGACCATGCCGACTATCCCATTGACGGGAGTGCGAATCTCATGGCTTACGCTGGCAATGAATTCACTTTTGATCTCCGTCGCGTCCAGGGCTGCTTTTCGGGCCTGCTGCGCGGCGTTCAGTGCGGCCTCGAGCTCGCGGTTCTTGTTACGCAGCTCAGTGGTTTGCTGCCGGACCCGCCTGCGCAGCATGAGTACCCAAATCAATGCCGCCAGAACTCCCACGGCCAGGATTCCCAGGGACCCGAGAGTCTGCGTCCGAGTCCACAGCGGTGCTCGCCGCAGCACCACGATGTCGTCCGGGGAGCGTAACCGCAGGACAAAGGATTCCGGAGCGTTCCCGTCCCCGCCGGCTTCGATCAGGCAGATGCCCGTGAGCCGCAGGTCGCTGCCCTGGGTGAGGGAGGCCAATCGGGGATCCGCCGGGTCGATTTGTGCGTTGAAGATCCGGTCGCCGGATTTCATGGCGAACAATTCGCTCTTGCCGCTTCGCTTGCGGCTCAGCAACTGCCCCTCGATGTCGACAAGATTTGCGTCATGATCGCCGCTGAGCAGCGCCTCCGCCGAAACATGGATCGGCCGCGGGATCGCCCCCGGGCCCAGACGCTCAAAAACCGCATCCTGCAAAATGGGGGTATATTCGCCAAGGGACGGAAAACCGAGGGCCTCCACCAGATCTCCGGGCTCGACGCGCAGCATCTGGTGCGTGAACACCTGAAGGCCTTGGTCCCCATCCCGCAAAAACAGCGAGCGGCCGAACTGCTGAAACGTGACGGTTCCGCGCACCCTGACGCGGCGGCTTTCGGTCGGCCCCGGTGCAAACTGCAGCAGAGTCCCCGCGTGGAGCAATGGAAATTGCGACGGATCGCTGCGTGCCGGCTCTGCGATCACGACGTCATCGAACGTCTGGGTGTAGACCAGCAGCCCCGTCAACTGCCGCTTCTTGTTGAACGTGGCCCCACACGCGCCGCGAACGCGCACGTGCGCTTCGACCAGCTGCTCTGGATCCATTTCCGGGAAAGAGAGCACCGTAACCTTGATGCGGCCCCCGCCGCTGGAAACGTACAGGCTGAGCCGCTTTTTTTCGACGGCCGCTGAATGCACGATCCCCTCGGCCTCTACCCACTGGCTGTCCTGCCGTCCGGTCGAGACGTCGTCATAGGATACTTTGAGCGGCTTCGGCAGACTGCCTGGACCCAGCACCCGGGTCTTCGGATGGCGAACTACCGGTGCGAAATCGCCCGCCCCCGTGACGCCGGTCACCTCTATCTGCTGGCCGCGCTGGAGCACGGGCGGCTCGTCGCACTCTACGTAAATGCCGCCGGTAGAATCCTGGACGAAAAGCTCGACGTTCACCGGATCGTAATAGGTGACTACCGCGCGGAGCCGTACGGGAAACCCACGAGCCGCTTCGTCCGCCGGCAGCCGGCGAATCTGCTCTACGCGGTCGAGTATTTTGGGACTGCGCTGCGCGGCGAAGGATGCACACGACACGGCGAAAATCGCGGTCGCAATTCTCGCGAGTGACACCCGACCCGGAAAAGTAGTTCTGTAGAGCTGCATGTCCTCCTGATGAAAACGGCCCTCTCCTATGACGGATTACGGCGGATTGAAGGAAGGTGAGGTTTGCGAGCCCGCGGAGGTGGCGTCACCTCGGCACCACCGACAATTCCTTTCTGGAGCATGGCATTCGCGTTATGTTGACCGCAAGTTCCCGAAGGTTAACCCGCCGGCCCGTTGGCGTGCCGAGGCCATCGTTTACAAGTTGCGTACCGGCCTTTTTCAGGTTACGCAGCGTGAGTCGCCGTGGACCGTTTGCAGGCTATTTCGGCGGTGGTGGAGGGGGTGGTGGCGGGGGCGCTCCGCCTGGGAGAGGCGGGCGAGGATTTGCGGGCTTCGGCGTCTGGCTTCCGGTGGAAGGTGGGGGCGTCTGGGAACCAAAGCCGGAGCCAACTCCACCCCCAAAGCCGGAACCCACGCCGCCTGAACTGGAGCCCGCCCCTTTTGAAACCGGCGGCGCTGGCTGCTGCCCTCCGAACCCGCCGCCGAATCCGGATCGCCCTCCCCCCGTCTGACCGTCGAATCCGGGGGATGCCCCGGGGAAGTTGGACATTCCCCCACCTGGCGACTGCCCGGGTTGCAAGCGAGGATCGCCCGACCCCATGGTGCCCGCGAACTGGCCGGCCCCTGTGCGGTCCTGTGCGAAGTCGTAAATAAACTCCCATTGATCGTACTGATCCTGCTCGTTATAGATCTTGATGCTCTGCTTCTCAACCGTGCTGGCGACTCCCGCGATACCTCCGCCAATCTGGCCTCCGGCGCTAGCGAGCCCTTGCCCGGACGTCCCGGGAAATGCACGCGGCCGCGTCAGCATCCCCCGAATGAGGTCCGCCGCCTGGTTCGCACCGGGCTGGTTGGGATTCACGCCCGCTTGACCGAACGGCACTGGGCTTACGGGCGGACTGCTTTGAGGAGGTGGTGCCGCGCCGGGGTTCGGCGCGAAGCCGGCAATACCGGACGCGGCCTCAGCCGCCGGACTGCCGGCCGGGTAAGCGTCCGCCGATGAGGGAGGGATGTTGACGCCGGCTGGAGAAGGGGTTGGAAACGGGATGCTCGTCCCCTCCGGTGTCTCAGTAAAGCCCTGAGGTTCCCCGGTAGCGTTGCGATTCGCCTCCTCGGCCCCTTGATAAGGATTGGCCGGTACACCGGGAAATGGCGAAACCGCTTGCCGGCCTTGTGGTCCCGCCGCTGCCGGCTGGCCGCCCGCCTGAGTGCCATCCGCCAATATGCCGCCCTGTGGTTCGCCGACCGGGTCTCCAGATTCCGTACCAAAACCGGTCTGCCCGGAGTCGCCCGGCATCCGGCCTCGCTCGCTGGGACGGCGCTGCGGCGCCCCGGTGGCACGGCGCATATCCGCCAGCGTCGAGCCGACGGCGGGGCCTTCGGTGATGAACATGTTACGGTTTTCCTGCTTCTTGTCTTCCTGACCCTTTAACTTGCGCGTTTTCGAATCGGTGAATACTCCGCCCGGGCCCACATGAATCAGCCGCCACTCGGTCTTGCCGGTGAGCGGATCGGCGTAACGGCGGCGGAGGAAGCGGATGTTGTTGGTGCTCTCCAGCTCTTCGATCGACGCCGGATATTTCTTGAATCGCCGGAAATAAAGCTGGATGGCGCGCTGGTACTGTTCGCCGCGCTCGATCAGCAACGCTTCTTTGTTGCGCTGCGCTTCGAAGGCCACACGCGGCAGCTCGATATAGAGCATCAGGGCCACGGCCGCCGCCATCATAAACACCAGAAGCAGCGCGTATCCCGACTCGCCCGATTTGGCACGGCCGCGATTCATCATCCGGCCGCCTCCTCCTGCAATGGCAAGGTCTGGGTGTTGCTGAACTGCGTATCCTCCATCACCACGGAATTGACACCGATGCGCACTACTTTATATCGGCGTTTTACCATCTCTCCTTCCGCCGCGACAAAGATTTCATCACCGTCCAGGAAGAATGCACGCTTGCGGCCATCGGCGCGTTGCGCGGCGTACCCGTAATATTTGAGCGTAATGGGAGGGGGCGGGGGCGGACCGGGCGGCGCCGGCGGAGCTTGCGCGGCCACTTCCCTGGCTATTTCTTCCGGGGTCTTCGGAATGATTTTCTTCGGCTCTTTGACGGCCAGGTCCGGCACGACTGCGGCGCCGAACTGAAACAGGTTGCGCGCGGCGGCGCCGGCGTCCACTGCCTGCACTTTGGCCAGCAGATCAAGCCGCAGCTTGGGATCGATAGTGCTCAAATCCGTAGGGGCGTTCCTGGGTTTATAAGACGGACGAAACTCCTGCGCGCTTCGGCGTCCGGTCGCGCCGCGTGCCGCCGGAGCACTCTGCTGCGTGCTGGAAGGAATCGACGCCGGGCTGGTTGCCGCCGGGCGCGTAGGCCGCGCGGCCGAGGAAGGAGCCGGACCCGGCGATGAAAACACGTTGGTGTACAGAAGATACCCGGCCGCAGCCAGAAGCGCCAGCAGAATCCCCAGTTTTTTCCGATCCGCCCCGAGCTTCATGATTTGCCCGCCTGCCGGACAAACGTATCGATTCTCAGATTCACATTCAGAGTGCCCGATGGCTGCGGCGACGCCTGCATGCTCTGGACGATAAGAAACCGCGATGTCTTGTCGAGCCGATTCACGAACTTTGTCAGGCTGTCGTAAGTGCCGTCGTAGTTCGCCGAGATCGTCAACTGTTCAATCGATTCGGAGCCCTCGACCGGGTCAAGAACGTAAGAGGATTCCTTCGGCTTCATGCCGGACTCTCGCGCCAACCGCTCCACTTCGCCGAACAGGATGGAAAAGGCCGATCGACGGTCCAGAATGTACTGGTCGAGAAAGTGATCTCCTTCGATCTTCGCCTGCTCGACTTTGGCGACGAGGTTGCGCGTCCGTTCGAGGCGCTGGAGCTGCTGGGCCAGGCTGCGCTGGCGATCCCGCATATCGCGTTCCAGTTCTTCAGCCGAGCCTCCAAAAGGATGAAACACGAACACCGCGGCCACCAGGTTCGCCAGCAGCAGCGTGCCCAGAACGGCGCGCACGACAAAGCGGCGGTCCTTCAAGCTCGCGCGCAGATTAAAGTTTCTGGGCATAGTTCACGCTCACGCGATAACGGTACAGCCGTTCGGATTGCGATGGCGGTACGAAGCTGTACATGGTGGTCGCGCCGAACACCTCGGACGATTCCAGCCGTCTCAGCAGGTCGATTACAGGCTCTGGCGATTCGGCTCCCACGGTCATTTCCAGGTACACGCGGCTTTCAGAAATAATCTGCGGCCGGATGTTGATGACCACGATGTTGGGCGGCAGGGTTTTTTCAAGATCTTCGAAAACACGGGTCCAACTGATGCTTTTGCGATAGAGCAATGTATTCAGAAACACGCTGCGTTCGAGCACTTCCGCGTTGTCCGGCTGGCGCAAAATGGAATCGAGACGCACCTGCTCGAGAGCCGCGCGTTTGACCTGTTCATCCAGGCGATTGATCACGCGGCGCGTGTCGGCGGATTCCTTGCGATCCGCCACGATGAGCGAAATCAAAATGCCGAGCGACACCACCAGCAGCACTCCCACCATGGCCGAGGCAAACAGGATGGGACGATCCTTGCGGGAAGGCTGGCTCGCCAGATTGATCGGAAATTTCATCTTCACGCCGCCAATGACCGCAGGTAGCCCAGCAGTCCCAGATTGTTCTCGCCGGCCACCCCTGCAGCGGCCGAAACGATCTCGACCGGCAGGTTTAATTCGCGCGCGAACCGTTCTCGCGCCGGAGCCGCGATGTTGCCGAAGCCGCAAAGCAGCAGTTTCTCGGCCTTCGCGCCCAGATTGTCTTCGACGTAAACGAAAGTAGGATACAGGTCGGCTGCGATTTCGGCAACGCCGCCCTCGCTCAGTTCGAGCGACCGGATCAGTTTGAGCGCGCCGCGATCAAGCACCATGATGGTGACAATCCGGCCACCGAGCTTGGCCACGACCACAACCCCGTTTTCATGGACCAGTTCGAGCGAGGCCAGGGCCGAGGAAGTCACAAATCCGGGTTCGATGCCGGAGGCCCGGAAAGGAGCTTCATAGCGGGAGACAATTTCGACGGGTGCAACCGCCACCACCACGTCAACCTGTTTTCCGTCACTTCCGGGCGCTTGCGCATGATAGCTCAGCGCGGCCGATTCGACATTGTAGGGAACGCTCTTCTTCATGCGAAAGCGAACGAGTGACAGCTGCTCATCGGGATCGGACGGGAAGCTGTCGAAATCCAGCACCGAGATGCGCACACAGGCATCCGGCAGAATCAGGGTAGCATCGCGCCGTTTGCGGCCGCCATTGGGCGGAGCGAGAGCGCGCACCGCCGCCGCCAGCTCTGCCGGCTCGAGAATGTTGTCGCGCAACGGTGAGACTGAAATAACACCGGGGGCGAGCGGCCGAAAATTGAATTCCGGATTCTTGCCGGTGCGCGCCATGGCAATGCCGGCCTCCGACAGCTCGAATGCCAGCGCGGGCGGCGGGTCTTTCCAGAGAGAAGCGAGCGAATAAAGAAGGCTCATCGGATTTCAGCCCTCGATGAAGGTGACCTTATTGATCTCTTTGAGTGTGCTGGTGCCGTTTTTGACCTTCGCCAACGCCGACTCGCGCAGGAACGTCATGCCCTCTTCGCGCGAGAGGCGCTTGATCTCCGATGTGGGCCGCTTGTTGAGAATCATCTCACGGATGCGCTCGGTCAGGTCGAGCAGTTCGTGGATAGCGGTGCGGCCGCGGAAGCCGGTACCGCCGCATTCGAAACAACCGCTGCCTTCGTAGAACGGCACATCCCGCCACTCCGCCGGATTCATGCCGCTTTCGACCAGATACGAATCCGGATAATGCACCTGCTTCCGGCAGAATTCACAGATCACGCGCACCAGCCGCTGCGCCAGAATGCAATTGAGAGCCGAAACGAAGTTGTACGGCTCGACGCCCATGTTGAGAAACCGGCCCAGCACGTCGAGCACGTTATTGGCGTGCACGGTGGTGAACACCAGGTGACCGGTGAGCGCCGAGTTGATGGCGATCTGCGCCGTCTCCTGGTCGCGGATTTCGCCCACCATGATCTTGTCGGGGTCGTGGCGCAAAATCGAGCGCAGCCCGCGCGCGAAAGTGAGCCCTTTCTTTTCGTTGACCGGGATCTGCGTGATGCCCTTGATCTGATACTCCACCGGGTCTTCGATGGTGATGATCTTGTCTTCGTCGTTCTTGATCTCGCTCAACGCCGCGTAGAGCGTGGTGGTCTTTCCGGATCCGGTTGGTCCGGTGACCAGCACCATGCCGTACGGCTCGCTGATGTAGCGCCGGAATTTCACCAGGTCGGCATCCGAGAAGCCCACCACTTCGAGCGACAGTTTCGCGAACTTCTCGCTCATCGATTCCTTGTCGAGCACGCGCAGCACGGCGTCTTCGCCATGAATGGTGGGCATGATGGAGACGCGGAAATCGATCAGGCGGTTCTTATAGCGCACGCGAAAACGGCCGTCCTGCGGGACGCGGCGCTCGGCGATGTCCAGCTCGCTCATCACCTTGATGCGCGAGATGATGGTCGAGTGCCAGTCCTTGGCGATGGGCGGCATGGCGTAGTGCAGGACACCGTCAATGCGGTACTTGATGGCCACTTCCTGGTCGCGCGATTCGATGTGGATGTCGCTGGCGCGCCGCTCGAGCGCGTTGAAGATGGTGGTGTCCACCAGCTTGATAACCGGCGCGATGTCGCTGTCGGACGCGCTGAGCTTGTCGATCGAGAGCGTCTCGTCGCCCGAATCCTCGTCGCCGACGACATCCAGCGCGAATCCTTCGGTAACCTCTTCCAGCACGCGCTGCGATTGCTCGGTCTTCTTGAGGAGATCGGAAATCTGCGAGAGCGTCGCCACTTTGACGCGCAGCTTCCTGTTGAGCAGCAGCGCCAGCTCGTCGATCAGGTTCAGGTTACGCGGATCAGCCAGCGCGATCTCGAGCGTTCCGTTCTGCGCCCGCATGGGCACGAAGTTGTACCGGAACATCAGGTCGACGGGAATCGAGCGGAACAATTCGTGATCGATCGAGGTTTCGCGGAGATCGACGAACTCGCAGCGGTAACGCGCGGCGATGGCCTGGGCCTCGACGGCCTCGGCGGCGGGATCCTGCAGCCTGATCTTTTCGGTTGCCATGGCTAAAATGCGATGCTCAAATGCGACGGCCGGGCGAACGACTCAGGCGCAATCCGGCCCTTAAGGATGTGACGTGCCGGATGGCGCGTGCGTTGAGGCTTTTTCGGGCGCTACGACGTGCGCTTTGAAGAATGACAGCCTCAGCCCCCAACCTTTGATCTTCACACAATTTTCGAACCTGGGCGGGAGGAACTGGAGGGGCCCGGCCGTGGGCTGAACGCGGGTGGGGGCAGCAGCAGGATTTACATGCAGGGCCATGAACTGGGGCGGCGAAAGGCTTGGCGCAATGAGCTCTGACGCGGCGGCGGCCCCCCCTTCGAAGCGAACGGCGCAATCCGCGCAAACCATGGGCGGGCTGGCGATGGCCCGGGCGGCAGCCGCGATGATCGATCGTAGAGTGAACAGAATGGGCGGCGCGGTTGCCGCGGGCGCATCTCCGGCCGTTTGGACCGCAGCAGGCTGGAACGCGCTCAGCTCAGTAGCGACTCTGAGCAGCCGCTCCCGGTAGGACTCGCGATGTTCCCGGCTGCAGAATTCCTTGTCCTGGGCCCTCCTGAACAGGCCCGTAGATGCTTGACCGCAATATAGACAGCGTGTTGCCATTTACCGGGTTCCGTCTTCGCTTTGATCGGATTCGCCGCGTTTGCGAGGGCGTACAACGCGCCCCATGGCGCGCCAGAAACCACGGCCTTTGCTTTTCTTGATTTCCGGATCCGGCTTCGCGCGCACCGTTGGGCCGCGGCTCGTCACCCCGGATGGCCTGCTCGCCATCTTCACAGGTTCGACGCGATCCGGCATGGCGGACGGCAGGGCCGGGGGCTGCACGGAAGCGGGCAGGACGACAGTGGCGGCTTCACGTTCCGCCGTTCGCTCTCCGGCTGCAGATCCAGATGGCCACCACGGATAGGACAGGACAGCGACCAATACCAGGGCCGCGGCAATTCTCAATACGGGAGAGCGCAGGATCGCGGGGCCGAATGCAGAAAGCGCGGGAACGGCTCCCTGCTCCGCTTCGGCCATCCGTTCAGGCTGTGGTTCGGCAAGTACCGTACGCCGGTTGACGTGGCGACCCGCAGGGATTACGAGCGCCGGTCTGTGTGATCCGGCAGCGGCGTCCGCGGCGCCTTCCAATGCGCAGCGAAACAGTTCCGCGGATTGAAATCGCTTTTCCGGATCCTTGTCCAGAGCTTTCAGGATGATTTCATTGATTCCAGCCGAGAGCCGCGGATTCACTTCACTCGGAGCGACCGGCAGCTGTTCAACGTGCGCCAGCATGAGAGTAAAAGGGTTTTCCGACTTGAACACCTTCGTACCCGTGGTCATTTCGTACAGCACCGCGCCCAATGAATAGATGTCCGCGCGCGCTTCGACCGTGGCACGCCCCGTCACTTGTTCGGGAGACATGTAATAAAGCGATCCGAGCAGTGAGCCGGTTTGCGTCAAGCGCAGATCGGTGGGGGATTTGGCCAGGCCGAAGTCGGTCAACTTGAGGATACCGTCATCCGCCACGATCATGTTGGAAGGAGAAATGTCTCGATGAATGATGCCATGGGCGTGCGCATAATCCAGCGCGAGGAGGGCCTGGCACGCGTAATCAAGGCTGATTTTGAGGGCCAGCGGGCCGGTGTTGAGCATGCCGCGGAGAGGCGCGCCCTCCACCAATTCCATAGTCATGACCAGGTGCCCGTCCTGCCAGAACGCATTGTGCACGGCTGCGATGTTCGGATGATTGAGCTTGGCCTGCAACCGGATCTCGCGGAGGAACCTCTGATCGTGATCCGGCGTGAAAGTCCCGTCGGCCGTCAGGATTTTCATGGCTTCGATGCGCCGGGTAATGGTGTGCTCGACCTTGAATACCTCACCCATACCGCCGCTGCCCAGACTTTCGATGATCTTGTACGTGCCGATGATGTCACCGATCTGAAAACTCATGGCTTCCTTACTTCACGGTTTCGTAAGCGCGAGCAGGGCCAGCAGGGCGGCGGATCCGAGGAGAAAAGTGATAGCGCCGGCCGCAAGCGATATCCCGAGTCTCGAAAACAGTTTTTGCTGCAAAAAAGTGGCGACATCGCCAGAAAAAGCCGCCGCCGGAAGCGGCTGGCCGGGCTGCTGCCGCGGGATCGAGTGCACAGAATCAACGGCTGGTTGGGCAGCGCCATTTGACGCCGCGGCGGCAACCGCAACGCTCGGGACAACCATACCGTCGTTTTCCCGCTCGAGTGCGCCGCGAAATTCCGCGGCAGTCTGATACCGCTGGTCGGGATCCTTAGCCAGCGATCGGAGTACCACTTCGCTCAGCTCGCGCGGCAACTGTGGATTCAAGTCGCTGGGATTCTTTGGTGGAGTGTTGACGTGGGCCAGCATGGTCTCGAACTGGCCCTTGGCGTCGAACGGCCGCTTGCCAGTCAACATTTCATATAGGATG
>Ga0070696_100000967_pt1 | contig 18617 bp, 13 predicted proteins | sample KBSK1253metaG_FD_65474 | JGI IMG/M metagenome (GOLD analysis project Ga0070696, IMG submission 65474) | Corn, switchgrass and miscanthus rhizosphere microbial communities from Kellogg Biological Station, Michigan, USA - KBS K1-25-3 metaG | ecosystem: Host-associated > Plants > Roots >... | reverse complement strand
CGACAAGAACAAAACCGCCAGCATCGCGTTTAAGTTTAAAGTCGCCCCGGCCGGCGCTTGCCCAAGCGGACCTTCGCCCACAAACCTGCGACCGCTGCTGATGATTGTGCAAACGTTCCCGGATCCGCCGGGTATCGATCCCGCACCGGCGCCGGCGCCTGTCGATCTGATCGTCATTGCCGGCAAGTCGGGCGGTCCCGCCCCGATCTTCGTCCTGACCGGCGGTACATGGCAGCTACAGGTGAAGACGACCAACATGACGGCGGGCTTTACCTATATCGCTACGATGATTGATCTCAACGGCGTGGTCCCTTCAATCAGCACGACGTTTAATCTGAAATAGCCGCCCAGCAGCGATAGTGAGCGAGAGCCGGGCCGAGCGGTCCCCGGTTCTCTATTGCTTCAGGTCAGCGGTTGTTGCGACCACTTTGCAGATTCTTCGTACATGGGGCTGAGATCGGCGCGTTTCAGCAGCGAGTCGCTCTTTGCCTCTTTGCGCATCTCATCCAGAATCCGACGTGCTTCGGCATAATGACGGACGCCATCCGAGCTCTTCCCGCTCAGACGAAGAACAGTGGCCAGCAGGTAATGACTTTTTGCTTGCAGAGTCCGCATATTCAGCTTGTCGCTGCGTGCCAGTGCGCGCTCCAGTTCCTGCCGGGCGCGTGAAAAATCTTTGCCGTTCATCAACGCTTCGCCGGCAAAAACCGAACACTCAATGGCGAGATACCTCAGACCGAGCGCGTCAGCCTGCTCCGCCAGTGAGCGCAGAGTGCCGGCCACGTCACGTGAGCGCCCTTCCTTGACGGTCAACTTCGCCAGATTGGATTTTGAGATCAACACCAGCCGGCGGTCGGCCGCGCGCGAGGCCACTTGCAATGCCTGCTCGTAATGCGCCCTGGCGGTCTTGAATTCGCCCTGATAAAAAAGGTTGTCACCTTGAAAATTCAAGTTTTGGGCCACCAGTGATTGATTCTTGACTTCGCGAGCCAGCGCTAGGGCGGCATCCGCGTTCTTCTTCGCTTCGTCAGTACGTGCCAGCAGGTTGAGCGAGTCCGCATAACCTCCCAGGATTTCGGCCATGCCGATACGGTCCTGGACCTCTCGAATCGTTTTCAAAGCCTCCTCTTTGGCGTTCAGCGAGGCGCCTAACCGGCCCTGCTGCTCAAAGAGATTGCCCAGCCCATAAGATACAAATGCGGCTCGCCGCTTGTCGTTAATGCTTCGCCAGAGTTCAAGAGATCGGAGGTAATGAGAAAGAGCTTTGTCATACTGCCCGAATTTTGTGAGCGCCTCGGCCATTGCGTAATTGCTGTCCGCGATTCCGCTTGGGCTTTTCAGTTTTTCTCGCAGCGCTAGAGCCTGGCCAAAGTAAGTGATGGCGTCATCATACTGGCCTTTGTCCGCATAACTAACCCCGATGTTATTCAGACACAGCGCTTCATTTACCGGATTGCCGACTTCACGCTGAATTTGCAGAGATTCCCTCAGCATCTCCAACGCCTTTTCGTTCTGCCCTCGAGCTTCGTGGAAATTGGACAGGTCGATCAGAGTATCACCGACGCCAGTTCTGTCCCCCACGTCCCGCCGCAAACGCAGTGCCTCCTGGAAACTCTTCAACGATTCATCCGACCTGCCCAGTACGCTCTGAACCTGGCCCATCCCGTTGAGAGTCGTAGCGATCGCGTTTTTGTCGGCCACCGTACGTTGGATTTCAAGCGCCTGCTGGTAGTTGCGTAGAGCGTCTTCCGGTCGATTGAGCTGGTTGTAAGTCATTCCCAGCCCGTACAGAATGGCGGACTTCTGCTGTTGATTTTCCAGTTGGACCGTGATTGGTAGAGCGCGGTTCAGGTATTCAAGCGCAGCCTGCGCATTGCCCGTATTTACTTCGACACCGGCGATCCCATACAAGGCGTCGACATACTTGGGGTCGCGCGCCAATAACTTGTTGTAATATTCTCTGGCCTTGTCGAAAGACCCCACGGTGTTGTACAGACCCGCCAGAGCGAACTGAACGTCCGAGTCTTCCGGCAAGACCTTCACGAGACTCTCATAGGACTTGATGGCCTTCTGATTGTCATTTACGGTCTGGGCATGAATCGCCTCAACCAGATACCTCTCCTGAATCGGCAGCTTGGCGCTCAGGTCCAACGCTTTTCGGGAGGACTGCTCGGCTTCGTTGCTGTAGCCCAACCCGGCAAAGGTCTGCCCCATCTTGGCGTAAGCGAGCGAAAAGTCCGGATCTTCCTTGACGGAAAGGCGCAGGCTTTCCAGCGCCTGGGCATTCTTTCCCTGATGGGCCAGGTGAAGGCCTTCGTTGTAATGCCGCAGCGCTTGAACGGAGTTCGTTGAAGGTTTGAGGATCGTCGCCTGTAGCTCATTGATCACATCGTTGGGCAGGGCCAGGCTTCTCTGGACGTCGCGGGCGAGTTGCTCGATAGCTTTGGGGAGCTCTTTTTCACTTGAGGCTGACGTTTTCAGGGCGAACGAGCGTTGACCCTTCACATCTTGCAGGTTGGCATCGATTTGAATCTGATCCCCGAACTTGACGAACTGTCCCCAGAGCAGCCGGTCCGCACTGGTAGAATCCGCGATGCGCTGCAGCGTGTCGGGATCGATACTGGTATCCGCCGCGATTTGCAGGTCGTGCAGGATCTGGCTGATCCGATTTGTAGAGACGGTCTGCAGCCGCGCGGATTGTCCGACGTCAGTTCGCAACATGGCCGCCACCTCAGAACCCATCCAATCCAGAGCCGGATCGCTCTTGATGTTGCGGAACGGCAGAATCGCCAGCGAAAGCGGCGGCGCGGCGGGTCTTCGTGCTGCTGACCGGAGGGGTCCTTTCTCCACCAGGACCCACACCACTACCAGCAGAGCCACGAGCGCGCTGACGCACAGCGATATCCATTTCCAGGCCACCGAAGGCGAAACCAGCCGGAACCGCGGGCCGACCCTGGCGATGCGAGTTGTCTTCCCCGTCGCCCCGCTCTGCCAAATTTCGAGATCGTTCACAATATCGCCCGCGCTCTGATACCTCTGAGCGGGATCGGTAGCCAGACACTTGGCCACGATATCGCTCAGCATTTGCGGAATCTGCGGGTCCAGTTCCCGCACGGGCGCGGCGCGTTGTTGTGTCCGCGCCAATAATGTCCCGAGCAGCGAATCCGATTGGAACGGAAGTTTGCCTGTTAACAGCTCGTAGAAGATCAGCCCCATGGAGAATACGTCGCTGCGAGCGTCGACCTTTTCGGCCTTCGCCTGCTCCGGCGACATGTAGTCCGGAGTTCCCATCAACGCCCCGGTGCGCGTCATGCTGCGCTCTTCCACGGAATTGGCAAGCCCGAAATCCATCAAAACAACCCGTTCCTGGTCGTCCACCATGATGTTCTGCGGCTTGAGGTCGCGGTGTATCACGTTCTCCATGTGCGCCGCATCTAAGCCACGGCAGACCTGGGCCATGATGTCGACCGCCTTCGCCGGACTAAGCTTCTCCCGGGCCATGACCGAGCTCAAGGTCTGGCCTTCGAAAAACTCCATCGTGATAAACTTCATGTCACCCGTGACGCCAAGGTCAAAAATCCGCACTACATTGCGGTGCGTAACCTGGCGTGCCAGGATCAACTCCCGTTTGAAACGCTGCAGGATCTCTGGATTGCGAGCCAGTTCAGTGCGGATCAGTTTGAGTGCGACTACCCGGTCCAGTTCCCGGTCGCGTGCTTTGTAGACCGTTCCCATGCCGCCCTCGCCGAGCTGTTGGAGAATTTCGTACCTTCCAGCGAGAATGCTGCCGGGCGCCACGGCCGTCCGCGCGGTAATTTCGTCACCTTGCTGTTCGCCGACCTGCGACCACTCCGTGGCTACATTCCCACGTGCCGCCGCAACCCGGGGAGGTGCGGATTGCTCAACCGGCTCGTAAATCGTGGCGTTCTCGGTGGTGACTGGAATATCGAGAAGGGTCGGGTCCTCAGTCCTGATCGGCGACCTGCACTTAGCACAGCGAGGGGATCCTGGTGGGTTCTCAAACTGACACTGGGGACAAACCAAAAGTGACGCCTTTCCTCAAGGTTTATATAACTTTACTCGCTTTGCAGGCGCAACTCAAGAGCGTCAAACCATAGGCGGTCGTCGCGATGTTTCGGAATGTCTGATCCGCCAGAGCCCCGACGCTTTCGATGAAGCGGCATTGCGCGGGGAACTTATGTTACGTTGTTTACCGGAAAAGGTAAACGATCATGGAACGTCCTGATCGCAACCATACAAGAGGAGAACCAATATGAGTAAGCTGCGGTTTGTTGGGATGACGATCGTGCTGTCTGTCCTCGGTCTGCAACTCCTGCTCTTCGCGCAAAACACCATGAGTTTCTTCATCACCAGTCATGGTCCAGGCGATGGAGCCAATCTCGGTGGTTTGGCTGGAGCTGATAAGCACTGCCAGGGTCTGGCCGCTGCCGCGGGAGCCGGCAACCGTACCTGGCGTGCGTACCTCAGCACCACGGCATCCGACGGTAAGTCGGCGGTCAATGCGCGCGACCGAATTGGCAGCGGTCCCTGGTACAACGCTAAAGGCGTCCGGGTCGCGGAAAATGTAGCCGATCTGCACGGTGATAAGAACAACCTCGGCAAGCAGACTTCGCTTACTGAAAAAGGTGAAGTCGTCAACGGACGGGGCGACAGTCCCAACCGTCACGATATCCTGACCGGCTCACAGATGGACGGCAGCGCGTCGGCGACGACTTGCGGAAACTGGACCACCACCAGCGCCGATGGCAGCGCCTCGGTAGGCCATCATGACCGGCAAGGCGGCGGCGTCAATCCGACTTCATGGAACTTCGCGCATCCTTCCAAAGGCTGCAGCCAGGACAACCTGCGGGCCACTGGTGGAGACGGCCTGTTCTATTGCTTCGCGACAAAATGAGACCGCTTAGCGGTGCGGGTTCAGAGTAGTCAGGATCCGGCGCCCACCCAACCTCGCAGTTGCAAAACGCAGCCGACTCGGCAAACATGTGAACCATGACCCCGAACATGATTGGCGCGTATGGCGAATGGGCGGCGCATTCGATCGAGGACCCGCCGCGGCTCTCATTCCGGCAGCCGATGTTCGCCAGCGTGGAGGCGTGGCGTCCCATGGCGCGGGCGCGATTTCGAGAGTTGCTGCTGGGGCCGGGTGGCGCGGCGACGCCGGTCGCCTCGGTCGAGCATCGGCTGGAGTTCGACGGTTTGTCGATCGAACATCTCCACTGGCAACTGCCATACGGACCGCCGACCGAGGCGCTGGTCCTGAAACCCGCCGGGGCGAAAGGGAAGCTGCCGGGCGTCGTGGGATTACACGACCACGGCGGAAACAAATACTTCGGGGTGCGAAAAATCACGCGCATGTCGAAGGATCCGCACCCGTTGATGTTGCGGCATCAGGAGGAATACTACGGCGGTGTGGCGTGGGCGAACGAATTGGCCCGGCGCGGATATGTAGTTCTGGTGCACGACACGTTCACGTTTGGAAGCCGCCGTATGCGTCTTGCGGACCTGCCGGGAAACATCCGCAACAATCTGGTAGAGGTTAACCCCGAAGCCGAGGATGAGATCCAGCGCTACAACCAGTTCGCGGGCAATCACGAGCACCTCGTAGCCAAAAGCCTGTTCAGCGCCGGAATGACGTGGCCGGGCGTCTTTGTCTTTGATGATCAGCGAGCTGTTGATTACCTGGCCTCGCGGCCGGATGTGGATGCAACACGGATCGGGTGTGGCGGACTATCGGGCGGCGGGCTGCGCACGGTCATGCTGACCGGGGCCGATGACCGCATCCGGTGTTCATGCTGCGTGGGCATGATGACCACGTGGCGCGATTATCTGCTGAACAAATGTTACACGCACACGTGGATGTGCTACGTGCCGGGACTGCCGCGGGATCTGGACTATCCGGAGATACTGGGACTCGGTGCGCCGAACCCGGTGCTGGTGTTGAACAACCGGCAGGATTCGCTGTTCACGCTGCCCGAAATGGAACGCGCGGACCGGATACTCACCGACGTGTACAAGAAAGCCGGCGCATCCGAACGTTACAAGGCGAGCTTCTACGACGGGCCGCATAAGTTCGATCGTGAGATGCAGAAGGAAGCATTCGCCTGGTTCGACCGCTGGCTCAAGAGCTGATCGATATCAGAACGTCGCGATGGGATTGATCGGCGACCCGGTACCGCCCTCCACTCGAAGCGGCGCCGCCGTCAGTAGAAATTCCCAGCGACGCTGCCGGGCCGCGGCCGCGCTGAGCGGCTCCAGGTCAAGATTGTCCAGAATCGGCACCCCCATCGCATAAATACTGCCGAAATGCACGGGCAGCGAGACACCCTCGATGCCCGAAGGCATGACGTCCGTCGCCAGATCGCTTCCCAGGATGGCTACATCGCGGCTTTTCAGCCACGGAAGACAGGAAGCGTCGAGACCCGCTGAACCTTTTTCGAAATCCCAGTCGCCTTGAGCGGCGCGGCGCGCCCACCGGCCCGTGCGAATCAAAATCGCGTCTCCCGAGCCCACTTTGATCCCGGCCTTTTTCTCCCAGGCTTCCAGATCTTCCGGATAACTGGCCTTGTTGCCAACCAGAAACTGAGCACCCGTCAACGCGGGCATGTCCATCAGGCGACCGAATAACTGTCCATCGACGCATTGGCGTCTTCTTTGAGGCCCGTCATGATCATGCGCTGTTCGAATGCTCCCGAGCCGCCCACCTTCTCTTTCAGTGCATTGTGCGCCAGCGAAACGGAGATGCCGTCGCGAACCAGACGGGCGGCTTGCCGGCGCTTCTCCGCCGTAATCAGGTTGAGCGCGCCTAGCTGATCATCCTTGCCCCAGCGGCCCCAGTTGGAAATGGCACTCAGCATTTTTTCGAAATCCGCAGCAGTCAAAGGCGTTCTCTTGGAGGAAGCACTGTTGCTGTTCGTGGGCGGCAGCAGAATTGCGATGAATAGCAGGGCGCCGGCAACGCGCGTGGTGATTCGCATATCGAGTGCGAATATTATGCTACCGGTCAAAAATCGGCGTCAAGACGGCCGTTTGACTTTCCTTCATGCTTTCGCAGCGTCAGAAGCTTCGACGACTTTGTAATACACAAAATCGGCGGTTGCGCCTTTCGCAAGCTTGCCGGCCAATTTCAAGTGGTCGGTCTTTCCGGGGGCAAGCAGTTCGCCGAAATGGATCACGATACCCTGCACGTCCTGGAGCGGATTACCGAGGTCGATGTCCAGATCCGCAAAGTGCGGTAGAGCCGCGTTGTTTCGGGGCGAGGCGATCACAAGTTGCATGGCCGGCTTGCCTTCCTGCCGAAAACTACTGAGCTCGTATGCCGCCGGGTCGACACCAGCCAGGCGCAGAACTTGCTGGTGGATGGATACCTTGGGAGTGCCTTCGAAAAAGAACGGCTTCGAGGGATCTTTTGCCAGCGTACGTAAGTCCGATAGTACGTTCCCGGAAACCCTCGCGTAGATTCGGTCGACGTCCGCAAAGAATACGCTGGATATTCCACTGATCAGGCGCGACCCACGCACCGGCCCCGCAGCCGCACGCAGTTTAGCGAGGAGATTCAAAAAACAGGCTTTGCGCCGTGCCCGAGGCGCGGGGGAGGCGAGCCAGGCGGAAGCCGCAAGACCATCCAGCAGGGATTCCGGATCTTCCACCACGCGCCTGATCTCCGAATCGAAATCGGCGATTGGCCGGTCAAGCTCCACTTCGCGCGGGTCGCTCCGGTACTTCAGATCGACTTGAAGGGATCGGTTTTCGGGAATGCTTATGTCAATCGGTTGGTCTACCTCGATCATGTCCGCGATCATGAGACGCAGCCGGAATATGCCGAACGGCAGCGAGGCTTGATCGACGCCCCGGCATACCAGAGCGCCTCCTTCGGAGGTGAGATGCAAACGGAATTCGCCGGGTTGCCAGTCCTGAATCTGCCGTATACGGCGCACGCGGAACTCAGAGATCGCATTTCCCGGTTCGAGCGCGATACCTATGCCTCTTGGGGTTGCGCTGGTTTCGGAGGCAAGAGTGATGCCATCGGATGAGAACGCCGTAATCGGAATATTCTTGCCGTCCAGGAGCAACTGCAGTTGTAGGGATTCGTTCACGGCGCCCTCCAGGTCGGCTTATTCGTTGAGTGGCCGGTTGGCACGATTATACACGTTTGACTCAGTAACGATAGAATTGACTCGATGGCCGGCCGAGCGCGCTACTTGCTGAAACTCACGGTCCTCGTGTGGATCACGGTGCCTGTCATCCTCGGGGATTCGCATGATGGCGTGAGCCAAGGCGAGGTTCTATCCGTTCAGGCCGAGTCCGGTTCCAAAAATCTGGCCGCCGGTAAGCTGCTGGTCGCGCGCCGCAAGTTGCTGGACCCGAATTTTGCGCAGACAGTGGTCCTGCTCATCCAGTACGACGAGAAAGGATCCGTCGGACTGATCATCAACCGCCAGAGCAAGATTCCACTCTCGAAACTCTCCACGGAACTGTCGGGCGCAAAAGGGCGATCGGAGCTGCTCTTCGTCGGCGGCCCGGTCGAGAGGCTCGCCCTCATGGCGCTGCTCCGCACCCGCACGAAACCGGAGGAAGCCAGGCACGTAATTGCCGACGTCTACGCCATTTCGTCCAAACCGACACTGGAGAAAACCCTCGCCTCTGACTCAACGCCCAGCACGCTGCGGCTCTATTTAGGCTACGCAGGATGGGCGGCGGGCCAGCTCGAATTTGAAATCGGCATGAACGCCTGGGAAATCCTTCCGTACAATGCCGGCTTCGTGTTCGATGCGCATCCCGAGTCGCTTTGGCCCCGGCTGGCCGAGGCCGAGGAGTTGCAGATAGCCGGTCGGAAGCCCGAGTAAAAATTCCGCCGTGTCTGCACCTGCCGTTCGCCTGATCTGCTGGAATCCCGCTCTGGCCCGTGAACGCGCGCGCATCTTGAAAGATGCCGGCTTTTCCGTGGACGCGCTGCCGCTAATTCCTTCCGGATTAGTTGGCCAGTTTCGCGATTCCCCGCCGGCCGCCGTCTTGATCGATCTCGACCGGCTGCCTTCACACGGGCGCGAAGTCGCGGTAGCGCTACGACAAAGGAAGGCAACACGCCACATCCCGATCGTTTTCGCCGGCGGCGTGGAAGAAAAAGTCGAGCGCATCCGCCAGGAACTGCCCGACGCATTCTTCTCGGACTGGAACAAAGTTGCCGCCGCAATCAAGTGCGCGCTCAAAAATGCGCCCGCTGAACCGGTTCGGCCCATCGCACACATGCAACGCTACGCGGGATCGACCCTGGTCCGGAAGCTGGGTCTGAAGCCGAACATGAAGACGGCCCTGCTGGGCGCGCCGGAGGGGTTCGAAGAAAAACTCGGCGATTTGCCGGAAGACGCGGAACTGCAGACGAAACTAACCCGCCAGACCGGCCTGCTCATCTGGTTTGTTCGATCCCGCCAGGAACTGGAAGGAAATATGGATTTTCTCGGCACGCGATTGCCCGAGGGCTGCCCGATGTGGATAATTTATCCCAAGCAGGCGAGCCGGTACAAGGTCGATTTCAACCAATACGATGTGCGGGCAACTGGTCTCGCCGCGGGCCTGGTTGATTACAAAGTGTGTGCCGTGGATGCGGACTGGTCGGGGTTGAAGTTCGCGCGCAAGAAGCGCTGAGAACCGGTTTTTCATGTCCGAAACGATTTACTTTTTGTCTCGTCCGGAATATAGTGTTCACTGCTTGAAACTACTTTCGTGAGGGGAACCATGAGACGCAGCGCTTTCTCAAACTTCGTCCTGGGCCTGTCGTTCCTGCTGGCCCTTACTCTTGGCGCAATCGCCGCTGAAAATAAACCCAAGCCGGGTAAACTAAACGGTACTGTTCGCACCGTCAACAAAGACACATCCACCATAACGGTGCGGAAGGGGAACGCCGACCGGCAGATCGTCTTCGACGCCAACACCAAGTTCACCCAGGGCACGCGGGGGAGCAGCAAGCCCGTGTCAATCGACGAATTGAAAGAGGGTTGGTACGTGAACTGCGCGGGTACATTTGACGGCATCAAGCTGGTCGCGAAAGCCTGCCGGTTTCGAGAAGAGCGGGGAACCACACAACGATAGCGTCTCCTGCAAATGGAAAATCCTAAAACCCGCGACTCCAGAAGTCCGAAGCCCGAGCGCAAGCGTGGCTGGGTGCAGAAATGCGATCTGGATTCCTGGCTCGGTCGATACCTGCCGATCCCCACTCAAGTCGTCTCCAACGAAGAATTTTTTCCGCTGGCGCAAACGCCCAGGCAACGCGCGGTCGAACGCCGGCTAGTCGAGATGTCGGACGCAAACGCTCGAAGGCTCGGCATGGACCGCCGTCAGTTTCTGCGCACCTCGTGCGGGATGGCGACAGCGTTCGCCGCGATGAATGCCGTCTTCGGAGAATACTTCAAGGTTGACGCGGCCGAGATGTTCGACGCCGCCGCGGCCGCCGAAGCCAAAACCGATTACTTCATCTTCGACGTGCAGACGCACCACGTCGTCGCAAACGCACAGTTCCCGACTCTGCTCGAGTTCCGCCGCCTGGGACGATTGTGGAATCCGGAGCTTCGAAAATCCGAGCCGAAATCCGAAGATCTGTATCTCGAAAATTACATCAAGGAAGTTTTCCTCGATAGCGATACCGCCATGGCGGTGATCAGCGGATTTCCCGCGCCGGTTGACCACACGGAGAACATTCTGCCGCCCGACCAGATGGTGAAGACGCGCTCCTGGGTGAACCAGCTCACCGGGTCGAAGCGCGTGATCAGCCACGGCCTGATCTCGCCGGGTTTCGGCAAGCAGAATCTCGAGCAGATGCACGTGCAGACCGAAAAATTGAAGATCGACGCCTGGAAAGGTTACACGGGCGTGCCCGCCGGTTCGCTCCAGGAGGGTTGGTGGCTGGATGACGAGAAGGCGTCGTATCCCATGCTCGAGTACTCGCGCCGACTCAAGGTGAAGAACATCTGCCTGCACAAAGGCCTGCCGCTCACCGGTTTCAACGTGGAGCATTGCAATCCCAAAGACATCGTAAAGGCTTCGAAAGATTTTCCCGATCTGAATTTTCTGCTGTACCACTCCGGTTTCAAGTCGCTCGAAGAGGCGCTGCCCGTAGCGGAAGGCGGATTCAAGAAGACCGCGGACGTGCCGTGGGTGTCCGATCTTTGCGATTGGCGGAAGAAAAATCCACACATGACCAACGTCTACATGGAGCTGGGAAGCACGTTCGGCCAGATGGTGATCACGCATCCGCTGCTCTGCGGGCATGTGCTCGGCATGATCATTAGCGCATTTGGCGCGGACCACGTGCTCTGGGGAACGGACTCGATCTGGTGGGGTTCGCCGCAATGGCAGATTGAAGCGCTGCGGCGTTTCGAAATGCCGGACCAGCTCATGAAGCAGTTCGGCTACAAGCCGCTCACCCGCGAAGTGAAGGCGCAGATTTTCGGATTGAACGCCGCGCGAATCTATGGCGTGGATCCGAAAGCCAGGCGCAACCCAATTCCCGGCGATTACGTCGACCGTCTGCGAAAGCTGTACAAGCAGGCTGCGAGTCCGTCGCCCAGTCACACGCAGTACGGCTGGGTCGCGGGATAGATTTACAACTCCACCTTCCGCAGCCGCAGCGCATTCGCGATCACCGAAACCGAGCTGAATGTCATGGCGGCGCTCGCGATCATCGGGCTGAGCAGCAGTCCGAAGAAAGGATACAGCACGCCCGCCGCGACCGGCACTCCGATGGTGTTGTAGACGAACGCGAAGAAAAGATTCTGTCGGATGTTGCGCATAGTCGCGCGGCTCAGCTTGCGCGCGCGCGCAATTCCACGCAAATCGCCGGCCATGAGCGTAATGTCCGCACTCTCCATCGCGATGTCGGTGCCCGTTCCCATCGCCATGCCTACGTTGGCCTGCGCCAGTGCCGGAGCATCATTGATGCCGTCGCCCGCCATCGCTACTATGCGGCCCTCCGCCTGCAAGCGCTTCACGACTTCCACCTTCTGATCCGGCAGAACCTCGGCATGAACCTCATCGATGCCCAGCTTGCGCGCCACCGATTCGGCTGTGGTGCGATTGTCGCCGGTCAGCATGACGACGCGGACGCCGTCCCGATGCAGGTAGTCGATGGCCGGCGCTGTCGATGGCTTGATCGGATCGGCAATGCCCATAAGTCCGGCTATGCGCCCGTCGATCGCAACGAAGATCACCGTCTGCCCTTCGTTGCGCAGCGATTCGGCACGGCCGATAAGATCGCCGGCCTCAAACTTCATCTCGCGCATCAAATTCGGACCGCCGACTGCGACCGCATGGCCCTCGATGGTTCCCGTCACCCCCAGGCCCGTGAGCGTCCGGAAATCCTGCGCCTTCGGTATCGCAATCTTACGTTCCTCGGCGCCAACGATCACGGCCGCGGCCAGCGGATGCTCGCTCGCGAGTTCGAGGCTCGCGGCTAACCGGATCACGTCGGACTCACTGTGTCCCGGAACGGTAATCACGGTGACCAGTCGCGGCTTGCCTTCGGTGAGCGTACCGGTCTTGTCCAACACCAGCGTGTCCACTTTTTCCAGAACTTCGAGCGCCTCGGCTTTGCGGATGAGCACGCCCGCGGTCGCGCCTCGGCCTGTACCCACCATGACCGACATAGGCGTCGCCAGTCCCAAGGCGCACGGGCACGCGATGATCAGCACCGCCACGGCATTCACCAGCGCGTAAGCCATCGCCGGCGGCGGTCCCCATACGGACCACACGATGAACGTAATGATGGCGGACACGACCACCGCGGGAACGAAGTAGCCCGCGACTGCATCCGCCAGCCGCTGGATCGGCGCGCGGCTTCGCTGAGCCTCGCTGACCATGCGAACGATCTGGGCGAGCAGCGTGTCACTGCCTACGCGCTCGGCGCGCATCACGAAACTGCCGGTGCCATTCACCGTCCCACCAGTCACTTTGTGGCCCGGACGCTTTTCGACAGGGATCGGCTCGCCGGTCACCATCGACTCGTCCACCGCCGCGGTACCTTCCAAAACCACTCCATCGACCGGTACTCTCTCACCGGGACGCACTCGCAACCGGTCGCCGGGCTTCACCTGTTCGAGCGGCACATCGTGCTCGGCGCCGTTCGGTTCGATGCGCCGCGCGGCTTTCGGGGCCAGACCCAGCAGCGCGCGAATGGCGCTCGATGTCCGGCTGCGCGCGCGTAGCTCGAGCACCTGTCCGAGCAGCACCAGCGTAGTGATTACGGCCGCCGGCTCGAAATAAACAGCGAGCGTGCCGCCGTGTCCGCGAAACGAACTGGGAAATAGCGACGGCGCAAGCGTCGCGACGAGACTGTACAGATATGCCGTGCCCGTGCCCATCGCAATCAGCGTGAACATGTTGGGACTGCGATGGACGACCGACGCCCAGGCGCGCTCGAAGAAGGGCCAACCGGCCCACAGAACCACCGGAGTAGCCAGAATAAGCTGCAACCAGATCCAGAGCGATGAACTGAACCAGTGCGCCGCGGCGGGCGCCAGCATTTCGCCCATGGATCCCGTCAGGATCGGGGCGGCCAGAATAACGCTGATCCAGAATCGCCGGCTCATATCCCGTAACTCGGGATTTTCCACGTCGTCGAGCGCCGGAGTTCGCGGCTCGAGCGCCATGCCGCAAATCGGACACGAGCCCGGGCCGCTTTTCACAACTTCGGGATGCATCGGGCAGGTGTAAACCGCTCCCGCGGCCGGCGCCGGCTCTGGTGCAGGCATCGCGGATGTCGCCGGAGTCTCACCCGAATACTTCGCCGGATCGGCGCGGAATTTTTCCAGGCAATGCGTGCTGCAGAAGTACCACTTCCTGCCCCCGTATTCCCAGGAGCCGGCCGCGCGCGCCGGGTCGACCATCATGCCGCACACGGGGTCCTTCGCGAGCTGTCCGATGACGGGAAGTTGCATGTGGCTCTTCAATTTTATGTTGACACAGCCGTCAAGCGCGGCTCAGAAGGTCGCGGTAGCGGTTTGCGACGTGCCTTGGGTATTTTTGAGTTCGGCGGAAACCCCGCCACCTGATCGGCGCCGCCGGTGATCGTGAACGGCGGCAGCAGAATGAACTGGCTGCCAAAAGATGCGGACGCCGCATCGCGGAACCACTGCTGCGAGCGGATGTGAGATTGACCGTCAGATCTCTCGTCGTGAGCATGCTCCATGCGGAAGGCGTGAAATGCAGATGCACCTCGGCACTTCGCGTGTTGAGGAAAATCCAGTGACGCTTACTTCCGCGGATCACCGGCGCCGCGTCACGATGGTCCGCGTAAAGTCTATGGCGGCAGTATTTTGTGATTGCAATACAAAGTGCAACGTGATTGTTCCGGAAACCGTACCGGTTTGCAGCGCCATCTGTGGAGTGGCAAAAATCGCCTGCGTGGTGCGCGCGAACGTTTGGAACCGGACGCTCTATAGCTGCCAGGCCCGCGGAACGGCTGGAACCGGCTGGTTCTGCGCAGCAAGAACGCGGTGATCTCCGTAATCGTCGTGGACTGGTCCGCAGCGCCTTATTCGGACCGGCTTCGCTGTGGCGTTCCATGGCGCGATTTGGAACGCCACTCCCGCGAAGCCAGCCGTCGCCGTCGCTCCAGGGGGGAATTCCGCTCTCCGGCGGATTAGCGCGACACGGCCCAAAATTGGGAGCAGGGTGATCGTGCGTCTCCATCCTCCGATGGTGTTTGGTAGCAGCCGTACCACCCTGGGGTTGACGATGCTTTTGTAGTTGCATTCCATTTGCCACTTGCCCTCGAATGCCTAATTCCTTGAATCGGCTGCGTCACGCCTTCCCGCCAGGTGGTGAGGTTCTATCCAAACGGATAGAACTCATATCTGAATGGTTAGTCAGTCGCGCTCGCGGAAGCCCCTCATTTGCCGTATATTTGTTAAGTTGCTCCCGGTAGCCAGATGAATCCTAGGTTAGTGGCTCGAGATGGCCCCTTGAAAGGTTCGGTATTTCCCCTTGACTCGGGAGAGTTTTCGGTTGGCCGGAATCCCAACAGCCGGCTCTGCATAACCGATCCCTCGCTGTCCCGCCAGCACTGCGTCATCGCGCCCAAATCGGGACAGTACGAGTTGCGCGACCTGGACAGCCGGAACGGAACGTTTGTGAATGGCGTCCCGGTCCACGAACGCGTTCTCGCCGAAGGCGACCAGTTGCAGATCGGCAACTCGCTGTTTCTGTTTCTATTGGCCGACGCCGATGTGGAAACCAGTCCCAAGGTGAAGCTGGATGAGCGCAACATGTTGACCGGCACCACGTTTGTGCTGCGCGGCGAAGACTCGCGCTATTTGCAGCCCGAGAAGGTGGCGACGGCTCCGATGCCCGCCCTGCGCGTGGCGCGCGACCTGCGAGCGCTCCTTAAGATCAGTACCGCAATCAATTCCATCCGCAGCCTGGAAGCTCTCGAGCGCCAGCTGATGGAGTCTATTTTCGATGTGGTGCCGGCCGCGCGCGGCGCCATCCTGCTGACCGGTCTTAGCAACGACGAGTTCTCCTCCGCATTCGCCTGGGACCGGAAAGCCGGACTGATCGATGCCTTTCCGGTGAGCGGTACGGTGGTTCAGAAGGTCCTCTCGGAAAAAGTCGGCGTGCTCAGCGCGGACGTCATGGGCGATACCACTCTGGGCACGTCGAAGAGCCTGATGGCGGCCGAAACACGTTCCCTCATTGCGGTTCCGCTGAACATTTTCGACCGCGTCCTCGGTCTCATCTATCTCGACACGAGCGACCCCAGGAACAATCTCGACAAAGATCACCTGGAATTGATGACCGCCATTGCGGCCATCTCGGCGATCGCGCTCGAAAATGCGCGTCACGTGGAGCGGCTCGAGGACGAGAACCGCAGGCTGCAGGACGAAATCAACATCGAGCACAATATGGTGGGTGAAAGCGCACCCATGCGCTCCGTCTACCGCTTCATTTCACGTGTGGCGCCAAGTGATGCCACCCTGTTGATTACCGGCGAGAGCGGCACCGGCAAGGAACTGGTGGCGCGCGCCATGCATATCAATAGTCCCAGGGCAGGGAAGCCCTTCGTAGCCATCAACTGCGCCGCCCTCACCGAGACCCTGCTCGAGAGCGAGCTGTTCGGCCACGAAAGGGGAGCGTTTACCGGGGCCGTGGCTCAGAAGAAGGGCAAGCTCGAGGTAGGCGAGGGCGGCACCGTCTTTCTCGACGAGATGGGAGAACTCGCTCCGGCGCTTCAAGCCAAGTTACTGCGCGTCCTTCAGGAACGGGAGTTCGAACGCGTGGGCGGTACCAGGCCGATCCATATTGACGTGCGGCTGATCGCCGCTACAAACCGCAATCTGTCGGAGAGCGTAAAGAAGGGAACCTTCCGGCAGGACCTGTACTACCGCCTGAACGTCGTCTCGCTCGAGATGCCTCCGCTGCGTGAGCGCCGCGAGGACATCCCGTTGCTGGCGGCTTACTTTGCTTCCAAAGCCGGGGAGAGGTCGAAGCGGCACGTGCGCGGAATCTCGCCCCAGGCCCGCGCCTGTCTGACTAGTTACGACTGGCCGGGAAATGTGCGTGAGCTGGAAAATGCCGTCGAGCGCGCGGTCGTGCTGGGCTCCACGGATTTCATCCTGCCCGAAGACTTGCCGGAGGCCGTCCTCGAGACCGAGCCGCCTGCCGGCGTGAGCATAGCCCGGTATCACGAGACAGTTGCCGGAGCCAAGCGCCAGGCCATCCTTCGGGCGGTCGAGCAGGCCGGCGGCAATTATACGGAAGCGGCGAAACTGCTCGGCGTGCATCCCAACTACCTGCACCGCCTGATTCGCAACATGAATCTGCGGGCGGAGCTGAGGGGCGCCGGCTAAACTTGCCGCTTAAACCTGGCGCTTAAAACTTAACCGCGGATCAGCCGCACTGCTTCGCTCAACGCGTTTCCGCCTGCCTTGACTTCAGCGGCCTCGTCGGCTTCCGGCAGTTTGTCGCCTTCGCCCGGCGCCAGGAAAAGGTTCCCCTCCACCCCAAGCTGCTTGGTGTACAGCTCGTAGTACCTTCCATGCGCCGCGAACAGCGTCTCATGCGTACCGCGCTCCACGATGCCGCCCGCTTCAACCACCAGAATCTGGTGGGCGCGGCGAATGGTCGATAGCCGGTGCGCGATCACAAACGTCGTGCGCCCGCGCATGAGATACGAGAGACCCTCCTGGATGAGCGCCTCCGATTCCGAGTCCAGGCTGGAAGTGGCTTCGTCGAGAATCAGGATGCGCGGGTCCGCGAGAATGGCGCGCGCGATCGAAACGCGCTGCTTCTGTCCGCCGGACAATTTCACGCCGCGCTCGCCGACGATGGTGTCGTATTTCTTTTCGAAGCCCTCGGCGAATTCGTCGACCCGCGCGATGCGGCAGGCGTCCATGATCTCCTGCTCAGTCGCGTCCGGACGCGAGAACGCCACATTTTCACGTATGGTTCCGTCGAACAGAAACGTGTCCTGCAACACTACGCCGAGTTGCGTGCGATAAGAGTCCAGCCGCACCGTCGAGAGATCGTCTCCATCCACCGAGATGACGCCTCCGGTTGGAACGTAGAACGCGGAGATCAGGCCGATGATGGTGGATTTTCCGGATCCGGATGGACCGATCAAGGCCGTCGCCGTTCCCGGCCGCGACTCGAACGAAACATCCTTCAGCACGAGCTTCCCTGGATCGTAGGCGAAACTGACATTGTCGAAGGCAACTTCGCCGCGAATCGTGCCCAGCGTCACCGTGCGCCGGGGATCCAGGTCTTCAGGCCCCTCACGAAACACCTCGCGAGTGCGTTCGAGGCCGGCCAGGGCCTCGGAAAGCTGTGTCCCGATCCCCACCATCTGAAACACCGGCGCTACCAGGAACGCCAGAAATGCCGTAAACGTGACAAAACCGCCCAGCGTCAGCCCTCCCGCGAAAATCTGACGCGCCCCCACATACATCACAAGCCCGCCCACTACCCCCATCAGCAAAGTTGCCGACAAGCCCATGAGCGAGGTGGCTGTTAGCGTCTTCATGACATTGTCCAGCAGGCGCTGCACGCCTACGGCGAACACGCCCGCCTCCCGCGCCTCCGCATGATAGCCCTTAATCACGCGCACGCCCCCCAGAGATTCAGTCAGCCTGCCGGTTACTTCAGCGTTAATCTTGGCGCGCTGCCGGAATATCGGCCGGATCGTGGCTAATGCTTTTTGCACCGCAAATCCAAACACCAGCAGAAAGGAAAGAGTCAGAATGGTCAGCAGCGAGCTGATTCGCATCAGAACCACGAGCGCAATGACCGCGGTGAATATACCACCCACAAACTCCACCAGCCCCGTGCCGACCAGATTCCGCACGCCTTCCACATCGCTCATGATGCGCGAGACCAGCGTACCCGTCTTGTTCGCGTCGTAATAAGTGACCGGCAGACGGCCGATGTGCGCCTGTACCCGCCGCCTCATCTCCGTGATCAGCCGTTGAGCGGCTTTCGAGAGCAGTTGGGTTAGCCCAAAAGCGGTCACCCCTTGCAGCGCGGTCGCGCACAACACCGCCAACACCAGGGGAAGCAGGAGATCCATCTGGCGCTTGCCGATGATGTCGTCAATTAAAAACTTCGTCGAATAG
>Ga0070696_100000964_pt1 | contig 18630 bp, 17 predicted proteins | sample KBSK1253metaG_FD_65474 | JGI IMG/M metagenome (GOLD analysis project Ga0070696, IMG submission 65474) | Corn, switchgrass and miscanthus rhizosphere microbial communities from Kellogg Biological Station, Michigan, USA - KBS K1-25-3 metaG | ecosystem: Host-associated > Plants > Roots >... | reverse complement strand
TCGGCCGGGGTCAGAGCCGGCGGACGACCTCGGCCAGCATGCGGCCGCACCGCTGGGCCGCGGCCCGGCCGGCCTCGAGCACCTCGGCGTGGTTCAGCGGTGCGTCGCCGAGCCCGGCCGCGAGGTTGGTGACCAGCGAGACGCCGAGCACCTCCATGCCGCTCTGGCGCGCGGCGATCGCCTCGAGCGAGGTCGACATGCCGACCAAGTCGCCGCCGAGCACCTTGGCCATGCGCACCTCGGCCGGGGTCTCGTACTGCGGCCCGCGGAACTGCACGTACACGCCCTCGTCCAGCGTCGGCTCGACCTCGCGGCAGAGCGCGCGAAGGCGGGCGGAGTACAGGTCGGTGAGGTCGACGAACGTCGCGCCCTCCAGGGGGGACGCAGCCGTGAGGTTGATGTGGTCGCTGATCAGGACTGGCGTGCCGGGGGGCCAGGCGGTGTTGAGGCCGCCGCAGCCGTTGGTGAGCACGATCGTCAAGCACCCGGCGGCCGCCGCCGTCCGCACCCCGTGGACGACCGCCCGTACGCCCTTGCCCTCGTAGAAGTGGGTGCGGGTGCCGAAGACCAGCGCGCGGCGGTCGGTGTCGCCGATGCGCACCGACCGGATGATGCCCTGGTGGCCGGCGACCGCGGCGGCGCTGAACCCCGGCACGTCGGTGGTGGCGACCTCCGCGAGCGTCTCGCCGAGCAGGTCGCCGGCCGGGGACCAGCCCGACCCGAGCACGAGCGCGACGTCGTGGTGCGCGGCGCCGGTCAGCTCGGCCAGCCTCGCCGCGGCGATCCGGGCGACCTCGAACGGGTCGGTGGAGGGGTCGTCCAGGCGCGGGGTGGGGTCGACAGTGCTCACGGCGCCGAACGATACGGGACTCGCGATCAGTCCACCGAGCGGCAGACCCGGGCGCGCAGCGCCGCGACGTAGTCGTCGGGCGCGCCGGCCGCCTCGGCGGCCTCCGCGAGCTGGCCCAGGTACCGGGCCGTGGGCAGGCCGCCCTCGTACCCGTCCAGCACGTAGAGCCACGCCACCGCCTCGCCCTCCAGCGTGTCGACCCGGACGCGAAGCTTGCGGTAGAGCCCGATCGCGCCGCCCTCCCACTGGTCGAGGGCGCGCTCGTCGGCGTCGCTCAGGTCGTACAGCGCCACGTACACCTGCTCGCCGGGTGCCTCCACGACCGTCGCGAGGGCCCCCTCCCAGCTGAGGTCCTCGCCGCCGAACGTCAGCCGCCACCCGGAGAGCCAGCCGGTGCCTTGCAGCGGTGAGTGCGGGGCGCGACGCAGCATCTGGGCCGCGTCCATGTTGCTGCCGTAGGCCGCGTACAAGGACATGGCGCTCAGGGTAGAGGTTGTCGCCCACCGGCTGATCTCTTCGAGCACCGCCCGGCCCGACTCGCGCCCCGCCCGGGCCACGCCAACGGCGACCGGACGCCCGGTGCGGGCGTGGTTGGATGGACGCCGTGACTTCCCCGGGCCAGCGCGTCGTCATCATCGGTGGCGGGCCGGGCGGGTACGAGAGCGCCCTGGTCGCCGCGCAGCTGGGCGCGACCGTCACGGTCGTCGACCGGGACGGCCTGGGTGGTGCGGCGGTCCTGACCGACTGCGTGCCGAGCAAGACGCTGATCTCGTCGTCGGACTTCATGACGCGGTTCGCGACGGCGTCCGGGCTCGGCGTGCGGGTCGCGGACGACGGGCCCGCGGACGCCGAGCGTGCGGTGCCCGGCGACGCCGAGACGCCGGACGAGGTGGCGCGTGCCGACCTGCCCACCGTGAATGCCCGGGTCAAGTCGTTGGCGCGGGCCCAGAGCGACGACATCGCACAACGGATGGCCTACGAGGGCGTGACGGTCCTGTCGGGCACCGGGCGGCTGGACGGACCCCAGACCGTGGTCGTCTCCAGCGACGGCAGCACGCAGCGGCTCGACGCGGACGTGGTGCTGGTCGCGACCGGCGCGACCCCCCGCGTGCTCGACTCCGCCCGCCCGGACGGTGAGCGGATCCTCACCTGGCAGCAGGTGTACGACCTGCCCGCGCTGCCCGAGAAGCTCATCGTCGTCGGCTCCGGCGTCACCGGGGCCGAGCTGGCCCACGCGTACCTGGGGCTCGGCGGCGACGTCACCCTGGTCAGCTCGCGCGAGCGGGTGCTGCCGGGGGAGGACGCGGACGCCGCCGAGGTGATCGAGGGCGTCTTCCGCCGACGGGGCATGACCGTGCTCGACCGGTCCAGGGCGCAGTCCGTCGAGCGCTCCGGCGACGGGGTGATCGTGCACCTGCAGGACGGCCGCACCGTCGAGGGCAGCCACTGCATCATGGCCGTCGGGTCGGTGCCGAGCACGGCGGGGATGGGTCTGGTCGAGGCCGGTGTCGTCCTGACCGACTCGGGTCACGTCCAGGTGGACAGCGTCTCCCGGACGTCGGCTCGTGGCGTGTACGCGGCCGGTGACTGCACGGGCGTGCTGCCGCTCGCGTCGGTGGCGGCCATGCAGGGCCGGATCGCCATGTGGCACGCGCTCGGGGACGCCGTGGCCCCGCTCAACCTGCGCGCGGTCGCCGCGAACGTGTTCACCGACCCGCAGGTCGCGACCGTCGGCTGGTCGCAGGCGGCGCTGGACGAGGCCGGCATCGTGAGCGAGGCCGTCATGCTGCCGCTCGCCACGAACGCCCGCGCGAAGATGCAGAACGTCAACGACGGCTTCGTGAAGCTGTTCTCCCGCACCGGAACCGGGATCGTCATGGGCGGTGTCGTCGTCGCGCCGGGGGCGAGCGAGCTGATCTTCCCCGTCGCCCTGGCCGTGCAGGCCAAGCTCACCGTCGACCAGGTCGCGGCGGCGTTCACCGTCTACCCCTCGATGTCGGGGTCGATCGCCGAGGCCGCGCGCCAGCTGCACACCCGCGCCTGACGGCGCGCCCAAGCGCCGTTCTCGACGCCGGGTCAGACCAGCTCGAGCAGCACGGCCCCGTTGGTCACGGTCTGACCGACCTCGGCCGTCAGGCCGGTCACGGTGCCGGCCTTGTGCGCGGTGATGGGCTGCTCCATCTTCATGGCCTCGAGCACGATCACCAGGTCACCGACCTCGACCTGCTGACCCTCCTCGACCGCGATCTTGACGATCGTGCCCTGCATAGGTGCGGTGAGGGAGTTGCCGCTCGCGGCCGTGTGCGCCTTGGCCGAGGTGCTGCGCCGGGGTGCGGCCGCCCTGGTGCCGTTGCTGCGGACGGAGCCGACGCCGAGCCCCGACGGCAGCACGACCTCGAGCCGCTTGCCACCGACCTCGACGACGACGCGCTCGCGGTCAGCCGGCGTGCCGGCGCTCGCCAGCTCCCCGGCGTACGGCTCGATCTGGCCCGCGAACTCGGTCTCGATCCAGCGGGTGTGCACGCTGAACGGCTGCTCGGGGTCGCTCGGCGCAAAGGCCTCGTCGCGGACCACGGCGCGGTCGAACGGCAGCACCGTGGGCATGCCCTCGATGACGAACTCGTCGAGCGCGCGGCGGGCCCGCTCCAGCGCCTGCTGCCGGTCGGCGCCGGTGACGATCAGCTTGGCCAGCATGGAGTCGAACGCCCCGGCGACCGTGTCGCCCTCCACGAGCCCGGAGTCGAGGCGGACGCCGGGACCGCTCGGGGCACGGAACACGCTCACCGTGCCGGGCTGGGGGAGGAACCCGCGGCCGGCGTCCTCGCCGTTGATGCGGAACTCGAACGAGTGCCCGCGCGGCGTCGGGTCGTCGTAGCCCAGCTCCTCGCCGGCCGCGACCCGCAGCTGCTCACGGACCAGGTCGATGCCGCTGACCTCCTCGGTGACCGGGTGCTCCACCTGCAGGCGGGTGTTCACCTCAAGGAACGAGATCGTGCCGTCCTGGCCGACCAGGAACTCGCACGTGCCCGCGTTGGTGTAGCCGGCCTCGCGCAGGATCGCCTTGGACGCGCGGTAGATCTCGGCGTTCTGCTCGTCGGTGAGGAACGGCGCCGGCGCCTCCTCGACGAGCTTCTGATAGCGGCGCTGCAGCGAGCAGTCGCGCGTGGAGACCACGACGACGTTGCCGTGCTGGTCGGCGATGCACTGGGTCTCGACGTGGCGCGGCTTGTCGAGGTACTTCTCGACGAAGCACTCCCCGCGCCCGAACGCGCTCACGGCCTCACGGACCGCCGACGCGTACAGCTCGGCGACGTCGTCCCCCTCGCGAGCGACCTTCATGCCGCGGCCGCCGCCGCCGTACGCCGCCTTGATCGCGACCGGCAGGCCGTACTTCTGCGCGAAGGCGACGACCTCCTCGGCGCCGGAGACGGGCTCCTTGGTGCCGGGCACCAGCGGGGCGCCCGCGCGCTCGGCGATGTGGCGCGCCTTGACCTTGTCGCCCAGGGCGTCGATGGCGTCCGGCGAGGGCCCGATCCAGGTGAGCCCCGCGTCGATGACCGCCTGCGCGAACGACGCGTTCTCGGACAGGAAGCCGTAGCCGGGGTGCACCGCGTCGGCGCCGGACTGCGCGGCGATGGCCAGCAGCTTGTCCTGGCGCAGGTAGGAGTCACCCGGCGTGGAGCCGTCGAGCGCGTACGCCTCGGTGGCGACCTTGACGTGCAGGGCGTCCCGGTCCTGGTCGGCGTACACGGCGACCGACTCGATGCCAGCGTCAGCGCAGGCGCGCGCGACGCGCACGGCGATCTCGCCGCGGTTCGCGATCAGCACCTTGCTGATGATGCGGTTGCTGCGCCTACCCATGTGGCTGGTGCTCCTTGCTCGAGCGGACGGTGGCGGCCGGAGGACCCGTCGGAGCCTAGCGCGGCACGGTGCCCGGCCTCACGGGCGAGGGCGACGGCACGAGACGCCGAAGATCCTCATGGCAGCGGCGTTCCAGGTCGTCGAGCTCGGCCAGCGCGGCCTCGACGTCGCGCCGCCGTTGCTCCAGCTGCGCGCGCCGGTCGCCGATCTGGCCGAGCAGGTAGCTCAGCTGACCGGTCTCGCCGGGCTGCTCGTCGTACATGTCGACGATCCGCCGGATCTCGTCGAGCGGGAAGCCCAGGCGCTTGCCCCGCAGGATGAGCGCGAGCCGCACGTGGTCACGCGCGTGGAACACCCGGGTCGTCCCGCGCCGCTCCGGCGTGACCAGGCCCTTGTCCTCGTAGTAGCGCACGGTGCGGTGCGAGACGCCGAACTCCTCGGCGATCTGCGCGATCGTCCAGGTGGGCGGCTGGGGACGGGGGCGGCTTGCCACGGGCGTCAGCCTGCTTTACGTTGACGTCAACGTCAAGTGGACGGCCGTCCACGCGACAAGGCGGGGAAGAGGAACAGATGTCCGAGGTCAGGTCCGATCTGGCGAGGTTCGGGCTCAGCCCCGAGCACGAGGACTTCCGGGCCGTGGTCCGGGAGTTCGCGGCCGAGCACGTCGCGCCGCACGTCGAGGAGTGGGACGCGGCGCACGCCTTCCCGGTCGAGCTGGTCGCCAAGATGGGTGAGCTCGGCCTGTTCGGCCTGGTCGTGCCCGCCGAGTACGGCGGAGCGGGGCTGGAGGAGGGCGCGTTCACCAGCCTCTGCGTCGCGATCGAGGAGCTGGGCCGCGTCGACCAGTCGATCGGCATCACCCTGTCGGCTGGCGTCGGTCTGGGCATCAACCCGATCCTCTCGTTCGGCAGTGAGGAGCAGAAGCAGCGCTGGCTGCCCGACCTGGTCGCCGGGCGGGCTCTGGCGGCCTTCGGCCTGAGCGAGCCGGACGGCGGCAGCGACGCGGGCGCGACTCGCACCCGGGCGCGCCTGGACGGCGACGGCGACGACGCCCACTGGGTGGTCGACGGCGCCAAGGCGTTCATCACCAACTCCGGCACCGCCGTCACGAGCGTGGTCACCGTCACGGCGCGCACCGGCACCCTTGACGACGGCCGCCCGGAGATCTCGGCGATCATGCTGCCGGCAGGCACGCCCGGCCTCGTTGTCGAGCCGGCGTACTCCAAGCTCGGCTGGCACGCCAGCGACACGCACGGCCTGACGTTCACCGGCGCGCGGGTGCCGGCCGACCACCTGCTGGGCGAGCGCGGGGCTGGCTTCAAGCAGTTCCTCAAGACCTTGGACGACGGCCGCATCGCCATCTCGGCCCTGGCCGTCGGCCTCGCGCAGGCCTGCCTGGAAGCGACCACCGAGTACGCCGGCACGAGGCAGGCGTTCGGTCGGCCCATCGGCGTCAACCAGGGGGTCTCGTTCCCCATCGCGGACCTGGCCGTGTCCGTCGAGGCGGCCCGCCTGCTCACCTACAAGGCGGCCTGGCTGAAGGACGAGCTGGACGCCGGACGCCGGTCGGTCGCCGAGGTCAAGCAGGCCGCTGCGATCGCGAAGCTGTACTCGACCGAGGCCGCCGTCACCGCGACCCGGGTGGCCACGCAGGTGTTCGGCGGCAACGGGTTCATGGAGGAGTACCCGGTCGCCCGGTTCTACCGGGACGCGAAGATCCTCGAGATCGGCGAGGGCACCAGCGAGGTGCAACGCATGGTCATCGCGAAGGGGTTGGGACTGCCGGCATGAGCACCACCGAGCCCGACCAGCGGCCGACCCCGGCGCCCGCGCCGGGTAGGCACCCCGACCCGCGCGTCGCCGACGTCCGGGCTCGGCTCGCTGCCGCCCGGGAGGCGTCGGGAGCGCCGAGCGCCAAGGGTGCCGCGAAGCTGGCCGGCCAGAACAAGCTCTACGTGCGCGAGCGCATCGACCTGCTGTTCGACGAGGGCAGCTTCGTCGAGGACGGGCGCTACGCCAACTCGCGCGAGAAGGGCCTGCCGGCCGACGGCGTCGTCACCGGCCGGGGGCTCGTGTTCGGCCGGCCCGCGATCGTCGTCGCCAACGACCCGACGGTCAAGGCCGGCTCCTGGGGGGCGCGCACCGTCGAGAAGATGGTCCGCGCCACCGAGGCCGCCCTGCGCGAGGAGCTGCCGATCTTCTGGTTCGTCGACTCCGCCGGCGCCCGGATCACCGACCAGGTGGAGCTGTTCCCGGGCCGCCGGGGGGCGGGGAGGATCTTCCACAACCAGGTGGCGCTCTCGGGCCGGGTGCCGCAGATCTGCTGCCTCTTCGGGCCCTCGGCCGCCGGTGGCGCCTACATCCCGTCGTTCACCGACTGCGTGATCATGGTGGAGGGCAACGCCTCCATGTACCTCGGCAGCCCTCGGATGGCCGAGATGGTCGTCGGCGAGAAGGTCACGCTGGAGGAGATGGGCGGCGCTCGCATGCACTGCACCGTCTCCGGCTGCGGCGACCTGCTGGCCGCCGATGACGCGGAGGCGATCGAGCAGGCCCGGCTGCTGTTCTCCTACCTGCCGTCGACCTGGCGCGACCGGCCACCGTCGTACCTCGGCGAACCTCCGGCGACCCCGCTCGACGGCTCGGTCGTGCCCGAGCTGGAGAGCGTGCCGTTCGACGTCCACGAGGTCATCGACGGGCTGCTCGACGACGACTCGTTCTTCGAGATCAAGCCGCTGTTCGCCGCCGAGCTCGTCACGGGTTTCGGCCGGCTCGACGGCGAGACGGTCGGCGTGCTGGCCAACAACTCCATGGTGCGCGGCGGGGTGCTGTTCGCGGACAGCGCCGACAAGGCCGCGCGCTTCATCTGGCTGTGCGACGCGTTCAATGTGCCGCTGGTCTACCTGGCCGACGTGCCGGGCTTCATGATCGGGTCCGAGGTCGAGCGCGGGGGGATCATCCGGCACGGCGCCAAGATGGTGACGGCCGTGTCCGAGGCCACTGTGCCCCAGGTCAGCGTGATCGTGCGCAAGGCCTACGGCGCCGGCCTGTACGCCATGGCCGGTCCGGGCTTCGGCCCCGACGCGTGCCTCGCGCTGCCCACCGCGCGGATCGCCGTCATGGGCCCGGACGCCGCCGTCAACGCGGTGTACGCCAACAAGATCGCGGCCATCGACGACCCGGTCGAGCGCGAGCAGTACGTCGCCGACCGCCGGGCCGAGTACGAGCAGGACGTCGACCTGGAGCGGCTCGTCTCCGACCTCGTGCTCGACGGCGTCGTCGAGCCCGAGGACCTGCGCGCCGAGCTGGTGCTGCGCTTGCGTTACGCCTCGCGGCGCGACCGGGCGTTCAGCGAGCGCCGGCACGGCGTCCCCCCGGTCTGACCGGTCGGCCGGTGCGTGCACTTCGTCGCCGAGGTGTACGTCTCCGGCCGGTTTCACGTGCACTTCGGCGACGAAGTGCACGCGGGGGTTGTGGTCAGGGGGGCGCCCGTACCCCCCGGCCGACGAGGGCGATGATCCCGGTTATCCCCCAGTGCGGCTCGTCCCTGCACCAATTTCGCCGACGTTCGGCGAGACCACGGATCCCCCACTAGCGTTTCATCCTGAAAGCGCCCGATCTGTCCATCATGCGCTGTGACGATGCCTGTCGTCACAGTCAGGAGCAGCCGCAACGTCGATGCCGCCGACGGGCAACAGCCTCGGCGGCGGCTTCCCGGGGACAAGGGAGCAGGAGATGGACCTCATTCGTAAGCTGGTCGCTGAGGCTCTGGGCACGGCTCTGCTGGTCTTTTTCGCCGTGGGTACGGCGACCCTGAGCTTCGGCTACCAGCTGACCGGCGGCAGCGTGTCGGCGGGAGTGATCACCACCGCGATGGCCTTCGGGCTGGTGCTGCTCGCGCTGGTCTATGCCATCGGCGCGATCTCCGGCTGTCACGTGAACCCCGCGGTGACCATCGGGTTCCTGGCCGCCCGCCGGATCACGGTGCGGGAAGCCGTGGGGTACTGGATCGCGCAGGTCGTTGGAGGGATCGTCGGTGCCGCACTCCTGCGGGTCATGCTGGCGGGGAGCGACAGCTACTCCACCGACAAGATCGGCCTGGGCGCCGACGGTTATGACAAGAGCTCGATGATCGGCCTGAATGCCGGTGGCGCCTTTCTCGCCGAGGTCGTGCTCACCTTCTTGTTCGTGTTCGTGGTGCTCACCGTGACGCGGAGGGCGGCCTGGCCGCAGCTCGGCGGGGTCGCTATCGGGCTGGCCCTCACGACGGTGCACCTGATCGGCATCCCGCTGACCGGCACGTCGGTGAACCCGGCCCGCAGCATCGGCCCAGCCCTGTTCGTCGGCGGCGACGCATTGAGCCAGCTGTGGCTGTTCATCGTCGCCCCGCTCGTGGGCGGTGTGGTCGCCGCGCTCGCGAGCCTGTACTTCTACCCCGGCGAGCAGATCCCCGCGCCGGAGCAGACCGCCACCGAGGGCGCCCCCGCCTGAGCCGACGGGCACCGGCACGGCCGAGGCGTCATCGCACGGTCGCGTTCAGTCGAGGCGGTCGGTCCAAAGATCCGTCCAGCGGACGCCGCAGTCCGCGAGCAGGGAGCGCAGCAGCGGCAGGCTGACGCCCACGACCGTGTGGTGGTCGCCCTCGATGCCCCGCACGAACGCACCGCCCAGCCCGTCGGTGGTGAACGCGCCGGCCACATGAAGCGGCTCGCCGGTGGCGACGTAGGCCTCGATCTCCTCGTCGGTGACGTCGGCGAAGTGGACGACGGTCGACGCCGTCGCGCCCAGCGTCGCGCCGGTGCCGCCGTGCTCGTCGTCGCGCAGGTCCACGAGCCAGTGGCCGGTGTGCAGGGTGCCCGTGCGTCCGCGCATCCGCCGCCAGCGGCGGACCGCGTCGGCCGCGTCGGCCGGCTTGCTGTCCACCTCGCCGTCGAGCTCGAGCATGGAGTCGCAGCCCAGCACCAGGCTGCGGGCCGGGTCGGCGGACGTCGGCGTGCCGGCGGGTGCGGACCCGTCGTCCGAGGTGCCGGGGGCGGTCTGCGGTTGCCCCTTCTCGATCAGGGACGCCACGGCCTCGGCCTTCGCCCGGGCGAGCACCAGGGGAGCGTCGGCCGGCTCCAGCGGCCCGTAGGCGTCGCGGGCGCGGATCAGCTCGGCGTCCTCGTCGACGCCGGAGACGATGACGGCCGGGTCGAGACCGGCGCGCCGCAAGGTCGACAGCCGGCCGGGTGAGGCGGAGGCGAGGACGAGGGTCGGGGTGCTCACCGGGCGACCCTACCGACGCGCCGCTGAGCAACGCGGTGCCCGGTGGCCACTGCGGTCACCGGGCACCCCGTTGCCGAGCAATGAGTCAGGCAGCGACAGGCTCTCGAGCCGCGACGACGGCGCCACGGCGTTCCCCGTCGAAGACCGCCTCGTCGAGGATGCCCTCGCGCTTGGAGACGATGACCGGCACCAGCGCCTGGCCCGTGACGTTGACCGCCGTGCGGCCCATGTCGAGGATCGGGTCGATGGCCAGCAGCAGGCCGGCGCCCTCGAGTGGCAGGCCGAGGGTGGACAGCGTCAGCGTCAGCATGACGATCGCGCCGGTCAGACCCGCGGTGGCCGCCGAGCCGATGACCGAGACGAAGGCGATGAGCACGTACTCCTTGATGCCCAGCGGGACGCCGAAGACCTGCGCCACGAAGATCGCCGCGACGGCCGGGTAGACCGCGGCGCAGCCGTCCATCTTCGTGGTGGCGCCGAACGGCACGGCGAACGAGGCGTACTCGCGAGGGACGCCGAGGTTCTCGGTCGCCACGCGCTGGGTGAGCGGCATGGTGCCGACGGAGGAGCGGGAGACGAACCCGAGCTCGATGGCCGGCCAGGCGCCCGAGAAGAACCGCACCGGGTTGAGGCCGTGGGCGACCAGGATGAGCGGGTAGACCAGCAGCAGCACCACGAGCAGGCCGACGTACACGGTCACCGTGAACGTGCCGAGCGGTGCCAGCAGGTCCCAGCCGTAGGTCGATACGGCCTTGCCGATCAGCCCGAGGGTGCCGAGCGGGGCCAGCCGGATCACCCACCACAGCGCCTTCTGCGTGATCTCGAGGACGGCGTCCGCCAGGCTCACGAGCGGCTGCGCCTTCTCTCCGACCAGCAGGGCGGCGATGCCGGTGACCCCGGCCAGGAAGACGATCTGCAGCACGTTGTTCTCGACGAAGGCGCCGACCGGGTTCTCCGGGACGATGCCGGTGATGAAGTCGAGCCACGTGCCGACCTTCTCGGGCGACTTGGCAGCGCCCAGGTCGAGCGTGACGCCCCGGCCGGGGTTCGTGATCGTTCCGAGGACGAGCCCGACGGTGACGGCCGCGAGGCTGGTGGCGAGGAACCACAGGATCGTGCGCCCGGCGAGCCGGGCCGCACCGGTGACCTCCCGCAGGCGGGTGATGGAGACGAGGATCGCGGTGAACACCAGCGGCGGCACGGCGAGCTTCAGCAGCTGGACGAACAGCCCGCCGACGCGGGTCAGCGCCTCGGTGAGCCAGCCGACGTCGTACTGACGGGCGACGAGCCCGAGCGCGACGCCGGCCACCAGGCCGAGCAGGATCTGCGCGCCGAAGGGCACGCGCTTGAGCACAGAGAGCATGGGGGTACCTCAGGGGGGGTCGGGGAGGGGGCAGACAGGTGCGCGGGCTCCCCACCGAGAGGTCGGTGACGTGAGCCAGCGGCAGGAGTCAGCGCCGACAGCCGTCGCCGGCCTGCAGACGCAGGTCGACGTAGAGGCGGGCGGTCAGGCCCCAGAGGTTTCCCATGTCGTCAGCAGCCAACCGGGACGCGAGTCCGGGCATTCCCGACGTCCGGATGCCGAGACGCAAGTTCCCGCGACCCCCGTGCCCCAGGCTTGGAGGTCGGTGCCGTCAGTCGAGCAACGCGCCGCGCAGCACGTCGAGCCCGACCGAGCCGATGTCGAGCGCCCTGCGGTGGAAGCTCGCCAGGTCGAACGTGTCGCCCTCGCGGCGGGCCAGCTCGTCGCGGATCGAGAGCCACAGCCGTTCGCCGACCTTGTAGGCGGGCGCCTGCCCGGGCCAGCCCAGGTAGCGGTCCAGCTCGAACCGCAGGAAGCCCTCGGCCATGTTCACGTGGGACGTCAGGAAGGTCCACGCCTTCTCCGCGTCCCAGGTGCCGCCGCCCAGCTCGGACGGCGCCGGCAGGCCCAGGTGCACGCCGATGTCCAGGGCGACCCGGGCCGCGCGCATGGCCTGCGCGTCCAGCATGCCGAACCGGTCGGCCGGGTCGTCGAGGAAGCCGAGGTCGGCCATCAGGCGCTCGGCGTAGAGCGCCCACCCCTCACCGTGCCCGCTGACCCAGCAGCCGATGCGCCGCCACCGGTTGAGCAGCTGGGACCGGAAAACCGTCTGCCCGACCTGCAGGTGGTGTCCCGGCACGCCCTCGTGGTAGACGGTCGTCGTCTCCCGCCAGGTGCCGAACCAGGTGACGTCCTCCGGCACGGACCACCACATGCGCCCCGGTCGGGAGAAGTCCTCGCTGGGGCCGGTGTAGTAGATGCCACCCTCGTGCGTCGGCGCGATGCGGCACTCCAGGCGGCGGATCGGCTCGGGGATGTCGAAGTGGCTGCGGGACAAGGCCTCCACGGCTGCGTCGCTCTTGTCCTGCATCCACGCTCGCAGCGCGTCCGTGCCCTCGAGCCGCCGGTCGGGGTCGGAGTCCAGGACCTCGATGGCCTCCTTGATGCTCGCGCCCGGCCGGATGCCGTCCGCGATCTGGCGCATCTCGGCCTCGATACGACCGAGCTCCTCCAGGCCCCAGGCGTAGGTCTCGTCGAGGTCGATCGACGCGCCCAGGAAGTAGCGGGACCACAAGGCGTACCGTTCCCGGCCCACGGCGTCCGAGGCCGGAGCGGCGGGGCGCAGCTCCGAGCGCAGGACGTCGGCGAGCCGGCGGTAGGCGTCCGAGGCGACCTCGGTCGCGTGGCGCAGGTCGTTCGCGACGGACTCGGGCAGCTCGTCGGCGCCCTCGGGAGCGCCCTCCAGGCGAGCCTCGCGGGCCAGCTCGGGGAAGAACCCGTCCGGAGCCGCGTAGCGCGTCGCCTGGTCGATGCACCGATCGACCTGTCGCTGGGCGGACACGTCACCTCGCGCCGCGGCGGTCCGCAGCGACTCGACGTAGCTGTCGACGGCGTCCGGCGTCTTCGCCAGACGGGCGGCGATCGTCGCCCAGTCGTCCGCGGTGTTCTTGGCCATCAGGTCGTACACGGAGCGCAGGCTCTGCAGCGGGCTGGCGATCACGTTGAGGCTGGCCTCGTCGGTGCCCGCCGCGTAGAGCTCCTCCTCCAGGCCGAGCCGCTCGCGCAGGGCCGCCACCGTGACCCGGTCGACGTCGTCCACCGGCGCGGCGTCGTCGAGCGCGGCCAACGTCGTGCGGCGCAGGGCCGAGCGCTCGGCGTTGGCGGCCGGGGAGTAGTCCGTCAGCTCCGTCTCGAAACCGGGCGCGCCGATGGACGTCGCGGCGATCGGGTCGAGCGCCAGCTCGGCGTCCAGGTGGGCGTCGGCGATGCTGTCGATGGTGGTGCGCGGACGGATGACGGGGATCGTGTCGGTCACCCGGCGACCCTAATCCAGCCCGGCGCCCAGCGGGCAGCAGGTCGCGGACTGGTTGGTGGCCGGGGCGTGTCCGGCGGACCGGCGTGGGCGGGTGCTAGCGCGGCCGGGCGCTCTCGCGCCACGCGCCCGGCGCCGGGTGGTGCGGGCCGCGCAGCGCCGGCCGGCCCCACAGCGATCGAGCGGGAGGCGCCGGGTCGTCGTCCGGCGCGCACGCGGCCACCACCGTGAGCAGGGCGGCGAGCTCCTCGGGGTTCGGGCTGCCGTGCAGCACGCGCAGCGCGGGCGAGGTCGGCTCTGCGCCCGGCTGGGCGTCGGCGGAGGCGCTCACAGCGGGATGTTCCCGTGCTTGCGCGGCGGCAGCGTCTCGCGCTTGCTGCGCAGGGTGCGCAAGGCCCTCGTGACGTGGGCCCGCGTGGAGGACGGCGCGATGACCGAGTCCACGTAGCCGCGCTCGGCGGCGACGTAGGGGTTCGCGAGCGTGTCCTCGTACTCGGCGATGAGCCGGCTGCGTTCGGCCTCTTCCACCTCGGGTCCGCGGTCGCGGGCCTGCTTCAGCTGCGTCCGGTAGAGGATGTTGACCGCGCCCTGGGCGCCCATGACGGCGATCTGGGCCGTCGGCCAGGCGTAGTTCAGGTCGGCCCCCAGGTGCTTCGAGCCCATGACGTCGTAGGCACCGCCGTACGCCTTGCGCGTGATGACCGTGACCAGCGGCACCGTCGCCTCGGCATAGGCGTAGATGAGCTTCGCGCCGCGGCGGATGATGCCGTCCCACTCCTGCCCGGTCCCGGGCAGGAAGCCCGGCACGTCGACGAACGTCAGCACCGGGATGTTGAACGCGTCGCAGGTCCGCACGAACCGCGCGGCCTTCTCGGACGCGTCGATGTCCAGGGTGCCGGCGAAGTGCATGGGCTGGTTCGCCACGACGCCGACCGGACGCCCCTCGACCCGACCGAAGCCGATCATCAGGTTGGGCGCGAACATCGGCTGGACCTCGAGGAAGTCGGCCGCCCCGTCCTCGTCGACGTCCACCACGTGCTCGATGACCGTCCGCATGTCATACGGCTGGTTGGCCGAGTCGGGGATGAACGTGTCGAGCTCGGCGTCGCGGTCGGTCAGCTCGAGATCGGCCTGCAGGTCGAAGACCGGCGGCTCGTCGAGGTTGTTGCTCGGCAGGTAGGAGAGCAGCGCCTTCACGTACTCGATGGCGTCGTCCTCGTCGTCCGCCATGTAGTGAGCGTTGCCGCTCTTCGTGTTGTGAGCGCGCGCGCCGCCGAGCTCCTCCATGCCGACGTCCTCGCCGGTCACGGTCTTGATGACGTCGGGGCCGGTGATGAACATGTGCGAGGTCTGGTCGACCATCACGGTGAAGTCCGTCATCGCCGGCGAGTAGACCGCCCCGCCGGCGCAGGGGCCCATGATCAGCGAGATCTGCGGGATGACCCCGGAGGAGCGGGCGTTGCGGCGGAAGATCTCGCCGTACAGGCCGAGCGAGACCACGCCCTCCTGGATGCGCGCACCGCCGGAGTCGTTGATGCCGATCATCGGGCAGCCGGTCTTGGCGGCGAGGTCCATCACCTTGACGATCTTCTCGCCGAAGACCTGGCCGAGGCTGCCGCCGAAGACGGTGAAGTCCTGCGCGAACACGCACACGGGCCGGCCGTCGACCGTTCCGTAGCCGGTGATGACACCGTCGCCGTAGGGCCGCTTCGCCTGCTGGTTGAAGTTGGTCGACCGGTGCCGGGCGAACGCGTCCAGCTCAACGAACGAGCCGTCGTCCAGCAGCGCCGTGACGCGCTCGCGCGCCGTCTTCTTGCCCTTGGCGTGCTGCTTCTCCACCGCACGACCCGACCCGGCGTGCGCCGCCTCGTCGTTGCGTCGCTGGAGGTCGGCCAGCTTGCCGGCCGTCGTGTGGATGTCAGGGGAGGTCTCGGGCACGAAACCGGAGCCTAGCCGCCGACGGGATCCGCGCATGCGGGTCCCGGGTGTGATCTGGCCCTAGGCTCGGCAGGTGAGCGACTCCCCGTGGAGCGACCTGCGCCGGCCGCCGCTCCGGCCCGGCCCGCTGCGCACGATGCTGCTGTCGCCGCCCTGGACGTCGGTCGAGGTCGTCGCGGCCACCGGGTCGACGAACGCCGACCTCGCCGCCGCGGCCAGAGCAGGGGCGGTCGGCACCGGCGCCGTCCTGGTCGCCGACGACCAGCAGCAGGGGCGCGGCCGCCGGGATCGGGAGTGGACCGCCCCACCGCGGTCGTCCGTCATCGTGTCCGTCCTGCTGGAGCCCGACTCCGCGGCGCACCACGTGCCACCGGCTCGGTGGTCCTGGCTGCCGCTGCTGGCCGGCCTGGCCGTCACCGACGCGCTGGTCCGCACCGCGGGGCTGGACGCCCGGCTGAAGTGGCCGAACGACGTCCTGGTCGATGCCCCCCCGGGGGCGCCGACGCCGAGCGGCTGGCACAAGGTCTGCGGCATCCTCGCGGAGATCGTGCCCACGCCGTCCGGCCAGGGTGTGGTGGTCGGCATCGGCCTCAACGTCAGCCAGCAGCAGCCGGAGCTGCCCGGCGCCGGGCCCGGCGGCCTGCCGGCCGGGTCGCTGCTCACGCTCGGGGCGGCGACCACCGACCGCGAGACGGTGCTGCGGGCGGTGTTGCGCTCCCTGGCCGCGCGCTGCACCGCCTGGCTGAACGCCGGGGGAGACCAGCGGGCGAGCGGGGTCGCCGCCGCCTACCGCGAACGCTGCACGACGATCGGCCGCCGGGTCGCCGTCCACCTGCCCGGAGACGACGTGGTCCTCGGCGTGGCCGAGGGGGTCGACGACGACGGCTGCCTGCTGCTGCGGCCGGACGACGGCGGCGCCGTACGGCCGCTGGCGGCGGGCGACGTCGTCCATGTTCGGCCGGCCGAGGGAGTGGCTGACCGCTGAGCCGACGGCACGGCATGATGCACCCATGGCGTACCCCCGCAAGCTGCTGTCGCCGGACGAGCAGCCCGAGCTGGAGCTGCACCCGCACTGGAAGGCGCTCGTGCTGCCCGTGCTCGTCCTGCTCGTCACGGTGCCGGTGGCCTCGTTCCTGACGGCCCGCGCGCCGGACGGCGGCGCCCGGACGCCCGTGCGGGTGGCGATCCTCGTCGTGGCGCTCGTCGTCGTGGTGGTCGGGACGCTCGCGCCGTTCCTGCGCTGGGTGACGACGCACTACGTCGTGACGAACCGGCGCATCATCACCCGCCGCGGCATCGTGGCCCGCAGCGGTCGCGACATGCCGCTCAGCCGGGTCAACGACATCTCCTTCTCGCACACCGTGTGGGAGCGCATCCTCGGGTGCGGCACGCTGGTCGTCGAGTCGGCGGGGGAGACGGGGCAGCTGACGCTGGCCTCGGTGCCCAACGTGGAGCACGTGCAGCGCCGGATCTACGAGCTTGCCGACGACGAGAGCGTGCGGGACTGACGTGCCGCACCCTGCAGGTGCCTGAGTGGTCGACCAGGCGCCCACCCCGCCCGGCAGCAGCGAACCTGCTCCGGCGACCCCCTCGTTCCCGGCGATGGACGAGGAGCACCTGCTCGGCGGCCGGCGCACCCTGCACAGGCGCGAGGTCAGCCGTGCCGCCGGCGTCTCCCTGCTGTCGGCGCGCAAGTTCTGGCGTGCGCTCGGCTTCCCGATCGTGGAGGACGACGAGGCGGCGTTCACCGGCGCGGACGTGACGGCCCTGCACAGCGTCGTCGAGATGGTGCGCGACGGGCTGCTGGACGAGCAGACCGCGCTGGGCATGACGCGTGCGGTCGGACGCTCGGTGGACCGGCTGGCCACCTGGCAGGTGCAGCTGCTGGCGGAGCACGTGGCGGAGACCGGGCTCACCGACCCCGATCACCCACCGGACGCGGCGACGCCGGACGAGCGCGCGGCACACCGCACCTCCGAGCTGTTCGCCCAGGTGGTGGACCGGCTGGAGCCGCTGGTCATCTACGCCTGGCGGCGCCAGGCCGCGTCGGCGCTCGCGCGCATCGTCTCCGACGCGTCGCCGGAGGTGCTCACCCAGGACGAGTCCGACCCGGCGGCCCCCGTGACCGTGCGCGCCGTCGGGTTCGCCGACCTGGTCTCGTTCACGCGGCTGGTGCGGCGGCTGACCGAGCGTGAGCTCGCCATGATGGTGCAGCACTTCGAGGCCCTCGCCTCCGACGTCGTGACGGCGCACGGCGGCCGCGTCGTGAAGACCGTCGGTGACGAGGTGCTGTTCGTCTGCAGCCCCGGCGCGAGCGCCGCGGCCATCGCCCTGGAGATCCCCCGGGCCCTCGCGGAGGACGCCATGCTGCCGCCGGTCCGGGTGGGCCTGGCGACCGGGCCGGTCGTCGGTCGGCTCGGTGACGTGTTCGGGACGACGGTCAACCGGGCCAGCCGGCTGACCGCCGTCGCCCGCCCCGGAACCGTCCTCATCGACGTGGCCACCGTGCACTCCCTCGCTGGCGTCACCGGCATCGAGGTGCACCAGCTGCGCGGCCGGTCACTGCGCGGTATCGGGCACGTCGTGCCCTGGTTGCTCAGGTCGCTCGACCATGCCGTCGGCGACGTGGCCGATGTCGCCGACGTCGCGGATGCCGCGGCCGCGATCGACGAGGACGCCCACTACGGTGCTCAGCGTGACGACGACGCAGAACGCGACTGACGCAGGCGGCTCGCGCACCGTGCGGCTCCAGCGGCACGGGGACCACGTGATGGAGCTGGTCCTCGACCGCCCCGAGGCGCTGAACGCCGTCTCGACGGCGCTGGCGCGTGACCTGGCAGCCGCCACGCGGCAGATCGCCGGGGACCCGACCGTGCGGGCGGTGGTGGTGTCCAGCTCCAGCGAGCGGGCCTTCTGCGTCGGTGCGGACCTGAAGGAGCGCAACACTTTCAGCGACGCCGACCTGGTGGCGCAGCGTCCGATCGCGCGCGCTGCCTACGGGGGGGTGCTCGCCCTGCCCGTCCCGAGCATCGCGGCCGTGCACGGGTACGCCCTGGGTGGCGGCTTCGAGATCGCGCTGTCGTGCGACCTCGTGGTCGCCGACGAGACGGCAGTCGTGGGGTTCCCCGAGGTCAGCGTGGGCGTCATCCCCGGCGGGGGCGGCACCCAGCTGCTGACGCGACGCATCGGCTGGTCGCGGGCCGCGGACCTGGTGTTCACGGCGCGGCGCCTGTCGGCGGCCGAGGCCTTGGCGCACGGCTGCGTCGACCGGCTCGTGCCGGCCGGCGCGGCCCGCGAGTCGGCGCTGGAGCTGGCCGCAACGATCGCCGCCCACTCGCCGGTCGGCCTGCGTCAGGCGAAGAAGGCCATGCGACTCGGGCT
>Ga0070696_100000962_pt1 | contig 18647 bp, 9 predicted proteins | sample KBSK1253metaG_FD_65474 | JGI IMG/M metagenome (GOLD analysis project Ga0070696, IMG submission 65474) | Corn, switchgrass and miscanthus rhizosphere microbial communities from Kellogg Biological Station, Michigan, USA - KBS K1-25-3 metaG | ecosystem: Host-associated > Plants > Roots >... | reverse complement strand
TCGGCAGCCCCCGACCCATCCTCGGGAAGCGCAATGCCTCTCTCTGAGTCCGACAACCAGGGCACCAGCCCCACGCCGTCTCGCCGGTGGCTTCGCCGGGTGGGGGTCGGCGTGGTGGTGCTGGTGAGTCTCCTGGCCGGGCTTGTGCTCTTGCTCCAGTTCCCGCCAGTAGCCACCCCGGTGGTTCGAAAGCTGCTCACCCTGGCCCCCCTCAACCCCGGCAACCGCCTTGAGGTAGGCCGGGTCTCGGGCAGTTTCTTCGGCGGCCTTACCCTCGAGGACGTGAGGCTTCGGCAGGCCGGCCGGGAACTCGCCTACGTCCCCCGGCTGCGAATCGCCTACCACCTGTCGGGCTTGATTGCAGCGGTCAAGCGACTCGACGAGGTCGAGCTCGACGGCGCCCGGATCACAGCCCGCCGGCAGGCCGGCCACTGGGACCTGGTCGAGGTCATGCGCAAGTCGTCGGACACCACCGGAGGAGGCGGGTTTGCCGTCGGTCGCCTTCAGGTGCGCGATGGAGGAGTGGCCGCAGCCCTCTCGCCCGACTCCATCGCCCGAGTGCGCGGCTTCGATCTGGCGGCGCGCGATCTGCGTCTGGGCGATACGGCGCTGGCCTCGATCGAGTCGCTTAGTTTCGCGGTTCAGCCGCCGGGCAGCCGGCGCTGGCTTGCGGTAGAGACTCGCGGCGGTCTCACGGCAGAGGAGATCCGGCTCGACCCGCTCCGGATCCATACCGAGTTGAGCCAGCTCTCCGGACGGGCGGTGGTCCCCCGAGGCTTCAGCGAGACCCGGTTGGTAGATCGCCTCGACGTCCGCCTCACCGCCCGGCCTCTCGATCTGGCCGACCTGGCGTCCCTGGCTCCTGCGGTGCCGGGTAAGGGAAAGCTTCAATTCGATGCCCGCGCGACCGGAGAAGGCGATCTGGTGACCGCGCAGCTCGGCGCGACCCTGGACCAGGCCAGCGTCACCCTGGACGGCGGAACCCGGCTCGAGCGCGGCACGCCCCAGGCCTACCGGCTGCACGGCACCATCCGCCGGCTCGATCCCGCCCGGCTCCATGCGTCCGCGCCAACCGGCTCCATCAACGCCGACCTCAATGCCAAACTCGACGGCCCCCTGGCGCAGGCCAACGGCGACGCCAGTCTCCGCCTCGATCGCTCCCGGATAGGGGCGACCACTGTTCGGGGTTTCGATCTCTCCGCTGTCCTCGTCCGGGGAGCCGCCGACCTTCGCCTCCGAGGGGCTCTGGATTCCGGAGCCGTGACGGCCAGCGGGCGCGCCCGACTGTTCGATTCCATCCCCACCTACCGTTTCTCCGGATCGGCGACCGGGTTCCCCGGCACCGCCGCGGTTGCCCGCGCGCTTGCCGGCCCGGCAGGAGAGCCGGCGCTTGCGGTCGCGTTCCGACTCACTGGTCAGGGCAAATCTCCCGATTCGGCCCAGGTCCGGGCGCGGGTGGACTTGACTGCCGTGCGTGACACCGGCGCGAAGGTGCCTATCGGTCATACGACCCTACAACTCGCCAACGGGCAGATCACGCTTTGGCCCGAGCTGCTCGCCGGCGGAGGCCGTATTACCGCGAGGGGCAGTGTCACCCTGGGCGATACGGTGAGCTACAGACTCCGCGACGGCAGGATCGATCGCGTGGACCTGGGGAAGCTCTCCGGTGATACCGTGATCGCGCCGCTTAACGGCCGCTTCACCCTCGAGGGTCGCGGTACGGCGCCCACCGAAGCGCAGGCGACGGGGCGAATTCACATCGACCGGGTGCAATTTGGCCAACGGAAGGTCGACCGAGTGGATGCGGTAGCGCGACTCGATCGGGGACAACTTCGGCTCGAGGGTGATGGCGCGCTTCAAGGCGGCCGTTTGGTCCTGGAAGCTCTCGGTCGGCCGTTCGATTCAACCTCGTCATATGTGCTTCGCCGAGCCGCGCTCGAAAGGGTAGACCTCGGCTCTTTCCTGGGCCAGCCGACACTCGCCGGCCCGGTCACGCTCAGCATCACCGGCCATGGACGTTGGCGCGGCGAAGACCGCTCCGCAAAGGCGCAGCTCACCATAGAGCGTTCGCGTCTGGGCCACGTCGAAGTAGCCGGCGGCGGTGCCAACCTGGAGCTTGCCGGGAAACAGGTGAGCTACGACGCGTCGCTTCAGACCAACGCGGGAGCGCTTTCGCTGGCTGGCGACGGCACTCCGATGGCCGACATACCGGTCTATCGGATCCTCCGGGGCGAGGTCACAGCCATCGACTTGGGCACTCTCCTTGACCGATCCGACCTTCACACCGACCTCAACACCTCGTTCACCGCCCAGGTCGCCGGGAGCTCGCCCGATAGCCTCCACGCGACGCTCGGCGTAGTCCTGCTGCCGTCCAAGGTCAATCAGGCGGAGCTGAGCAGCGGTTCGCTCCAGGCCCGAGTGCAGGGACGAAACGTCCAAGGGAAGCTGCAGGCGACTGGACAGGACGCGGCGCTCCAGGCGGACCTGAATGGCGAGCGCGCGGCAGATCGCATGGCGCTCAAACTGGGTGGGACGATTCGGGTCGAACACCTGGCCCGGTGGACCGGCCGACGAGATGCCGACGGCCGCATCGAGTCACGCTTCGCCCTCCACGCCGAGACCGACAGCGCGGGGCTCCGGTCGGCCGATGGCAGCGTGGACGGTGTAGCCGGTATCGGTGGGGTAAGGGTGCCGGTGTTCCACCTGGTGTTGAGCCCGGCCGAAGGACAGCTGCTGGTGGACACCATTCAGGTGCGCTCCAACGCCGGCAGCTTCGACGGTGGAGGGCGGTTGGCACTCCGCCAGGGAGCGGACCCGGGAACGCTCAGGCTCGTGGGCCAACTGGGCGATCTCGGTCCAGTCGCGGCACTCGCAGGTGCCGACACAGTGGGCTTCGACTCAGCCCGGGTGAACCTCGCCGTGACCGGCCCGGCCTGGCACTGGCTGGCTAACGGTGCTGCGGACGCATACGGACTGGCGTTCGGAGGAAACCTGGCCAACCGGGTCACGCTCAAGGGAGCGGTCACGCTGGACAGCACCAGGATGAGTGCGGTTGCTGCGGACCTCCGGGTCCAAGACGCCGCATACGGTCAGCTCACTTTGCGCCAGCTCACCGCCGTCGGCCGGTACGATTCGACGCTGGCGGTCGACCTCGGTCTGAACATCGGTGACAGCGTCAAGCTCGATTCCAAGTTGCGCGGTACCGTCTCAACCGCCCGCGACACCATTCGCGCCCAGCTCCAACAGCTCAATCTCAGCGAAGGCGGCCGAGCATGGGCGCTGGAGCGGCCGGCCAATCTGGTCCTCGGATCGCGAGTCGAGGTGAACAATCTCGCGCTTCGCGCTGGCGACCGGAGCATCACTTTGAACGGAGTCTTCGATCGCCGCGACTCGAGCAATATGACCCTCCGCATCGCCGGGCTGGACCTCGAGACCTTGCGCGCGTCGGGGCTGGTGCCGGTGGGTGGGGTGGTCGACGGCTACCTACGCCTCATCGGTCGCGCGGCAGCGCCGCAGGTGCAGGGCAAGATGCAGCTCGCCATCGTGTCCCCAGGTGGGCGCCGGCTCGGCACCGTCGGCACCGATGTCGACTGGACCCGGGACAACCTTCGCATCGGTGCCGCCGCAACCCCGGCTCACGGCGGCGCCCTCACCATCAAAGGCACCCTGCCTTATCGACTGACACTCGCGCCAAAGGACACGGCGTCCAGCGTGGGAGTGGAGCAGAGCCAGGCCGATACCGTATCCCTCACGGTGAAGGCCGACAGCTTCGACCTGGCCATGTTCCAGCCACTGCTTCCACCGGAGACCGCCCAACGACTCCACGGGTTCCTGCGGGCCAATGCCAGAATCGGTGGGAGCATCCACGCCCCCGAGGCGACCGGCACGGTCAACCTGACGCGCGGTGCGGTTGAGCTGCCCACTATCCGCATCGCCTACGAGCGGGGCGAGCTGGACGGACGGCTGCAAGGCGACAGTCTCCTGATCAGTCGGCTGAACCTGTTCACCGGCAAGAACGAGCAGCTCGCGGCCACGGGTGCGGTGCGACTGCGTCCGCTGAGCGAACCCGGGCTCAACCTCCAGGCGTCGTTGCAGCACTTCCGGCTGGTCAACTCGACCCAACTTCAAACTGCGGCGTCGGGGAAGATTCAGCTCGGGGGCACGCTGCTCAAGCCCACGCTCAGCGGCAACCTGCAGCTCGACCGGACCAACTTCTTCGTCGGAGCACAAGCCGCGCAGGCCAAGGTGGAGCAGGTGGACCTGACGCCCGACGAGCTGCGTGCGCTGGCGCGCGACTTCGGCCCCACGGTGCTGAAGAAGGGGGAAGAGACTCCGGGGCTGATGCAGCGGGTGAAGCTCGATCTCGGCGTCCAGATGCCGAACCAGGTGTGGATCCGGCGGACCAGCAACCCCAAGCTGAACATCGAGCTGGCGGGCAAGATCCGAGTGACCCAGGAGCCGGGTCAGGACATGCAGTTCTCCGGCCATCTCGAGCCGGTCCCCGGGAGGGGCACCATGGACCTCAGCGGCCGCGAGTTCCGACTGACCGAGGGCGATATCAACCTCGCCGGCCCGGTGGATTCGACCAAGCTGGACGTGAACGCTTCGTATCAGGTGCCGACTCAGGGCGGCGGCAACGACGAGGGCGTGCTCATCGACGTGCATGCCAAGGGAAGGCTGGACAGCCTGGGGCTCGAGTTCAGCTCCGACCCGTCCATGAGCCAGGACGACATCATGTCCTACATCGTCACCGGCCGGCCGGCGTCGGACAATCCGCTCTTCGAGCGGCAGGGCGGGGCGGCAGGAGGAGGGGCCGGAGGGATGGCGATGAGCACCCTCTCGAGCGCAATCTCGAGCGCCGCAGGGTCGGGCCTCGGCTTCGACGTGTTCCAGATTCGCCAGGAACCGAGCCGCGGCCTCACCCTCACCGCCGGCCGCTATCTCGGGTCCCGCCTCTTTCTCGACATGGAGCTGCCCCTGCAGGTTGGCGGCGGGTCCCAGCAGGCGACGTCATCCAACCTCGGCCCGGGTTTCGAACTGGAATACACCCTGCAGCGCTGGCTCCGGGCCAACGTACGGGGTGGCAGCCTGTCGCCAGGCCTGGTCTTTCGAGCTCGCCGTGCGTACTAGGGGGTGGGCCGCGCTCCTGGTCGGCCTGCTCGGAATTGCGACTCCCCTGTCCGCACAGGACGCGCTCAATCGAGTGAGCCCGACCACCCAGGTGCGCTCGGTCGAGTTCCGGTTCACCGGCAAGGAAACGCTGGACCAGGACGTGCTCCGCCAGAAGATCGCCCTCACCGGACAGGGCGGGATGGTCGGACTGCGGCGGGTCTTCGGGTTTATCCCAGGCGTACCGAAGGTTGGCACCCATCCATTCGATCCAGTCGAAATGCAGCGCGATGTCGTGCGGCTCAGGAACTACTATCACCGCTCCGCCTTCCCCAAGGTCGATGTACAGTATGAGGCCAGGTACCAGGCCAAGTCCAACCAGATTCAGGTCACCTACGTCATCGGCGAGGGGCCGCCACTGGAGATGGATACGCTGCAGTTTGCCGCGGAGCAGGGATCGCTGAACTTACCGGCAGTGCTCGAGCGGAGCTGGCAGCGATTCGTTCGAAGCGAGCAGAAGCGGGCAGAGCGTCCCGGCGAGGACGAGCGGCGAGCCATGGCGGACAGCACGGTACGCTGGTTTCGGGCCCACGGTTATCCCTTCGCTTTTGCTCGCACCATCGCCCGGGTGGACAGCGCGGCGAGCCGCGCCGCGGTCACCGTCCAGGTGAACCCCGGGATGCGAGCCCGGATTCGACGGATCGTCGTCACCGGCAACAAGACCATCCCTCAGCGGGAGATCGTCCGACAGCTTCCGGTCAGCCCGGGTGACTGGTACGACGGGAAGGCCCTGGAACAGGGCCGGCAGCAGCTCACCCAGATGGACATCATGCGACTAACCTCGATCGACGTGCCGAGAGACTCAGCCGACGACTCCAGTGTTGTGGTGGTGGTCCGGGCCACCGAAAATCCCGGGCACCTCATCAAGGGTGAGGCCGGGTTCGTGTCGGCGAGCGGGCTCACCAGTCAGATTCAGTGGACTGACCGGGCCTGGTTACGGGGCCTCCGGACTTTCACAGTCTCGGCCACCGCGCAGACCGGTATCGCCGCGCTGGACAATCCGGCGCAGATGCTGTACCGGCTCAACCTCACGGCGTTTCAGCCCTACGTCGGCGATCGGCGCATCTCGGCCGCGGGCGGGCCGTTTGTCGAATATCGCAGCGGCTTGATAGACCGAAGCTGGGCGGTTGGCTTCGAGGGCTCGTTGGTGTGGGCCCCGGCACCACTGCGCTCCATAGCCCTGGGCTACTCCATCTCGCACCGCCGGGTGTACGACTACGGTTTTGGCAACGATCTCGCACCGGAGCAGTATCTCCCGTTTCTCCATCTGGCTGATTCGAGCGCGGCCGGAACCCTGGAAAAGAACCGCAACCAGAGCGCGCTCTCGTTGGAGGGGAGCTACGGCAGGCTGGATCGGATCGCGAACCCACGCAAGGGTTATGTGATCCGTCCGCGAGTGGAAGTCACCCTCCCGGGGTTCAACACCAGCGATTACTTCCTGATGGATCTCGGCGCCACGGCGTTCCTGCCGCTGACCAAGAGAGTGGGGTTCACGCTGCGGGCAGGTGCGGGCCGGCTCTTTCCCTTCGGGAACGGCACCGGGTCACTGGATATCGAGTCGCCATTCGTCTCTCTGCTTCGCCTGCGCGACGTCACCTTCACGGCGGGCGGCACCAGGGACGTGCGGGGATGGGGAACTTTCCTGGTCGGGCCCAAGCTGCCCCAGGTAACCATCCAGTCCAACGGCGACACCACCGCTGACCATTACACCCCAGTGGGCGGCCTGGCGCGCATCATCGGCAGCGTGGAACTGCACTTTCCCATGCCGCTTCTGGGCGACGCGTTCCAGCCATATGTGTTCTACGACGGGGGCCGGGTCTGGACCCCGGAGGAACGGTTTGCTCTCAACGCCGGGGACCTGGATCAGGACAAGTGGTATCAGTCGGTGGGCATCGGCATCGGCTACGAGACCGTCGTGGGAGCGATCCAGGTGGCCCTCGGCTACAAGCTCAACCCCTCACCGCTCGACTTGCGCTCGCCTCAGGACGTGCTCAACGCGCTCAGCCATGGCACGCCCCTTGAGGCGGCGCCCACCTCGGGCGCGCGCCGGTTTCATCTGCATTTCTCCATCGGTTCCAGCTTCTAAATCCCGGCTGTCGCAAAACCGGCCCTCCCTGTCGCAAATGCGACGTGGCGTCGACTGATCATTCACCCGATTCTTGTCGAGCACCACCGCAGTCTGCTTGACACGCCGGTGGCGCTTCCTATGTTGGCTTCACTACAATCCACGACATCGAACGAGGCTCGGCCTCGATGCACATCTGCCATCTGACCGCGCCGAGGGCGCGGTGGTCGTAAGCCCATGGCCAGCCCGCCCCGCGCGGTCGCGCCAGCGCTCGACACAAAGGTCCCGCACTCGCCTCCGGCCACCCATCTCGTCGACCTCGTCGGGCTCGGTATCGGCATAGCCGGCGCGTTTGTCGCGCATCCCCGAGAGTTCAGCCTGCGGGTTGTCTTCCGGGCGTGGGCGCGACGGATGATGGGACGCTACGGGAGCGAGAACCTCATCCTCAACCTGGGAGTGAAGAAGCTTCTCCTGGTTGGGGGCCGTGACCTCTCGCGACAGATACTGGAGTCGCCGCCCACCAACCAGCAGTACGCCACCGGCAGCCTCAAACGCAACTCGATGGCGTTCCTCGCGCCGCACGCGCTCACGATCAGCGACGGCCAGCAGTGGGGCCGTCTCCGCCCGCTCAACGAGCGGGTGCTCGAATCGGGACGTCCGCATGAGTTTCGCCAGGCATTCCTGACGCAGGTGCATAGCGCCTTCACCACATCACCCGAGACCATCGAGGACATCCGTGCCGCCATGGGGCGCACGATGCTAGGCGTTGTCTTCGGGACAGGCGCGCCTCAGAGCCTGGCCGACGACGTTCAGGCGCTGTTTCAACTGGTACAGCAACCGGTCAAACGGCTTCTGCTCGGACCCTGGGCGCGGCGGCGGCGCGCCCGATTCTACGAGGCGCTCCGGCGAGTGTGGCGGGAAAGCGTATCGTCGCCGAAGCCGAGCCTCATCGCACTCTTGCATCGAGAGGCTCAGGGGTTCGGAGAAGAGGAAGTGCTGGAGCAGATCCCGCACTGGATGTTCACCTTCACCGGCTCGGGGACCGATTCGCTGGTCCGCACGTTGACCCTGCTCACTTCGCATCCTGCCGCACTTACGGCCGCGCGGGGCGAAATCGGAGCTGCCGGGCCGCTCGACCAGGCGGACACAGTCGACCGGCTTCCGTACCTCGAGGCATCGCTGCGGGAGTCCGCCCGGCTTTATCCCCCGGTAACGCGCACCTTCCATCGGGCAACCGGGGGCGTTGCCCCAGGGGAACTTCGCCTCCCGGCGGGGCTCGAGATTCTGCATTCCTTTCCGCTGATAGGCGGAGCCGAATCGTTATCGGCCGACGCCCAGCGATTCCGGCCGGAGCGATGGCTCTCGCCCGATACCGCGGCAGGCGCGGCGGAGTTCGATCCCTTCCTCCACGGTGCCCGGCACTGCCCGGGGAGAGAGCTCATCATGTTCGTGTGTAAGAGCGCCCTCGCCATTCTCATTGGCCGATACCAGCTGGTCGTCACCACGCCCCTCCCTGGCGAGGCCCTGCCGCCGGCCTTTCCGACCCACGGGATTCGTTTTAGGAGGAGTTGAAGAGAATCGCCTGATCGTAACCGCACGAGGTGAGACCCATGCCCAAGACGCTGGACGTAAAGTCACCGGTGGATCCGCGGAGCGTGCTGCGGATGTCCCGGGCAGAGATGGATGATCTCTTCCGCAACAGCCCTCCTGGACCGATACCAGTAGGCCCGGCACGGGGCACCGCAATCGTCTTTCCGGGTACTGCGGTCACGGGCGCATTCGCCGGGCTGGCTCGCGCCCTCTTCTGGAAGGGAAAGGTGTTTTCGCCGGAGACTGGAGATCTTCGTAACCTGATCGGCCCCTTCGGGATGCGTCTGATCCGGGCCAAGGTCTACCAAGACCAGAGCTGGTTTGCCAGCGGGCCCGCCGTCATCCTGGACTACTCCAAGACCTCCTTTGTCGCAGGCAAGATTCGGGACGAGATTCGGCAGATCGGCCCCGGCGTCTACTTGGGGCAGGTCTTCTGGGGCAAGCGGCGGATCGCGTTGTTCATGCTGGAATTCCCGGTCGAGGCCCGGTGAAGCCTCCCCCGCTCCACGCGGGAGGGGCGCAGACCGGCGTCGGCCCCGGCCTCTCGCCGGGAGCTTCTAGTGTGAACTCGAACGTCAGTCGCTCCCAGCCGCGCGCCAATACTGGCTCCGTTTTCCTCGATCGGTTGAACGATACCCTCATTTTCCTCTTACATCTGCAGCGTCGATTCGATCCATTCGCCCGTCCCGCGTTCGATGCGCTGTTTCGTGACCCGATCGCTCGCCTGACCACGGGCTTGATCAATCTGCGGCGCAAAAATGAGGGCATGAAGCTCGCCGAGGAGAGGACCATTCCAGGGGAAGAGGAGTTTCTCGACTCGATCATTTCGAGTTTCCAGGCGCAGATGCGTCTACTCTGGAAACCAGGGGGGTTCGAGCGAGGGGGCAACACCAAAACCCACGGCATTGTGCGCGGGGAGTTTACGGTTCACGACAATCTCCCGGCCGAGTTGCGGCACGGTATCTACGCCGAGCCCCGGACCTATCGCACCTGGGTTCGCTTCTCCGGGCCGGGGCCTTACATCACCCCGGATATCGAAGATGTGGGCTTCATGAGCATCAGCATCAAGCTGATGGGTGTGCCTGGGCCAAAGCTGATGGACGAGGAGAAGTTCACTCAGGACATGTTCGGGGTGACGACGCCGACCTTCGTGACGCCGGACACCAAGGCGAACGCCCAGTTGCAGATTGAGAGCCTGAAAAACACGCAGTTGTACTACTTCGTGAACCGCCACCGGCCCCACATTCTGGATCTCATCATGCAGGGGCTGTGGAATAAGACGCAGAGCAGTCCGTTCGAAGCCCCCTATTTCAGTTGCGTTCCCTATCTGCTGGGAGAAGGTCAGGCCATGCAGTACTCGGTTTGGCCGCTCAACAAGAAACGGACCCGGATCCCGCGCCTTCCTTTGCGCCCTCCCGATGACTACCTCCGTGATGCTATGGTGGCCGCGCTGGCTGAGGGCGATGTCGTGTTCGACATTCGGGTACAACGACAAACAGATCCGCATCTCATGCCGATCGAGAACGCCGCCGTGCTCTGGCCCGAGCGACTTTCCCCTCGCGTCTCGGTAGCTACCCTGCGGCTCCCGCGACAGACCTTCAACTCGCCGGCGCAGATGGAATTCGCCAAACGCCTCTCGTACAACCCCTGGCATTGCATCCCCGAGCATCGTCCGTTGGGTAATCAGAGCCGGGCTCGGCGTCGGATGTATTACGAACTGTCGAAACTCCGGCACACGATGAACGCGGTGCCCCACTACGAACCGACGGGAGACGAGGTCTTCGAGTAACGTGGCATGACTCCCCAGTCGAACTTTATGGTCCTGGCACCGATCGCCCCGGGGCGGGAAGCCGAGCTTCGGCGGCTGCTCGCCGCCATGAACGACGCGCCCGGGCAAGTAAACCCAAACAACTCGCTGTTTCCCTTCGCCCAATTCGCTACCCTGCATTTCGCGCGTTTCGTCATCCTCGACGACCAGACCCTCGAGGACATTCGGGTCTACGGCATCCCGCCTCGCACCTATCCGCTCTACCTCGCATTCCTCGGGGATGTGGACGGCGACGCGAACGCGTTCCTTGAGGAAGCGGGGAGGGATGCTGCGGCGGGGCTCGGGGCCATCTTCGCCTGTTGCGAAGGATTCACCCCCGACACCAATCTCGTTGCGTGGATGAAGCGACATGGCGCTCCTGCCATCGCGGGCTACGTCAATTGGCGGGGAAGGACCGTGCGTCGCATCCGCGAAGAGGCACGATTGAAGGACGCGCTGGAAGCGTATTTCCGGGGTCAGGCGTCGGTGTTCACCGGCCTGCCGGCCCGGAAGATTGCCTTGATAGCACAGCAGTTCGTCCAGGCAGAGACATCCGCCGGCCGCCTCACGCTGTCGGACGAGGCTCCCACCCCGAGCGGCTGGCGGATCCGGAATGCGTTGCATCTGGTCGGCGTGCCGTTGCTCCTGCTGCTTGCCTTGCCCTTGCTCATCGTGGTCGCGCCGATCTTCCTCATCCGGCTTCGCCATTTGGAGACCACGGACGCCGAGCTGTGCGGACGGGTAGACCAGGCACACTCCGACGGGTTGGCCGCGCTGGAGGATCACGACGTCACCAATCAATTCACCGCGATGGGAAGCCTCAAACCCGGCCTGGTCCGGCTCGCGACGCTGATCGGCGTGCTGAAAACCGTGGACTACGCGGCGCGACACATCGTGAGGCCCGGCCGCCTGGGACGCATACGCACGATTCACTTTGCCCGCTGGGTGTTTCTCGACGGCAGGAAACGCATGGTGTTCTTCAGCAATTACGACGGCACCGTCGAGAGCTACATGGACGACTTCATCAACAAGACCGGCTTCGGTCTCAACGCCGTTTTCAGCAACGGCATCGGCTATCCCAGAACCAACTGGCTGGTGCGGGATGGCTGTGCCGACGAAGAGTCCTACAAGAACTTCCTCCGCCGCCACACCCTGCCCACCCAAGTATGGTACAAGGCCTATCCTGGGCTGACGGCAATAGATCTGGAGAGGAATCGCCGTATCCGGGAGGGCTTGAACTCCTCGGCGACGAGCGATCGCGAAGCCCGCGACTGGGTGGCCCTCCTATGACGGGCGCCGAAGTCGATTACACCGACGTGCAGGGTCTGGTGCGCTTTGGTTACAAGCGGATGACCCAAGCCAGCTATGCCCTCACCCGGGTGAAGAATGCCGCCGCGGCCAGAGCATGGCTGCGGTCGGCGCCTGTCACCACGGCCGTCGTGAGGAATCCACCGCCCTCCTGCGCCGTGCAGGTTGCGTTTACCGCGCCGGGCCTCCAATCCCTTGGCCTTCCCGCCTCAGTGCTAGCGGGGTTTTCTCCTGAGTTTCTGCTTGGGATGACAGAACCCAGCCGTTCTCGCCGCTTAGGAGATGAGGGCAACAATGCGCCCTCGTACTGGGATTGGGGCGGTAGTGCGACGATACCACATCTCCTGGTGATGTTCTTCGCCGAGCCAGGTCACCTCACTGGCTTGGTGCAAGACACGACCGGCAGCGTATGGAAAGAGGGGTTCGAGGTGCTGCGTTGGCTGGATACCGCGGACATGGACGGGGTCGAGCCATTCGGTTTCGCGGACGGCATCAGCCAACCGCACATCGATTGGTCCCAAGAGCGTGATGGGGGCGGCGGGGCCAGGAGATCGCCGGGGTACAGCAACGTAGTCGCGCTGGGTGAGTTTCTGCTCGGGTATCGCAACGAATACGGGAAGTATACCAATCGGGCGGTGGTCGAGGCCGATGCCGCGAGCGCGAATCTGCTCCCAGCGGAGGACGCGCCGCAGAAAAAGGACCTCGGTCGCAACGGCACCTATCTCGTCATGCGGCATCTGAGGCAAGACGTGCGGGGCTTCTGGCAGTTCATCCGCCGTCAAGCCGGTGTCGATCCGATGGAAGCCGAGAGGCTTGCTGCGGCGATGGTCGGCCGCACCCGGGCGGGCGATCCCCTCGTGCCGGGTCAGGAGGCGGCCAATCCCGGTAGCGGATCGGACCCGGATCAAGTGCGACAGAATCAGTTTACCTTCGACAGCGATCCAGCGGGTGTCCACTGTCCTTTCGGCGCCCATATCCGCCGAGCCAATCCCCGCAATGCCGATTATTTCGGGCGCCAGAGCGGCCTGGCCCGACTCATCGCCATCCTGGGCCTGGGGCGGCACGCCTTCCGAGATGACCTGATGTCCTCCGTTCGATTTCATCGCATTCTACGCCGCGGCCGCGAGTACGGTGCCGGGCTCTCACCCTCTGACGCGCTCGCGCCTGCGCCAGCGAACGATCCCGAACGGGGATTGCACTTCATTTGTCTCAACGCCAACATCTCGCGCCAATTCGAGTTTCTGCAGAACGCCTGGATCATGAACACCAAGTTCTCCGGCATGACCGGAGAGAGCGATCCGCTGCTCGGCAATCGCGAAACGCGACCGGGCTGCCCGATCACCGACGATTTCGTCATCCAGGAAGCCGACGGCTTGCCTCGCCGGGTGTCGCGGCTTCCACAGTTCGTTACCGTGCGCGGCGGCGCGTACTTCTTTCTTCCAAGCCTGCGTGCGTTACGCTACTTCGCCGATGCTGGAAGCGGATAGCGCGCCGGGCGACCCTTTGACGAGGCAGCAATGGCATGGCGCTTTGGCGGGACCCGGGAGGAGGTGGAAGCGCTCACCCAGACCGTTTCGGAGATCGCCCAGATCCAGAGGACGCTGCTAGCCAACTACCCGGACCTGCTCCGCCTCGATCGAGCGGCGCATCAGCAACAGATCGCCGCCGGCAAGGCGGTGCTGGAGATCGCGACTCAACTTCCGCCCGAGCTCGACGGCATCGGGATCCTGGTGGCGGGATCGAAGACGATGGGCATCGGCCGGCTCTCTACCGGATTAGGGTGTCCCCACCTCGAGACCGATCCCGATTTCCTGGGGCTCATGCTGGCCTTCCAGACCAGAGCCAGAGAACGGGTGGATTTCCTTGCGATCAACGACCCGACCGCTCCCACGGCAACGGCCGAGGAGTTTATCGCCCTGCTCGCGGCTACGGCCGCTGCTGCTGGGACCGAAATTCCTTTCGGTGACGTCGGTCAGCTCGATCTCGGGAATCTCACTGCTGCTCAGGCCAAGCTGTTCCACACGCTGAAAGATCGGCTCGGGCTGGCGAGCGCTTCGCGCATCTACACGCACCTGGTGCGACAGACGGCTCGTACCACGCTCTCCAGCAGTGCGGTCCAGCAGTACTGGACCGGCGTCGTCGAGGTCGGTCCCACTCCGGGCAAGTTTACCTTCGTGCCCACCAGAGACGTCAACCGACATCGGGCACTGCGGCCGGGGGCTCGCCACCTGACTGAAGATTGGGAGGGTCGGTCGCGGTCGGGCGACATCGCCTTCACCATGCGCTGGATCCCGTTCTTAAGCGAGCGGGAAACACCGCTGGAGAACTTGACCAAGACCTGGTCGGAGACCCATGCTGTCCCTGTCGGAACGGTAACCTTTCCGCAGGTGGAACCGGGGAGCCGAGAGGCGAGACTGGTCTCGCTGCTCGCCACGGAGATGGGGGCAAACCCGGGACATTGGGTCGGCACCCGGGCGGGAGAGGCGCAGCCGGAGTTCCCGGCAACCCGCTTCACGGCGGCCCGCCGGCTGGCATACGCGCTCAGCCAGGAGAAGCGAGGGGCACTTCCCGAGCAGGCCTATCAGGAGTTCTTCGACAGCGGCGGGACCATCGGGCCCACGCTCGAGCGCGAGCTGGTTCGCCGGCAGGATGCCCGTCGGCCGCCGGCCCATTCCACCTAAGGGCTGATCGTCCGACTATCGCTTCACTTCAAACGCCTCGTCGGACTCGGCGCCTTTCCTCGGCTTCCAGGCCAGCGAGTAGTACTCTCCCCGGTCACGGGCCCAGGGATCAAACGCGTCCACCACCTGGTCCAGTTCGGGTTTGAGCTCGGGGATAGTCCGGAGCAGCACCCGCTTGAGCGGCGAGACGGGTTGGTGCTTGTGGCCGTTGACCGGCTGCTTCTCGTACAGGGTATCGGGGCCGTTGTTGTTGACCCAGTCGACGCCGAGCTGGGTATAGAACTCAGGCCGGAAGCTCGAGGTGAAGAATCGATCGCTGTAAAGCCGCCGCGAGGCGTTCAGGATGAACACGACGAACTGAGTCTCGGAGATGGCGAAGCCGTGTGGTCGGGTCGACTCCGCCAGCCAGCCGACGACGGTGTCGAGGTCTTCGATATTGTCGACCACGGACCCGTTTGGGTGGCCCAGGCAGTCGTTGATCGGCTGATTGTTCGCGTCGAGCTGGGCCTGAGTGATCACCTTGGTGCTGTCGCACCGATGCTGGCCGTAGACCTCCCGCATCGTCGCGACCAGCTTGGCTTGCTCCGCGCGGTCCTCGGGACTCGCGTCGCGGTTGATGAAGTCGTCGAAGCTGGTGAGTTGGCGAAGTCCATACTGCCGTCGGAACTCGTTGAATCGCGGCACGCCGTGCTCACGATCGCGGATCAGGTCGAGCGCTGCGACGTCGATCTGCTGAGTCGGGCTCTTGAGGCGCCCCATCTTGAGGTTTTGGAGAAACCGTGGGTGGTTCTGCAACGCCAGGGCGCCCAGCCGCTGGCGACCCATGCTGAGCGCCCAGTTGGCGAGGCCGCGCTCATGCATGAAGCTTGTGGCCTTGCCCCGGAAGGTCTCGACCACCGGGATCTTGTAGCGAATGGCGTTTGGGTTCTGGTACTCCCGGTACTCGATCAGGTCTGGAACCAAGGGGTGCAGCCGATAGACGGTGACGAACTCCTCAGGGAAGTTGAAGGGCGAGCCGAAATGATTCGCGCCGCCATTCACGTCGTCTGGGTTGGAGAGGCTCCAGCCCTTCTTGGTGCTGCCGAGACCAAAGATCCCCGGCCCAGAAGCCAGGATCGAGTACCAGGTGTTGGCGCTCTTGGCCCTCTCGCTCTCGCGCAGCTTCCTCACCACGGCCTCGAGCGCCCTCGAGACGCCGTTGTCCTCCCCGATCAGCCCGTTCCAGTTGCTGTTCATCCCCCGGAAGAGCGGCTCGTCATAGAGGAGTTGAGTGGTCCACTCGATGGTGTGGATCTTGGCGATTTCCGCTGCCACGACGAGCCGGGCCGCCTCGAACAGATCGTTCGCTGAGACATCGCGATAGCGGATCACTCGCTTGGGGTCGGCCGGATCGCGGAGCCCCGAGTCCTCGTCCGGCCTCTGGGCAGCGTGCCGCCGGAAATGATCCACGAACTGGTTGTGCTCCCGGGCGAAGACGTTGTGGTAGAAACTCATCCCGATGGTCCAGTTATCGGGGAAGGCCGTGGCCTCCTGGCCCGCCCAGTCCGGATTCATCGGATCGGTCGGCAGCAGCATCGGCAGGTAGCCCTGACGGTCACCGCTGGTGCTATCACCCGGGATCGACACCATGAGCAGCCGAGCCGAGTCCGCGGGGTCACGCTTCACCCGAACCCGAGAACGCGCGTCGTAGCCGTAGATCTGCGAGGCGTCCCACCACGCGGTGTTGGTGTTTCGGAAGGTCTTGAGTGCCCGGGACAAGTACTCGACACCGTTGCTCGAGAACCTGGTGGGAGCACTGCTGTCGGCCACGAAAGCCCGGTCCATCTCGTCTCCCGGCCGGCAACCCAGGCGGGCCACATCGCCGGGGGTGAGCGGAGTCTCAGCACCGTTCATCTTCTGGGAGGTGCAGCCAACCTTCATGTATTCCGCGCGGTTGTGGCCTTCCTCGAGGTGCGAGAACCAGTCGTGGGTCATGAACTGGATCCAGAACGCCGCCAGTACGTTGAAGAAGGGGGCCTTCTTGTAGTCGCAGTTAGCGTCCTTCGCGTAGCCCGGCTTGCCCTGGCCATCGGCACAAGCTGCGCTGTCCGACTGCGGTCGGGTGAAGAGTTTACGGCTCACGACCTGCGGGTCTGGGGTCATGAGCGAGAGCCGCCCCGCGTGCCGGTCGTGGGTGATGGCAGTGAACCCGGCTTCGGGGAAAGTGGTCTCGAATTGGACATTGCGGGCAAACAGTGTCCCGGTGGAGCCCATCAACGGGTTGCGGATGTCGTTGCAGATTCCTGTGAGAGTACGGCCGCGGATGAGCGTGCCCTTACAGAGTTGATTACCGGCGCCGCCCACGTCCTGATAGTGCGGGTCGCTCGGCGGCAGACGCATCTCCGGCCAGGTCTTGATGGCCGGACCCTCGGTCTCACCCCGTCCCTCGATGTACCCGCGATACGTGCCGCTGTTGTCGAACAGGTTGAACTTGATGAGCTCCGCCCGCTCGTATTCCAGGTCGACCAGCGCGCCGTTGATCCCTCGGACATTCCTGGTCTCCCAGAATGATCTGGTGGTGTGATCCCCGGTCGCGTAGTAGTTCCGCCAGTCGACCCAGGACAGGTCTCGCCGCTGAACGGCAGTCTCGCCTCCACGGCAGCGGGCGGTGCTCGACTGAACCTTGCCGAGAAAACGGCGATCGCGATCCCTCGCGACGGGTCGGACACCGGTGCTGATCTCATCGGCACAGCCGATCAGTCCCGTCGCGATGCCCTTGATGCGTTTGGGACCATCACAGGAACTGAGGGACAAGGCCAGCAACGCCGCGCATAATCCATAGGCCGCTCGCATCCGAGGCCCCCTTGAGGCTGCATGACACATGGAACCGCATCGCCTCCGGGTCACGAAATTCGACACCATCTGCCCAACGGAGAGCGTGCTCTGAGGGCTTGCCGGGCGGGCAGGGGCAGGAGGAGCAATGCGTGAGACGTTTCGTTTCTTGGAATACGATGCGACCATAGTTGCACCGTTCCTGAGGACTGTCAACGTGGTTGAAGGCGGGCCCTGGGACGCGACTGGAGGCGGCTCACCCAGCGAAGTGACGCGTTCGGCGGCTTTGGTCCGGCCGCCGCGACACTGTGGGTGCTTCGACTGCGGCGCCGGTCCCCGAGTGTTGTCGTGTCCCGGCCCAAAGCACTCGAGAACGCGACAGCTCAGTAATCGGCACCGAGGTTGGCGGGCTTCACGTCCGAATAAATGCTGCAATGGACGGGTCAGCTCTCAACCTTGTCAGGGCCGCATCGTCCGGCCGCTCAGGGACGTCCCGCTGGCAATCCACCATGCACAGGAACCCCAGCGGCACGCCGTCGTTTGCCCGGAATTGATGCCAGGTCAGCGGGGGCACGCGCACCAGGTCGTGGGTCGCCAACTGTACCACCCGATCACCCACCAGGACCCCGCCCGTGCCTCGAATGACCATGATGGCGTGAGCATGCCGGTGACGCTCCAGGGAGGAGTATCCACCAGGCTCGATCTCGAAATAGCGCAGCTCGCAGGCGAGCCCACTGCCACCCTCGAATACCAGCTGTCGAGTGATTCCGGAGAAGTGGGTGCCGGAGGGCTTGTACCCGGAGACGGGGATCCCCTCCCAGCGAAACGGCTCGGTCTGGCGAACGTGTGGCTTCATGCCGCCGGTTCCTCCGGTGCTGCCCGAGCTATCTGTTCTACCAATTCCCGGGCTCGCTGAAACAGGTTATCGCCCGCTTCGTAGAGGCTGCTGCCAATAAGCAGGATGCAGTCCCGGCCATAGAAGTCGAGGAGCTCCGGCAGGCGGTCGATTCGAATGCCGCCACCGGGGACAGGAAAGGCCGGGCGGACACGAGGGTGGGGGGCCGTGAGCGCCCTTGCCAGCGCCCGGCAAGTCTCTTCACTGTAGCTGAACCGTCCGCCGGGATGGGGAAAGATGCTCCCGTCCGCGCCATACCAGCGAAACAGTTTGCCGAACAGGGTGGCTTCGGACACCCGCAAGATGCCACCGAGTGCCGGG
>Ga0070696_100000960_pt1 | contig 18672 bp, 21 predicted proteins | sample KBSK1253metaG_FD_65474 | JGI IMG/M metagenome (GOLD analysis project Ga0070696, IMG submission 65474) | Corn, switchgrass and miscanthus rhizosphere microbial communities from Kellogg Biological Station, Michigan, USA - KBS K1-25-3 metaG | ecosystem: Host-associated > Plants > Roots >... | reverse complement strand
CGCAGCGCCGGATCCAGCACGATCGCCCGCACTGCCTCGCCCAGTGCGGTGCCGCCGGGTTCACGGGTTTGCACCACGTCAATGCCGCGCCGCGCAAGCGCGCCGCGCAAGCCCGCAAGCAACGTACTCTTGCCGGCACCCTCGCCGCCTTCAAGGCTGATGAATTTTCCACGTGCAGCATTCATGGGCGACCACTCGTTGACCGCAGGCTGGATGACGACCGGTTCATCGACAACGCTTGCGCTGATAACAGTCGACATTGCGATTGTGCTCGTCCAGCGTATCGGCAAACACGTGAGTGCCATCACCACGTGCGACAAAATACAGGGCATTGCCGGCAGCCGGATGCAACACCGCCACCAGCGCCGGTTTGCCGGGCAAGGCGATCGGGGTGGGCGGCAAGCCCGCGCGAGTGTAAGTGTTGTACGGTGTATCGGTTGTGAGATCGGCCTTGCGGAGGTTGCCTGCATACGCGGCGCCCATGCCGTAAATCACGGCCGGATCGGTTTGCAGCAGCATATGGTTTTCCAGCCGGCGTACAAACACCCCGGCGATGCGCGTGCGTTCGTCCGCACGCCCGGTTTCCCGCTCGACGATCGATGCCAGGATCAGCGCTTCGTAGGGTGTCGCCAACGGCAGCTGCGGGTCCCGCGACGGCCACAACGTGGCGAGCGTCCTGACCATCGCCGCATGCGCACGCCGGAGCACATCCAGATCGCTGTCGCCTTTCACGTAGGCGTAGGTTTCGGGCAGGAAGCGGCCTTCCGGCACCTCGCCGCCTGCACCGATGCTGCGCATGATCGCCGCGTCATCGAGATTCACACTGTCATGGCGCAGGTGATCCGCCCCGGCCAGCGCCTGCCGCAACTCGCCGAACGTCCAGCCGTCGACGATGGTGAAGTTGCGCTGCAAGACCTTGCCGGCAGCCATGTTGGCCAACAGCTGGCGTGGCGTGGTTCCGGGCGCCAACGCGTATTCACCCGCGCGCAATTTGCCAGCTACCTGCATCTGCTCGGCCAGCGCGCGCCAATACCACGCATTGGCGCGGGTCACGCCGCGCTGCTGCAACTCAGCAACAATACTGCGAAAACTGCTGCCACGGCCAACATCCACGCTGTCGCCCTGCGCGCTCACCGGCAACGGTGTGTTGCTGAAGCGATTGAAGTCATGCCAGCCCCATGCCAGCGCGCCGAGCAGCGCCAATCCGCACACCAGCAGCAACGCACGCCAGGCAACACGCCCACGCGTCTGCGGTTTCAGTGCTCCGTGCCTCATGTCGCGTCCTCCGCGGGAAACCCCAGCTCGCGCCAGTGCCGTTGCAGGCGGCGTGCAACGGTGCCCGGGACATATTGCCACGACGCAATGGACCGCACCGGCACGATGCCGCGTACGCTGGAGCTGAGGAAGATTTCGCTGGCAGCGTGCAGTGCGTCCATGGCAAGCGTTGTTATGCGGGCTTGTGGGCAGGCGGCCAGCACCTCGGCGCGGCCAACGCCGGCAATCCCGCAATGATCCAGCGCCGGCGTCAACAACTGGCCATCAACCACCGCAAACAAGTTGGCCATGGTCGCTGAAATCACCCGGCCATCACCAGCGCACAACACACCTTCGGCAATCTCCGGATCATCCCATTCGGCGCGTGCCAGCACCTGCTCCAGCCGATTCAAATGCTTCATGCCGGCCAGCGCCGGTTGCTCGGCCAGACGCAGGACGCACACCCGCATGCGAATGCCTTCGACATACGCGGCTGCGGCCATTCGGGGTGGCGCAAACGCCGCCACCACCCGGGTCGGTTGGGCAGTGGCCGGCGGTGCGTAGCCACGCGCGCCCACGCCACGCGTCAGCGTGATACGCACCACGGCGTGTTGCATACCGTGACTCACCGCCAACGCCTCACGCCATAGCGTTGCCGCATCGGGAGCAGGCAAGCGCAGACGCAGGCAACTTTCGCCGAGCCGCTGCATGTGTCGTGGCCACAACGGCGCCCTCGAGCCGATGAAGCGAATGCTTTCAAACAAGCCGTCGCCGTAGGCAAAGCCACGATCCAGCGCGGGCACCATGTCAGCGGCGAGGCCGTTGATGAGCATGGGGCATGTGGCCATCAGCCGGGCACTCCGAGCGCACGCAGCAGGCCGCGGGCTTTGGCGCGAGTTTCTTCCAGCTCGCGCTGCGCCACGGAGTCGGCCACGATACCAGCGCCCGCGCGCAACGTGACCTCGTTACCCAGCACCGTCAGCGTGCGAATCAGGATATTCAAATCAAGGTCACCACTGCGATCGAGATAGCCCAGGGCGCCGGTATAGGCCCCGCGCGAGGTGTCTTCCAGCGCGGCGATGATTTCCATGCAGCGCACCTTGGGACAGCCGGTGATGGTGCCACCCGGGAACACCGCCGCGACCACCTGACCAGGTGTCACCTCATCCCGCAATCGCCCGCGTACATTGGACACGATGTGGTGAACGTGGGCGTAACTCTCCACCGCCATCAATTCATTGACCTCCACTGACCCTGGCTGGCACACGCGACCAAGATCATTGCGCTCCAAGTCGATCAGCATCACGTGCTCGGCCTGCTCCTTCGGATTTGCCCGCAAGGCACGAATGTCTGCCGCGTCGTCATCGCCAGGCAAGCGCGGTCGGGTGCCGGCAATCGGCCGGGTCTGTACCAGGTCACCGCGCACTTCAACCAAACGCTCTGGCGACGAGCTGACCACCGCCCACGTCGGTTGCTGCATCAGCGCGGCAAAGGGTGCCGGATTGGCTCGGCGCAATGCAGCATGCAGTGCTGCCGGTGCCGGAGGCATGGCATAGTGCGCCTGCCAGGCCCGGGACAGATTCACCTGAAAAATGTCCCCGGCCTGCAGGTGCTCGTGCACGCGCGCCACGCCAGCCAGGAAACGTTGGGGGTCATCCTCAGTCCATGCCGTCGGTGGCGCCAGAACCGGCACGGTCGGCGCCTGCGCAAGATCGGCCTGCATCTGGTCCAGCCACGACGCGTGGCCATCCTCGACCAGCAGCATGGTGCAATCGCGCACATGGTCGACGATCACTGCACCCGCACAACGCAACGCCAGCGCCACCGGCAACGCGGGGTCAACGCGCAACCGCAGCGTTGGCTCGATCTGGCCGGCCAATTCATACGCCAGTTGCAGCACCCAGCCGCCGTGAAACGGCAAGTCATCCAGCGCTCGCGGCACGCGCTCGGTTTGCCACCAGGCGTCCAGTGCAGCAAGGAAGTTGCCGGGCAGTTCGTGCCCGGCACCGTCGCGCAAGCTGCCGTCGCCGTGCAAGGTCAGGCTTGCCTGTGGCAGCGCAAACAGGATGTCATAACGCGACTGCGCGGTGCCATGCACGACGCTTTCGAGCAGGCACGGGTAGCGGTCCGGCCAGGCGGCGGCCGGCGCAAGCAAGTCACACCGGCCGGCCAACTCGCGACTTTGGCAAGTCACGCTCAGGTGCGGCGAAATGCCAGCGTGCCGTTGGTACCACCAAATCCGAACGAGTTGGAAATGGCGACATCGATCTTCGCCTCACGCGCAACGTTCGGTACGAAATCGAGGTCGCAACCTTCGCCGGGTTCGTCCAGGTTGGTCGTCGGTGGCAACACTTGGTCACGCAGTGCGAGGATGCTGAAAATCGCCTCCACACCACCGGCCGCGCCAAGCAGATGTCCCGTCGTCGATTTGGTCGAGCTCATTGCCAGCTGCCGCGCATGGGCGCCGAAGACCGTCTTCGCGGCCATCACTTCGCCCAGATCGCCCAGCGGCGTCGACGTGCCGTGCGCATTCACGTACTGCACGTCGGCGGGGTTGAGCTGCGCGTCATCGAGCGCGTTCTGCATGCAGCGCGCGGCACCCTCCCCGCCAGTGCTGGGTGCGGTCATGTGGAACGCATCGCCGCTCATGCCAAAACCAATCAGCTCGGCGTACACGCGCGCACCACGAGCCCTGGCGTGCTCGTATTCTTCAAGCAGCAGGATGCCGGCGCCGTCGGACAACACGAAACCGTCACGGTCCTTGTCCCACGGTCGGCTGGCGCGCGTCGGCTCATCGTTGCGGGTCGACATGGCCTTGGCCGAACAGAAACCCGCCATTGCCGTACTGGTCGTGGCGAACTCGGCGCCGCCGGCAAGCATCGCATCGGCATCGCCGTACTGGATCATGCGCATGGCCAGCCCGATGTTGTGGGTCGCGGTGGTGCAGGCGGTGACGCACGCTATGTTCGGCCCCTTCAGGCCAAACATGATCGACAGCTGGCCCGACACCATGTTGATGATGGAACTGGGCACATAAAACGGCGATACCCGACGCGGACCCTTCGCTGCCAGTTCCAGCGTGGTTGCCTCGATCGTGCACAGCCCGCCGATACCGGCACCTACCGCCACACCAATCCGCGGCGCATTGGTTTCCGTCACTTCCAGGCCGGAATCACGCAACGCCTGAGAACCCGCCGCAACGCCGTAATGGATGAACGGATCCATCTTCTTGACATCTTTCAACGGCATCCACTGCGCCGGGTCGAAGTCACGCACTTGCCCGGCAATACGTGTGGCATAGGCGGACGTGTCGAAATGGGTGACCGGGCCGATGCCACTGACGCCCTTGAGTACGTGATCCCACGCAGTGGCAACGTCGTTGCCCACCGGCGAAATCAGGCCCATACCCGTCACTACTACGCGTCGTTTGCTCATGCTCACCTTGTCCTTCCTGATTCCGCGAAACGGCGCCCGTGGACCGTACCCGCACCATCGATGCAGTGGCGGCGCGGCGCCGCCCGCGTGCCACGCACACCGTGCGTGCACCATACGGACTCGGACGTTACAAATACACAAACGAAAACTGCGCCAGATCGGCGCAGCATTCGGTCAAACCAGATGACGGGGATCGGCCGTGGCAGGTCAACAGCCACTGCTGGCGAATCCCGCCAGTTGGCCCGGTCAGCTCTTGGAATGCGCCTTGATGTAATCAACAGCCTGCTGCACGGTCGTGATCTTCTCGGCGTCTTCGTCAGGAATCTCGGTTTCGAACTCTTCTTCGAGCGCCATGACCAATTCAACTGTATCCAGCGAATCTGCGCCCAGATCGTCCACGAACGAAGCATTCGCCGTGACCTCATCCTCTTTCACGCCCAACTGCTCGATGACGATTTTCTTGACGCGCTCTTCGATGGTGCTCATGTTGCCCATACCTCTCAAGGAGTAGTGGTTTGTCCCGCCCGCAACTGCCAGGCAAAACGCCGACGCATTGTAATGGCTAAGCTGGGAGCCCGCCACGTTCTGCCGGTGGAACCTGAAAAACCGGCCATGACAGCCAGCACGAATGGTCAATTATCCTGCAAAACGGAGCCGCGTGCGACTCCCTTGCTTCCACACGTGCTCACGGCATGTACATGCCACCGTTGACATGCAGCGTCTCACCGGTAATGTAGGCCGCCGCCGGCGAGGCCAGGAAGCCGACGGCTTCGGCAACGTCGGACACCGCGCCCAACTTGCCCAATGCAATTTGCGCCAGCAACGCGCTCCGCGCTTCTTCGGGCAACGCCTGGGTCATGTCCGTATCAATGAAGCCCGGTGCCACGACGTTGACCGTGATGCCACGCGAGCCAATCTCGCGCGCCAGCGATTTGGAAAACGCAATGATTCCGGCTTTGGCTGCGGCGTAATTGGCCTGCCCCGGATTGCCGATCAGACCAACCACTGAGGCGATTGAAATGATCCGCCCCTTGCGTGCTTTCATCATGCCGCGCAACACCGCCTTGGACATGCGATAGACCGAGCTGAGGTTGGTGTCCAGGATGATGTCCCAGTCCTCTTCCGACATGCGTAGCAGCAACTGGTCGCGCGTGATGCCGGCGTTGTTGACCAAGATCGAGACCGCACCAAATTCCTTCGTGACACCCGCGACCAGGGCTTCCACCCCGGAACCGTCGGTGACATCCAGCACCCGGCCACAACCGCCGTGTGCCAGCAACCGTTCGCCAATTGCCACGGCACCGGTCTCGCTGGTGGCGGTACCGATGACAATGGCGCCGCGGGCCGCCAGCTGATCGGCAATCGCCGCGCCAATGCCGCGGCTAGCGCCGGTCACCAGTGCAATCTCGCCTTGCAAACTCCGACTCATGAATGGGGTCCTTGAAAAACGGAAATCAGGATCGTGCGGCAACCTGTAGGATGGTCGCACAATCAACCAGCACGGGGTTCACACCCATTCGGCACGCGCCGCATCCAGCTCCGCCGGCGTACCGATCGCATGTGTGGTCAGTGTCTTGTCAATGCGCTTGAGCAAACCACTCAATACCTTGCCTGGGCCACACTCGGCGACACGCGTCGCGCCACCCGCGGCCAGTACCCGCACACACTCGGTCCAGCGTACCGGTTGATACAACTGCCGCTGCAATGCTCGACAGATTTCCGCCACCGTGTGGTAACTGCGCGCATCCGCGTTCTGCACCACGGGAATCGTCGGCACCTGCCAACGCATGGTGGCCATGCGCTCACCCAAGCGGTCCGCCGCTTCGCGCATCAACCCGCAATGCGAAGGCACCGATACCGCGAGCTTGATCGCCCGCTTCACGCCCATGCCGGTGAGCTTGGCCAGCACGCGGTCCACCGCTTCCGCGTGACCGGAAATGACCAGCTGTCCTGGTGCATTGAAGTTTGCCGGTGCCACGACCTGCCCCTGCGCGACCTCGGCACACACGGCAGCAATCTGTGCATCATCACCACCAATGATGGCCGCCATCGCGCCAACGCCCGCCGGCACGGCCGACTGCATCAGCCGTCCGCGCTCGGCGACCAGCGCCGCCGCATCGTGCAACGACAGTGCACCGGCACATACCAGTGCGCTGTACTCGCCAAGGCTGTGACCGGACAGTTGCGCCGGCTGTGCACCACCCAGCTGTTGCCACACACGCCACACCGCCACGCTGGCAGCCAGCAGCGCCGGCTGCGTGTTCTCGGTCCGATCAAGTTGATCTGCCGGGCCGTGCTGACTCAGCTGCCACAGGTCCACACCGGCGCCCTGTGCAGCTTCGTCGAAAGTAGCGCGTACCACCGCATGTGCGGCGGCCAGCTCGGCCAGCATGCCCACGGCCTGTGCGCCCTGCCCGGGGAAAACAAACGCCAGCGATGAGGAAAGTGAACCCATGAATACGCCACCCTGCGTCAACGAAAGAGGCATGGTGTCACGACGGCCTGCCCATACGCAGCGGTATCGGCGTCGCCACTGGCTACCATCTGCCGCAGCGCGAAAAAAACGCCGCGCGCCCGGCTCAATAACGCAATAGTGCCGACGCCCAGGTGAAACCACCGCCAAACGCTTCCAGCAACAGGTTCTGCCCCCGCTGCACCTTGCCCGAGCGCACGGCATAATCCAGCGCCAGCGGCACGGAACCTGATGAAGTGTTGGCGTGCTTGTCCACGGTCACGATCACGCGCTCCATCGGCATGCTAAGGCGCTTGGCGGTCGCCTCGATGATGCGCAGGTTCGCTTGATGCGGGATCAGCCAGTCGATCTGCGACTCCTGCATGCCAGCGGCGGCCAGGGTTTCGCCAACCAGGGCATCGAGCGTCTTCACTGCCACCTTGAAAACTTCGCGGCCGGACATGTGAATGCGCACACCGTGGTTCGGCTCGTCGGCAAACCCCACCGACACGCCGACCGGGTTGTACAGCAGATGCTTGTAGCCGCCATCGGCATGCAAGCAGGTGGCGTGAACTCCAGGCTCCGTTGCGGCCTCAAGCACTACCGCGCCCGCACCGTCACCGAACAACACGCAGGTTTCACGCTCCTTCCAGTCGATCATTCGCGTCAACGTCTCGGCGCCCATCACCAACACTTTCTTCGACTGTCCGCTGCGGATGAACTTGTCGGCAATGCCCAGCGCGTACATGAACCCCGAACAGGCTGCGTTGACGTCAAACGCCGCGCAACCGTTGGCACCAAGTCGATGCTGGATGAGACATGCAGTCGACGGGAAAATGATGTCTGGCGTGGTCGTGCCCAGGATGATCAAGTCCAGTTCGGCGGCCTTGACCCCGGCCGCTTCCAGCGCATTTTGTGCCGCTTGAAACGCCAGGTCGCCCGTGGTCTGGCCATCCGCAGCAACATGTCGCTGGCGAATGCCGGTGCGGGTGCGAATCCACTCGTCAGTGGTGTCGACGAGCTTCTCCAAGTCGATATTGCTGACCACACGTTCCGGCAGCGCACTGCCAGTGGCCATGATACGGGCGTAAATCTGTGACATTCAGCTATCCACCACCAGGAACACGGATTTGAAGTACGACCTTTGTACCACGCGGGCATGGGGGTCGGCGTTGGCACAAACACAAAACGGCGCATTGCCGCGCCGTTTTGTTTGGTCACACTGGCCAGCACACACCGGCCAAGCGTGCAGGCCCATGCATGCAACCGATCACTGCCGAATGGATGAAATCAATCCTCGACCGTGACCACGTTCCTGGTCTCGATCACTTTCTTGCCACGGTAATAGCCATCCTTGGTGACATGGTGGCGCAGGTGCACCTCGCCACTGGTCGGGTCGGTCGACAGCTGCACGGTGGTAAGTGAGTCATGGCCGCGGCGCATGCCACGGGTGGACGGGGTACGGCGGCTCTTGGCAACAGCCATGGTGGTTCTCCAGCGGAAACTTAGTGATTGGAATGAATGGCTGGCGTCGGCTGACGCAAACCCACGCTTAATCTCTTCGACTGCTACTCGTTTTTCAGTTCGCGCAACATGGCGAACGGACTTGTCCTGTCATCATCGCCGGCAACGTCGGGCGGTGTTACCACATCCAGCAAGCTGCTATTCGGATTGATTGCCACCAACGGCAACGCCAGCAACAATTCATCCTCGACCACATCGGCCGGATTCAACCGGCCATCAGCAGGTACCAGCAACGGCTCGCAATCCGGTGGCAATCCCGCCTCGTCACTTTCCTGACGGATCAAGCCAAGCCGCGTGCTGACCGTTACCGGCAATGCAAACGGCTCCAACGTGCGCTGACAAAGCATGGTCAGCGACACCTCCGCGCGCACGTCGACGTAGCTCACCCGCAGGCTGTCGCGACCAAAATCCAGCGCGAACCGCACCGTTCCACCAGCATCCGCCAGCGCTTCACACAAGCGACGGAGGCTGGCAACCGGCAGGCTCCCTGCGAACGAACGCCGTGCCGAAACCATGCGCCAAACGTCGACAGACTCTGGCATTGTCCCGGACATAATCGCGGAATGTTATGTTTGTGCGGTGCGCAAGTCAACCGCGGCGACGTTGACACCCCTGCTCAACGTCGACATTCTGCGGCATTGCGTGCCCTGGGGGCAGACCGCCATATTGTGAACCCGCCACCTGCCCGAGCCAATTGCCCGTGAACGTCTACCTGCTGCCCGTCGTCGGCGCACTCCTGCTTGTGGTGCTGGCCGCCATTGGCGCGGCATTCTGGCAGCGACGACGCCAGGCCTTGCACACGGCGCGGTTGCAAAATCTGCTGGATCTTGCCGACGCGCTTGAGCGCGATCTCAAGAGCTGCCGTCGCAACCTGGCGCAGGCGCACGCCGTGATGTCCGTCAACCCCGACTTACCTGCCGCGAGCGAACAGGATGCCCAGCACGCCGTGGACGCCGGGCTGCGCGCCCTGCTGCAGCAGCGTTTGTGGATCCGCGATCGCTCCGCCCAGGCCAGTGCCAGTGAGTTCGACGCGGCAGCCACTTCCGTGCGCCACATCCGCGCGCGGCTGCAGCCCCTGCTGCTGGCCCTGGCCCAGGCGCAAAGCGCGTTGGACCAGGCGATGCGCGAGCACATACGGCAGGACGGCGAACCGTGAACGAGGCAACGTCACGCCTCATCCTGGGGTCCACGTCACGCTACCGCGCCGATCTGCTGCGCCGCCTCGGCCTCGACTTCACCATGCGCGCACCCGCAGTCGATGAACAGGAACTTGCCGGCGAGCAGGCGCCCGCGCGGGCGCTGCGCCTGGCCCGGGCCAAAGCCGAAGCCGCTGCACAAGGAGAGCACGACGTGGTGGTGATCGGCTCCGATCAGGTGGCCGAACTCGGTGGCAGCATCCTGCACAAGCCCGGCAGCATCGAACGCGCGCATGCACAACTGCGCGCCAGCTCCGGCCATACCGTGGCGTTTCACACCGCGGTCTGCGTGCGCGACACGCGCACCGGTCAGACGCACACCCATGTCGATCACACAACCGTGCATTTTCGCGACTTGCAGGACGCGGAGATTCACCGCTACCTCGCACTCGAGCAACCACTCGACTGCGCCGGCAGCTTCAAATGCGAAGGCCTGGGCATTACGTTGTTCACGCGTATTGAAACCCGGGATCCGACGGCACTCATCGGCCTGCCACTGATCGCACTGGCGCAGATGCTCCGCGACTGTGGCGTCGAGTTGCCGTAAAACACAACACCTGCAGCTGTCAGTCAACGATCGCGATCCATCACCCGGTACGGCCGCTGGCACACCACAGGTGTGTCGCACTTCCGCGACGTGACCGCGCGGGCATGGCACAGTCGGAGTTGCGGCCATCTCGTGTGCCCGCGCCATGTCATCCGGCACGCGCATTACACTGACCCGATCCCATTCACGCCATGCCGCGCCTGTCGCGGACACCTGAAGAACTCATGTCTGCCATTACCGAGCAACCCGATGAAATCCTGCTGCATCGACTGCGCGCCGCCATGGCCCAGGTCAACCAGGTGTTGCTGGGCAAACCGGCACAGGTGAAGCGCGCCTTTACCTGCCTGATCGCCGGCGGACATCTGCTGCTGGAGGATGTGCCTGGCGTGGGCAAGACCACGCTCGCGCATGCGCTGGCGGCCACGTTTGCGCTGGACTTCCAGCGCGTCCAGTTCACCAGCGACTTGCTGCCCTCGGACATCATCGGCGTGAGCGTGTACGAACGCGAGACCGCCCAATTCCGCTTCCATCCCGGCCCGATCTTTACCGGGTTGTTGCTGGCCGACGAGATCAATCGCGCCAGTCCGAAAACCCAGAGTGCATTGCTCGAAGCCATGGCCGAGGCGCAGGTGACCGTCGATGGCCAGACGCACGCATTGGCACAGCCATTTTTCGTCGTCGCCACGCAAAACCCGCTGGATCTCAACGGCACGTTTCCGCTGCCGGACTCGCAACTCGACCGCTTCATGCTGCGCCTGTCGCTGGATTACCCCGATGCCAGCGCCGAACGTGCGCTGCTCACCGGCAGCGATCGCCGCGATTTGCTCGCGCAACTGACACCACAGCTCGACGGTGCGGCGTTGCTGGCCTTGAACCGACAAGCCCAGGCCATCACCGCCAGCAGCGCGTTGCTGGATTATTTGCAGGCACTGCTGAATGCCAGCCGCCGACATGCGGATATCCGGGTCGGCTTGTCGCCGCGCGCAGGCCTGGCACTGCTCAGTGCCGCGCGGGCGTGGGCGCTGCTCAGCGGTCGCACACACGTGTTGCCCGAGGACATCCAGGCCCTGTTCGTGCCGTTGGCGGCGCACCGCCTGTTACCGGCGCGCGGCGCCAACGGTGACACCCTGGCCCGGCAATTGCTGGCCGAGGTAGCGGTGGACTGATGCGCGCCCTGCTGCAACGCCTGGCCCGATGGGGCGAGCGTCGCCTGCCTGCGCTGACCCGTTACCGGCGCATGGAAAGCCTGCCCATCGAGCTGCATCGCCGGCGCATCTACATCGTGCCCACCGGTTTTGGCGTCGGCTTTGCGGTGCTGCAGCTGGTCATGCTGGTTGGCGCGTTGAATTACGCCAACAACGCTGCGTTGCTGTTGACCTGTCTGCTCGGAGCAGCCAGCGTCACCAGCATGCTGGTGACGTTCCGCAACCTCGACGGGTTGCGCCTGGGCCAGCTGCAAGCCGATCACGCGGTGGCCGGGCAACCGGTCGAACTTATCCTGAGCTTCGACTCGGCGCGCGCCCGCAACGGCGTGCGCGTCGACCTGGCGGACACCCGCACCGCTTTCGCGGCGTCGGGCAACGGCACGACGCAAGTGAAAATTTCCCTGCCGACCGTCCAGCGCGGCTGGCAGCCAGTGCCACGATTGCGGGTCTGGACCACCTGGCCACTGGGCCTGTTTCGCGCCTGGAGCTGGTTGCACCCGGAACAGTCCGTACTGGTGTGGCCGCGCGCCGAACGCGTCGGCCCAGCGCCGCGCGCACCCGCCGCCCAGGCCCAACAAACCCGTCGTCGCCTGGGCGATGAGCTGGCGGCATTGCGCGACTATCGCGCCGGCGATCCACAGCGCCATATCGCCTGGAAGGTCAGCGCACATCACGAAGGCCTGTTGGTGAAGGACTTTGCGCGACCACAAAGCCGGCCGCAATGGCGGCTTGACTGGCGTGAGTTGCGCGGTCTGGACAGCGAGGCACGGATCGCCCGGCTCGCACGCTGGCTCGGTGAAGCGCAAGCACAGCGCCACGGCTTCAGCCTGTGGCTGCCCGGCAACGAGCTGCCACTGGGCAGCGGGCCGCTGCATTACGTGCACTGCATGAATGCGCTGGCCGAGCTGCCATGACCTCGGCCTCGATCCCTTCGCGCCACGCGCCGGTCAGCACCCGCACGTTCGACCTGTTGAGTCTGACCACGGGCATGGTGCTGGGCGTGCATGTGCAACACCTGCCGTGGTGGCTCGGCGCGATGCTGCTGGTGCTGCTGGCCGCGCGCTGGTGGCAGCGTCGCCAGCATGGCGGTCGGGTGTCGCGCTGGATCAAGTTTCCTCTGTTGTTGCTGCTGACGCTCGCGATCGCCGGCACCTACGGCAGTATCTTCGGGCGTGAGCCCGGGACCGCACTGGGCGTCGGGCTGCTGGTGCTGAAGCTGCTGGAAACCGAGACCGCGCGCGATGTGCGGGTCGGCGTGGGTTTCGCCTGCTTTGCGCTGATGTCCGCGCTGCTGTTCGGCCAGGCCATGACCACCACGGTGATCGTTGCGCTGGGCCTGTTGCCCGCCCTGGCCACGTTGCGCGCACTGGAGCCGGCACAGGCGCCGACCAGTCTGCCGTGCGCACTATTGCCCGGGTTGCTGTTGCTGGCTGCAGCCTTGCCGCTGACCCTGCTGGCGTTTGTACTGGTGCCGCGGTTGAGCTCGCCCCTATGGGGCGCGCCGTCGCCAGACCAGGCGCGCACCGGCTTGAGCGACAGCATGTCCCCGGGCAACTTTACCGAGCTGCTCACCGACGACAGCCCGGCGCTGCGCGTCAGTTTCGACGGGGCGCCGCCGCCACCGGACTTGCGTTACTTTCGCGCGTACGTGATGTGGAACTATGACGGGCGACGTTGGCAACGCGTGCGCGGCAATGGCTATCCACCGGCACCGATCGAAGCCGTCAGCTCGATCAGCTACCGCGTCACCCTCGAACCCAGCAAGCAGCGCATGCTGCCAGCCCTGGATGTACCGCTGAACGCGCCAGCAGATGCCAGCTTGCGCACCGATCATGAGCTGATCGCCGACAAACCGGTGACCACACCCTTCAGCTACACGCTGCGTTCAGCGCTGCGTTATCACCTGCAGCCGGAGCTGGACGCACGCTCACGGCAACTCGGTTTGCGGCTGCCCCCGGGTTTCAACCCCCGTACACACGCGCTGGCCGACCAGTGGCGCCAGCGGTACGGCACGGACGACGCGGCCATCGTCCGTGCCGGTCTGACGTTGCTGCATGACGGCGGCTTTCGCTACACGCTGACGCCCGCGCCGCTCGGCCGCGACGCGGTGGATGATTTCCTGTTCAACACCCGCGAAGGATTCTGCGAGCACTACGCCTCGTCGTTCACCGTACTGATGCGCAGCGCCGGCATCCCGGCGCGCGTCGTCACCGGTTATCAGGGCGGCTACTGGAACCAGCTTGGCAATTACCTGCTGGTGCGCAACTCCGACGCCCACGCCTGGACCGAAGTATGGCTGGCGGGGCGCGGCTGGGTCCGGGCCGACCCCACCGGCGCCGTGCGTCCCGAACGGGTCACACTCGGCGCCGCAGCGGCCATTGGCGACGAACGCGGCTGGTATCACAGCGACTGGCTGCAAGGCTTGCGCAACCATTGGGATATCGTCAATCGCTGGTGGAACCGGGGCGTGGTGGGCTTCGACGCGCTACGCCAGCGTGGCCTGCTCACGCCGTTTGGCGTGCGCGATACGGACACCCGTCTGCTGGGCATCCTGATCGCCATCAGCAGCGGGCTGTTCATGGGCCTGGGTTTGGCCTGGGCGCTGTGGCGACGCCAGCGCCACGATGTGTTGCGCGAAACCCTGCGCGTGCTGGAACGCAAGCTGGCACGCCGGGGTATCGTGCGTCGTCGCGGCGAGGGACCCCAGCGCTACCTGGCACGCGCGGCGCGCGCCCTGCCCGCACAACGCGCCACGCTTGCGCAACTGTCAACGAATTATCTCCAGCTGCGTTACGCTCAGGACGAACCGCCGCCTGAACCACTGCGCGCGTTCCGCCGCGCGGTGCGGGACTTCCAGGCAGCGCGCGTGGTCAAATAGCACAGGCGTAGTGACACAATGCCGCTACCAACGATGGAGAAACCGCCATGTCCCTGTACCGTCCACTTGCGCTGGTTGGCGCGTTGGCTCTGGTTGGTGGCTGCGCGACGATGCCGCAACCGCTGCAAGGCACGTACACCAGCGTTTCAACTGCCAGTGCCCAGCAAGGTGGCGCTGGCGGGGAGCACGTGCGCTGGGGCGGCGAGATCATCAAGACCGAACCCGGTGCGCAACAAACCTGCTTCTACCTGTTGTCACGGCCACTGGACAAGCAGGCCCGCCCGCTCATGGGCACATCCGGCGAAAGTGGCGGCCGCTTCGTCGCTTGCCGTGCGGGCTTCTACGACCCCGAGGTATTCGTGCGCGGCCGCGAACTGACGGTAACCGGCACACTCCACGGCATCGTGTCGCAAAAGGTCGGCGACTACGATTACGCCTACCCACGCGTGGAAGCCGATGTCGTCTACCTGTGGCCCAAGCGCGTGCCGGTCACGCGCTACCCGCCGGGCTACTACGATCCGTTCTGGGGCCCCGGCTTCGGCCCATACTGGGGTGGGCCGTGGGGCTATCCGTACTGGGGCGGGCCACGCGTGATCGTGGTGCGTCCGCATGCGCCACCGCCGCCACCGAAGAAGTAATCCGGCACGCAGCGATCTCGTGCACCAACGCCGGCTACTCGCCGGCGTTGTCGTCTGTGCGTTACCACCTGCGGACCGGGCGACTCAACCCGGCGGCCAATGCAGGCGGCGCCCGGCCAGCAGATGCATGTGCAGGTGATACACGGTCTGCCCGCCATCCTCGTTGCAGTTCACCACCACGCGATAACCGCGCTCGGCCAAGCCAACCTGCTTGGCATAGTTGGCAGTCGCCAGCAGCAATTTGCCCAGCAGTTCGGCATCCGCCGGCGTGGCATCGTTCAAGGTCGGCATCGGCGCCTTCGGGATGAACAAGACGTGCACCGGCGCCTGCGGGTTCACGTCGCTGAAACCCAGCACCTCGTCGTCCTCGTAGACGATGTCGGCCGGTATCTCGCGGCGGATGATCTTGTTGAAAATCGTGTCACTCATCATGCATCCCCTGATGGCAAATCATTCAAGCAGCTGGCGCCCGCCAAACGCGTGTGCCAGCGTGCTGCGGTCAACGTATTCCAGCTCGCCACCAAGTGGCACACCGTGCGCCAGCCGGGTCGGGCGCACACCACCGGCGCGTGCAAGCTGGGCGAGGTAGTGGGCCGTGGCTTCACCCTCCACCGTGGGGTTGGTGGCGACGATCAGCTCCTCGATCTCGCCCTCGCCCAGGCGCGCGGCGAGTTGCGGCAAACCAAGCTCTTCGGGACCCAGACCGTCGAGCGGCGACAGGTGACCCATCAGCACGAAATACTGGCCACGGAAACCGGTAGCTTGCTCGATCGCGGCAAGTTCGGTGGGGGACTCGACCACGCACAACGTGTGCTGGTCACGGCTGGTGTTGGCACACACCGTACACAGTGGCTCTTCGCTGAAATTGCGGCAACGCTGGCAGCGCCCGACGCGTTGCATGGCCTGGTGCAAGGCGTCGGCCAGGCGCAAGCCGCGGTCGCGGTCACGTTCCAGCAAATGGAAGGCCATCCGCTGCGCACTCTTGCCACCCACGCCGGGCAGGCAGCGCAGCGCCTCAATCAACTCGTCGAGGAGGCCGGAGCTGCTCACGAAACGTCCGCAAGCTGGTCAGCGAACAGCAACGCCCGGGCAAGCAATTGCGGACTGCAGCTTCCCTGATGACCACGCTCTTCCACGTCGCAGCGCTCCGCCATCAAAACGGCATCTTGAAGCCCGCCGGCAGATTCATGCCGGCGGTAATGCCGCCAAGCCGATCCTTGCTGGCGGCAGCCACCTTGTTTACCGCATCGTTGATGGCTGCGGCCACCAGATCCTCGGCCATCTCCGGGTCGTCGGCAAACGTCTGCCGGTCGATCTGCACGCGGCGCACTTCATGCGCACCGGTCATCACTACGCTGACCAGGCCACCACCGGCGCTGCCCGTGACTTCGAGCTTGGCGATTTCTTCCTGCGCGCGCTGCATGTCTTCCTGCATGCGCTGCGCTTGTTGCATCAACTGACCTAGCTGTCCTCGCATCACGCGGCTCCCGATTCGTTTGCCAAGGGTTTGATCGACTGCGGTACGACTCGCGCACCGAACTCGCGCTTCAATGATTGCACCAGTGGATCGCTTTCTATCGCGGCTTCTGCCGCAGCCTGCGCCGCATCATGCGCCAGCGCGGCGCGCGCCGCCGGGGTCCGTTCGGCCGCAGCTGGGCTGCTGACCGCGACAAAACGCAGACGCACCGACTCGCCCAATGCCTGGCTGATGTGTTCTTCCATCTGGCTGACCATCGGTTCCACGGCCATGTGCAGGTGCACCGGTTGCAGCGCCAATACCAGCGTCCGCCCTTCCCGAGCGCGCAGCACGGCGTTTTGCGCCAGCATGCCGAGCGGCCCGCGCAATGCCGCACGCGCGATCAACGCCTCCCAGTCCGGCAGGCCATTGGCGTCAAGCGTGACCGGTGCCAATGCGTTGTCTGCTGCCGGTGGCGGCGCGGCAGATACGGCTTCTCCCGCCGGTTGCCGGGTGGCGGCGTGCGATGGTCGAACACCTGCCACCGCCGCAGGTGACGCGGCATGGGTGGCAGTAGGTGCGGGCGCAGATTGCGCGCGCCCTGATGTCGATGTGCCGTCCTCCGGACGAAAAGCCAGCATGCGCAACAACGCCATCTCGAATCCGGTACGCGCATCCGGGGCCAACGTCAGGTCGCGATGGCCAGCGATGGCCACCTGGTAATACAGCTGCACGTCTTCGGGCGCCATCCGCGTGGCCAGCGCAGCCAACGCATGATCGTCATCCGCACCGTCAGCCGGCTGGTAGCCGGGAATCAATTGCAGCAACTGCAACTGATGCAGGGCGCTGGCGAGGTCGTCCAGCACCCCACCAAAATCGGGCGAATACGAGGCTATCTGCGCGCATTCGCCGAGCAACCTGGTGCCATCGCCAGCGGCCACGGCATCGAGCACGCCCAGTACCTGCGCACGCGCAACGCTACCCAGCATGGCGCGCACATCCTCACCGCGCACCGCGCCAGCACCGTAGGCGATGGCCTGGTCCAGCAAGGACAAGCCATCACGCAATGAACCGTCGGCGGCGCGCGCCAGTTCGGCAATCGCGTCTTCATCGAACTCGATGTTTTCCGCACCGAGAATGTGGCGGATTTGCCCGGAAATTTGCGTCGGCAGCAGGCGTTTCAGATTGAACTTCAGGCAACGCGACAACACGGTCACCGGCAACTTCTGCGGATCGGTGGTGGCGAGCAGAAACTTCACATGCGGTGGTGGTTCTTCCAGTGTCTTCAGCAACGCGTTGAACGCGTTCTTGGACAACATGTGCACCTCGTCCACCAGGTAAACCTTGAAGCGCCCACGCGACGGCGCGTATTGCGCGTTTTCGATCACCTCACGGACATCGTCCACGCCGGTGTTGCTGGCCGCGTCGATCTCCAGCAGGTCGACAAACCGGCCCTCGTCCACCGCGGTGCAGACCGAGCATTCACCACACGGTTCGGCCGACTGGCCGCGCTCGCAATTCAGCGACTTGGCAAAGATGCGCGCGATGGTGGTCTTGCCCACGCCACGCGTGCCGGTAAACAGATAGGCGTGGTGCATGCGTCCGCTGTCGAGCGCATTGGTCAGCGCGCGCACCACGTGTTCCTGGCCAACCAGTTCGGAAAACTTGCGCGGACGCCATTTGCGGGCGAGTACTTGATAGGACATGTGTCAGAGTCCGCCCATGGCATTGCGCGGGCCTGCGCCGGAAGCGCCTGGTCCGCAGGACAAGAAAAAACGAAGAACTGTATGTTGATACATGACTGAGCGATGACCCCGTCCCGTGGACAAACCGCCCTGGCCCGAAGGGTGCAACACGGGCTGTCGGAATGCCATGGCTGGACTCTCTACGCTTTGGGGCGAATGTTGATTGTGCCAAGTCGGATGGCACAAGTCAGCAAGCAGCGCTGTCGCGTCCGACCCGGCACCACTGATTCTCGCGCGATGTCCGCGCTATCCCAAGGCCCGAAAAGGTGGCAGCCCCGCCAGCCACACCCCGGCACCCGAATCATTCGCTACCGTTGCTTCCTTCCGGACCTGGCGGAGTTT
>Ga0070696_100000959_pt1 | contig 18687 bp, 13 predicted proteins | sample KBSK1253metaG_FD_65474 | JGI IMG/M metagenome (GOLD analysis project Ga0070696, IMG submission 65474) | Corn, switchgrass and miscanthus rhizosphere microbial communities from Kellogg Biological Station, Michigan, USA - KBS K1-25-3 metaG | ecosystem: Host-associated > Plants > Roots >... | reverse complement strand
CGGTGCACGACCTCGCACGCCGTGCGGAGGTCGTCGCAGGCACCGGTGTTGACGTTGCCCGCCTGCAGGCTGACGATCGTCGGCCCCGCCGGCCCTGCGGCGAGGACCTCCTGCAGGTGCTGGACGTCGATGGCGCCGTTGGCGTCCGCCCTGACGGGCTCGACGACGTTCGAGCCCAGGCCGAGCAGGCGCAGCGCCCGGTCGATGGTGGCGTGCCGTTCCTCGCCGGCGACCACGCGGATCCGCGGCGCGCCCAGCAGCCCCTGCAGCTCGACGTCCCACCCGGCCTGTGCCAGCACGTGGTGACGTGCGCACGCCAGACCAACCGTGTTCGCGGCCTGCGCGCCGGTGACGAACCCGACCGATGCGGTGGCCGGGATGCCGAGCAGCTGCTTGAGCCAGACCCCGGCGGCCTCCTCGGCCGCTGACGCGGCCGGGGACAGGACGCGGTTGAACGCACACTGGTCCCAGCCGGCCGCGAGCATGTCGGCGGCCGTCGCCGCGGGCAACGCGCCGCCGATGACGAATCCGAAATACCGGGGGCCTGGCGTTGCCATCAGGCCGGGCCGCGCGGCGTCGATGAGCTGCTCGACCACCTGCCGCGGCGAGGTCGGGCCGGCGGCCAGCGGGCCGGCGAAAGCGCGGCGGACGTCGTCCATCGGTGCGGTGGTGGTCGGCCGCTCGGCCAGCTCGCCGCGGAACCGCAGGACCTCGTCCGCCACCAGGCGCATCAGCTCGTCCATGCCCGCACGCTACGACAGCGGCGTCCGGTCGCCGGAGCGCCGTCCTTGCGCCGCGTTGCGGCCCGCTCGCTTGTTGCCCAGCTCTTGCGCCCGAAATAGCGCGACCGCCGCCGGAGACGTATCGGCCTGTCCCCTGCACATCGGGCGTAAAGCCGGCTGCGCTCAGGGCAAGCGGACGTGCTGCGGTCCGAGCTCGGCGACGGTGCGCACCCCCAGCAGCTGCATCGTGCGCCGGATCTCCCGCTCCAGGATCTGCACGGCTCGCTCGACGCCGCGCTCGCCGCCGGCCATCAGGCCGTACAGGTAGGCGCGGCCGACCAGCGTCGTGCGAGCGCCCAGGGCCAGCGCAGCGACGATGTCGGCGCCACTCAGGATGCCGGTGTCCAGCCACACCTCGGTGCGGTCTCCGACGGCTTGGACGACGTCCGGCACCAGACGGAGCGGCACCGGTGCGCGGTCGAGCTGACGCCCGCCGTGGTTGGACAGGATGATCGCGTCCGCGCCGGCGTCGACGACCCGCCGGGCGTCGTCGACGGTCTGGATGCCTTTGATCACCAGCGGTCCCTGCCAGCACGAGCGCACCCACTCCAGGTCGGCGATCGTCATGCTCGGGTCGAACATCGCGTCGATCATGTCGGCGACCGTGCCCTGCCACGAGCTGAGCGTGGCGAACTTCAGCGGCTCGGTGGTGAGCAGGTTGATCCACCAGGCCGGGTGCGTCGCGGCGTCGAGGACGGTGCTGAGCGTGAGCGCGGGAGGGATCGCGAAGCCGTTGCGCACGTCTCGCAGGCGCGCTCCGGCCACCGGCACGTCGACGGTCAGCACCAAGGCCTCGAACCCGGCCGCCGCGGCCCGGTGCATCAGCTCTTCGCCTGCGGCGCGGTCGTTCCACACGTAGAGCTGGAACCAGCGGCGTGCCTCCGGCGCTGCCGCCGCCACGTCCTCCGGCGACGTCGTGCCCATCGTGGAGAGCGAGTACGGGATGCCGTGCCGCTGGGCGACGCGCACGACGGCCCGCTCCCCCTCGTGGTTCATCATCCGCGTGAAACCGGTGGGCGCGAACGCGAACGGCAGCGCCGACGTCCGGCCCAGGACCGTCGTCGACAGGTCGACGTCCGACACGTCCTGCAGGATCGACGGGCGCAGCTCGAGCTCGGCGAAGAGCCGCCTCGCCCGGCGCAGCGTGATCTCCCGCTCGGCCGCCCCATCGGTGTAGTCGAACACCGACCGTGGCGTGCGGCGCCGGGCGATCGCCCGCAGGTCCGCGATCGTCAGGGCGCTGTCCAGGCGGCGTCTCGTCGGGTTCCACTCGACCGGCTTGGGACGCAGCAGCGGCTTCAGCTCGCTCCAGCGGGGAACCTGGCGGGTCGTCATGACGATGAGTTTCCTCGGGGCCCTTCCGCTCTGCAGTCCCGTGGGTGGTCATGGCCCCGTGGTGCATGGCTGCATCTGACTCGCTCAACCGGGCGACGCGACGTGTCGATACCTGGCAAATACCCGGCAAAGCGACAGGTGTGACCTAGCCTCGTCGGGACGTCCGATGCACGAGACCGACGAGACCAAACGACACCGCTGCGTTCCTGACCACCCGCAACGCGCTGCGGCAAGGCCACCGGGGGGAACGATGACCGAGCGCGAGCACACCGAGCCGCAGGGGCGATCTGGGTCGACAGGACGCCGGGGGCTGCTCCTCGGGGTCGGTGCGCTCGTCGTCGCGCTGGCTGCGACGTTGACCGGCCCGCTCGGTGCGACCAGCCCGGCGCAGGCCGCCGAGCCCACGACCAACTACGGCAACCGAGCCGGGAGCAACGTGCTGCCCAACGTCGCTCGCACCCAGGCGCAGTGCGACCTCGGCATCACCGCCGCCAAGAGCAACGACGCCAGCCTCGCCAACCAGATCATGGCCGGCAAGGTGGCGATCGAGAAGTACGGAACGGTGATCATCCCGCAGAACCCGACGTGGCGGCCGCAGTCCGGCCTGGACAGCTCCGGCGACGCCCACATGAGCTCGTTGCACTACCTCATGCCGCTGCTGCGCGAGGGCGTGCGCACCGGCAACCAGGACATGATCAACCGGTTCTACGTGCTGATCCGCGACTGGAGCCTCAACAACCGGCTCGGGATGAAGAACCCGCCGAACAGCGCGGCATGGCAGCCGATCTACACCGGCTTCCGGATGCAGGTGATCGGCTGTGCGCTCGCCGGCCCCCGAGGTAACGAGCTCTGGCTGCGGCAGCTGGCCGCCGTCCACGCCAACTACGTCACCACCTACCGCTCCTCGCTGGCCTCCAACAACACGGGCATCCAGCTCGCCATGGGCCAGTACGTGCTCGGCTGCTCGATGAGCAACGCGGGCTGGCGCGACGCCGCCATCTGGCGGTTGAGCGGTCTGGCCAACAGCCTGATCTTCGCCGACGGGTCGACGAACGAGGGCGCTGTCTCGTACGCCAAGTCCGACTACCAGTGGTTCAACGAGGCGGCCCGACGCATCAGGCTCTGCGGGCAGTCTGTGCCGAGCGCGCTCGGGCGGGTCGACGACGTGCCGGAGTTCATGGCGCATGCGATCCGGCCCGACGGCCGGTACGAGGCGCTCGGCGACACGAGCCCGGACCGGGCCAGCACCAGCCTGTTCGCCGGCACGCTCGCTGAGTGGTCCGCCAGCCGGGGCACGAGCGGGTCGCACCCCGACGCGACCTTCGCGTACTTCCGGGGCGGCTTCATCTTCGGCCGGTCCGGCTGGGGCACCGAGTCCCGTCCTTACACCGACCAGACCTTCTACTCGGTACGAACCGGCAAGGGACGCAGTGCCGGCATCTTCCACGCGCACGCGGACGCGGGGTCGGTGACGTTCTATGCCAACGGCAGCCCACAGCTGTACGACACCGGGCAGTGGAAGTACCAGTACGGCTCGACCCGCGACTACGTGATGGGACGCAACGCGCACAACGTCATCACGGCATCCGGCGGCGGGTACACCACGAGCCGGGCTCCCGCGCTGAGCCGCGGCAACAGCAACGCCTCGCGGGACCTGGTCACGCTGACGGACACCGGCTACCGCAAGAACGGGATCACGCTCACCCGGACGATCATGTACTCGCGCGGCGGTGAGTACCTCGTCGTGTGGGACAACGCCCGCAGCAGCAAGAAGGACGCCGACGGCCAGCGGATCGCTCGCACGTTCACCCAGCACTGGCAGCTCGGGCCGGGGCGACCCACCACCGTCGAACGCGGCCGCGTCAGCACCGACGGGACCGGTGGCAACACGACGTTGATCTGGGTCGGGGCCCAGCCGGCGCTCTCGGTCGCCAACGGCTGGACGAGCCCCCGATTGGGCTGGGTGTCGCAGAAGTACGGCGAGCTGTCGCCGGCACCCATGGCTCGCGCGACTCGCACGGGTACCGGCGCCAACTGGGTGACGGTCATCATTCCCCGCCGTCCCGGTGTGCCTTCCTCGGCGGTGACCGCGACCGGTCGGGTCGTCGACAACACCTACGTCGAGCTGTCCGTCACGAACGACCAGGGCCGTACCGAGCAGGTGACCCTGTCGCGTACGGGCGCCACGGTCACGAGCTAGGCGGGCACTCGGCCGCGTTTGCCGCGGTAGGTGTCGATACGTGTTGGGGCACAACGCTGTGGGATGAGTGCGTCGCCGAGTCAGTCGAGTGACCGTTGATGGGGCGACACGCCGGCGTGTCGCGCGAGCTGCGGTCACTGAACCGGCTCCGGTTGTTACAGGGCCCAAAGGGTTGGTGCGCAACGATTCCCCCGCCTCGACGGCGCGGGCCGCGGAGTTAGTGGGCTCACCCGCGCCGGAACCCGCCGCAGCCTGACGCCGCTCGCGGCGCCCGCGCGCCCTCAGATGCGTCCGATCTGCACCCGCCACAGCTCGGGGCCCTGCTCCAAGTAGTCCCAGCTGATCTTTCCGGGGTTCTGCGCCTCGAGCTGGTAGCGCAGCGGCTTGGGGTCGTGGTCGTTGGCCAGCACGAACGCCTCGCCGCGGACGAGCTGCGCCACCATGCCGAAGATCCGCTCGTGACGCGCCGCGTGCGGCAGAGCCCGGACGTCGAGGTCCCCGGGATGCGCCTCCCCGGTGGCCTCGTCGTCGACACCGCCGCAGCCACAGCCACCACAGCCGCAGCCGCCGTGCTGCTGCTCATGCCCGGCCGCCTCACCGAGGATCTCGTGCATCCCGTCGAGCAGCCCGGCCAGGTCGACCCGCTCGAGCACCAGGGCAGGCAACAGCTGGTCGTTCTCCTTCGCCAGATGCACCTCGAACAACACACGCACGGCCAGGGCATTGGCAGCCATGGCGACCGGTGTGCGCGCAGCCGCCAGCTCCTCGACCAGAGCCTGCAGCCGACGGTGCTCGGCGAGCATCGCCGTCACGAGTGGGCGACCGGCCGACAACGTCAGGCCGACGCGGTACAAGGTCTGCTCCTCCGCGAGCGCGTGCGGCAGCACCTCGTCGCGCAACAGCTCGACGAACGCGTCGCGGTGCGGGGTGACGTCGGCCAGCCGCTCGGCGGCGTCGACCACCCCGGCCGACCGGCCCGCGACCGCCGCCGACAGCTGCGCGTGATGACCGAGGATCGCCTCGAGGGTCTGGGACTGGGACGCGGTCGCCTCGGGCGACGACGTGGTGACGGTCATGCGGGCTCCTGTAGTCGTGGGCAGGGACGTCCCCGGCACCCTGGATCAGCTGGTCCGGCCGACCGCAGTCAACAGCGTGGTTCTCACGGACCGACTTGTTTTTACTCTATCGATCGTGAAAACTACAAGCCGTGTCCGTGTCGCCTGCACCACTCGAGCCGCCTGAGCCGTCCGAGCACGCCAGGTCGCGCACGGTGCACCAGGTGCTCGCGAGCGCCAGCCGCAGCGCGTGCCTGCACGTGCTGCGGGGCACGGGCGGCGCTCTCGGGGTGGCCGACGTCGCGGAGGCCGTCGGCCTGCACCAGAACACGGTGCGCGGACACCTCGACGTCCTCGTCGAGGCCGGGTACGCCGTCCGGCGCACGGAGGCGCCCCGAGGTCCCGGCCGACCCCGCATCGTCTACGAGGCCACCAGCGCACCGGAGGACGGCAGCAACTACAAGCTGATCGCCGAGGTGCTCGCCGAGTATGTGGCCAGCACGGCCGCGAAACCCGCGCAGGCCGCTGCCGCGGCGGGCCGTGCCTGGGCCACCGGCACGCATGTTCCCGCCGAGCAGCCGGCGGAGACCTCGCACCCCGACGCGCACGCCGTCCTCGACGGGTTGGTCCGGCTGCTCGCAGACGGCGGCTTCCAGCCCGAGGTGGTGCACGGCGGCAACGAGATCCACCTGCACCACTGCCCGTTCGGCGACCTGGCCGTCACCCATCCCGACATCGTGTGCGGCGCCCACCTGGGCATCCTGCAGGCCAGCGTCGCGCAGCTGGGTGGTCCGGTCAGCGGCACCCGCTTGCTGCCCCTCGTGCAGCCGCAGCTGTGCGTCGCCCGCATCGACGGCGAGCCGGCGCCCGCCCGCCGACCCGAATGAGCATCCCCGCCGCCGCAGGTCCGCGCCTGGCCCGCGGCCGCTTGCCGGTGCTCGCTCTCGGCGGCGCCTGCCTGCTGCTGGGGCTGACCGGCGGGCTCGCCCGTCTCGGCGCCGGCACGCCCAGCCCCCAGAGCGCCGCTGCCGGTCACGGCGTCCTGATGACCCTCGGCTTCCTCGGCACGCTGATCTCGCTCGAACGGGCCGTCGCCCTGCGCCACGGGTGGGGGTACCTGGCCCCTGTGCTCTCCGGGGCCGGTGGCATCGCCTACGTCGCCGGCGCGCCGACTCCCCTACCGGCCCTGCTCTTCGCTGCCGCAGGGGCGTGGCTGATCGGCGCGTACCTGGTGATGTGGCAGGTGCAGCCCACCATGCACATCGCGATCCAGGCGCTCGGCGCGGTCGCCTGGTGGGCGGCGGCCGTGGCGTGGCTCACCGGCAGCGACCTGCCCGGCATCGTCCCCTGGCTCGCCGCCTACATCGTCCTGACGATCTCCGGCGAGCGCCTCGAGCTGGCCCGGGTCGCCTTGCAGGGCTCCGGTCACAAGCCCGGGGTGATCCTGTGGTCCGCGTTGGTGCTGAGCGGTCCCGCGCTGGCCGTGCTGCGGCCGGAGGCGGGCGGCAGGCTCTTCGGCATCGGGCTGCTCGTGCTGTCCGCGTGGCTCGTGCGCTATGACGTCGCGCGGCGCACGGTGCGGACGTCGGGCCTCACCCAGTACATGGCCGTGTGCCTTCTCGCGGGCTACGTCTGGCTGGCCGTCGCCGGCGTCCTCTGGACCGCCGACGGCCAGATCGCGTCCGGCCACGGGTACGACGCGGCCGTGCACGCCGTCTTCTTCGGCTACGCGATGTCCATGGTGCTCGGGCACGCGCCCGTCATCCTGCCCGCGGTCCTGCGCGTCCGGCTCCCTCACCACCGCCGTGACTACGCGATCCTGCTGCTGCTGCACGTCTCGTTCGCCCTGCGCATCGTCGGGGGCGACCTTGCGGGCCTGGACCCGGCGCGCGTCCTCGGCGGCGCCCTCGGCGTGGTCACGTTGCTGGCGTTCGTGGCCAACGCCCTCTCCTCCATCGTCGGGGCGCAGCGCCGGCAGCTCCCCCGACGGGCCGAGACGAGTCCACCGAAGAATGAAGTGAAGGAACAGGTATGACGCCGGTCCAGACCAGCGCCGGCCCGAGCATCCCGGTCGGCCCCCCGCGCGACGCGAGGCCCGCACCGCCGACCGGTCAAGGCCCGCGCCGCAGCTGGCACCTGCGGGCGAACGCAGTCGTGCTGGTGTACGTCGCGCTGGCCGTCGCCGCGCTGGCCCTGCAGGGTTCCGCGCTGCCGATGCCGCGATGGCTCGCCGTGCACCTGCTGCTGCTCGGGGCGGTGACGAACGCGATCGTCACCTGGACCGAGCACTTCGCCGTCGCGCTGCTGCGGGCCGTCGCGCCGTCGCGCCGCACCGCGGCCGCCCGCCTGGCCGCGCTCAACCTGGCGATCGTGGGCGCGCTGGTCGGGGTGGCCGCCGACCTGCCCGTCGTCACGATGGTGGCCGCCACCCTGCTGGCCGCCGTCGTGCTCGTGCACCTCGGATCCTTGGTGCGCCTCAGCCGGCACGCCCTGCAGGGCCGCTTCGCCGGCACCATCACGTTCTACGTGGTGGCCGGCCTCGCCCTCGCCGCCGGTATCGCGCTCGGCACGGTCGCGGCAGTCGCCAACGTGAGCCACCCCGTGCACGAACAGCTGCACGCCGCACACGTGCACGCGAATGTCCTGGGCTGGATCGGCCTGACCGTGCTGGGCACGTTGTTCACGCTGTGGCCGACCGTGCTGCGGACCCGCATGGTGGACGACGTCATGCGCACGGCCACGGTCTGCCTCAGCCTGGTGAGCGCCGGCCTGCTGGCCGCGGTCGTCGGCCTCGCGACCTGGCAACGCCCGATCGCGCTCGTCGGGTTGCTGCTCTACACCGCCGGGGTCGCCGTGGCGCTGCGGCCGTTCGTCCTCACCTGGCGCCGCAAGGCCCCGCGCGATGGAGCCTCCTGGTCGATCGCCGCCGCCACCGGGTGGCTCGCCGTCGGCGTCGTGGCGGACGTCGGCCTGCTGGCCACCGCACCGGACGTGACCGGGTACGTCGACCGGCTCGACGCGCTGGTGCCGGCCCTCGCGGCAGGTTTCGCCCTGCAGATGCTGCTCGGCGCCCTCGCGTACCTGCTGCCCGTCGTCCTCGGCGGCGGGCCCACAACGGTGCGGGCCAGCATCGCGCGACTCTCGCCCCGCTGGGCCTGGCGCCTCGTCGTCCTCAACGCCGGGGTGGCGTCCGTCTGGCTCAGCAGCGCGCTCGGCGCGCCGACCATCGTCCAGGTGGGCGCGTGGGTACTCGTGGTCGTCCCCGTGCTGGCCTTTCTGGTGCTCGTCGTCGGTGCGGTGGCGCCGCAGAAGGCGCACTCGCCGCTAGGCGGCGTCGCGCTCGGCCTCGTCATGACGCTCGTGCCGGTGCTCATCGCCGTCTCGGGCCAGACCGGCGGTGACCGACCGGGCACGGTCGCGCTGTCCGGCGGCACCCAGGAGGTCGCCGTCACCCTCGTCGACATGGACATCCGCCCCGGAGTCATCACGGTGCCAGCCGGCACGACCCTGCGGCTCGTCGTCACCAACCAGGACTCGATGCGGCACGACCTGGCGTTCCCGGGCAGCGCGGCGCTGCCGGGCGGGATGGCCACCCCGCTGCTGGCCCGGGGCCAGACGTCGACGATCGACCTCGGCGTGGTCACGGCGAACCTCTCCGGCTGGTGCACGGTTGCGGGCCACAAGGCCGCCGGCATGACCCTCGACATCCGGGTGATCGGCAGCGGCCACCACCCGACGTCCGCCTCGACCGCCGGGTCGTCCGGCCACACCATGCCGGACATGGGGACGACCGACGCGACGACCGTCGACGTGCACGGCGAGCCGGGCGCCGGCTGGGCGCCCTTCGACGCGACACTCGCGCCGGCGCCCAAGGCGACGGTCCACCGGCTCACATTGCACGCGACCGAGACTGAGAAAGAGGTCGCACCCGGTGTGCGGCAACGGGTCTGGACGTTCGGAGGAACGGTTCCCGCGCCGACGCTCCGCGGCCAGGTGGGCGACACGTTCATCATCACGCTGATCAACGACGGCACGATGGAGCACGGCATCGACTTCCACGCCGGCGAGGGCTCGCCCGACGAGGAGATGCGCTCGCTGGCCCCCGGCGAGTCGCTGGTCTACCGGTTCACGGCGCGGCACTCCGGCGCGTGGCTGTACCACTGCAGCACCATGCCGATGCTGCAGCACATCGCGAACGGCATGTACGGCGCGGTCATCATCGACCCACCGGGGCTCGACCCGGTCGACCACGAGTACGTCTTGGTGGCCTCCGAGCTGTACGTGGGCACCCGGGACGGCGGCGCGGACCCCGCGAAGCTCCGCGCGAACGACTGGGACGCCGCGATGTTCAACGGCTACCCCGACCAGTACGTGCACGCGCCGCTGACCGCGAAGGTCGGCGAGCGGCTGCGCTGGTGGGTCGTGGCGGCGGGGCCGGTCGACGGGACGGCGTTCCACATCGTCGGCGCCCAGTTCGACACCGTCTTCTCCGAGGGCGCCTACCAGCTGCGGCGCGGCAACGCCGAGCAGGGGGCGGCGCAGGTGCTCGACCTGTCACCGGCGCAGGGCGGCTTCGTGGAGCAGACCTTCACCGAGCCCGGCCATTACGCGATCGTCGACCACGACATGAGACGCGGCGACAACGGCGCGCGCGGCGTCGTGGAGGTCACCCGCTGATGCTCGGCTGGTGGTCCCTCGTCCGGTTCGTGCACGTGGTCTCGGCGATGGTCTGGGTCGGGGGCCAGCTCACGATCTCGGCGATGCTGCTGCCGGTCGTGCGCCGGATGCTCGGCGTCGAGGAGCGACTCGCGGTGCTGACCGGCGTCGGGCGACGGTTCGGGCGGTTCACGGTTGCGCTGTTCCTGCCGCTGCAGGTCGGCACCGGCGTCGCCCTGGCGTGGCACAAGGGGGTGACGATCCCCTCCCTGGCCGACCCTGGGTACGGCCGCACCCTGGCCGCCAAGCTCGTCGCTTTCGCGCTCGTCATGGTGGCGGCCGGCGTGCACGGCTGGGCGATGGGCACTGCGCGGCGGACCCTCGCGCGTGCGCTGGCGATCGCATCGCTGGTCGGGTCGCTCGCGATCGTCCTCCTGGCGACCGCGCTGCCGCGCAGCTGACGTCAGGTGAGAAAGTCCGCGGCGATCCGGCGTCCGACCAGTTCGGAGAGCGAGCCGGCCTCCGCAAGGCAGCGTTCGCGGTCCGGCTCGAGGTCACTGAGCGCGTAGACGCGGCGCAGACCGAGCGAGGCGACCCCGTCGGCGTCGAGCGCCCGCACACCGCAGACCGCGACAGCCGGCACGCGGAACGCCCGCGCGACGCCGGCGACCCCGGCGACTGCCTTGCCGCGCAACGTCTGCGCGTCGAGCTTGCCCTCGCCGGTGACCACGAGGTCAGCGCCCTCGACCTGATCCCGCAGACCGACGAGGTCGAGCACGACGTCGATGCCCGGCCGCATCCGAGCGCCGAGCACGGCCATGGCCGCGAAGCCGACGCCGCCGGCGGCCCCGGCTCCGGGCAGATCCACCGACTGCGGGTCCACCAGATCGGCCCAGCGGCTCAACGCCTTCTCGAGCAGCGGGATGTCCGCCTCCGTGGCGCCCTTCTGCGGTCCGTAGACGGCGGCGGCGCCGTCCGGCCCCAGCAGCGGGTTGTCGACGTCGCTCGCGAGCACGACCTTCGTCGACGCCAGGCGCCGGTCCAGCGTCGACAGATCCACGCGGCTGAGCTGGCTGAGGCCTCCCCCACCGGGCGAGATGGCGATGCCGTCAGCGTCGAGCAGGCGAGCGCCGAGCGCCTGAAGCATGCCGGCGCCCCCGTCGGTGCTGGCCGATCCCCCGACCGCGAGGACGATCTTCTCGCACCCGGCGTCCAGAGCGGCTCGCACCAAGTCACCGGCGCCACGACTGCTGGCGCCCAACGGGTTCAGCCGCATGTCGCCGGCCCGTTCGAGGCCGCAGGCGTCAGCCATCTCGGCGACCCCCACGCCCTGCCGGACGGCGATGGCGGAGTCCACGGGCCGACCAGCAGGACCGGTCGCCCGGACCGGGACCCGGGTGAAGCCGGCGCTCAGCGCGGCGTCCAACGTGCCCTCGCCCCCGTCCGCCACCGGGCACCGGACGATGCGGACGTCGGGTCGCGCCGTGGAGATCCCGCGCGCCAGGTGGTCGACCACCGCGGTGGCGCTCAACGAGCCACGGAACGTGTCCGGCGCCAGCACGACGCGAGACGACGGGGGGAGGTCAGCGTGGCGGTCGAGCATGCACCCAGTCCACCAGACCGGCGCGGCCGCCGGAAATCGGGCCGCCACCCACGCGACTTGCGGTCGGCCAGATGGATGTCAACCTGGACATATCAGGCAAGCAGGGCGTGCGAGACCGCGTCAAGACCCGGCCGTGGTCGCCGCCCGCGCCATCATCAGCGAAGGGACCGCCATGTCTTCCTACCCCTACCCTCCGGGCCCCGGCACGGGCTCCGGGGCCGGGACCGGGCTCAGCGATGACTCGCTGAGCGTCACCGAGCCCGGCGCCGACTCCGCCTACGCCACGTCCGGCACGACCGCCGCGGGATCCACGAGCTCCACCGACGTCGCGAAGGACCAGGCGGCGGGTGTCCGTGACACGGCGACCCAGGCCGGCCGTCAGGTGGCCGGCACCGCCAAGGAACAAGCCGGCGAGGTCGTGAGCGAGGCGCGTGAGCAGGTGCGCACGCTGCTCGACCGCACCCGCAGCGAGATGGGCAGCACTGCCGCTTCGCAGCAGGAGCGGGCCGCCGAGAGCCTGCGCTCGCTGAGCGGCGAGCTGCGCTCGATGGCCAGTGGTCAGCCGCAACCGGGCATGGCCACGGACCTGGCTCACCAGGCCGCTGACAAGGCCGGCCAGCTCGCGTCGTGGCTGCAGGATCGCGAACCCGGCGACCTGCTGGACGAGGTGAGGAGCTTCGCTCGGCGCCGCCCGGGGGCCTTCCTGGCGCTCGCGGCGGGGGCCGGCGTCGTCGCCGGCCGACTCACCCGCGGCATGGCGGCGGGCGCACCGTCGAGCGATGCGGCCTCAGGATGGTCGACGCCCACGTACGGGCGGCACACCGCCGACACCGGCAGCACCGGCACGCGGCCCTTCAACCGCGCCACGGGAAGCACCGACTACCCGGGCGCAGACCCGCTGGGCACCGGCGTGCCCGGCGCCGACCTCACGCCTCCGACCACCACTCCGGGGCTCGGCACGACCGGAACGGGAGCAGACGAGACCGTCACCGGTCTCGGGAACGACGTGAACCGATGAGTGGCCACTACGACACCGGCACCGGGCTCCCCGGCGAGGAACGTCCCTCCATCGGTGAGCTGCTCAGCGAGGTCACCACGAACCTCAGCGACCTGATCCGCCAGGAGCTGGAGCTCGCGAAGGCCGAGCTGAGGCAGACCGCGTCACGCGTCGGCAAGGGCGCAGGCCTGCTCGGCGGCGCCAGTGTGGCCGCCAACCTCATGCTGGTGTTCCTCTCCGTCGCCGCCTGGTGGGCGATCGGCAACGCGACCGGCCGCGGCTGGTCCGGCCTGATCGTCGCCGCCGTCTGGGCCGTGATCGCCCTGGTCCTGGGAGTCCTGGGACGCGGGGCCATCCGTAGCGCCACCGGCATGCCCCGCACGACCGAGACGGTCAAGCGCATCCCCGATGCGTTGAAGGGCGACGAGCCGGGTCACCGCGGCCCAGCGATCGACCTGACCGACGGCCGCACCGCCGCGCGCACAACCGGCGCCACCGCGACCGGGACCACCCGTCCGACCCCCATGAACCAGGAGGACCTGCGATGAGCAACGACCCGGACCAGATCCGAGCCGAGATCGCGCAGACGCGCGGCGACCTCAGCACGAACATCAACACGCTGGCCGACGAGATCAAGCCGAGCACGATGGTGCATCGGCAGACGGACAAGATGCGCAGCAAGGCCGGCCGGCTCAAGGACCGCGTCATGGGGACGGCCTCCGACAAGGCCTCCAGCGTGCAGTCGTCCACCCAGTCGGCTGTCTCGTCAGCGGAACAGGCGGTCGAGCAAGCACCCCAGATGGTCCGCGAGCAGACGCAGGGCAACCCGCTCGCCGCTGGCTTGGTGGCCTTCGGGTTGGGCATGGTCGTGTCCTCGCTGATGCCGCCGAGCGAGAAGGAGCGCGAGGCCGCCGCCATGGTCAAGGAGAAGGCGGAACCGTTGGCGCAGGAGGCCTCCGACACCGCCAAGGAGCTGGCGGAGAACCTCAAGGAGCCTGCCCGCGAGGCGGCACAGTCCGTCAAGGACACCGCGGCCGAGGGCGCGCAGCAGGTGCGGCAGGAGGGCCAGAACGCCGCCGTGGACGTCCGCGACGACGCACAGCAGGCGGCCCACACCGTCAAGGCACAGTCATCGTCGGGATCGAGCGGGCTCTAGGCAGGACGTACCAACGGCGGCGTCTGCCAGCACGGCAGACGCCGCCGGGGCGTCCGCCTCATCACCGCCCGGCAACAGTGAGAAGGAGCCACCGTGACGGACGAGGGCAGGAAGGGCAACGGCACGACGTCAGGAGCACGCCGAGACGCTCTGCCACCGGACGCCGCACGCAAGCCGGACAGCCCCACGGACCTGACGAGACCGACCTGGAAGTTCGCGCTGCGCAACGCGGTGCGCGAGTTCATGGACGACCAGTGCACCGACCTGGCCGCCGCACTGACGTACTACGCGGTGCTGTCGCTGTTCCCGGCCCTGTTGGCCGCCGTGTCGCTGCTGGGCGTGTTCGGCCAGGGCGAGCAGACCACCAACGCCCTGCTCGGGATAGCGAGGGACCTCGGCCCGGATACCACCGTGAAGGCGCTGGAGGGGCCGATCCGGTCGCTCACCTCCTCTCAGGCAGCCGGCTTCAGCCTGGTCATCGGCATCCTGGTCGCACTGTGGTCGGCGTCCGGCTACGTGCGCGCCTTCAGCCGCGCCATGAACCGCATCTACGAGATCGGCGAGGGTCGACCGATCTGGAAGCTCACGCCGATCCAGCTGGCGGTCACGGTGCTCGCCGTGCTGCTCATCGGCGTGGTCGCTGTCGCGTTGGTCGTGACCGGACCGCTCGCCGCGGCCATCGGCAACGCCATCGGGCTCGGCGACGCGGCCCTGGTGACCTGGCGCATCGCCAAGTGGCCGGTGCTCGCCTTGCTCGTCGTCTTCATCATCGCGGTGCTCTACCACACGACGCCGAACGTCAAGCAGCCGAAGTTCCGCTGGCTGAGCACCGGCGCGGTCGTCGCCCTGCTGACCTGGGCCATCGCGTCCGCGGCCTTCGGCCTGTACGTGTCCGGCTTCAGCCACTACGAGAAGACATACGGTGCGCTGGCCGGCGTCATCATCTTCCTGCTCTGGTTGTGGATCACGAACCTGGCGCTCCTGTTCGGCGCCGAGTTCGACTCCGAGCTCGAACGCGGCCGGGAGCTGCAGGCCGGCATGCACGCTGCCGACGAGCTGCAGCTGCCCCCGCGTGACACGCAGCGGTTGGAGAAGAAGCAGCAGCATGAGGACGAGGCCCGAGCGCGTGCCGAGCGGCTGCGCCGCTCGGCAGCCGGCCGGGCTACCGGCGGCGAGGACGGCTCGACGATCGACGTCCGGGACGACGCGGCGGCAACCTCGCGCGCGAGCCGCCACCGGGACACCGACGGGCGGTGACCCTGCCGTGGTCGGCGCGGGCTCCGGCGGACGGTAGACTGGCCTCGTCGGCGCGCGTCGCTGAAGCACCTCGGTCGGTTCGTCCGGCCAGGCAGCGGCCCCAGGCACGAACACCACTCGGCGCTCCGACACCCGCCGGCCAGCAACCGCTGCGCGCGGCGCCGAGGGTGCCCCTGGAGCACTCTGCGTGTCGACGACGTCGCCGTGAGCAGCTCTGGCACGGCCTGCCGCCCCGCGCCCGTGTATGGAATGAGCCTGCCCGACGTGCCCAGCCTTGCCCTGTCCACCGCTGACGACCTCTCCCTCCTTCCGGCCCCGAGCTTCGCCGACCTTGGCCTGCCGGCTGCGCTCGTCGCCCGCCTGTCCCGGGACGGGTTGACCACCACGTTCCCCATCCAGAGCGCGACGATCCCCGACGCGCTAGCCGGCCGGGACGTGCTGGGGCGCGGCCAGACCGGGTCCGGCAAGACGCTGGCCTTCGGCCTGCCGCTTCTGTCGCGCCTCGCCGGACGTCGCAGCGAGGCCAGGCACCCGCGGGGCATCGTGCTCGTCCCCACCCGCGAGCTGGCCATGCAGGTCCACGACGCCCTCGAGCCGCTGGCCCACGTCATGGGCCTGCGGCTCAAGCTCGTCGCCGGCGGCCTGCCCTACGCCAAGCAGATCCAGGCCCTCGACCGCGGCGTCGATGTCCTCGTCGCGACTCCCGGCCGCCTGGCCGACCTCGTCGAGCGACGCAGCTGCAACCTGTCGTCGGTGGAGGTCTTCGTCCTGGACGAGGCCGACCACATGTGCGACATGGGATTCCTGCCGGACGTCTGCGGGCTTCTCGACCAGATGCCGACGTCCGGGCAACGGCTGCTGTTCTCGGCGACGCTCGACCGAGACGTCGACACGATCGTGCGCACCTACCTGCACGACCCCGTCCGGCACTCGACCGCGGACGCCGGCACCACCGTTACGACCATGTCGCACCACGTGTGGCTGGTGAAGCCCGCGCACAAGGGCCCGGTGACGGCGGCGCTCGCCGCGCGGCGGGGCCGCACCGTCGTGTTCGTCCGCACGAAGCTCGGCGCGGACCGGGTGGCGGCGCAGCTGCGTGAGCAGGGCGTGCGCGCGGCCGCGCTGCACGGCGGGCTCGCGCAGGGCGCGCGCAACCGCACGCTCAACGCGTTCCGCGACGGCCACGTGCCGGTGCTGGTCGCCACCGACGTGGCCGCCCGCGGCATCCACGTCGACGAGGTCAGCCTCGTGCTGCAGGTCGACCCGCCCGCCGACCACAAGGACTACCTGCACCGGGCCGGGCGCACCGCCCGCGCCGGCGAGGAGGGCATGGTCATCACGCTGGCCCTGCCGCACCAGCGCCGCACGATGGAGCGCCTGACCGGGCAAGCCGGCGTCACCGCCACCACGGTCCCGGTCGGACCGCACGACGAGCTGCTCCTCGGCGTCACCCAGGGGGCGATGCCGTCCGGCGTCCCGGTGCAGGAGCAGGACCTGTTCCCGCCGAAGCCCGTGCGACGCGGCGCTCCTCGCGGCCGACGCAACGGCGGGCTGCCCAGGGACCGGGCCGCGCGCGACGGACGCGGGCAGGGCCGCCCGCGCCGGGAGCCGGCCGCGGCCGGCCGCCGCTCGACCCCGCGGTCGGGTGCTGCCCGGACCGGTGCCCGGCCGACGTCCCGCCGGGGTCGCTGAGGCGCCGGCTCAGGGCAGCTCGGGCCGGCCGAACAGCCAGCCCTGCGCGTTGTCACACCCCATGCTGCGCAGGATGTCGGCCTGCTCGTCGGTCTCGACGCCTTCGGCGGTGACCGCGTGCCCGTGCGCGTGGGCCAGGTCGATGACGGCCCGCACGATCGCCGACGACGGCAGCGAGCTGCCCAGCCGGCTCACGAACGAGCGGTCGATCTTCACGAGGCTGACCGGCAGCTGCTGCAGGTAGGCCAGCGAGGAGTAGCCGGTGCCGAAGTCGTCGATGACGGTCGCGATCCCGGCACGTTTGAGCCGCACCATCGCGTCCTGGGCGATGGACCCGCCGGGAACCAGGCTGCCCTCGGTGAGCTCGATCAGCAGCCGTGACGGGTCGATGCCGTGCTCCTCCAGCACCGCGAGCACGAAGCGGTCGAAGTCGAGCTGGGCGAGGGTGCGAGCCGAGACGTTGACGGACGCGCAGATGTCGTCCGCCCCCTCGGTGGTCCACTCCTGCAGCTGATGGACCGCCTCGCGCAGCATCCACCGATCGACCCGCACGATCAGGCCGGTGTCCTCGGCGACCTCGATGAACTCCGCGGGCTGCATCAGCGTCCCGTCAGGACGACGGACCCTCGCCAGTGCCTCCACGCCGGCGACCCAGCCGTGGTCACCGCCGCGGTGCACCCCGTGACCGGCCACGGCCGGGCGAGCCGCACGCCACATCGACACGATCGGCTGGTAGACGGCGACGAGCCGGCCCTCGTCCAGCGCGGACCGCAGCTGCAGCTCTGTCTCGACCCGGCGCAGCGCCTCCGCGCGCATGCCGTCGTCGAACAGCGTCACGCCACCACGGCCGGAGGCCTTGGCCGCATACATGGCGAGCTCGGCCTCGCGGAACAGCTCGCTGACCGCCTGGCCCGGGTCGGTGGCCACCGTCAGGCCGACGCTGGCGGTGCACACCAGGCCGGCGGTGGCCTGGTCGAGGTCCATCGGGGCGCTGACGAGGTGCTGCAGCCACTCGGCCACCTCGACCGCCGCGTCCGCCCCGGCGACCCAGGGGAGCACGACGACGAACTCGTCGCCGCCGATGCGCCCGACGGTCGTCGCGTGGTCGGTCCCCTCCACCGGGTCCAGCGCGTCGCTCAGCCGACGTGCGACCTCGACGAGCAGCGCGTCACCCACCTGGTGCCCGAGGGTGTCGTTCACCAGCTGGAACCGGTCGAGGTCGAGCATCAGCACCCCGACGCAGGGCAGCATGCCGTCGAGCTCGCCGTCGCCGGCGACGGACCGCGCCGACGGGAGCGAGACGACCGCGCGACGGATCCGCTCCCTGACGACCGTGCGGTTGGCCAGCCCGGTGAGCGTGTCCCGGACCGCCATCCGGGCCACCTCCCGCTCGGCGGAGCGCTGGCGCGTGACGTCCACGGCCGCGCCGAAGACAGACACGAGCCGGTCGCCGTCCGTCTCGGGACGAGACCACCCGAGCAGCTCACGCCAGCTGCCGTCCGCGGCGCGCAGCCGGAACAGCTGCGTCCGCCCGTCCGGCCCGTCGGCGGCATGGGACTCCATGTCGCACAGCGACCGGTCGTCCGGGTGCAGCAGCGAGAGCCAGAGCGCGAGCGTCGGGACGACGCTGCCCTCCACCCCGGCGAGCTCGAACATCCGCGACGACCAGGACAGCGCACTGTCCTCAACGCTCCAGCGCCACAGCCCCATGCGCGAGAGGTTCGTCGCCGCCGTGAGCTGCAACCGTTCCCCGGCGAGCGCCTCCGATGCCTGCGCGGCCGCGATGGCCGTGCCACCGACCAGACCCAGCATCGACACCCGGTCGGCGTCCGCCTGCGAGAACGCCGCGGGCCGGTCGGAGACGACCGACAGCACGCCGAAGGTCACCCCGCCGTGCCGCAGCGCCACGTGGACCGACGACCGGGCGCCGAGACGCCTGCCCAGCCCGCTGTCG
>Ga0070696_100000954_pt1 | contig 18758 bp, 16 predicted proteins | sample KBSK1253metaG_FD_65474 | JGI IMG/M metagenome (GOLD analysis project Ga0070696, IMG submission 65474) | Corn, switchgrass and miscanthus rhizosphere microbial communities from Kellogg Biological Station, Michigan, USA - KBS K1-25-3 metaG | ecosystem: Host-associated > Plants > Roots >... | reverse complement strand
CTGCTCGGTGGCGGCGATCAGCTTCTCGGTGTCCTCGAATTCGTGCGCGGCCTTGTCGACCACCGACGGTTCCGCGTAGACGGCCGAGCGCGGTCCGGTCTCCTTCACCGCCAGGTCGCCCGCACCGATCGCCAGCAGGTAGGACGGGATCGGGTGCGGCTGCTTGAACGTGAATTCGCCGTCCAGCGGGTGCTTCGCGTCGTTGATCGCGCTCATCACCACGCGCACGTCCTTCGGCGCGGTGACGCGGGCGTCGTAGGTGAAGCGGATCGCCGGCGAATCCTGCAGCGGCACCCACGAGCGCGCGTGGATCGACTCGGACTGCGAGAACATGAAGGGCAGTTTCTTGTCGGCCGTCTGCGCCGGGGTCAGCCACTGCAGGCCGGACGCCTCGGGCGAGGTGGTGTAGACGATGCGCACCTGCGCCGGGTGCTTCGGCGCGGCGATGGTCAGCTTGCTGCCGAGCACCTTGTCGCGCGGCGCCAGCGCGTACGTCAGCGGCGTGGTCTTGCCGTCGGCGGCCAGCGCCTCGACCTTGGCGATCTTCAGGTCGCGCGTGTCCAGCACCAGCGACTGCGCCTTGGGGTTCTTCCAGTCCAGCTTCAGCGTGGCCTGGCCGTCGATCTGCTTGCGCGGAAAGTCGATCTTCAGATCGAGATCCAGATGCGTCACGCGCACCTGGTCGGGCTGGGCGTAGGAGTTCGGGTCGGTGGCATAGGCCGCCAGCGGCAGCAACAGCGTGCCGAAGGCGAGGGCGGGCAGCAGGCGCATGGGGAAGTCTCGGGGCCGGAAAGCCCCAGTATGCCATTGCCGCCGCGGCGACCACCCGTGACGAAAGCTTAGAGCCTGCTCACGATCTCCAAGCACCTCGCGCCGGGAGCTGTTTGCGCGCAGGCCTAGGAAGAACGAAGGAGTGGACGTCCGTCCACGACTGAGTGATGACGCGGGCCTGCGCGCAAACGGACCCGGCCCCGGAATTGATAGGTGCTGGGGTTGCCATCGAGTGGCCGCCATGCGGCAGCGCGCGGCTTGACCTGACGGCCAGTCAGGCGCTGCGCCACGCACTACCACCTGACGGCCACTCGATGGCAACGCGAGGCGCTTGGAGATCGTGAGCAGGCTCTTAGGGCAGTTCGTTGGCCGAATGCGGGTCCAGCGCATACGGGTACATCTCGGCGAGAAAGCCCGGCTGGGCCTCCACCCGCGCCACCCACGCACGGAGTTGCGGGTACGCCTGCAGCGACAGCCCGGCTTCCTCCGCGCGGCTGGCGTAGGCGAACAGCGCGATGTCGGCGATGCCGTAACCGTCGCCGGCGATGAACGGCCGCGTCGCCAGCTCGCTTTCCAGGATGCCCAGCGTGCGCACGGCGGCGGCGCGTTTCGCCGCGATGATTTCCGCCGAACGGCGCGCCAGCTTGCCGGTCATCGTCCAATGGCGCAGCGCGCCGATCACCGACTCCACCCGCTCCTGCTCGAAGCACAGCCACTGCAGTACCTTGGCGCGCCCGAACGGGTCGCCCGGCAGGTACGGCGTGCCGTCGGCGAGGTACGCGAGGATCGCGTTCGACTCGGCCAGCACGCGGCCGTCCTCCAGCTGGATCGCCGGCACCGTGCCGGTGGGATTGATCCGCCGGTAGGCCTCGCTCCGGCCCTCGCCCTCGAAGATGCTTACCGGCACCGTGCGATACGGCCGGCCGAGGTGGTGCAGCAACTGGCGCACCTTCCAGGCGTTCTGCGAGGGCAGGTAGTCGAACAGGGTGAGCATGGGCGGGTCCGGTGGTGGCAGGCGTCCAGTGTGGTCACGATGACGCCCGGCGACCATCCGGTTCTTGCGCCCGATTCGCGGGCGACTCTCAGCAATACCGATCCGCCATCCGGTCGGTCGCTTCCACCAACTGGTCGACGATCGCCGGGTCGGTGGCGCTGTGGCCGGCCAGCACCACGTGCAGGTGCGCTTCGGGCCAGGCCTGGCTGAGGTCGTACGCGCTCGCCATCGGGCAGATGATGTCGTAGCGGCCGTGCACGATGGTGGCCGGGATGTGGCGGATGCGTTCGATGTTGCGCAGCAGCTGGTCGGGTTGCAGGAAGATCGCGTGGCGGAAGTAGTGCGCCTCCATCACGGCCAGGCTGACCGCCTTGTGCGGGTCCTCGAAATCGCCGCCGGCGTCGGGGTCGTGCAGCAAGGTGGTGCTGCCGCCCTCCCACGCGCTCCATGCCTTGGCCGCGGCGAGCCGGGTGGCCTCGTCGTCGCTGGTCAGGCGGCGCCAGTAGGCGTCCAGCATCGAGCCGCGTTCGGCTTCGGGAATGAAGGCGAGGAAGCGCGCCCAGCGCTCGGGGAAGATCTGCGCGGCGCCGCCGTCCACTTCGTTGAACCAGCGCAACTCCTGCGGCCGGCCCAGGAAGATCCCGCGCAGCACCAGGCCGAGCACGCGCTCGGCATGCGTCTGCGCGTAGGCCAGCGCCAGGGTCGAACCCCAGGAGCCGCCGAACACCACCCAGCGTTCGATCTCGAGTTGCTCGCGGATCGCCTCGATGTCGGCGACCAGGTGCCAGGTGGTGTTGTCGGTGAGTTCGGCGAACGGCGTGGACTGCCCGGCGCCGCGCTGGTCGAACAGCACGATGCGGTAGCGCGCCGGATCGAAGAAGCGGCGATGGTAGGCCGACAGGCCGGCGCCCGGGCCACCGTGCAGGAACACCACCGGCAGGCCGGCGGGGTTGCCGCATTCCTCCACGTGCAAGGTGTGGATCGCGTCGACGGCGATGCGGTGGGTCCGGTACGGTTCGATCTCGGGGTACATCTCGCGCATCATGGGCATTCTCGGGTAATGGGTGGGAAAGGCATCAGTCGAATTGCAGGGCGGCGGTGAGGTCGCCCGGCGGCGCGGCGCCGGCCAGCGCGATGCCGCCGAGCAGGCGCCGTCGTTCGGGATTGGGCGGTGCGCCCGCAAGCGCATCCGGGAGCTTGTCGGGCTTGTCGTTGTCGGTCATTGAAGCGTCGGCAGGTGCATCAATCGTCCGACATGGCGCGCGCCGCATTCCACATCGCGCGGGTCAGCGGCCGGTGCTCGTGCGGCGTCTGCAGCACGATCAGGGTGGTGGTGCTGGTGCTGGCGTTGGTCTTCAGCAGCCGGTCGAGCACGGCTTCGAGATGGCCGATCGACATCGCCACCACGTGCAGCAGGGCCGAATCCTCGCCGGCCAGGCGGCGGCATTCGAGCACTTCGGGAATGTCCGCCACCAGCGCGCCGATACGCGCGCAGGTGGCGCCGTCGCAGCGCAGCCGGATCATTGCGCTTATGCCGTAGCCGAGGCGCTTCGGGTCGACCGTGGCGCGGTAGCCGCTGATCACCCCGGCCTCCTCCAGCCGCTTCACCCGCTCGGCCACCGCCGGCGCGGACAGGCGCACCTTGCGACCCAGTTCGGCGTAGCCCAAGCGTGCGTCCTGCTGCAGCGCTTCCAGCAGTTGCCAGTCCTTGCCGTCCAGCTCGGGCCTGGGTTCCATGACTTTCGATTCCATGGCGGAATACCTTGTGAGTTGATCCGATCGCTGGCGAAACGGCATGAGAACACTTCAATGCATTATTCACCGGTGCAACCGGCAAGACTAGGATGCGCACTTCCCCGCCGAAGGAATCCGTCCCCATGGATACCGTTGAACGTCTCGATGGCCGCGCCCTGCTTGCCATCGCGATTGCCCTGCTCACCTGGTCGTCGGCGTACGCCGCGATCGCCTACGCCTTGCCCGCGTTCACGCCGGGCGAGGTGGCGTTCGCACGGCTGCTGATCGGTTCGCTGTGCTTCGCCGTGCTGCTGCGGGTGAAGCGCGTGCCGTTGCCGGCGCGGCGCGATTGGCCGCAGCTGGCGCTGCTGGGCGTGCTCGGCCTCACCGTCTACCACCTGTGCCTGAACTACGCCGAGACGCGGATCGCCAGCGGCACCGCCTCGATCCTGATCGCGCTGGTGCCGGCCGCGACCGCGGCGGTGTCGGCGCTGTGGCTGCGCGAACGGCTGACGCTGCGCACCTGGATCGGCCTGGCGGTGGCGCTGCTCGGCACCGTGCTGGTGGTGCTGGCCAGCGGGCAGCGCGTGGAGATGGATCCGCATGCCTTGCTGGTGCTGGTATGCGTGGCTGTCTCGGCGATCTTCTTCGTGGGCCAGAAGGCCCTGTTCGCGCGCAACAGCATGCTCGGCGTCACCGCGTTCACGTTCTTCGCCGGTACGCTCGCCGCCTTGCCGTTCGGCTGGCAGCTGCCGCAGGCGCTGGGCATCGCGGGCTGGCCGCGAATCGGTGCGCTGCTGTGGCTGGGCATCGCGCCGACCTTCGTCGGTTACCTCGCCTGGAACATGGCGGTGAACCGCGCGTCGGCGTCGCGGGTCAGCAGTTTCATCTACCTGTCGCCGCCGATCGCGCTGCTGATCGGCTGGCTGTGGCTGCACGAGGTGCCGAACGCGCTGATCCTGGTCGGCGGCGCGATCACCGTGGGCGGCGTGGTGCTGGCGAACGCGCGGCGTCGTGCCGTGCCGGCGGCGACCGTTCCGGTCGCGCCGGTCGAGGCGTGCGAGCGTTGCTGAGGGACGCGTGATGGAGCGTCTCTTCGACTTGGCACAGCAGGCCGCGCAGTTGGAACAGGCCTGGCGATCGAAGCGGCTGGCGCGTGTCGGCGACACCAGCCTCAAGCTGACGCGGATGGATGCACAAGCCTACCCGGACGAGACGCATGCGTATGCCGAGGGCCTGCTGGTGCTCGACGGTGAACTGCAACTGGACGTGGCGGGCGAGACCGTCACGGTGACGGCGGGCCAGCTCTACATGGTGCCGGCCGGCGTACCCCACGCGGTTCGGCCGGGCAGCCACGGAACCCTGCTGATCATCGACGCTTGAACGGCGTTCAGTGCAACCGGGTGAGCCGCAACACCTGCGGGTCGTCCGCGTGCTCCATCAGCAGGCGCTGCACGCGGCCCTGCCAGGCCTGCGCGAAGGCCGCACGCTGCTCCGCCGTGGCGCCGGGCTGGAGCGCGGTGACCATCAGTTCGCGCAGGTTCGGCGCCGCCGGCACCGTGGACAGGTCCAGCTCCACCGCCACGGCGGTACCGTTGTCGCGGCGCCTGAACTGTACCGCGGCGGTGCCCGGGGCGGTCGCGTAGTCCAGCAGCGACTGCCGTACGAAACGGCCACCGATGCCATGGAAGCCGTTGCCCGCGGCGGCGCCGGTGACCAGGGTCAGCACTTGCGCGATGACGCCGGTGACGCCCTCGCTCTCGGTTGCCGGCATGTGCACCGTGATGCCGCCGCGCTCAGCCAGTTCGTCCGGATACAGCGCCTGCAGTGCGCTGCGCGCCATCAACCAGGCGCCGGCCACGGTGGGGCAGGAATGGCCGGCCAGGCGCACCGCATCGATGTAGGCATATTCCAGCAGGCCGTCCTCGGCGGCGCCGAGGAACGCGGCCAGCGGATCGCGCATGCGGATGCGCGGCGCTTGCTCGTAGAACGCGGGGTAGTTCATGCGCCGCTCACTCGGTCGGCAGGCCGGTGATGCCGAAGTCGATCACCACCGCGTCGGCGTCGCGCTGGCGATAGGTCACCGTGAGGTTGTCGCCCAGGCGTTCGCGCAGCTGGGCGATCAGCGGGATCGGATCGTGGTCATTGACGAAGCGCATCGTCTCGCCCGAGCGCAGGGCGCCGATCGCGCCGAAGATCGCCGAATGGCGGAAGCGCCGCGCCACGCCGCGGGCGTCGAAGAGGTGGACGTGCTGTTCGGCAACGGCATCGATGGACATGAGTGGGTGCTCGCAGTAAGGGAGCTCCAACATACGCCGCACCCCGCCGGCGGCCACTGATCTGGATCAGGCGCTCAGGGCTTGTGAAGAAAACCACTTTCTGTGGTTTTCTTCAGTCGCGAGTCCGGTACACGCCCGGACTCGCTCACATGAAACAGTCACTGGCGTGACTGCTTCATGTCCGGCCATCCGTGGCCGGCTTGAGAGGTTGAAAAAATTCACAACCTCTCAGAACTTGTACGCGCGATGGATCGCCACCACGCCGTTGGTGAGGTTGCGCACCTCGACGCGACCGAAGCCGGCGCGTTCCATCATGCCCTTCAGGGTGACCTGGTCGGGATGCTTGCGGATCGACTCGGCCAGGTACTGGTAGCTGTCGGCGTCGCCGGCGAACAGCTGGCCCAGCTTCGGCAGCACCTTGAACGAGTGGAAGTCGTACAGCTTGCCGAACAGTTCGCTCTGCACGCGCGAGAACTCCAGCACCAGCGCGCGGCCACCGGGCTTCAGCACGCGGCAGATGTCGGCCAGCGCCTGCTCCTTGTCGGTGACGTTGCGCAGGCCGAACGCCATGGTGACCGCATCGAAGGAATTGTCGGGGAACGGCAGCCGTTCGGCGTTGAGCTGCGCCCAGCGCAGGCCGGCGACCAGGCCGCGGTCGGTAAGGCGGTCGCGGCCGACGCCGAGCATCGCCGCGTTGATGTCGCCGACGACCACCTCGCCTTCGTCGCCGACCACCGGCTTCATCAGCGCGGCGATGTCGCCGGTGCCGCCGGCCAGGTCCAGCACGCGGTCGCCGCGACGCACGCCGCCGATCGCCACGAAGTGGCGCTTCCACAGGCGGTGGATGCCGAACGACATCAGGTCGTTCATCAGGTCGTAGTTCTTCGCGACCGAGGTGAACACCTGGCCGACCAGCTTCTGCTTGTCGCCCACCGGCACGTCGCGGAAGCCGAAGTGGGTGGTGGATTCCGGAGTGGGTCGGGGCTGCTCGTTGTTCATGGGCGCATGCTACAGGATGGGTCCGGCAAGCCGGTTCAGTCGGGGCTCTTGGCGGAGCCGTCCGACGCGGCCGCGTGCTGGTGCGACTGGTGTTCGGCGGCGACGTGGCGCTCGTGCAGCGCGGCGTCGTCGCTGTCGGCGGGGACGTGGACGGGCGTGGCGGAATCCCCGCCAGGCTCGGTCGCGGGCGTTTCCTTGTCGTTGCTGCCCGGGGTGATCTTCAGGATCGAATGGCGCACCTCGCGCGACAGGATCACCCGGGCATCGCGCACCATGCCTTCCAGCGCGGCGTCGTAGTCGAGCTTGCCGGCGTCGTCGGTCCACACGATGCGCCGCTCGCGCAGCTTCTGGATGAAGCCGCGGAACAGCGCCTTGTCGAAGAACTCCGGTGCGGTCAGCTCGTTGAGCAGGGAGAGCCGTTGCGCGGTGAGCGTGCAGGCGTTCTCCAGCTCGGCGCCGGTCATCGTGTGCGGGCCGTTCTTGGCCAGTGCGGCGATGGTGATGTAGTAGCGCTCGAATGCCTGGATCAGGCTGCGCGCAATCACCTTGAGCTGGAAGGCGCCATCGTCCTGGCCCGGGCTGCGTTCCAGCACGCGGCCGTCGCTGACCGATTCGAGCAGGCCGCGGCGCACGAAGAAGTCGATGGTCGCCTGCAACTGCGCGACGAAGCCGTCGGCATCCCACGGCAGGAACAGCTCGCCCTGGATGAACGGGTAGATGATCCGGCCCAGCCGCAGGATCGAGGAGCGCGACATGCGCCGGTTGTTGAGGAAGCAGCACGACACCCACGCCGCAGTGGCGGTGAGGTGCAGCACGTTGTTGCGGAAGTAGCTGAGCAGCACCGCGCGCTCGCCGGTGACGGTAAGCACGTCGCCGAGCGGGTGCTGCACGCGCTGGATCCAGTCCATCTGCTCGCCGTAGGCGATGATCGCGGCCGGATTCATCGGGGTCAGCGTGACCCGATCCGAGTACGGCAGTTCCTCCAGCATCGTCTTGCTCAGTTCGAGCTGGGTCAGCAGGTCGCTCTCGGCCATCGCGTGCTTCGGCGTGGCCAGCAGGGCCAGCGCCAGCAGGTTGATCGGATTGACGTCGGCGGCCCGGTTGATGTTGATCTGGATTTGCTCGGCGAGGCGGTCGGTGACCATGTTCAGCCACTCCGGCTTCGCCTCGGGGTCGGCGTCTGCGGCGCGCCAGTCGGCGCTGGCCGCGTCCAGCAGCGGGGTCAGCTCGATCGGCTCGCCGAAGTTCAGCGCCACATGGCCGTAGCGCTGGCGCAGCACCTTCAGGCCGCGCAGCAGGCCGAGCAGGGATTCCTTCTCCTTCGGCTGGCCGCTGAGTTCGCCGATGTAGGCCTTGCCTTCCATCAGCTTTTCGTAGCCGATGTACACCGGCTGGAACAGCACCGGCCGCCGCGGTGCACGCAGGAACGCGCGCACCGTCATCGCCAGCATGCCGGCACGCGGCGCCAGCAGGCGGCCGGTACGCGAGCGGCCGCCTTCGATGAAGTATTCCATCGGCACGCCGCGGTCGATCAGCTGTGCCACGTACTCGTTGAACACCACCGAATACAGCGCGTTGCCCCTGAAGCTGCGGCGCAGGAAGAACGCGCCGCCGCGCCGCAGGATCGGTCCGATCACCGGCAGGTTGAGGTTCACGCCGGCGGCGATGTGCGGCACCACCACGCCGGACACGTGCAACTGGTAGCTCATCAGCAGGTAATCGGCGTGGCTGCGGTGGCAGGGCACGTAGATCACTTCGTGGCCGGGCGCGGTGGCGCGGGCCTTGTCGAAGTGGTGCATCGAGATGCCGTCGTACAGCTTGTTCCAGAAGTTGCCGAGCAGGAACGAGGCCGAGCGCACCACCGGATGCGAGTAGTCGGCGGCGATCTCCAGCGCCAGCTGGTGCGCCTTGCGCCAGGCCTTGGCGTGGCTGATCTTTTCCTTGACGGCACTGGCGGCGATCGCCGCGCGCACTGGCTCGGCGTTCAGCACCGCGTCGACCACGGTGCGCTTGTGCGACAGGTCCGGCCCGATCACCGCGGCACGGATGCGGTGGAAGTGGGTGCGCAGCACCCGCGCGACCTTGCGCGCGAAGCGCTCCGGCGTGATCCCGCCGGATTCGGCCAGCGTCTGCCGCAACGACACCGGCGTGGAGAAATGCACCACGGTGTCGCGCCCGTTCAGCAGCAAGGCGAGCATCCGGCGGAAGCGGCCGACCATCACCCAGTTTTCCGAGAACAGCACGCGGAACCAGCCGCTGTCGCGGCTGGGCGCGCGGCCCACGTAGATCGCCACCGGCACGATCTGGATGTCGCGTTCGGGCACGCCTTCCAGCGAGTGCACCAGTTGCCGCAACAGCTCGTTCGGGTTGCGCTTGCGGTTGCGGCCGAGAAGGCTGCCGTCGCGCCGGGCCAGCGCGAACACCGAACGTCGCCGGCGGGTGCCGGCCAGCGGCCGCATCGGATTCGGCAAGCCCGCTTCGCGGCAGGCCCGCTGCAGGATCAGTGCGTCGGAGAAGCCGTCGCGCTCGATCACGTAGCACACCGGCACGCCGGCCTGCAGCAGGGAAGCGGGTTCCGCCGGGTCGCGGCGGATGCGCACCCAGGGTTGCAGCAGCTGGCCGGCCAGGTTGAACCACCAGGGGGCGCGTGGACGGGCGGGAGAGTCCGCGGTGGTAGTCATTTGCATCCGTACATTCTAACGGCTGCGTCGTTCAGTCTTTCGTTACGGCGCTGCCGGCGCTGGCGGGCGTGCCGGCGATGGCCGCCTGTTGCAGTTGCTGGTGCGACCGGCGTGCGTTCTGCAACAGGTCTTCGCTGTACCAGCGGCCGTTCTCCTGCACCAGTTTCGATTCGGTCGACAACGGCTTGCCGAGCAGGGTGTAGTCGACCTTCACCACGGCGTGGCCGTTGCTGTTGGAGAGCGGGGTGAGCTTCACCGAGTTCAACGTGTCGTCCACCGACAGGCCGTAGATCGTCAGCAACTGCTTGAGGCCGCCGTAGGCGACGGCGTACTTGCCCATCGTGACGTCGAAATCCATCGCGCGCATCTGCTCGGGGCTCTTCAGGTCCAGCTTGCGCGCCGTCGCCACGGCCACGCCGACCGCCTGCTTCGCCCTGGCCTGGTCGAACCACGGCGCCTGCCGGGCCCACGGCAGCAGCACGTCGAGCACGCCGCCGGCCTGGGCCTTCTGCGCTTCGCTGAGGGTCTGGCTCTGCGCGACGGCGCTTTTCAGCATGGCGTCGCCCACGCTGATCAGCACCGGCAGCTGGTCCTTGTACTGCTGTTCCATCGCGGCCAGCTTCGGTTGCAGTTCGGCGTATAACTGGTTCTCCGCATCCGCCGCGGTGAGCTTTTGCATCGCTTCGTCGAAGCGGGCGCGGTCCTCGGCAGTGATCGGCCGTGCGTCCCGCTGCTGGAGTTGCCAGTCGGCGCGCAGGTTGGCGTAGTCGGCCGGCGGCAGCGCGTGTTTCCACAGGCCGTCGAAGTCGCCGGCCTTGAGCAGGTCGACCGAGGCCTGCAGAGCCGCCTCCGGCGTGCTGCCGCCCGGTTGCGCCGCCTGGTCCTTGCCATGGCAGGCGCTCAGCAGCAGCGCGGCAAACAACGGCAGCATCGCGTGGCGAAAGAAGGACGGGCGCATCGGCGGGTTCTCGCGGTGGGCGGTGGCGGGGAAGGCGCCACGGGGAGGGTAAGCGTCGCGGCGGCGCCGAAACAAGGGCGGGCGCAAGTTTTCGCGATGCCGGAAAAGAAAACCCCGCGGGCGTTGGCCTCGCGGGGGAAATCCGGCAGGGCCGGAAGGGAAATGGCCTTGCCTGCAAAGGTCTTGGTCAGCAGGGGTTGGCAGGCGAGATATTACTTGCTCGCTAAAGCTGAGGCAATACCTTTGTTTTATGCTGCAAGTAATTATTTTGTAAGTGTATTTATCATCGGGTTCGCAGCATGTCGATCTTCTGCCGGCGCCTTTGCCCGGGCGAGGTGCTCCAGTCGTTGTTGAACAGGGCCGGTTCCCACGAACCGTAGGTGGGGTTGGGCAGCACAAACCAGCGGGTGCCGATCCATGGCAGGTAGTCGCTGACGGCTCGGCGGCGGCCGTCGGCGGTGTTGGCGAGGACGTCGACGAAATCGCCGATCTGGTCGCCGAACTGCATCAGCACGCGGTAATGCCGCGCGACCAGCTGGCGGCGGCAGCCCTTCTCGCTGCCGGCCTGCTCGCAGCCCTCGACCACGGTGCCGAGGCCGAGGAACGATTGCGGGCCGCTGACCGGAAACCCGGCCTTGCGCAGGTTCGCCAGGGTGGCCTGATCCAGGTCCTTGGCGCGGTTGGAAATGTAGATCACCTCGACGCCGTGCTTTGCGGCGAACCGGGTGAACTCGACCGCGCCAGGCAGGGCGCGGGCGCTCTCCTCCCGACACCAGGCTGCCCAGTCGGCCTCGTTGTATTCATGGCCGCCCTGCACCATGCGCGCGGCGAACGGCGAGTTGTCCAGCACGGTCTCGTCGATGTCCAGGATCACCGCCGGCTTCAGGCCCTTGAGCGGGGTGGTGCGGTCACCCTTGCCCAGCGCGTCCCAGTGCTTGTCGTGCAGCGCGGCCAGCAGGCGCGCCTGGGCGTCGCGATAGGTCTGCAGGTAGATCAGGTCGTGCTCGATCGCGGTCTGGCTCCACGCCACGGCGTTGAGGTTGTCGTTGGCGGCGATGGTAGTGGTCGCCGCCGGCACGGCAGGCGTCACCGCAGCTCCGGACGCCACGGCGGCAGGTTGGCGAGGGGAAGTGGCACAACCGGCCAGCAGGGCGAGCGCGAGCAAGGGCGCGGACAGACGCAACGGCATGGGGAAATCCTTGAGGGCGAAACGAGGCGGAACCATGAATGCAGTTTACGACAGCCCCGTGACAGGGCTGGCAGCGCTGGCGGGCTGCTGACAGACTGGCGCTCCCGCCCCCACGGTTTCGTTCCGCATGGACTCCCCCTTGCCCGCCCTGCGCCAGCCTTCGACGGTCATCCGTTATGCGAGTTACCTGCTGGCGGCCGCCGCCCTGCTGCTGGTTGTCGAGATCCATCTGCTGCCGGCGCTGCTGGCCGGCCTGCTGGTGTTCGAACTGGTGCAGGCAATGGCCCCGCTGCTGGGCCGGCGCATTTCCGGCGATCGCGCACGGGTGGTGGTGGTGGCCGTGCTGGGTGCGTTCGTGGTGGGCCTGCTGATCCTGCTGATCCTCGGCGCGGTCAGCCTGTTCCACAGCGAGATCGGCAATCCGCAGCTGCTGTGGCAGCAGCAGCTGATGCCGCTGGTGGAGAAGGCGCGCCAGCAGCTGCCGCCGGTCCTGGTGAACAACCTGCCCGACAGCGTCGACGACCTGCGGGTGGGCGCGATCGAGTTGGCGCGCAGGCATGCGGTCGCCCTGCAACTGGCCGGCAAGGGCGCGGTGCGGGTATTCGTGCACATCATCATCGGTCTGGTGCTGGGCGCGATCGTGGCGCTCAGCCGCACCCGTCCGGCGCACCAGATGGGGCCGCTGGCGGCGGCGCTGAGCCTGCGCTGCCAGCGCCTGGCCGAAGCGTTTCACAACATCGTGTTCGCGCAGATCAAGATCTCGCTGATCAACACCCTGTTCACCGCGATCTTCCTGCTCGGCGTGCTGCCGCTGATGGGCATCCACGTGCCGCTGGCCAAGACCCTGGTGGTGGTGACCTTCGTGGTCGGCCTGCTGCCGGTGGTCGGCAACCTGATCTCCAACACCGCGATCGCCGTGGCCGGGTTGTCGGTTTCGCTGGGCGTGGGCATCGCCGCGCTGGCGTTCCTGATCCTGATCCACAAGCTCGAGTACTTCCTCAACGCGCGCATCGTCGGTACGCAGATCCGCGCCCGCGCCTGGGAGCTGCTGGTAGCCATGCTGCTGATGGAAGCCGCGTTCGGCCTGTCCGGCGTGATCGCCGCGCCGATCTACTACGCCTACCTGAAGAGCGAGCTGGAGGCCGAGCGGCTGCTATAGGCGCCCACGCCTGGGCGACGCGAGCGGCACGCCTTGCCGGGCTTGCTTCGCCAGAACGCCTATGCTGCACTCGGGCATTACCGCCGTTGAGGCGTAAGGGGGCGAGAACCCGACATGCGTCTGCGCCATATCGAACTGTTTCATGCCGTGCTGACCACCGGCAGCCTGACTGGCGCGGCAGACCTTCTGAACATTTCGCAACCAGCCGCCAGCAAGGCGCTGCAGCACGCCGAACAGCAGCTCGGCTTCGCCCTGTTCAGTCGCGTGCGCGGACGCCTGCAACCGACCCAGGAGGCATTGCTGCTGCGCCACCGCGTCGAGAAGATCACCCAGGAGCTGCACGACCTGCAGCGTCTCACCGCGAACATCGGCCGCCCGGAAAGCTATCCGTTGCGCGTGACGTGTACGCCGACCCTGGCGCAGGCGCTGGTGCCTGACGCGACCACGCGATTGCGCAAGGCGTTTCCCGGCACGACCGCTGAACTGTTCACCCGGCACTCGGTGGAAATGTGCGAGTCGCTGATGCTGCACGAAACCGACATCGGCCTCACCCTGCAGGACGCCAGTCATCAAGGGCTGCGCCAGGAACCCCTGTGCCACGGGCATGTCATGGTCATCGCGCCGCCTGGCTGGTGGTCGCCCGCGGAACTGGCGCAGCCGTTGCCGGTCGCCGCGCTGGCCGGTCAGCCGATGATCGGCATCGCCATGCAGGATGCGCTGGGCCGCATGCTGCAGAGCCATCTGAGCCAGGTCGACCCGGCGCCGCGGACCTCGGTCTGGGTGCAGACCTACCAGCTGGCGTATTCGCTCGTCGCGCGAGGCGAAGGGCTGGCGCTGGTCGATCCCTTCACCGCCTCGCGCGGCAACGGGACAGGCGTGCAGACGCGTCCGTTGAAGCTGCAACTGGACGTCGTGCTTTATGCGCTGTACCGCCTGGACAGCCCGCTGAACCCGGTGCAGAAGCATTTCCTGGGCCTGGTGCGGCAACTGGCCCGGAGCCTGCTGGCGTCGGGCTGAAGCCGTTGCGTCGGCCCGCCCGGGGCGCAGACGCCCACAACCTCCAGTTATGCAAAGTGCCGGTCTTTTCATTGGTGGCCTTCGCTTGCCTGTGACTATGCTCGACCTCGTGCTGGGGGGAGGGTGACGAATGTCCGACCGGAATACGCCACGACAACCTGCAGGGCCGGCCGGGGAGGCCGGGTCGCATCGCTGCGTGTCGTGGTCGTGCCGGTCGGTTCCTTTCCCGGCACGGGCCGGCTGCAGCCGGCGGGCTCGTGCGCACGGCGGCGTTGCGATCGCCGGCGCAAGCGGGTCCGCAGCCGCAGCGGTCTTCGGGACCATCCACGGAGGCATATCCGCCGACGGGCAAGGCCGCGTGATGGCCCTGGCCCGCGGCGATCACATGGCGCCAAAACACTTGGGGGAACATTCATGAACAAGCGTCCCGGTCGGCTCACTCCGACCTTGCTGGCTGCTGCGGTACTGCTTGCACTCACCCACACCGCGGCGGCGCAGGATGCGAGCCCGCCGGCAGCGGCCGATGCAACGGCCAAGACATCGACCGAGGCACAGGCCAGGGCGAAGAACCTGGACGCGGTGGTCGTGACCGGTACGCGCGCCGGCAACCGCACCGAAAGCTCGTCGCTGACGCCGATCGACGTGATCTCCGCCGACGTGCTGAAACAGACCGGCACGATCGATCTGACCCAGGCGCTTGCACGCGCCATTCCGTCGCTGAACTTCCCGTTTGCGCCCGCCTCGGACACCTTCGCGTTTCAGCGGCCGTTCCAGTTGCGCGGCCTGTCGCCGGACCAGGTACTGGTGCTGGTGAACGGCAAGCGCTGGCACTCCGGCGCGCTGTTGCTGAGCCTCGGCCAGATCGGTCAGGGCTCGCAGGGCATCGATCTCAACACGATCCCGATGTCCGCCATCGACCATGTCGAGGTGCTGCGCGACGGCGCCTCGGCGCAGTACGGCTCGGACGCGCTCGCCGGCGTCATCAACATCATCCTGAAAAAAGGTGCGGAAGGCGGCGACGTGCAGGCCACCGGCGGGCAGTACTCGGCCGGCGACGGCCGCCAGTGGCAAGGCTCGACCAGTTTCGGTTTCCCGCTCGGCGGCGACAAGGGCTGGATGCGCTTCGCCATGGAGAAGAGCAACCAGAGTCCCACCAACCGGGCCGGCGTGGACCGTCGGCCCGGTTTCACCCACCTGGGCCCGAAGTTCCAGTTCGGCGTGGTGTCGTTCAAGAACCAGAACCTGATGCTCAACACGGAATACGACATCACACCGGGCGTGCAGTTCTACGCGTTCGGGCATTACGGGCGTCGCGTCGGCGAGCCGCGCGGATTCTTCCGCTACGGCACCAACACTCCCAGTCCGAACAATCCGCTGATCGGGCTGGTCTACCCCGACGGTTTCCTGCCGAAGGAACACGGCGTCTCGATCGACCGCTCGCTGGTCGCCGGATTGCGCGGAACGGTGAACGGCTGGCACTGGGATGTCAGCGCGAACTATGGCGGCAACCGGGTCTTCTACAGCACCCTCAACACCACCAACTACGCCCTGCTGAATGATTTCGGCAGCAGCCCCACCGGTTTCCATGACGGCACCCTGACGGCGACACAGCAGACGTTCGATATCGACATTTCCAAGGAGGTGGCGGTGGGCTGGTTGCGCAACCCGGTGACCGTTTCCTTCGGCACGCAATGGTTGCGCCAGGCCTACAACGTGGAGGCGGGCGAGCTGGGTTCGTACTACGTCGGCACCTCCGGCGTGCGCGGCGGCGCCCAGGGCTTTGCCGGCTGGGGGCCGCAGGATGCGATGTCGGTGGCCAGGACGGACATCGCCGAGTACGTGCAGCTGGAGACCAACCTCACGGACAGGCTGGGCGTTTCCCTCGCGGCGCGCCACGAGGACTATTCGGACTTCGGCACCACCACGTCCGGCGCACTGTCGGCGCGCTTCGACTTCACCGACACGTTCGCCCTGCGCGGCAGCGTCTCGACCGGTTTCCGCGCGCCGACGCTGGGGCAGCAGCATTATTCGGAGACCACCTCGGCTTCCTTCGGCGCCGGCAACTCGCTGGGCCTGCCGCCGGGCATCTACCTGCGCGGACTGGTACCGGTGAACAACCCCATCGCCATGTTGCTCGGCAGTGAACCGCTGAAGCCGGAGAAATCGCGCAATTACACGTTCGGCATGGTGTGGAACCCGAACGATGCGCTCAGCCTCAGCATCGATGCCTACCAGATCACCGTCAGCGACCGCATTGCGCTGTCGAGCACGCTTTCCACCTCGACGCCGGCCGTGAAGGACTATCTGGCTGCCAATGGCGTGGCCAACCTGCAGTACAGCGGCATTTCCTACTTCACCAACGCCGGCGACGTACGCAGCCAGGGTCTCGACTGGGTATCCAGCTACCGCAGCGACTTCAGCAACGGCGGCACGTTGATGACGACGCTGTCGGCGACCTACAACAAGAACAAGGTCACCGGCGTGCGTCCGAACCCGGCCGTGCTCGACTCGCTGGGCGCCATCTTCCTGCGCCTCAACCGCAGCGCCACGAAGGGTCTGCTGGCCGATACCGCGCCGCGCAGCAAGGTGATCCTGACCGAGACGTACAACCTGGGCCGTTGGGGCGTGACCGCCACCGCGACGCGCTATGGCCGCATCACCACGTACGGCTCGACCAGCTACCTGGACGACCAGGTGTACCCGCACAAGTGGCTGATCGACCTGGCGCTGAGCTACAACGTGGACAACTGGACGTTCACCGTCGGCAGCGACAACGTGCTCAACACCTATCCGGCCAAGGTGCGTCAGGACAGCGACCAGAACGGCGCGTTCCCGTATTCGTCGAGCTCGCCGTTCGGCTTCCAGGGCTCGTTCGTGTACGGCAAGGTCCAGTACCACTGGTAGATCCGGTCGGCGTTGACGCGGCGAAAGCTCCGGACCATGCCGGGGCTTTCGCCGCGATGCGCAGACAGCCACGGCCGTCGGTCATGCGACGCGGCGGTCTCTCATGGGTAGCCTCCGCCTGCCTGTAACCATGCTCGACCCATCCCGTGGAGGGTGAACGAATGTCCGATCGAAACACGCTGCGACTCCCTGCCAGGCCCGCCAGCCGGGCGACACCGGACCGCCGCACGCCGTGGTGGCACCGCCCGGTCCTGGCGGTGGCGATCGCCGCGTGCAGCGTGCTGGCGTATGCGCAAGACGGCACAGCGACCCGAACCACGACAAGGACCACTGCCGCGATCGCCAGCGCGAACGCCCTGGCCACCGAAGCCGGCTTCGAAATCCTTGCCAAGGGTGGCAATGCGGTCGATGCGGCGATTGCGGTAGCCACGTCGCTGTCGGTGGTGCAGCCGGAAGCCTCGGGTATCGGCGGCGGCTTCCTGGCCCTGGTCCACGATGCGGCCACCGGCAAGGACACCTTCATCGATGCACGCGAGATGGCGCCGCAGGCCGTCAGCGAGGCCCACTATCTCAATGCCGACGGCACCCCCAACCGGGATGCCTCGGAAAACGGTCCGCTCGCCGCCGGTATTCCCGGCATGCCGGCCGGTCTGGCGTACATGGCCGGCAAGTACGGAAAACTGCCGCTGGCGACGTCGTTGCAGCCGGCGATCCGACTGGCCGACGAGGGTTTTCATCCCACCGGCGCACTGGTCCGTTCGATCGGCCGCAAGGCCGAGGTGCTGGCTCGCTACCCGGCCTCGGCCAGCAAGTTCCTGCCCGGCGGCAAGGCGCCGTCGGAGACCGGCATCTTCCGTGATCCGGGCCAGGCCGCGACGCTGAGGGCCATGGCTGCACGAGGAGCCGATGGTTTCTACAAGGGCGCGGTAGCGAAAGAGATGGTCCGGGCGGTCAAGGCCGCCGGCGGCACCTGGACGCTTGCCGATCTGGCCAGCTATCAGGCGAAGGAGCGGGTGCCGATCGAGATCGATTACGCCGGTTACAAGGTGATCACCGCACCGCCACCGTCCTCCGGCGGCGTGGCCATCGCCGAAATGCTGAACATCATCGCGCCGCTCGACCTGAAGAGTTTCGACGAGGCGCATCGCATCCATTACCTCGTCGAGGCGATGCGCCGCGCCTTCCGCGATCACAACCAGTATCTGGGCGATCCCGACTTCGTGAAGATGCCGCTGGACATGCTGCTCTCGCCGTATTACGCCGATGGCCTGCGCCAGAGCATCCTGCCTGACCGGGCCACCAAATCCGCCTGGTTGCCGTCGGTGAAGGCGAAGAGCCCCGGCATGCACACCACGCATTTCTCCATCGTCGACCAGGACGGCAACATGGTGTCGATGACCGCCACGGTGAATACCACCCTGGGTTCCAGTTTCGTTGCCGGGAAAACCGGCGTGCTGCTGAACAACGAGATGGACGATTTCGCCCTGGTGTCCGGCCAGCCCAATGCGTTCGGCCTGCTTGGCGGCACGGCCAACGCACCGGTCGGCGGCAAGCGGATGCTGTCGTCGATGACGCCCAGCTTCGTCATCGGCAAGGATCGCCTGGCGGTGATCGGCTCGCCCGGCGGCTCGACCATCATCACCCAGGTGTTTGCCGGCATCCTCGCCTTCATCGACGGCAAGAGCGCCAGCGAGATCACCGCGCAAAAGCGCATCCACCATCAGTTCATGCCCGACCGCGTCGACATCGAATCCGGCAGCGACATCCCGGCCGACGTGATCGAAAAGCTGAAGGCGATGGGCTACGAAATCAACGACAGGGAGTCGTGGGGCAACATGAACGTGGTGGTCTGGGACAAGACGACCGACGTCAAGACGGCGGCCAGCGATCCGCGCAACAGCGCCGGCCTCGGCAAGGTCGAAACCATCCATTGAGTCAGGGGCCGGCGTTGCCGGGAAAGCGTGGCGCGGCCCGGGTGCGCGGGGAATCGCACGGATCCGTCCGGTGCGCCGGAGGCCCGCCACGGTTCGCGCGTTTCAGCGTCGCCCGCGCCGGCCGATCGGACGACCCGCC
>Ga0070696_100000953_pt1 | contig 18773 bp, 17 predicted proteins | sample KBSK1253metaG_FD_65474 | JGI IMG/M metagenome (GOLD analysis project Ga0070696, IMG submission 65474) | Corn, switchgrass and miscanthus rhizosphere microbial communities from Kellogg Biological Station, Michigan, USA - KBS K1-25-3 metaG | ecosystem: Host-associated > Plants > Roots >... | reverse complement strand
GAGCGCTACAAGCTGCAGCGGTTCGGCCGTGGTGGGTTCGTCTCGGCCGCGCTCGCCACCAAGGTGCCGATCGTGCCGTGCTCGATCGTCGGCGCCGAGGAGATCTACCCGATGATCGGCAACGCGAAGACGCTCGCACGCCTGCTCGGCCTGCCCTACCTGCCGGTGACGCCCACGTTCCCCTGGCTCGGCCTGCTGGGGCTCGTGCCGCTCCCGAGCAAGTGGATCATCGAGTTCGGCACGCCCATCGACACGGCGACGCACACCGTGTCGGCCGGGCTGGGCTGGCCTGACCAGTCCCCCGTGCGCGAGCCGTCGGACGACGAGGTCGACTCGCTCGACGCCAGCGACGCGGTCGATCCCATGGTGGTCTTCGACCTCACCGACCGGGTGCGCGAGACGATCCAGCAGACGCTCTACGCCCTGCTCGCACGGCGGCGCTCGGTCTTCTTCTGACGTCTTGTCAGCCGCCGAGGCAGAGGTCGCCGAGGCCGAGCGCGCAGTCGCCCCCGACCGATGCTCCGGGCAGCGGCACCGTCGCGCCGCCGACCGTGGCGGTCGTCCCCGGCACCGTCGCCTCCGGCAGCGGCAGGCCGGTGGACGTCGTCCCGGGCAGCCCCACGGTCACCGACGGCAGCGTGACGCCCACCCCCGGCAGCGACGCCGTCGGCCCCGGCACCGTCACCACGAGCGGGTCCGACGTGCCGACGCTCACGCCGGCCCCCGGCAGGTCAAGGCCCGGCAGGGACGCGTCCGGCAGCTGCACTAAGAGCGAGCCCGCTGCCGGCGTCGTGGGTGCGGACGTCGGCAGCCCGGCGCCGCCGACGGCCGAGCCGAGACCGAGCGAACCGTCGCCCGCGCTGCCGGCCTGACCGGCGTCCGTCGCGGCCGGGTGCGCACCGGTCGCGGGGTCGCCGCCGCCGGCGACCGTGCCGAGCAGCCGGGTCAGCTGGGCGCCCTGCTTCGCAAGCTCGGCGCGGATCCCGTCGCAGGCGCTGGTGCAGCGGCCGGCCGTCACGAGCTGGTCGAGCTGCTGCGTCATCGCTCGCTGGCCCGCCGCGAGCTGGGCGAGCAGCCGGTCGACGCCGGCCACCGAGCCGACCGGTACCCGCGCCCGCAGCCCGGCCAGCCGTCCAGTGGCCTGCGATCCGGCGTCGGCCAGCACCTCCAGCGCCCTCGGGTCGGGCATGCCGGAGCCGGTGGTCAGCAGCTGGCGCTGGGCGTCGCCCAGGTCGTCGGAGGCCCGCAGCAGCGTGTCGTCGACCAGGGACGTCGGCGGGTCGCCGGCCGCGACCAGCGCGTCCACCTCGTCGAGCCGGTGGTCCAGCTGGCCGAGCAAGGCCCTGCCGCGGCCCAGGTCGGTGCCGGCCAGCCGCACCTGCGCGTCGCCGATCATCAGCTTCACCGGGTACAGCGCGTCGCCAGGCAGCGCGCCCGTGCTCGCGCCGCCCAGCACCGCGGCCAGCACGAGCACCATGGTCGCCAGGCCCGCCAGCAGCCGCCCGCCGCGTGGGACGGTGAGGGTCCGTACCGAGGCCGGTGCCGGCGTCCGGCTCGCGTCGGTGGTCACAGGCCGCTGCCGTGCCTGCTCCACCAGCTCGTCCCGCAGCCTCGCCACGAACGCCGGGTCCGGCCGCACGTCGGGGCGCGGCAGGTCCTCGGCCAGCCGCAGCAGCGCGGCGAGGTCGCTGGACCCGCCGTCGGCGAGCAACGGGTGGCCGAGCGCGCTCGGGTCGCGGTCGAGGGCACGCTGCAGCAGGTCGGCGTCGCGACGGCGGGTCAGGGTCTGGCTCAGGCTCATCGGTCCCTTCCCCCGCTCCGGCGTCGTCGCGCTGCCCAACGAGCGCGTGCCGCCGCGGTTACGGCGCAGGTCACGGCCGCTCACCGCCCAGCGCCCGGTGCAGGGACCGGACCGCCCGCAGCTGCAGCTGCTTCACCGCACCCGCCGACCGGCCCATGACCTCGGCGGTCTCCGCCAGCGACAGGCCCTGAAGGAAGCGCAACGACAGGCACTCCTGCTGGTCCGGCTTCAGGTCGCGCAGGGCGCCCAGCAGCCGTTCGTCACGCAGCCGCTCGAGGACCTCCGACTCGGTCGACGGCGCCCGCTCGTCGCCGTCCAGCATGTCGCCGGTGGTCACCTCGAGCCGGTACCGCGAGGACTTGACGTGGTCGACGACCAGGTTGCGGGCGATCGTGACGAACCATGCGGCGATGTCGCGCCCGGTCCAGGTGTAGGAGTCGAGCCGCCGCAGGGCGCGCACGAACGTCTCGGAGGTCAGGTCCTCGGCGACGTGGTGCGAGCCGACGCGGTAGTAGACGTAGCGGTAGACGACGTCGACGTACTGCTCGTAGATGGCGGCGAACGCCTCGGCGTCCCCGCGCTGCGCGAGCGTGACCAGCGCGCGGACCCGGTCGAGCTCGGCAGTCGACGCGTCGGTGGACCCGCGCCCTCCCAAGGCGGCCCCGGCCCGGCGGGCGCCCGCGTGCGCGCTGTCGGCGACGGACCACCAGACGGCGGCTCCCGCCCCGGTTGCGGAGGCACGTGCCGGCTGCGCCACGGGCAGGTTCTCGACCAGACGCCGCAGGACCGACAGGCCGGCCCTGCCGGTCCGAGGCCGGGTCGGCGTCCCCCCGAGGTGCCCGTGCACGGTCTCAGCGTGACCGACGTCGAAGCGCTGCGCCAGCCACGACCCCGCCGGCCGCGGCCCCCACCCCCGCCAGAGCGGGGAAGCCCATCTTGGCCGCCTTGCGACCGGTGCGGTAGTCGCGGATGCGCCAGCCGTTCTTCTTGGCGTGCGCGCGAAGCCGCGCGTCCGGGTTGATCGCGCACGGCTTGCCGACCAGCTCGAGCAGCGGGATGTCGTTCGCGGAGTCGGAGTAGGCCGCGCACCGAGACAGGTCCAGCCCCTCCGCCGCCGCCAGCGCCGCGACCGCGGCCGTCTTCGCCTCGCCGTGCAGCAGCTCGCCCACGAGCCGTCCGGTGTAGACCCCGTCGACCTGCTCGGCCACCGTGCCGAGCGCACCGGAGACGCCGAGGCGGCGGGCGATGACGTCGGCCATCTCGATCGGCGTCGCCGTCACCAGCCACACGCGCTGACCGGCGTCGAGGTGCAGCTGCGCGAGCGCGTGGGTGCCGGGCCAGATCTTCTCGGCCATCACCTCGTCGTAGATCTCCTCCCCGATGGCCGTCAGCTCGCTGACCGTGTGGCCAGCGACGAACGACAGCGCCCGCTCGCGGATCCGGTCCACGTGCTCCAGCTTCTCGCCGAGCAGCGTGAACCGTGCCTGCTGCCAGGCGAAGCCGAGCAGGTCGCGGACGGTGAAGAACTCCCGCCGGTACAGGCCCCGAGCGAAGTAGAAGATGCTCGCGCCGCGCATGAGCGTGTTGTCGACGTCGAAGAACGCCGCGGCCGTCGGGTCCGGCGGCACCGCCAGCTCGGCGGCCAGCTGGTCGCCCGCGCCCGTGACCCCGTCCTCCGAGCCCATGCCAGCAGGGTAGCCAGCAGCGGTGACGATGGCGCTGGATCGTAGGGTGGCCGGATGGGCGAGGTCTGGGCCGGTGAACCACGCGTGCTGCTCATCGGCCGTCGTGGATGTCACCTGTGCGACGAGGCCAGGGACGTCGTCCGCCGGGTGACGGCCGAGCTGGGCACCTCCTTCACCGAGGTCGACGTCGACGCCGACGACGCGCTGCGGTCTGCCTACTCCGACCAGGTGCCGGTGGTGATGGTCGACGGCAAGCAGCACGACTTCTGGCGCGTCGACGAGCAGCGTCTGCGGGCCGCGCTGTCCGCTCAGGGCCGGTAGAGACGGACCGGCGCGGGCCGACGTCCGTGTGACGTGGATCTCGTGGGGGTCCCGGGGACGGTCACGGCTTTGTGCGCACGTTCACAAGCGCCTATGGTGGAGCGCGTCCGCTCGCACCGGACCCCCCGTGGTCGCCCCGCGCGACCCTCTGCTAGGCCTCGCCTTGCTCTGGGCCGACGCACGGGCGCAGGGTGGTGGTGCGAGCGCCGAACGCCAGTGAGGAGCCGAAGGCACCGTGACCGAGGAGCAGCCCGAGCGTCGTGGCATCCCGGACGCCACGGTCGCGCGGCTCCCGGTGTACCTGCGCGCGCTCGCCGCGCTGGCCGACCGCGGCACGACGAGCGTCTCGTCCGAGGAGCTGGCGGTCGCCGCGGGCGTGAACTCCCCGAAGCTGCGCAAGGACCTGTCCCACCTGGGCTCCTACGGGGTGCGCGGCGTCGGCTACGACGTCGAGTACCTCATCTACCAGATCTCGCGCGAGCTCGGCCTGACCCAGGAGTGGCCGGTGGCCATCGTCGGCGTCGGCAACCTCGGCCACGCGCTCGCCGGCTACGGGGGGTTCGCCACCCGAGGGTTCAAGGTCGTGGCGCTGTTCGACACCGACCCGGCCGTGGTCGGCGAGGTCGTGGCCTCGCTGCCCGTCCGGCACCTCGACGAGCTGGACGCGCTGGCCGCCGACGGCGCGGTCGCGATCGGCGTCGTGGCCACCCCGGCCGGCCCTGCCCAGGACGTCTGCGACCGGCTGGTTTCCGCAGGCGTGCGCAGCATCCTCAACTTCGCGCCCTGCGTGCTCTCGGTGCCGGACGGCGTCGATGTGCGCAAGGTCGACCTGTCGACCGAGCTGCAGATCCTGGCCTTCCACGAGCAGCGCAAGTCCGGCGGGCTCACCGCGCCTCCGCGCGGCGACCTCGACGACGAGTTCCACGGGGTGGCCGGATGAGCGTCCTGGTCATCGGTGTCTCGCACCGCAGCGCGCCGCTGAACCTGCTCGAGCGCGTCGCTCTCGACGCGGCCGGCCTGGACAGCGTCGTGACGGCGCTGCGCACCAGCCCCAACGTCGCGGAGACCGTGGTGCTGGCCACGTGCAACCGGGTGGAGCTGTACGCCGAGGTGGCCACGTTCCACGCCGGGCTGGCCGACCTCAGCGCAGCCCTGTCCACCACCACGGGCGTGCCACTGGAGTCGCTGCGCGACCACCTCTACGTGCACTACGCCGACCGGGCCGTCGCTCACCTGTTCACGGTCGCCTGCGGGCTGGACTCGATGGCCGTGGGGGAGAGCCAGGTGCTCGGCCAGCTGCGGGCGGCCTGGGAGACGGCACAGCGGTCGGGCTCGTCCGGCCGCGTGATGGGCCGGTTGATGCAGCAGGCGTTCCGCGTCGGCAAGCGCGCACACGCCGAGACGGGCATCGACCGGGCCGGTGCCTCGCTGGTGGGCGCCGGTTTGCGCCGGGCCGAGGCCGCCCTGGCGCCGGCCGGCGACCTCTCCGTGCTCGTCGTCGGCGCCGGGTCGATGAGCGCCCTGGCGGCCGCAACCTTGTCCCGCGCCGGCGTGGCCTCGCTCGCGATCGCCAACCGGACGCCGGAGCGCGCGCAGCGCCTCGCCGACGCGGTCGACGGCACGGCGGTCGGCCTGGACCGGCTGCCTGAGGCGCTGGCCGCCGCCGACCTGGTGGTCTCCTGCACGGGCTCGGTGGGCCACGTCATCGACGTCCGGCTGGCTGCCGAGGCGGCGTCCGGCCGCTCGCGGCCGCAGCTGTATTTGGACCTGGCCCTGCCCCGCGACGTCGACCCGGGGGTGGCGCAGCTGCCCGGCGTCGGGCTCGTCGACCTGGAGGACCTGGGCCGGGACCTGGCCGAGGAGGACTTCAGCGCCGACGTCGAGCAGGTGCGCGAGCTCGTCGCGCAGGAGGTCGGCAGCTACCTGACCGACCGGCGCGTGCAGTCGGTGGCCCCCACCGTCGTGGCGCTGCGGGCCCGCGCCGCCGAGTTCGTCGACGCCGAGCTGGCCCGGCTGGAGCAGCGGCTGCCGGACGTGGACGAGGCCGTGCGCGAGCAGGTCCAGCGCGAGGTGCGGAGCACCGTGCACCGTGTCGTGGAGAAGCTGCTCCACACCCCGACCGTGCGCGTGAAGGAGCTGGCGGGCCGCTCGGACGGTGGCTCCTACGCGGCTGCGCTGCGCGAGCTGTTCGACCTGGACCTGGGCGAGGTCACGGCCGTCACCGACGTCCCCGTCGAGCAGCCCGACGCGGGCGCGCCGGTGGCGCCCCCGGAGCCCCCGGTCACCGGCGGCGCCCCCGGGATCGCCACGCTCGCCGAGCTGACCGGAAAGCACTCGGAGGTCACGCCGTGAGCGGGTCGGTGCTGCGCCTCGGCACCCGGGCCAGCGCCCTCGCCACCACCCAGAGCCGATGGGTGGCGGCCGCGGTGCAGCGGGCCACCGGCCGCGACGTCGAGCTGGTCGAGGTCACGACGTTCGGCGACACGTCCCGCGCGCACCTGTCCGAGATCGGTGGCACGGGCGTCTTCGCCGCGGCGCTGCGGCAGGCCGTGGCCGGCGGCGAGGTCGACTTCGCCGTCCACTCCCTGAAGGACCTGCCGACGGCCGCCGTCGAGGGGCTCGTTGTGGCGGCCGTGCCCACCCGCGAGGACCCGAGGGACGTGCTGGTGGCTCGCGACGGTCTCACCCTGAAGGCGCTGCCGCAGGGTGCTCGCATCGGTACTGGCTCACCGCGCCGCCAGGCCCAGCTGCTCGCGGCGCGGCCCGACCTGGACGTCCGGCCGGTGCGCGGCAACGTCGACCGCCGGCTCGCCATGGTGACCGACGGCAGCCTGGACGCCGTGGTGCTGGCCTACGCCGGGCTGCGCCGCCTGGGGCGCGGCGACGTCGTCACCGACGTCCTCGACCCGGACGTCGTGCTGCCCGCGCCGGGCCAGGGCGCGCTGGCGGTGGAGTGCCGCAGCGACGACCACGCCCTGGTCGCGTCGCTCGCCCTGATCGACGACGCCGACTCCCGGTCCGCCGTGGCGGCCGAGCGCGCGCTGCTGGCCGCGCTCGAGGCCGGGTGCACCGCCCCGGTCGGCGCGCTGGCCGCCGTCAGCGGCTCTTCCCTGTCGCTGCGGGCGGTCGCCGCGGCCACGGACGGGTCCGTCGTGCTGCGCCGCGGGCTCACCGGGCCCGTGGACGACCCGTCGGCGCTCGGCCGCGAGCTCGCCGACCTGCTGCTCGTGGACGGTGCTGCACGGCTCGTCGAGCGTGCGGAACCCTCCTCCCAGATCACCCCCTCCCTTCCCGCCCAGCCCCATCCCTCCCGCCCCACCCAGCCCACTTCCTCCCGCCCCACCCAGCCCAGTCCGGAGCGTGCCTCGTGACCCTCACGTCGACTCCTACCCGTGCGACCACCCCCGTGGTGGTCGACGGCAGCGCGCCCGCCGCGCCCAGCCGCGCGACGGCCAGCGTGCCGAAGGCGCGAAGCCGACAGGCGCGCAGCGACGCCGGGCGGCAGCGGGCCACCGGCAGCATCGCGTTCGTCGGCACGGGGCCCGGCGACCCGGAGCTGCTGACGCTGCGCGCGGTGGAGCTCATCGCCGAGGCCGACGTCCTCGTGCTGGACCGGCTGCTCGGACGAGACGACGTGGCGCGGTTCGCGCGTGGCGACGTCGAGGTGCTCGAGGCCGCGTTCGGCGACGACGGGCAGCCGCTCACGCATGCCGCGCGCTCCCGCCTGGTCACGAAGGCCGCCAAGGGGGGGCGGCGGGTCGTGCGATTGATGGACGGCGACCCGGGAACGTTCAACGGGCTGGCCGAGGAGGCGCTCGCGTGCCGCAAGGCCGGCGTGCCGTTCGAGGTCGTGCCCGGTGTGTCCGCGATCAGCGCGGTGCCCGCGTACGCCGGTGTGCCGCTCACGACGGCCTCGTCGCGGGCCGTGCACGTGGTCTCCGCGCACGACGGCAAGGCCGACTGGAGCCGCTCGACCGGTGACGACGTGACCGTCGTCGTCCTGGGCGAGCCCGGCGAGGTCGCCGAGGCCCTCGGGCGCCTGGCCGACGCCGGCCGCAGCGCGGACACACCGGTGGCCCTCACCGCGCAGGGCACGACCACCGGGCAGCGCACGATGACGACGGTCCTGGCCGACGCGCCCCGGCTGCTCGGTGACGGCTCGCTGGCCGCGCCGGTCCTCGCGGTGGTCGGCCAGCCAGCCGGCCTGCACTCCCAGCTGTCCTGGTTCGAGACCAAGCCGCTGTTCGGTTGGCGGGTGCTCGTGCCGCGCACGAAGGACCAGGCGGGCGCGACGACGTCCCGCCTGCAGGCGTTCGGCGCGGTGAGCGACGTGGTGCCGACGATCTCCGTCGAGCCGCCTCGCACCCCGCAGCAGATGGAACGCGCCGTCAAGGGCATGGTGACCGGCCGGTACGAGTGGGTCGGGTTCACCAGCGTCAACGCGGTCCGGGCCGTGCGCGAGAAGTTCGAGGAGTTCGGTCTCGACGCGCGCGCATTCGCCGGGCTGAAGGTGGCCGCGGTCGGCGGGGTGACGGCGCAGGCGTTGCGCACGTGGGGGATCCAGCCGGACCTGGTGCCGTCGTCCGAGCAGTCCGCCCAGGGGCTGCTGCAGGAGTGGCCGCCCTTCGACGAGGTGCTCGACCCGATCAACCGCGTCTTCCTGCCCCGCGCCGACATCGCCACGGACACGCTCGTCGCGGGCCTGCAGGAGATCGGCTGGGAGGTCGACGACGTCACCGCCTACCGCACGGTTCGGGCCGCGCCACCGGCCGCGCCGATCCGCGAGGCCATCAAGGCCGGCGCCTTCGATGCCGTGGTCTTCACGTCGAGCTCGACGGTGCGCAACCTCGTCGGCATCGCCGGCAAGCCGCACCCGGCGACGGTCGTGGCCTGCATCGGCCCCGCCACCGCGAAGACGGCGGAGGAGCACGGCCTTCGGGTCGACGTCCTCTCGCCCGAGCCCACCAGCGCGGCCCTCGTGGAGGCGCTGGCCGAGTACGGCGCGTCGCTGCGGCTCGCCGCGCAGGAGGCCGGTGAGCCCGTGGTCCGCCCGAGCGAGCGCAAGACGAGCGCCCGACGCCGGGCCCGGTGAACGCGCTGGAGCTGGTGCACCGGCCGCGGAGGCTGCGCCAGTCCGCGGCCGTGCGGCGGCTGGTGCGCCAGACCCGGCTCGACCCGGCCGAGCTCGTGCTGCCCGTGTTCGTGCGGGAGGGCGCCGACGACCCGGTGCCGATCGCGTCGATGCCCGGCGTGGTGCAGCACTCGCGGTCGTCCCTGCGCGAGGTGAGCCGGCAGGCGGTCACTGCCGGGCTCGGCGGCATCATGCTGTTCGGCGTGCCCGAGCGGCGGGACGCCATGGGCTCCGGCGCCGACGACCCGCAGGGCATCCTCAACGTGGCGCTGCGCGAGGTGCGGGACGTCGTCGGTGACGACACCGTCGTCATGGCGGACCTGTGCCTGGACGAGTTCACCGACCACGGGCACTGCGGCGTGCTCGACGACATCGGTCGCGTCGACAACGACGCGACGCTCGAACGCTATGCAGCCATGGCGCTGGCGCAGGTCGGCGCCGGGGCCCACCTGCTGGGGCTCTCCGGCATGATGGACGGCCAGGTCGGCGTCGTCCGGTCTGCGCTGGACGGCGCCGGTCACCACGACACCCTCGTGCTGGCGTACGCGGCGAAGTACGCGTCCGCGTTCTACGGCCCGTTCCGCGAGGCGGTCGAGTCGACGCTGCGCGGTGACCGGATGACCTACCAGCAGGACCCGGCCAACGCCACCGAAGCGCTGCGCGAGGTGCGGCTGGACGTCGCGCAGGGCGCCGACATCGTCATGGTGAAGCCCGCGTTGCCGTACCTGGACGTGCTGCGCCGGGTCGCCGACGAGGTCGAGGTGCCGGTCGCGGCCTACCAGGTGTCGGGCGAGTACGCCATGGTCGAGGCCGCCGCGGCCGCCGGCATGATCGACCGGGACCGGGCCGTCGTCGAGTCGCTCACGGCGATCCGTCGCGCCGGCGCGCAGATCGTGCTGACGTACTGGGCGCTCGAGGCCGCCGGCTGGCTCTAGCTCGCGGGGCCCGCCCAACGTGCACTTCGTAGCCTAAGTGCACGTTCTTCGACCGGGGAACGTGCACTTCGTAGCCGAAGTGCACGTTTTGCCGGTGCCCTCGGGATGCCGCAGGCCGGCCCACCCGTGGGTGGACCGGCCTGAGCGGTCACGCGATGGAGCGAGGTGGGCTACCTCAGGAGGCGAGCCCCGCCTCGACCTCGAGCAGGATCTTGATCTTGTCGGCCACCAGGACGCCACCGGTCTCGAGCGCGACGTTCCACTCCAGGCCGAAGTCCTTGCGGCTGATCTCGGTGTGGGCGCTGAAGCCGGCCGTGGGCTTGCCCTCGGCCAGCGGGTTCGGCTGCGTGCCGTTGAACTCGAGCTCGAGGCTGACCGGGCGGGTGGTTCCCCGGATCGTGAGGTCGCCGTCGAGCACGAAGTCGTCGCCGTCGGCGCGCAGGCCGGTGGAACGGAAGGTGATCGTCGGGTACTTCTCCACCTCGAAGAAGTCCGCGGACTTCAGGTGGCCGTCGCGGTTGACGTCGCGAGTGTCGATGCTGGCCGCGTCGATCGTGGCCTCGACCGAGGACGTGAGGACGTCCTCGGCGACCGTGATCGTGCCCTCGACGCCTGCGAAGCGGCCCTTGACCTTGCTCACCATCATGTGGCGGACGACGAAGCCGACCTCCGTGTGCGCCGGGTCGATGACCCAGGTGCCGGTGGACAGGCCGGGAAGCGTGCTGGGCTGCGTGGTGGTGACGGTCATGCGCTGCTCCTTCGATTGAATAAGTTGAACCTTCAACTACACGTTAGCAGGTAGTTGTTGATTGTTCAACCAAGGGCGAGTTCCGGGGATTCCCGCGGCCGGAGCGGGCACGATGGACCCGCCGCGCGCGGGTGCCGCGGTGAGCGGGCAGGAGGCGCCCGCCGGGAGCCGGCGGGCAGGGCAGCGCGAGGAGCGGGCACGACATGGCGAACGCCGGTCCGGAGGGCACGGGCACGCGAGAGACGCGCTGGCTGGACGCCGACGAGCAGCACGCGTGGCGCAGCTATCTGCGCGCGGTGCGCCTGGTCGACGAGGCGCTGCGCCGCGGCCTGGAGGAGCACGGCATGAGCCACCCGGAGTACGAGATCCTCGTGCGGCTGTCCGAGGTACCCCGCCGGGCGCTGCGCATGTCGGAGCTGGCCTCCAGCGTCGTCAACTCCCGCAGCCGGCTCACCCACACGGTCGGGCGGCTGGAGCGGGCCGGCTGGGCGGTCCGCCGTCCGGTCAGCGGTGACGGGCGAGGGGTTGAGTGCCAGCTCACCGAGCGCGGGTTCCGCGCGCTCGAGGCGGCGGCGCACACGCACGTGGAGGGAGTGCGCGCCACGCTGCTCGATCCCATGACGCGAGAGGAGTTCCTGGCCCTGGGGGCCAGCCTGGCGAAGGTGGCCGACCGGCTGGACCCGGACGGGCTCAAGCGGGTCTGACCGCGCGGCGAGGCTGGCGACCGCAGTGCTCCCCGCAGTTGAGACACTGGTGCGGTGAGCCCCGGCAACCCCCCTGCGTACCCGTACGACGCGCCCGCGAGCGCGGCGCTGCTGGACCGTGCCCGCGCGGTGACGCCCGGCGGGGTGAACTCGCCGGTGCGCGCCTTCGGGGCGGTCGGCGGCGTGCCGCGGTTCATCGTGTCCGCGAAGGGCCCGTACCTGTACGACGCCGACGGGCGCGAGTACGTCGACCTCATCGGGTCCTGGGGGCCGATGATCCTCGGGCACGCCGACGATGGGGTCGTCGAGGCGGTGCGGACCGCGGCGCAGCGCGGGTTCAGCTACGGCACCCCCAGCGAGAACGAGGTCGCGCTGGCCGAGGCCATCGTGGACCGGGTGCCGCCGGTCGACCAGGTGCGCCTGGTCAACAGCGGCACGGAGGCGACCATGAGCGCCGTCCGGCTGGCGCGCGGGTTCACCGGCCGGGAGAAGGTCGTCAAGTTCGCCGGCTGCTACCACGGCCACGTCGACGCGCTGCTGGCGTCCGCCGGCAGCGGCCTGGCCACGTTCGCCCTGCCGGACAGCCCGGGAGTCACCGGCGCGAGCGCCGCCGACACGATCGTCCTGCCCTACAACGACCTGCCGGCCGTCGAGCAGGCCTTCGCCGACCACGGGGACGAGATCGCCTGCGTCATCACCGAGGCGGCCGCCGGCAACATGGGCGTCGTGCCGCCGGTCGACGGGTTCACCGAGGGCCTGCTGCGCGTCACGAAGTCGCACGGCGCGCTGCTGGTCAGCGACGAGGTGATGACCGGCTTCCGGTGCTCGCCGTCCGGTTGGTACGGGCTCGAGGGCCCGTACGAGGCCGGCGCACCGGACCTGTTCACGTTCGGCAAGGTCATGGGCGGCGGGTTCCCGGCGGCAGCGTTCGGCGGGCGCGCCGACATCATGGGTCACCTGGCGCCGGACGGCCCCGTCTACCAAGCCGGCACGCTCTCGGGCAACCCGGTCGCGACCGCCGCGGGACTGGCGACGTTGCGCGCCTGCACGGACGCCGTCTACGACCGGCTCGGATCGGTGGCGGCCCAGATCAGCGCCGAGGCCCACGCCGCCCTGGACGCGGCCGGCGTCGCCCACGTCGTGCAGTACGCCGGCAGCATGTTCAGCGTCTTCTTCACGGACGGGCCGGTGCACGACTACGCCGGCGCTCGGCGCCAGGACACCGAGGCCTTCCGGGCCTTCTTCCACGCCATGCTCGCGGCGGGCGTGCACCTGCCGCCGAGCGCCTTCGAGGCGTGGTTCGTCTCGGCCGCGCACGACGAGCAGGCGGTCGAGCGCGTCGTGACGGCGTTGCCGGCCGCCGCGAGAGCCGCCGCCGCGGTGGAGAGGACCGGCCGGTGAGCCGCACGGTCGTGCACCTGCTGCGGCACGGGGAGGTGCACAACCCTGACGGAGTGCTGTACGGGCGTCTCCCGGGCTACCACCTCTCCGAGCTGGGGCACGAGATGGCGGCCGCCGTCGCCGATGCCCTGGCCGACCACGACGTCACGCTCGTGGTCGCCTCGCCGCTCGAGCGCGCGCAGGAGACGGCCCAGCCGATCGCCGACAAGCACGGGCTGCCGGTGCTGACCGACGGCCGACTGATCGAGGCCGGCAACTACTTCGAGGGCAAGAAGTTCGGCGTCGGCGACGGCTCGCTGCGCCACCCGGCCGTGTGGCCGAAGCTCGTGAACCCCCTGCGCCCGTCGTGGGGGGAGGCCTACGAGCGCATCGCCGAGCGCATGCTCGAGGTCGTCGATCGGGCCCGCGAGGACGCCCGCGGGCACGAGGCCGTGCTGGTCTCCCACCAGTCACCGGTCTGGATCGTCCGGCTCAAGCTGGAGGGGCGCCGGCTCTGGCACGACCCCCGCAAGCGCCAGTGCAGCCTGGCCTCCCTGACCAGCCTGACGTACGACGGTGACCGCCTGGAGTCGATCGAGCTCGTGGAGCCGGCCGCCCACCTGCTGCCCTCCGCCAGCAAGGTCGCCGGGGCGTGACGTGACCCCAGCATCCCGTCGTCCGGACGCCGGGTCGGCCCGCCCTCGACCGGCCCGACGCGCTCGGTCCCTCGTGGGCGGCGCGGTGGTGCTGGCCCTGGCGCTCGGTGCGTCCTCCTGCTCCGGCGGTCCCGACTCGATCGCCGCGCAGGCCAAGCAGGGCAGCGGCAAGGGCTACGTCGCGGGCGACGGCACGATCGAGCAGATCGCCGTCGGGCATCGCACCACCGAGATCGCGGTGTCCGGCACCACCCTGGACGGCACAGCGCTCGACACGGCCCGGTGGCGCGGCAAGGTCGTCGTCGTCAACACCTGGGGCTCGTGGTGCCCGCCGTGCAACGCCGAGGCCCCCGACCTGCAACGCACGTGGACGTCGTTCCAGGACTCCGGCGTCGAGTTCCTGGGCGTCGACCTGCGCGACAGCCCCGAGACCGGGCTGGCCTTTCAGCGCAAGTTCGCCCTGACCTACCCGTCCCTGCGCTGGGACGGCGGGGGCGTGCTGCTGCAGATGAAGGGCAAGGCCACGGCCACGCCGACCACGCTCGTCCTGGACCGCTCCGGGCGCCTGGCCGGCCGGATCTCGGGCCGCGCGGACGCCAGCACGCTGCGCGGCCTGGTCGAGGACGTCCTCGCCGAGGACGCGGCCCCGAGCGGCGGCACGTCGTGAGGATCGACTCGTTCGCCCAGACCGCCCTGTCGGGCTCGATGCCCGCGGCGCTCACGGTCGCGCTGCTGGCCGGGATCGTGTCGTTCGCCTCCCCCTGCGTGCTGCCGCTCGTGCCGGGCTACCTGGGGTACGTCACCGGCCTCTCGGGCGTGGACCTGGCGCGGCAGCGCCGCGGGCGGATGGTCGCCGGGGCGTTGCTGTTCGTGCTGGGGTTCACGGTCGTCTTCGTCACCACCACCTCGACGCTGGCCGGGCTCGCGGGCGTCCTGGTGGCCCACTCCGACGTGGTCACCCGCGCCGCGGGCGTCGTCGTCATCGGGCTCGGCCTGCTGTTCGTCGGCTGGGTGCCGGGCAGCGGGCGGCGGCTGCAGCCGTCCTGGCGGCCGGCCGCGGGCCTGGCCGGGGCGCCGCTGCTCGGCGCCGTGTTCGCCGTGGGCTGGACGCCGTGCATCGGGCCGACCCTGTCGGCCGTGCTGTTCCTGGTCACCAGCGAGGGCGGGGGCGTGCGGCGCGGCATCGTGCTCGCGGTCGCCTACTGCCTGGGGCTCGGCGTGCCGTTCGTGCTGGTGGCGCTGGGCTGGTCGCGTGCCTCGCGGCTGCTCGGGGCGCTGCGCCGCCACCAGCGCGCCGTGCAGGTGCTCGGCGGCCTGCTGCTGGTGACCGTCGGCGCGCTCATGGTCAGCGGCGTGTGGACGACTCTGGTCAGCCGGCTGGGGGGCGCCGTCGCGGCGTTCCAGGTGCCGCTGTGAGCACCCACCCGAGCGGCCTCGCTGCCGAGCGGCAGGGCACTCCGCCGCCCGAGCCCGCGCCCCGACGTCCGGCAACGCAGCCTCGGCTCGGCGTCGTCGGCACCGCACGCTTCGTGTGGCGCCAGCTGACCAGCATGCGCACGGCGCTGTTCCTGCTGCTCCTGCTGGCGGTCGCAGCCGTGCCCGGCTCGGTGCTGCCGCAGCGGGGGGTCGACCCGAACGCGGTGACGGCGTACCTGGCCGACCACCCGAGCAGCGGTCCGTGGATCGACCGGCTCGGCGGGTTCGACGTCTACTCCTCGCCCTGGTTCTCGGCGATCTACCTGCTGCTGTTCATCTCGCTGGTCGGCTGCGTGCTGCCCCGCACCCGCCTGCACCTGCGCTCGCTACGGTCCGCGCCGCCGCGCGCGCCGCGCCGCCTCGACCGGCTGCCCGCGCACGCCGTCGTCGAGCTGGACGTCGAGGAGGACCGGGCGCTGGAGATCGCGCGGCAGGTGCTGCGCGGGCGTCGCTACCGGGTCGCCGCCGGTGACCAGGCCGTCAGCGCCGAACGCGGCTACCTGCGCGAGAGCGGCAACCTGCTGTTCCACGTGGCGCTGCTGGTGCTGCTCGTGGCGGTGGCGGCCGGGCACCTGCTCGGCTGGCGGGGCGACGTGATCGTGCCGGTCGGGGCGCCGCCGTTCAGCAACGCGGTCGCGTCCTACGACACCCTCGACACCGGCCCCTGGGTCGACCCGGAGAAGCTCAGCCCGTTCAGCGTTCAGGTCGACTCGATGAGCGTGAAGTTCGAGACGACGCAGGCCAGCCAGCGTGGCGCGCCCCGCGACTTCCGCGCCATGGTCACCAGCCGCGACACCCCGGACGCCGAGCCGCGCACGGGCACGATCTCGGTGAACCACCCGCTGCACGTCGGCGGCGCCAAGGTGTTCCTGCTCGGCAACGGCTACGCGCCGGTGCTCACGGTGCGCGACGGCACGGGCGAGGTCGTCTACTCCGACGCGACGCCGTTCCTGCCGCAGGACGGCAGCTACCGCTCCGTCGGTGTCGTCAAGGCGCCGGGCGCGCAGCCGGCGCAGATCGGGCTGCAGGGCATCTTCCTGCCGACCGCACAGATCGACCCCGACGGCATGCGGTCGCTGTTCCCCGACGCGCTCAACCCGGCGCTCGCCCTGACCGCGTACGTCGGCGACCTGGGGCTGTCGTCGTCACGGCCGCAGTCGGTCTACACCCTGGACGTCGACGGCATGCGCCAGCTGCGCTCGCCGGACGGCTCGCCGTACCGTGCGCTGCTGCGGCCCGGGCAGACGGTCCAGCTGCCGGACGGCGCCGGGTCGGTCACCTTCGAGCGCGTCGTGCGGTACGCAGGCTTGTCCGTGCGGCACGACCCGGCGAGCGGGTGGGCGCTGGGCTCGTCGATCGCCGCGATCCTCGGGCTGTCGCTGTCACTGTTCGTGCCCCGCCGACGGGTGTTCGTGCGGGTCCGCCGGGGCACTGCCGACACAGCGGGCTCGCGTACGGTGGTGGACGTCGGCGCGCTGGCTCGGGGCGAGGACGGCCATCTCGACGACGAGGTGCGAGCCGTGCTCGCCGCCCTGCAGGCGTATGACCCTGGCCAGCTCAAGACCGACCCGAAGGGCACGTGATGAGCGTCAACGAGACGCTGGCGAGCTACTCCAACCTGCTGCTCTACTCCGCCATGGCCGCCTACACCGGCGCGTTCCTGTCGTTCACGCTCGACCTGGCCGGCGGCCCGGCCCGGGTGCGCCGCGCCCGCGAGCTCGCCGAGGACGTCCGGCTGGCCGCGCCCGAGCCCGTCGCCGCGGGTGCCGTCGCGTCCGGCGGGGGGACCGCCGGACTGCCGCCGGCCGACCGCGGTGCGCGGACGATCTCGGCGACGTCGGCGCCGACGTCCGAGCAGCGCCGTGCCGCCGCCTCGATCGCGGTCTCGCTCACGACCCTGGCGCTGCTGCTGCACCTGGCGTCGGTGCTGCTGCGCGGGCTGTCCGTGGACCGGCCGCCGTGGGGCAACATGTTCGAGTTCTCGACCGCCGGCGCCGCGGTGGTGACGCTCGTGTACCTGGCGGTGCTGAGGTGGCGGGACTTGCGCTACCTGGGCACGTTCGTGATCGGCCCGGTGCTGCTGACGCTGGGCCTCGCGGTCACCGTGCTCTACACCGCGGCGGCGCAGCTGGCGCCGTCCCTGCGCAGCTACTGGCTGGCCATCCACGTCACGGTCGCCTTCATCGCGTCCGCGCTGCTGACGATCGCGTTCTCGGCGACCGTGCTCTACCTGGTGCAGGACGCCCGGGAACGCCGGCGCGCCCAGGGGCAGCCGGTGAGCCTGACGTTCATGGAGGCCCTGCCGAGCGCGCGTGACCTGGACCAGGCGGCCTACCGGCTGCACGCGGTCGCGTTCCCGCTGTGGACGTTCACGCTGGTGGCCGGCGCGATCTGGGCCGAGAACGCCTGGGGCCGGTACTGGGGCTGGGACCCCAAGGAGGTGTGGACGTTCGTCATCTGGGTGGTCTACGCCGGCTACCTGCACGCGCGGGCCACGCGCGGCTGGGAGGGTCGCAAGGCGGCCTGGCTGGCGATGGTCGGCTACGCGTGCGTGCTGTTCAACTTCCTGGTCGTCAACATCGTCTTCGTGGGCATGCACTCGTACGCCGGCATCAGCTGAGGTCGCGTCACCTCTCGGCGCCGGCCAGCCGCGCGTCGCAGCTCTCCAGGAACTCCGCGGCGCCCATCGGCCGGCCCAGCAGCCAGCCCTGGCCCGCGGCCACGCCGAGGTCGCGCAGGACGATCAGCTGCTCGAGGGTCTCGACGCCCTCGGCGATGCACGACATGCCGAAGGACCGGGCCAGGTAGACGACCATCCGCGCGATCGTGGGGTCGTCCTCGATGTGCTCGACGAATGCCCGGTCGATCTTCAGCACGTTCAGCGGCAGCCGCGCCAGGTAGGCCAGGGACGAGAACCCGGTGCCGAAGTCGTCGACCGCGACGGTGATCCCGTAGCGGCCGAGCCGGCGCATCGCCGTCCGGGCCTCCTCGGCGTCGACCACGACGTCGCGCTCGGTGATCTCCAGGCTGAGCGAGCCCGGCGGCAGGCCGTGCTCGTCCACCAGCTCGGCCAGCCACGGGCCCAGCGAGGGCTCGAGCAGCTCCTTGGGGCCGATGTTGACCGCGATGGTGCGCACGTGCGCGAGGCCTGCCGCGTGCCAGGAGGCCAGGGCCCGCATCGACTGGCGTGCGACCAGCCGCGTGAGGTCGGCTGCGAGGCCCAGCTCCTCGGCCAGCGGGACGAACTCGACCGGCGACACCTCGTGGCCGTCGACCTCCCACCGGGCCAACGCCTCCGCGCCGACCACCTGCCCGGTCACCAGGTCGACGACCGGCTGGAAGACCGCGAAGACCCTGGAGCGGCCGCCGGGGCCGACCTCGTCGGGCTCGGGCGCCAGCGCCGCGCGCAGCCGACGTTCCAGGCGGAGCTGGGCCTCCACGGCCCGGCGCATCCGGGTGTCGTAGCTGACCGCCCGGCCGCGGCCGGCGGCCTTTGCGGCGTACATGGCGGCGTCGGCCGCCTGCATGAGCTCGCTGCTGCCCTGCAGGTCCGGTCCGGAGACGGCGACGCCGACGGACAGGCTCACCTGGTACGGGCTGCCGTTCATGTGCACGGGCGCCTGGAACAGCTCGACCAGGTGCCGGGCGATCTCGTGCGCGCGTCGCTCGTCGGACCTCTCGCACACCAGCAGGAACTCGTCGCCGCCCAGGCGGGTCACTCGCTGCCCGTCGCTGAGGCCGCCGACGACGCGCGCTGCGACGTCCCGCAGCAGCAGGTCCCCGGTGAAGTGGCCCAGGGACTCGTTGACGTGCTTGAACCGGTCGAGGTCGAACAGCAGGACGGCGATCTCGTCGCCCGGCGCGCCGGAGCGTCGGGCCAGCGCGTCGTCGATGAGCGCGGGGGTCGCCTTGCGGTTGGGCAGCCCGGTCAGCGCG
>Ga0070696_100000950_pt1 | contig 18800 bp, 17 predicted proteins | sample KBSK1253metaG_FD_65474 | JGI IMG/M metagenome (GOLD analysis project Ga0070696, IMG submission 65474) | Corn, switchgrass and miscanthus rhizosphere microbial communities from Kellogg Biological Station, Michigan, USA - KBS K1-25-3 metaG | ecosystem: Host-associated > Plants > Roots >... | reverse complement strand
TTGTCGATCTGCGCGATCTCCACCGGCGGAATAATATTTTGCACGAGCTTGCCGGCCAACCCCGTATAAAACGCCCAGACGATTCCCACGTGAAGAATGATGACGGCAATCAGGGCTGCGCCCCTCCTGCCCGAAAATAATGGCGGTTCTTCGAATGTATACATAAGTCGTTGCGACCCTACCCCTAACCCAATTCATCTCATGAGCGCTGTGCGCGTGCCTCGCACTCGCGCCCGTAATTTGCCAGCGGCGTCCCTTCGAGTTCCCTTCAGCGAGTAAAGAAGACTGACACATTTCCCGCCTTTACTGCAAGCGCGACTTTGCTCGGCGAACGAGAGTCATGCAAGCGCCGGCACTACGATCTCTCGCCTGAACTCGATGCCGCGCCTGCCAAATCCGTTACCGCACCCAGGGACGCGCTGCTGACCTGTCGCGAATACTTTGCCAACGCACCGCGCCGCGCATAGGGTTTCGGCGGCGTCCAGGATTTGCGCCGGCGTTTCAATTCCGCCGCGCTGACGTGCAAGGTGATTTCACGACGCTCCGCATCAATCGTGATCTCATCGCCGGTATTGACCAAGGCCAAAGGGCCGCCTATGGCCGCTTCAGGCGACAAATGTCCGACCACGAAGCCGTGGCTGCCGCCCGAAAACCGCCCGTCGGTGATCAAGGCGACCTCGTTGCCCAGTCCCTTGCCCATGATCGCGCCCGTGGGGCTCAACATTTCGCGCATGCCGGGCCCGCCCTGCGGCCCCTCGTAGCGTATGACCACCACGTCACCGGATTTCACTTTGCCGCCCAGGATTCCCTGCAGCGACGCCTCCTCGGAATCGAACACGCGCGCCCTGCCCTTGAAGCGCAATCCCTCCTTGCCTGTAATTTTTGCAACCGCGCCGTCCGGCGCAAGATTGCCGTAGAGAATCACCAGGTGACTGTCCTTTTTGATCGGGTCGGACAGCGGCCGCACGATGTGTTGGTTCTCCGGATACGGCGCGACATCGCGCAAATTCTCCGCCAGCGTCGCGCCGGTCACGGTCAGGCAATCGCCGTGCAGCAAACCCGCATCCAGCAGGGTCTTCATCACCGGTTGAATGCCGCCGATGGCGACCAGTTCCGACATGGAATAGCGGCCGCTGGGGCGCAGGTCCGCCAACACGGGGACTCGTTTGCCGATCCGCGTGAAATCGTCGAGCTTGAGTTTGACCTCGCTCGCGGACGCGATCGCCAGCAGGTGCAGCACGGCATTGGTCGAGCCGCCGAGCGCGATGACCACCGTGATCGCGTTTTCAAAGGACTTGCGGGTCATGATCCGGCGCGGCGTGATGCCCTGCTCGATCAATTTGACCACGGCGGCCCCGGCACGCGCGCAGTCGTCGCGCTTTTCCTTGGAGACCGCATCTTGTGCGGAGCTGTTCGACAGGCTCATTCCCAGCGCTTCGATGGCCGACGCCATGGTGTTGGCCGTGTACATTCCGGCGCAGGATCCCGGCCCCGGAATCGCGGTGCGTTCGACGAATTTGAGCTGTTGCTCCGACACCGTGCCTCGCGCATAACCGCCTACGGCTTCGAATACCGAAACGATATCGCGCCTGTCGGCTCCGGGCCTGATCGTGCCGCCGTACACGAAAACCGCAGGCCGGTCGAGGCGCGCCAGTGCAATCAAGCATCCCGGTATGTTCTTGTCGCAACCGCCGATGGCCACCACCCCGTCGAAGCCCTGCGCACCGACCACTGTCTCTATGGAATCGGCGATGACCTCGCGCGACACCAGCGAGTAGCGCATCCCGGGCGTGCCCATGGAGATGCCGTCGGACACCGTGATGGTATTGAACGTAATGGCCTTCGCGCCGGCTGCCTCCGCGCCCGCGGCGGCCAGGCGCGCGAGTTCATCGATGTGCATATTGCAGGGCGTCAAATTGCTCCAGGTGGATGCAATGCCCACCTGCGACTTGGCGAAATCGGCGTCGACGAAACCGACGGCTCGCAACATGGCTCGGCTGGGGGTCTGCTTCACTCCATCGACGACGAGGCGTGAGTAGTGGCGAGGATCGGTGCTGGGTTTTTTCTTCATGGTGACTCGATTAAGTGTTTCGACAATTCTAAGTTTGCGGCATACGCCGCGTAAGCAACATAAACAACGTAAGCGACTTAAGCATCTGCGTTGCCGGCGCGCAACGGCAATTCTCGCGCGCGTTCATTCGCCCGCGCGCTCAGGCAGTGCCGTAGCGCTGCACGAGGTAGCGGTACACGCCGCGCAGCGCCTGCGCCTCGGCGCCGACGCCGCGGCCGGGACGGTCCTTGGAATTCCAGGCATACAAATCAACGTGCAACCAACGCGGCGATTCGGTCACGAAGCGTTTCAAAAACAATGCGCCGAATATGGCTCCGGCAAAAGCCGACGACGATACATTGTTCAAATCCGCAATTTTGCTGGCGAGTTCGTCTTCGTAACCCGCCCAAAGGGGCATGGGCCATAACGGGTCGTGTTCCATTGCGGCAACAGCGGCGAGCTCGCGCACCACCGCGTCGTCGTTGCCGAAAAGCGCCGGCAATTCGGGCCCCAGTGCGACCCGCGCGGCGCCGGTCAGCGTCGCGAAGTCGATGATCAGATCGGGACGTTCGGCATCGGCGAGCGCCAATGCGTCACACAGCACCAGACGCCCTTCCGCATCCGTATTGCCGACTTCGACGCTCAGGCCCTTGCGCGTGGCGAGCACGTCGCCCGGCCGGTACGCATTGCCGCCGATCGAGTTCTCCACCGCCGGCACCAGCACGCGCAGCCGCGCGCGAATACCGACGCTCATGAGCATGTGGGCGAGCGCCAGCGCCACCGCCGCGCCGCCCATGTCTTTTTTCATGAGCGCCATGCCGGAATTCGACTTGATGTCAAGTCCGCCGCTGTCGAAGCAGACACCCTTGCCGAGCAGCGTCAGGCGCGGCCAGCTCTCTCCGGCACGCGGCGACCAGCGCAGCTCGAGCAGCCGCGGCGCGGCGCCGCTGGCGCGCCCCACCGCGTGGATCGCCGGAAAATTTGCGCTGAGCAAGCCCTCGCCCACCCACTCCTGAAACGCGGCCTGGTGACGTTCCGCAAGCTGCCGCGCCGCGCCGGCCAGTTCCGCCGGCCCCAAATCCGCGGCCGGCGTGTTGATCCAATCGCGCGCCATGCGCAACGACTCAGCCGCAAGGGACACGAATCGCAGGTCGGCGTTTGACGGAGCCTCGAGACTCGCGGCGTCGCTCTTTGCCGCCCGGTAACGCTCGAATCGATACGCGCCGTAGGCAAATCCCAAACACAGCTGCGTGGCCTCCGCGGCGTCGAATTCCTGGGCGAGGCGGAAACGGCCCGGCGGCAGCCGTTCGGCGAGGCCCGCCGCATGCCACAGGGACATCGTGCCCTGGCGCCGGCCGAGGCCGGCCACTGCGGCGGCGAACCCGCCGCCGGAATCCGGCAGCAGCACGACGCGGTGTTTCTCGCCCGTGAAATTCTGCCCGGCAAGCCAGCGCGCAACCTGCGGTGTTTGCGTTTCGAGCCAGGCGTCGAACTCGTCCTCGTACAGCAACCACAACGGCACCGATACACTGCGATCAAGATTCATGAAAGCGGGTCCTCGCGGCCCGGCGGCCGCCCATGGAATGTCTTGCATCATAAGAGATTCTGTGGTGCTATTTACGGCTAGTTAACACGGCAAGGCGCAATCTTGAGAGACCCCGCTTAAGGCTGCAAAAGTCTTAAAAAGGCGGGGTCTCGCATTATTGCGGGTTGGAAATTTCGCCGGAACGGATTTTGAGGCTACAGGAGATTTGCATGCGTTTGTATTCGCAAAAAGACGTCGACAAGAAAGCGCTGCGCGGAGCGCGCATCGCCATCTTGGGCTACGGCAGCCAGGGCCGGGCGCACGCGCTCAATTTGCACGACAGCGGATTCGACGTGGTCGTCGGCGTCCGTAAAGGCGACAGCTGGAACAAGGCCAAGAAAGACGGCCTGAAGGTCATGGAGCCGCAGGCGGCCGTCAAGGGCGCCCAATTGGTGGCGATGCTGGTGCCCGACATGGGTCAAAAGGCCCTGTATGGAGAGCTCAAGAGCGTCTTCGAAAAAGGCGCCACCCTGCTGTTCGCCCACGGCTTCAACATTCATTTCAAGCAAATCAAACCGCGCAAGGATTTGGACGTGGTGTTGATCGCGCCGAAAGGCCCCGGAGACTTGGTGCGGCGTCAATACCAACAGGGACGGGGCGTGCCCTGCCTGATTGCGGTGGCGCAGAATCCGTCCAAGCACGCCAAGGCCAAGGCGCTGGCCTATGCGGACGGCATCGGCGGCACCCGCGGCGGCGTGCTCGAGACCACCTTTGCCGAGGAGACCGAAACGGATTTGTTCGGCGAGCAAGCGGTGTTGTGCGGCGGCGCCACCGAGCTCGTGGTCAAAGGCTGGGAGACCTTGGTCGAGGCCGGCTACCAGCCTGCCGTGGCGTATTACGAATGCCTGCACGAGCTGAAGCTGATCGTCGATCTGCTGCACGAGGGCGGCATCACGAAAATGCATCGCTACATCAGCGAGACCGCCAAGTATGGCGATTTGACCCGCGGCCCGCGCGTCGTCAACAAGGCCGTCAAGAAGGAAATGCGCAAGATCCTGACCGAGATTCAACAGGGTAAATTCGCGCGTCAATGGATTGCGGAGAGCAAGGCGGGACGGCGCAAGTACTCCAAGCTGCTCAAAGCGGATCTGAAGCACCCGATCGAAAAGGTCGGCGCCCAGCTGCGCGCCCGCATGCCCTGGCTGGAAGCCGCCAAAGCCTGACGGTCGCGGCCCATGCCCACATTGTTCGACAAGGTTTGGACGGCGCACGAGGTCGCGGCCGAAACGGCGGATACGCCCGCGGTTCTGTACATCGATCTGCACCTCATCCACGAGGTCACGTCGCCGCAGGCGTTCAGCATGTTGAAGTCCTCGGGGTTGCGGGTGCGGCGTCCGGACCGCACGCTTGCCACCATGGATCATTCGACGCCGACCAGCACCGAACAGATCTTCGGCAATGTGCCGATCAAGGTGGACGCCGCGGCCAAACAGGTGCTCAAGCTCGAGCAGAACGCGGCTGAGTTCGGCGTCGAACTTTTCGGCCTGCGCGATGCGCGGCGCGGCATCGTGCACGTCATCAGCCCGGAGCTGGGATGCACCCAGCCCGGCATGACCATCGTCTGCGGCGACAGTCATACCAGCACCCACGGTGCCTTCGGCGCCCTCGCCTTCGGCATCGGCAGCACGGAAGTCGGCCATGTGTTCGCCACCCAATCCTTGCTACAGCGCAAGCCGAAGACGTTTGCGGTGAACGTCGAGGGCCGGCTGCGTCCGGGCGTCACGGCCAAGGACTTGATCCTCGGCATCATCGGCAAGATCGGCGTCTCCGGCGGCACCGGCCACGTGCTCGAGTACCGCGGATCGACCATTCGCTCGCTGTCCATGGACGAGCGCATGACGGTGTGCAATATGTCCATCGAAGCCGGCGCGCGCGCAGGGATGATCGCGCCGGATGACACCACCTTCGCGTACCTCCAGGGCAAGCCGCGTGCGCCCAAGGCCGCGGACTGGGACGCCGCGCTGGCGCGCTGGCGCACGCTGGCCACGGACCCCGGAGCGCATTTCGACGCATCGGTGGACATCGACGCCTCGACTCTCGAGCCCATGATCACCTACGGCACGAATCCCGGAATGGTGCTGCCCATCGGCGCCCACATACCCGACAGAGCAGGCGACGAGGTTTTCGACAAGGCGCTGCGCTACATGGGCTTTCACGGCGGCGACGCCATGCTCGGCAAGCCGGTCAACGTCGTGTTCATCGGCAGCTGCACCAACGGCCGGCTCGCCGATTTGCAGGCGGCGGCGCATATTCTAAAAGGCCGCAAGGTCGCTCCCGGCGTGCGCCTGCTGATCGTGCCGGGTTCGCAGGAGATCAAGCGCGCCGCGGAAGCCGCAGGCTATGCGGAGATTTTCAAGGCGGCCGGGGCGGATTGGCGCGAATCCGGCTGCTCCATGTGCCTGGGGATGAACGGCGACACCGTCGGCGCGGGCCAGTACGCGGTCAGCACCAGCAATCGCAATTTCGAGGGACGGCAGGGTGTGGGCGCGCGTACCTTGCTGGTCAGTCCGTTCACCGCGGCCGCCAGCGCCGTGCAGGGCAGGATCGCCGATCCGCGGGAGATGCTGTAATGGAACCCGTGAAGCGCGTCCGATCCAAAACCGTCGTGATCGCGTCGAGCAATATCGATACCGATCAGATCATCCCGGCGCGTTTTCTGACCACGACGACCAAGGACGGCCTGGGCCGGCAGCTGTTCGCCGACTGGCGCTATCGAGACGGCTCGCCGAATCCGGATTTCGTTTTGAACAAGCCGGAGGCGCGCGGCTGCCGGGTGCTGGTCGCCGGCCGCAACTTCGGCTGCGGCTCCTCGCGCGAGCATGCGCCCTGGGCGCTGCTCGACTATGGGTTTCGCGCGGTCATCAGCAGCGAAATCGCCGACATTTTTCGCGGCAACTCGCTGAAGAACGGACTGCTGCCCATCGTGGTGGATGAGGCCGCGGCGCATTGGCTGCTGGAACATCCGGGCGCCGACGTCGATATCGATCTCGAGGCCGCCCGCCTGACGCTGCCGACCGGGGTCGTCGTGCCCTTTCCCATAGAGGCATTTGCGCGCCACTGCCTGTTGAACGGCGTGGATGAGCTCGGCTACCTGCGCAGCAAGCTCGAACTCATCGAGCGTTTCGAAGCGAGGTTTCCCTAGTTGAAGGCGCTGATTGCAGTGCTGCCGGGCGACGGCATCGGCGGCGAGGTCACCGCCGAGGCGGTTCGCGCGCTCGGCGCGGTGGCGGCGCGATTCGGCCATTCCTTTGAATTCGAATCGGCCCTGCTGGGCGGTGCCGCCATCGATGCGACGGGCCAGGCGCTGCCTGCGGCCACGCTCGAGTTGGCGCGGCGCGCCGACGCGGTTTTGTTGGGCGCCGTCGGCGGTCCGCAATGGTCGGATCCCAATGCCAAGGTGCGCCCCGAGCAGGGGCTGCTGCAGCTGCGCAAGGCGCTCGGGCTGTTCGCCAACCTGCGCCCCGTGGTGCCGCACCCCAGCGTGCTCGACGCCTCGCCGATCAAAGCGGAGCTGTTGCGCGGCGTGGATATCATGGTGGTGCGCGAGCTCACCGGCGGCATCTATTTCGGCGACAAGCACCGCAGCGCCACGGAAGCCGTGGACGTCTGCCGCTATACTTTGGAGGAGATCGAAAGAGTCGTGCGCCTGGCGGCGCGCCTGGCCCTCACCCGCCGCCGCAAGCTGACCTCGGTGGACAAGGCCAATGTGCTCGAGACTTCGCGCCTTTGGCGCTCCGCGGTCGAGCGCATCATGCCCGCCGAATTTCCCGGCGTGAGTTTCGAGCATGTGCTGGTCGACGCCGCCGCCATGCATCTGTTGAAGCGGCCCCGCGACTTCGACGTCATCGTCACCGAGAATATGTTCGGCGATATTCTCACCGACGAAGCCTCCATGCTGGCGGGCTCCTTGGGGTTGCTGCCCTCGGCATCGCTGGGCGCCGCCCCGCGGGGCGGGCTCTTCGAGCCCATCCATGGATCCGCGCCCGACATCGCCGGGCGCGGCATCGCCAATCCCTACGCCGCGATCTTGAGCGCGGCGCTGCTGCTGCGCTATGCGCTGCAATTGGAAGCAGAGGCAAAGGCCCTCGAAGCAGCCGTCTCCAAAGCCGTCGTGGGAGGCGCATTGCCGGCCGATCTCGCCGGGCCGGGCGCCGCGCGGCCTGCGATTACGACGCGTGGCGCCGGCGATGCGGTGCTGGCTGCACTTTAGCGGCGCGCTCGAGCCCGGCGGACAGATCCGCCACCAGATCCGCGTGATCTTCGATGCCGACCGAAACCCGCAGCAATCCAGGGCCTATCCCTGCGCGCAGCCGCGCCGCTTCGTCCATGCCGGCGTGAGTCATGGTCGCCGGATGCGCGATCAGGCTCTCCACGCCGCCGAGCGACTCGGCGAGGGTGAAACACTCGAGCCCCGATAGAAACGCCTCGACGGCCGGCTCGCCGCCGGCCAGTTCGAAGCTCAACATCGCGCCGAAACCGCTCTGTTGGCGGCGCGCGATCTCATGCCCCGGATGATCGGCGAGGCCCGGGTAGTACACCTGCTGCACGGCCGGATGGCCGGCGAGAAACCCCACGACGACCGCCGCATTCTCCGCGTGCACGCGCATGCGCGCATGCAGGGTGCGCACGCCGCGCAACGTCAGGAAGCTGTCGAACGGCGCGCCGGTGACGCCGATGGCATTGGCCCACCAGGCCAGTTTCTGGTGCAGTTCAGCCGTTGCCGCGACCACCGCGCCGCCCACCACATCGCTGTGTCCGTTCAGGTACTTGGTGGTGGAGTGAATGACCACGTCGGCGCCCATGCCAAGCGGCTGCTGCCACAGCGGCGAGAGAAAGGTATTGTCGGCGGCCACCAAGGCGCCGGCCGCGTGCGCCGCTGCGGCAACGGCGCGCACATCGACCACCCGCAGCAAGGGGTTGCTGGGAGTCTCGATCCAGACCAGCGCCGCGCCCCCGCCCAGGGCCGTCCGCAGCACGGCGGCATCGCCTTGATCGATGAAATCCACCCGCAGATGGCCCTCGGCATGCAATGCGGCGAGCAATCGATAGGTGCCGCCGTAGCAATCGTAGGGCGCGATGACGCGCGCGCCCGCGGGCAGCGTCGCCAGAATCAAGGTGACGGCCGCGAGTCCGGTGCAGGTCACCACCGCCCCGGCGCCGCCCTCCAGATCCGCCAAGGCGCACCCCAGCTGATCGCGCGTCGGATTGCCGGAACGGGTGTAGTCGTACTTGCGCGGCCGGCGGAACCCCTCGAATGCAAAATTCGTCGACAGGTACACCGGCGGCACCACGGAGCCGTGCTGCGCGTCGGACTCGAGCCCTGCGCGCACCGACCGCGTTGCGGCGCTTTTTTTGTGGGGAACTTTGCTGCTCATGTTTTCTGCTCCGCGAGGGCTTGCTTGATGATGGGTGTCAGGGCGGCGCCTTCCTTCAGGAAGGCGTCGTGCCCGAAAATCGAATTGATTTCGACCAGTTTATGCGGTCCGCCGAGACGCGCGGCCAGCGCCTGCATGTCGTTGAGCGGCACCAGCTGGTCTTCGTGCACGCCGATCAACGTGGCCGGCGTGCGTACCCGCGCCGCGTCGATCGCGTGCAGATCGATGGATTCGCTCAGGCAGAGAAACGACTCGGCGCTGTATTTCTGCACGTAGGCATCGCCGCGCGCGAACAGATAATCCTCGATCGGGAAGCGGAAGCGATCGGCGTCGCGAACGGGCGCGGCGCCGAAGCGCAGCGTGAATTCCCCGGGACTGCGATAGGTCGCCATGGCCAGCGCCCGCGCGAGCTTGAGCCCGGCCGAGCCGTCGCCCCGCGCGATCGCCTCGCGCACGATCTGCCGTTGCACGCTGCGCCAGGCGGTCGACAGCGCCTGGGACTTGTCGGCGGCGCTCAAGACCACGATGTGCTGCACCCGGTCGGGATGCCGCTCGGCGAAACACAGCGCCACCATCCCTCCATAGGAGGCGCCGACGATGGCATGCAGCGACTCCAATTCCAGGTGCCGGACGACCGCATACAGCGCTTCGGCTTGGTCGTAGGCGCTGATGGGCGGAAATTTGCCGCCGGTGCCGGGAGTGGAACTGCCGCCGCGGCCGCCGATATAGTCGATGCCCAGCACGCGATACCGCCGCGTGTCGACGCCCAAGCCCGGGCCGACGATCCCCGGCCACCAGCCTTCGCCCGAGCACTCCTCGACTACACGATGCGCCGAGATCCCGCCCAGCACCGCAACGACGGGCCCGTCCTGCGGACCTATGATTCGAAACGCGATGCGCGCCTGCGGCAGCGGGTCGCCAAAGTGCAATCCCCGCGGAAACACGAGACTCAAGGTCTCCTCGACATGATATGGGGATTTTTCGGCCACGTTCCGCTCGCTCCAAGAAGAGGTTGACATAACCCCTGCAGCGTCCGCGCTCGTAGCCCATTGCACGCGGTATGACCCGCGCAATCGACCGCTTATCTACCGGATTCGGGGCAGCCCGAGAGTCCGCAGGAGTTGGCACCGTTCCAACGTTCGCGTGCCACGTGAACCTGGTGGTTGCCCCGGCTTCTAAGGGCCTTTCCCTCAGCCGGTCTAGATAAGCTGCGGGAATTTTAGGCAGCCGGCGAGCCTGCGTCAAGCCATTTTCCGCGGCGCGCCGCTTGCGCCGCTGCCGATAATGCATTAATGTACTAGCACGTTAATACATTACGCGATGAATTCGCCGGCCTCCCCCATGAAAACCAATCGCCCGGTCACCCCGCGGCAGGAACAGCAGCACGAACGCACGCTGTGCACCGCCATCTTGGCGCTGCGCAGCGTCGAGGAGTGCCGGAGTTTTTTCCGCGATCTGTGCACGCCCGCGGAATTGCAGGCCATGGCGGACCGCTGGGCAGTCGTCGAACTTCTCGAACGCGGCCTCCCCTATCGCGAGATCCACAGCCAGACGGGCGTCAGCGTCACCACCATCGGCCGCGTCGCGCGCTACCTCACCTCCGGCAACGGCGGCTACCGCGCGGTTACCGAACGGCTGAAACTCAATGCGTAGCATGCGCACGCCGCCCGCTCCATGCGCCTGAAAATAGCCATACAGAAAAGCGGCCGGCTCACCGAAAGCTCGCTCGACCTGCTGTCGCGCTGCGGCCTGAAGTACAGCCGCGGCAAGGACCAGCTGATGTGCTATGGCGAGAACATGCCGCTCGACGTGCTGTTCGTGCGCGACGACGACATCCCGGACCTGGTGCAGGAGGATGTGTGCGATTTAGGGCTCGTCGGCCTGAACGTGGTCGAGGAGAAACGCCTGGCATTTCAGGCGCGCGGCGTCGGGCCGCTGTTCGAAATGGTGCAGCTCCTCGATTTCGGCCGCTGCAAGCTGTGCATCGCGGTGCCGGATGGATTCGACTACCGCGGCCCGCAGTCGCTGGCGGGCAAGCGTGTTGCAACCACGTATCCGAACATACTGCAGCGCTTTCTCGCGGAACGCGGCATCGCCGCCGAGGTCGTGGTCCTGTCGGGCTCGGTGGAAATCGCGCCGCGACTCGGCCGGGCGGATTTGATTTGCGATCTGGTCTCGACCGGATCGACGCTGGCCGCGAATCACTTGCGCCAGGCGCAGGTGGTGCTCGACAGCCAGGCCGTGCTCATCCGCACGCCGATACCCATTCCGCCGGAAAAACAGGAATGGACGCGGCGCCTGTTGATGCGCATCGACGGCGTCGAACAGGTCAAAGGCAGCAAGTACATCATGCTGCATGCGCCCCGCTCGGCCCTGCCCGCGATCGCCAAACTATTGCCGGGCAGCGAGGCGCCGACCGTGATTCCGCTCGAAGGCCGCGGCGATCGGGTGGCGGTGCACGCGGTCTGCCGTGAAAACGTGTTCTGGGAGACTCTGGAAGAACTCAAGGGCGTGGGCGCAAGCTCGGTGCTGGTGCTGCCCGTCGAAAAAATGCTGGCCTGAGGTTTCGAGGTTCAAGGTCATGCGTATTCTCGACTGGAAATCCCTCTCTGCGCCGGCTCGAATCGACGCCCTGCGGCGCCCTGCGCAGCGCGATGCCGCATCCATCGCCGCAGCCGCGCAGCAGATCATCGATGCGGTGCGGCGCGAGGGCGACGCGGCGCTTCGCGCGCTGACCGAGAAATTCGACGGCGTGAAATCAAGTTCATTGCGCGTGACGCCGCAGGAATTCGCCGCCGCCGACAGCGCCCTGAGCGCCGTGCAGCATGCGGCCATCGAACGGGCCATTGCGACCGTGCACTGCTTTCACTCGGCGCAACGACCCTCGCCGCTGCGCGTGCAGACCGCGCCGGGGGTCTGCTGCCAGCGCATCAGCGTGCCGCTGCGCGCCGTGGGCCTGTACGTGCCCGCAGGCTCCGCCCCGCTGCCCTCCACCGCCATCATGCTGGCGGTGCCCGCCGCCATCGCCGGCTGCCCTACGCGCGTGATGTGCACCGCCCCGGCCCGCGACGGCGGCGCCCACCCCGCGGTGCTGGTGGCCGCCCGCAAGGCCGGCATCGAACAGGTGTTCAAGGTCGGCGGTGCGCAGGCCATCGCGGCCATGGCCTACGGCACGGCGACGATACCGAAGTGCGACAAAATTTTCGGCCCGGGCAATGCCTGGGTCACGGCGGCCAAATCGCTGGTGGCACTGGATGCAGCGGGCGCCGCGGCGGATCTACCGGCCGGCGTGACCGAGGTCATGGTCATCGCCGATGACAGCGCGCGCGCCGACTTCGTCGCGGCCGATCTGCTCGCGCAGGCCGAGCATAGTCCGGAGGCGCAGGCCTTGCTCCTGACGCCCTCCGCTGCGCTGGCCGAAGGCGTTTTGCTCGAAGTGCGGCGCCAGGTCGGATCGCTGTCGCGCGCCGGCATCCTGGCGCAATCCGTCGGCCACATGCGGGTGCTCATCGTCGATACGCTCGATACCGCCTTCGAGATTGCCAACGACTACGCCCCCGAGCATCTGCTGCTCCAGATACGCGAACCGCGCACGTGGCTGAGCCGGGTCACCGCCGCCGGCGCCGTGTTCCTGGGCCACTGGTCGCCTGAATCCCTGGGCGACTACTGCAGCGGACCCAACCACACCCTGCCGACCTACGGCTACGCCAGGGCGTACAGCGGCCTGTCGCTGGAGGATTTTCAGAAGCGCATCACCGTTCAGGAACTGCTGCCTGAGGGCCTGCGGGAGCTGGGCGGAACGGCTCAGGTGCTGGCGAATCTGGAGGGGTTGGACGCGCACGCGGCGGCGGTCACCGTGCGCCTCGCGGCGCTCGACGCCGGGGCGCCGCCATGAACGCGGTGTTGTCGCTGGCGCGCCCGGAGATCGTCACTCTCAAGCCCTATTCGCACGCGGCTTGGCTGCCCTCGCTCACGCGCCTGCACGCCAACGAGGCGCCGTGGCGGCCCGCGGGCGACGCCACCGTGGCGGGCCTCAATCGCTATCCGGAGCCGCAACCGCAGGCGCTGATCGAGAGTCTGGCGGCACTGTACGGAGTTCCCGCCTCGAGGGTGCTCGCGACCCGCGGCAGCGATGAAGCCATCGACCTGCTGTCCCGCATCTATTTGCGCGCCGGCGCCGACGCGATATTGCAGTGCGCGCCGAGCTTCGGCATGTATCAAGTGGCTGCGCGCATCCAGGGTGCCGAGGTGATCGAGGTCCCGCTCGAACGCGCGCAGGATTGGGCCGTCGATCCGGAGCGCCTGCTCGCCGCATGGCAGCCGCGGGTCAAGCTGGTCTATCTGTGCTCGCCGAATAATCCGACGGCGAATCTGTTCGAGGCCGCGGCACTCGAGCGCGTATGCCGGGCGCTCGACGGCAAGGCCATCGTGGTGATCGACGAGGCCTACATAGAATGGTCGCGCGCCATGAGCCTCACGCGCTGGCTGGAGCGCTTCCCGACGCTGGCCATTTTGCGCACCCTGTCCAAGGCGCACGCCCTGGCCGGCGCGCGTGTCGGCGCGCTGCTCGCCGCCCCTGAGTTGATTCAATTGGCGAAGCGGGTCATTCCGCCCTACTCCCTGGCCCAACCCGCGGTGGAAGCGGCTTTGCGCGCTCTCGAGCCCAAGGAACTGGCCGACGCGCAGCAGCGGCTCGAAGGCCTGCTGGCGGAGCGGGAATACTTGCGCCGCGGCCTCGCGGCATCGCGCCTGGTCGAGCGCGTCTGGCCCAGCGATGCCAATTTTCTCATGATCGATTGCCACGACGCCGGGCGCTTCATGCGCGACAGCATGGCCGGCGGCCTGATCGTCCGCGACTTGCGCAGCCACCCGGCGCTGCCGCGCTCGCTGCGGGTCTCGGTGGGGACCCGCGCGGAGAACGACGCGCTGCTCGAGTGCGTGGCGCAGAATTGCGTGGGGCGGACATGAGCGGCCGGCGCATCGTATTCCTGGATCGCGACGGCACCTTGAACGAAGAGCCGCCGGACGAACAGGTGGACAGCCTGGAGAAGATCCGTCTCATGCCCGGCGTGGTGCCGGCATTGCTGGACCTCAAGCGCGCGGGCTTTGCATTCGTCATGGTCACCAACCAGGACGGGCTCGGCACGGCCAGCCTGCCACGCGAGCAATTCGAGCGCGCCCATCGCTTCATCTTGGACCTGTTCAGCTCGCAGGGAATCGCGTTCGAGGCCGTGTTCGTCTGCCCGCATTTCAAGCACGAGGACTGCGCCTGCCGCAAGCCCAAGATCGGCATGCTGCGGGAATACCTCGCCGCCAACGACATCGACGTCGAACGCTGTTTCATGATCGGCGACCGCGACACCGATATGGAATTCGCCGCGAACCTCGGAGTGGAGGGGCTGCGCATCAGCCTGCACGGCGCCGCGGATCAGACCTGGCCCGCGCTCGCCCAGCGCCTCATCGGGCGGTCGCGGCGCGCGCACGTGCAGCGCAAGACCCGGGAAACGGACGTGTCGGTGGACGTCGACTTGTCGCGCGAGGGGCCCTGCGCCATTGCCACCGGTTTGGGGTTCTTCGATCACATGCTGGAACAGATCGCGAAGCACGGTGGCTTCGCGCTGCAGCTCGAATGCAGCGGCGATTTGCACGTCGACGAACATCACACCATCGAGGATTGCGCGCTGGCCTTGGGGGCAGCGCTGCGCGAGGCGCTGGGCGACAAGCGCGGCATCGCACGCTACGGCTTTTTGCTGGCGATGGACGAGGCGGAGGCGCAGGTCGCGCTCGACCTCTCAGGCCGGCCGTTCTTCGTCTGGGAAGGCCGGTTCAACCGCGAGCGGGTGGGCGAGCTGCCGACTGAGCTGGTGCCGCATTTTTTTCGGTCCCTGGCGGAGACACTGGGAGCCGCGCTGCATGTCAGCGTGCGCGGCGAGAATGCGCACCACATGATCGAATCCTGCTTCAAGGGCGTGGGCCGCAGCCTGCGCCAGGCCATGCGCTGCGACGGCACCGAGTTGCCGACCACCAAGGGTGCGCTGTGAGCGTGAAGCAGCGGCAAGTCGTGATCGTCGCCAGCGGCGGCGCGAACATTGCGTCGCTGCAGTTTGCCTTGGAGCGGCTCGGCGTGGCCGCGGCGGTGTCTGCGGAACCCGGGCGGATTCGTGCCGCAAGCCATGTGATCCTCCCTGGGGTGGGCGCCGCCGCGGACGCCATGGCGCGCCTGCATCAGAGCGGCTTGGACGCCGTGATTCCCGCCTTGCGCCAGCCGGTGCTCGGCATTTGTCTGGGAATGCAGCTGCTGTGTGAAGCTTCGGATGAGGGCCAGACAGGCTGCTTGGGGATCATTCCCGGGCGCGCCGCGCGCTTTACCGAGGCTCCGGGGCGGCCGGTACCGCACATCGGCTGGAATACCCTCGATATCCGGCGTCCGTGCCGCTTGCTCGCGGGCCTCTGGGACGAGGATTACGCCTATTTCGTGCACAGCTATGCACTGGCCTTGAGCGACGCCACGGTCGCGAGCAGCCGCTACGGAGCACCCTTCAGCGCCTGCGTGCAGTGGCGCAATTTCTACGGCGCGCAGTTTCATCCCGAGCGCTCCGCCGCGGTGGGCGCGCGCCTGCTGCGGAACTTCCTCGCGATCGAATGACCCATGCGCCTGATTCCCGCCATCGATTTGAAAGCCGGCCATTGCGTGCGCCTGCTGCGCGGCGATTTCAACGCCGAGACGCGCTATGACTGGGCGCCGCAGTCCCTGCTCGCGAAATATCGCGGCGTGGGCGCCGACTGGCTGCACGTCGTGGATCTCGACGGCGCCCGCGACGGCAGCATCGGCAACCACGCCATCATCGCGGCGCTGGCGGCGCAGACGGCCGTGAAATTGCAGGTGGGAGGCGGTTTGCGCAATACCGCCGCGGTCGCGCAGATGTTGGATTTGGGTGTTGCGCGCGTGGTGGTCGGCAGCGCCGCGCTCACTCAGGTCGATCAGGTGCGCGCCTGGCTTGCGCACTTTGGGCCTGAACGCGTGACCCTGGCATTCGACGTGCGATTGAACCGCGACGGCATTCCCTGCGTCGCGACCCATGGATGGCAGCGGCAATCGGAATTGCCGCTGTGGAGCGCGGTGGAAAACTTTGCCGGCTCGGAACTCAAGCACGTGCTATGCACGGACGTCGGCCGCGACGGCGCGCTGACCGGGCCGAACGTCTCGCTGTACGAGCAGGCCGTGCGCCGCCACCCGCGGATCGAATGGCAGGCCTCCGGCGGCATACGCAATGCCGGCGACCTGCGTGCTTTGAGCGAAACGGGAGCCGCGGCAGCCATCAGCGGCAAGGCCCTGCTCGAAGATCTCATCCCCATCGAGGACTTGCAGCCATTCTTGCCAAACGCATAATCCCCTGTCTCGACGTGCGCCACGGTCAGGTGGTCAAGGGCGTGCGCTTCCGTGATCACCGCGTGGTCGGCGATATTCTGGAACTCGCAGCCCGCTACCGGGACGAGGGAGCCGATGAGCTCGTGTTCTACGACATTTCCGCCAGCCCCGAGGGTCGTTCGGTGGATCGCTCCTGGGTCAGCCGGGTTGCGCGCATGCTCGATATCCCGTTTTGCGTGGCCGGCGGAATCCGCTCGGTGGCGGACGCCGAAGCGGTGCTGGCGTCGGGCGCCGAAAAAATCTCCGTCAATTCGCCCGCGCTCGCGCAACCGGAGCTGATCAACGCCTTGAGCGAGCGCTTCGGCGCGCAATGCGTGGCCGTGGGCATCGACAGTCTGACTCTCGGTGAGGATTATCGGGTGCAGCAGTTCACGGGCGACGTGCAGCTCACGCGCGACACCTCGCGCAGAACCCTGGACTGGGTGATCGAGGCGCAACAGCGGGGAGCCGGCGAAATCGTGCTCAATTGCATGTCCAGCGACGGCGTGCGTCAAGGCTATGACATCGAACAGTTGCGCGCGGTTCGCAGGGTCTGCCGGGTGCCGCTGGTTGCCTCGGGCGGCGCCGGCGCCGCGGAGCATTTCGCGGAGGTGTTCCAATCGGCCGGAGTCGATGCCGCCCTCGCCGCCAGCGTGTTTCATTCCGGCGAAATTCCGATTCCGAACCTGAAACGCCAGCTGCGGGCCAGGGGTATCGAGGTGCGGCCATGAGCGCCAACGAGGAACTCGATTGGGCGGCCAAGCTCGATTGGGACAAGGGCAAGGGCCTGTTGCCGGCCGTGGTCCAAGACGCGGACAGCGGCGCGGTGCTCATGCTGGGCTACATGAACCGCGAGGCGCTCGCCGCCACTCGATCGAGCGGCCGCGTCACCTTTTGGAGCCGCAGCAAGGGGCGCTTGTGGACCAAGGGCGAAACCACCGGCCACTTTCTCGAATTGCGGCGGATCGCCGCCGATTGCGACGGCGATACTTTGCTGATACTGGCGGAACCCACCGGACCCGTATGCCACTTGGGCACGATGACCTGCTGGGGTGAGGACGCGCCCCGGGCGACGGCCCAGCAAGCCGCCTTCCTGGGCACGCTGGAACGGATCATCACGCAGCGCATGGCCTCGCGCCCGGCGGGCAGCTACACGGCCAAACTCTTGGGCGAAGGCACCCGGCGCATCGCGCAGAAGGTCGGCGAGGAAGGACTCGAATTGGCGCTGGCCGCCGTCGCTCAATCCGACCAAGAAACCGTCGGAGAAGCGGCGGACCTGCTGTACCACACGCTGCTGCTGCTCAAGGCCAAGGGCCTGTCGCTGTCGCAGGTCATCGCCGAACTCGAATCCCGCCACGCCGCGCGCGGCCGCTAGAACCCCAGGTAGGCGCCGATGTTGCCGTTGGTGCTCTTGTTCTCGAAGCCGTTGTGCGCCTGCGTCTTGACGCTGCTGATTTCGCCCAACAGCGTCAGATTCGTCGTCAGCGAGTAGTACACGCCGCCGGTCACCTTGCTGTTCTTGCTCAGGAGATTCGGTATGGCCAAGGAATCGGCGTTGTTGGCGAAGTCCAATTTACTGACGCCGTAATTGACGCCGAATTTGACCGCTCCGACTTTGTACGTGCCCTGCAGCAGGTAGCCGTCGGATTTGCGCGCATTGCCCAAACCATCATCGGCGAGTATGAACAAGCCCGTGGTCCCCATGCCCTTCCCATGGTAGTAGGAGCCGAAGAACTCGAATCCTTCGACGTCCACTTTTGCGTTCACATCGAACCCGGTGCTGTTGAATGAACCCGGCGTGGTGCCGGCCACATAGTTCTGCTTCTGCGATATAAAAGACCCGGACAAATATAGTTTTGCATCGCTACCCAGGGGAGTGGTGTAGGTCGCTTTGCCATGGAAGCCGGGCGCTTTCTTGGGTGTCGCGGTACCGGATTCGGTGAGTGAATTGACCGGGTCGAAAATGCCCACCGTGAAGTTGAATCCCGAGAAGTCCGGGGTGGTGTAGTCGATCTGCGCCAACGTGTCCGGATAGAGGTACCCGAAGCCGATGGATCCCAGCGTGGTATTGGAGGGCGTCGCGCCGGAGGCGCTGCCGGCCACACCGACGCCGGGGAGAGTCATGTCGTTGATGATGGCGTCGAAGGCGAACAAGCCGAAATTCCGTCCCAGGGTAAAGGTGCCGATGTCCTTGTTGCCGAAGGTCATATACACCTGGCGGATATCGAGGCCGGTGGTGCCCAAGGCCGTGTTGGAGTTCGTAGTGGTTTGCTGCAGATTGGGACTGCCGCCATCATTGGTGGCGATGCCCGGATACAGGCCGAAATGTGCGGCCAAGTCGTAGTCACCCTGGGTCGTACTCACGGCAAAGGTCAGCGCAGC
>Ga0070696_100000949_pt1 | contig 18816 bp, 16 predicted proteins | sample KBSK1253metaG_FD_65474 | JGI IMG/M metagenome (GOLD analysis project Ga0070696, IMG submission 65474) | Corn, switchgrass and miscanthus rhizosphere microbial communities from Kellogg Biological Station, Michigan, USA - KBS K1-25-3 metaG | ecosystem: Host-associated > Plants > Roots >... | reverse complement strand
GACCTCGTATTGACCGGCGTGATCGACGTGCAGGATCTCGACCGCGCCGTGTCGCTCGGCCCGGCGATGGGGTGGGCCGCCGCCGGGCCCCACCTCACCTATCACCTCGCGGCGGGCGACGGCGGGGTCACGGCCTTCCTGCAGCATCTCCTCACCGCCTTCGAAGGCCTCTGGGCCGGCAACCTCGCCAGCTGGCAGAAACTAGAGCCGCAGCAACAGCGCCAACTGACGCAGGCGATCGAGAAGGCGTATGCCGGGAAGGTCGAGATGTTGCGGGAAGCGCGCGATCGCCGGCTCTCGGCGATCCTGCGCGCATTAGAGCAGGCGCGGGCCGCGGGTCCAGGGAGCTAGCTGTCCGACCGCACCATCAGCACCGGGATGCGGGTGTTGTGTCGCAATGCTGTCGCGGTACTGCCACGAACGACATCCTCGAGGAGGCGGTGTCCGTGGGTCGCCAACGCGATCAGATCGGCTCCCTCGCGCTCCGCTGCCGCCGCGATTTCCTGCGCCGGGTCCCCCGCCGCCAGCACCGCATCGACCTCCAACCCGGCCGCGCGCAGATCCGTCGCCATCCGCTCGAGGTAGGCGCGGTCTTCCTTCATCTCTTCTGATTCTTTCAGGTTCAGCTGCTCCATGTTGCGGGCAGCCCAGCCGTCGGCGACATGGAGGAGGATCACCTCCGCCCCGCTGAGCTTGGCCAGACCGGTCACGTGCCGCAGGATCGTCTGGTCGGCTGGCCCGTTTTCCAGGGGCACGAGGATCCGCCTGTACATCGCTAGACCACTCCGCCGATCTGGAGCAGCAGCCAGACATTGAACCCCGCGATGGCCACTGCGACGATGTACGCGAGCACTTTGAGCCAGAACGGGTTCACGAACTCGCCCATCTTCAGGCGGTCCGAGGTGAACTTCACAAGCGGGAAGACGGCGAAGGAGAGTTGCAGGCTCAAGATCACTTGGCTGAAGATCAGGAGTTGGGCGGTGCCGTGGCTCCCGAAGAAGATAGCCGTCAGCGCCGCGGGGACAATCGCGATCAGTCGTGTAATCAGGCGCCGCAACCAGGGCCGGATCCGGATGTTCAGGAACCCTTCCATCACGATCTGACCAGCCAGCGTTCCCGTGAGGGTCGAGTTCTGGCCCGAGGCGAGCAGGGCGAATGCAAACACCGCACTGGCGCCCGTCACGCCGAGCAGCGGCGTAAGCAGCTTGTAGGCATCCTGAATCTCCGCGACTCCTGTTTGGCCGGCGCGGTGGAACGTGGCCGCCGCGACAATCAGAATCGCCGCATTGATGAACAATGCGAACGACAGGGCAATCGTCGAATCCAGAAAAGCGAACTTGACCGCTTCCTTCTTCCCGGCCGACGTTTCCGCGTAGCTCCGCGTCTGCACCACGGACGAGTGCAAGTAGAGGTTATGCGGCATCACCGTGGCCCCGAGGATGCCGATCGCGATGTAGAGCTTGTCCGGGTCGCTGAGGATCGACGAGCTGGGGACGAACCCCTTGAGCACGCCCATCGTGTCCGGCTTCGAAATCAGGATCTCGAACAAGAAGCAGCCGGCGATCGTCGCGATGAGCGCGATGACGAGTGCTTCGAGCAACCGGAATCCCTTGTTCTGGAGGTACAGAATGAGGAGCACGTCCAGCGACGTGATCGCAATTCCCCACGGCAGCGGAATCCCGAACAACAGGTTCAGCGCGATCGCCGAGCCGATCACCTCGGCTAGGTCGCAGGCCGCGATCGCGATCTCGCAGAGCACCCAGAGCGCGAGCGACACCGGCCGCGAGTAGTGGTCGCGACACGCCTGCGCCAGATCGCGTCCGGTGACGATGCCGAGTTTGGCGGCGAGACCCTGGAGCAGAATCGCCATCAGGTTGGAGAGCAGGATGACGCTGAGCAGCGTGTAACCGAAACGCGCACCGCCCGCGAGGTCGGTGGCCCAGTTGCCGGGGTCCATGTAGCCGACGGCCACGAGGTATCCGGGTCCCGCGAACGCGAGGGCTTTCCTCCACCAGGCGCCGGTGCTGACGGGAACGGTGCGGTAAACTTCGACCAGGCTCGGCGCGAGCCGCGCGTTGCGCCAACCCGGCTCGGGCGTAGCGACGGGCGCTCTAGATGCCATCGGTCGGCCGGCAGAGTAGAAGGAAGGCGAGCTCCTGACCGACGACGCGGGTCTCACCGCCACCCAAGCGCACCGTTATCGGCCCGTTGAAGGGCTGGCGGTCCACGACTGTCATGCGGGTGCCCGGGGTCAGCCCCTGCTCCGCGAGATAACGGAGCCGCGCCGGATTCTCGTCCCCCACCTGGCGCAGCAGCAGCGTCGCGCCCACCTCGGCGTCGGCCAGGCTGACGAGCTCCGCCTCCTCGATTTCGCCCGCCGCCGTCGGAATCGGCGCCCCGTGTGGGTCGTAGCGCGGGTCACCCAGCGCGCCGGCCATGCGGTCGATGAGCTTTTCGGAGACGGCGTGCTCGAGTCGCTCGGCCTCGGCGTGCACCTCACCCCAGTCGTAACCGAGCTGCTGCGTGAGATAGACTTCGAGAATGCGATGACGGCGGATCATCTGGAGAGCGGCGTTGCGCCCCTGGTGCGTCAGCTGCACGCCGCGGTACGGCACGTGCTCGATGAGCCCGGTCTCCGACAAACGTTTCATCATGCCACTTACCGATGGAGGGGCGACTTCGAGCATCGACGCGATGTCGCTCGTGGTTGCGAAACCCCCCTGGCTCGAGAGGTGGTAGATCGCTTTCAAGTAGTCCTCGACCGACCGTGTCAGAGGCGGAGAGGGGTTTCTGACAGACGCGTTCATGGCGCCGCGCTCCGGAGCTATGAGCTTTCCACAAAATCAGTTAGCCTGCTGACCAACGAACAGGTTAGTCTAGGCTAATTATTTGATATTGTCAAGCGAAGATGTGGATTTTGCCAAGCTAAGAAGATTGGCGAGGATACGCTCGGTCATGCCCCAAATGGTGCGGGTTTCCAGCACGTAGGCGGGAAACACGCGCTCCGGGGCGAGGTGCTGAATCGTCACGTCCCGCCGCACGCCGGGTGCAGTCAGCGCCCGAAACGAGAGCCAAAACGCGTCCTGCACTTCGTCGTTGAGGGTGAGCGGCGGGCGATCGACGAGTCCGAACACGAAGGGCCGCACGACGACCGGAGGCAGGATCGGCGTGCGCGGATACATGTCGTCCAACACGCCGAGGCGCTCGGCGTCCGTCAGATCGACGCCGACTTCTTCGCGCGTCTCACGGATGGCGGTGGCGCGGAGGTGAGGATCGCTCGGTTCGCGCCGTCCGCCGGGAAACGCGATCTGCCCAGACCAGGTGTCGCCGGCGCGCTCGGCGCGCTGAATGAACAGGGCTGCGGGGCCTTCGTCGCCTTCATGCAGCGCGATCGCGACGGCCGCCGGAATCATCCCCGGCTCGAGCGTGACCGACTTCGCTTCATACACGCGCAGCGCGTGCCGAATGACGTCCAGCGCTATGCCGAGATCTCCTCGCCGCCGTCCACATTGATCACGTTCCCGGTGATCCAGTCGGCCCCGGGGTTGCACAACGCCACGATCGCGCCGCCCAGATCGGCGGGCGTGGTGAGGCGGTGGTGCGGATTCCGCTGCGTGGCGATTTCCACGAGCTTCTCGTTCCCTGGGATCTTCCGCAGGGCCGGCGTGTCGGTCACGCCGCCGCGCAGCGCGTTGACCGCGATGCCCTTGGGGGCGAGCTCCAGAGCCAGCTGGCGCGTGTGCGACTCGAGCGCCGACTTGGCTGCCGACACGGCGCCGTAGGTGGCGAAGACGCGCGTCGACCCCGACGACGTCATCGAGAAGATGCGCCCGCCGTTCCCCATCAACCCGTGCTTCACGACCCCCTGGGACCAATAAACCAGGGAGTGGGCCATGACATCGAGCGTCATGTCGATGTTGGCCTTGTTCAGCACATCGTCCCCGATGTAGGGCTTCAGGGTCCCGAACGCGAGCGAATGGAGCAGCACGGCCACGTTGAGCTTCTGCTTGGCCAGGTCCGCGAGCACCTCGTTGCGCTTTTCTTCGTCGGCGGCGTTGACGTTGAAGTACTGGGTCTTCCGTCCCATGGCCTCCAGGTCGCGCCGGACCTCGGCCACGTGATCCATGCCAGCCTTGCGGTCGAGGTGGACCCCGGCGATATCATACCCGGCCTTCGCGAGGGCCCGAGCGGCTCCTTCACCGAATCCGCTCGAGGCGCCCAGGATGAGGGCCCACTTCGGGGTCGTCGTCTGCGCGTGTGCCAAACGTTCCTCCGGCAATCGGTGCCCGGTATTATAGCGCAGGTTCAATGAGAAGCCACTTGTGGATGGGAATCGCCCTTGCGGCGGGCCTTATTCTCGGGCTCGTGGCCGCGGGCCTGGCCGGTCTCGGGCACCCCGAGCTGGTCACGGCCGCGCAGCATCTCCGTCCCATCGGCACGCTGTTCTTGAACCTGCTGTCGATGGTGGTCATTCCACTCGTCGCGACGGCCCTGTTTGCCGGGATCGCGCGACTCGGGAATCTGCGCCGCGTCAGCCGGCTCGTGGTCCGCACGCTCGCGTTTTTCTGGGGCACCGCCCTCATCGCGATCATCATCGGCTTCCTCGTCGGCTCGATCGTGTTGCCCGACCAGGTCGTGTCGGCCGAAGGGCAGGCGGCCTTGCGCGCGGCCGCGCAGGCCGATTCGGCGTTCATCCAGAAAGCCGCGGAAGACATCCCCAGCGGCGCGCGGTTCATCGTCGAGCTCATTCCGTCGAATCCGGTCAAGGCCGCCGTCGACGGTAACCTGCTGCCGGTGGTCGTGTTCGTGACGTTCCTCGCGGTCGCCGCCGCGGGCCTTCCCGAAGACAAGCGCAACAGCCTGGTCGAGCTGGCCGACGGCGCCAGTGAGGCGTTGATCAAAATCGTGCACTGGGTGCTGCTGCTCGCGCCGATTGGGATCTTCGCGCTCGTGGCGCCGATCGTGGCGCAATTCGGATGGAGCGTCTTCAAGGCCATGCTCTGGTTCATTGCTGCCGTCGTGATTGGCCTCGTGATCTTCATCAGCGCCGTCTACATCCCCGCCGTCGCGGTGATGGGGCGGCTCGAGCCCGGCAAGTTCCTGCGCGCCGCCTTCCCGTCGATGATGATGGGGTTCTCGACTACCTCGTCGCTCGCGACGCTGCCCACGATGCTGCAGGCCGCCGAAGGCGATCTGCACATCCCGCGCTCGATCGCCGGCTTCGCCCTGCCCCTCGGCGCCAGCGTCAACCGCGCCGGCAGCGCGCTGTATCAGTCGATCGCGGTGCTGTTCATCGCGCGCCTGTACGGGATTCCGTTTGGCTTCACCGAGATGTTTACGGCGGCCGCCGCGGTCTTCCTGGCCTCGCTGACCGTCGCGAGCGTCCCCGCGGCCAGCGTCGTGAGCCTGTTGCCGGCGTTTACCGCCACGGGTCTGCCGATCTCGGGCCTCTCCATTCTCATCGGGCTCGACCGCATTCCCGACATGTTCCGCACGATGACGAACGTCACGGGACATTTGACCGGTGCCGTCGTCGTGCCGGCGTTGGAGGGTGCCCCACAGGAATGAGCCTCACGCCGGGCGACTGGCTGCTCGCGTCGCCGTGGATTCTGGCGCTGTTCCTCATTCTGTACCGCTACGCCACCAGGCGGCCGCAGCTGCGCGACTACAAGCCCGCGGCGTCGGGCCCGCTGATCTCGGTCATCATTCCCGCGCGAAACGAAGCCCGCAACATCAACGCTTGCGTCCGCTCGATACTCGCCGCGAGCTATCCCAACATCGAGATCATCGTCGTCGACGACCGATCGACCGACGGCACCGGTGATCTGGCCGAGCGCCTCGGCGTACGCGTGGTGCGCGGTGCGGAGCTGCCCGCGGGATGGTTCGGGAAGCAGTGGGCGCTGGTGCAGGGAAATCGCGTCGCGCGTGGCGAGCTGCTCCTCTTCGCCGACGCCGACACCAGGCATGAACCGGAGCTGATCGCCCGAGCGGTCACCGCGCTCCAGACCGAGCGGGTCGATCTGTTCTCCGTCATCCCGCGCCAGGAGACGGTGACGTTTTGGGAGCGCCTCATACAGCCCCACGTGTTCGTGGCGCTGGCGGCGCGCATCAGCGACCTGCGGCGCCTCAATCGCACGCGTGTCGACTGGAACGCCATCGCCAACGGCCAGTTCATCCTCGTCACGCGCGCGTCGTACGAACGCGTGGGGACCCACGAAGCGGTGAAGTCCACTGTCACCGACGACGTGATGCTCGCCCAGATCTACGTGCGCCACGGGCTCGACATCTTCCTGGTGCATGCGGTGAGCGACATGACGACGCGCATGTACGGGTCGCTGCGCGAGATCATCGAGGGGTGGTCCAAGAACCTCGCGCTCGGCGCTCCGCTCATGGCCCCACCCGTCCGCTGGATCCGCGCCGTGTTTCCCTACGTGATGTGGATGCCGGCGCTGCTGTGGATCGGCCCCCCCGTCGCCTGGGCGGCGTTCGGCTGGCATTTCGCCGCCATCGCGACGATCGCCTCACTGATCACCTGGATCGGGATCTACGCCGGTGAGCGCTCTCCGGTCCGCTACGCGTTCCTCTATCCGCTCGGCTCCGCGATGGTGGCGCTCATCATGATACGGTCGGCGTGGCGTGGCGGTCGCAAGGTCGAGTGGCGCGGCCGCGTCTACAAAGCTTAGCCGCCGAACAGCACCCGCTGAGCCAGCACGACGCCCGCGAGAACGCTGACGCACGCCGAGCCGAGGTGCAGCGCCGTCGCCCACCGGGCGCCTTTGGCCGACGCGACCCGCACGAGCGAGCCGAGCGCCAGCGTCACGGCCAGCATACCCACGATCGTGCCGGCCCCAAACGCCGCGAAGTAGGCCAGCCGCAGCCCGGCGCTCGGCGCCGCGGCCACGAGCAGCACCGCGATCGCGCCGCTCCCCGCCAACCCGTGCGCGATGCCGAAACCGAGCGAGCGCCGCGCATCGGCGCGGGCGTGCCCGTGCGCGTGCCCGGCGTCTCGTTCGTGGCTGTGCAAATGGAAGTGCGGATCGGCTTCGTGCGCGTGCAGGTGCATGTGCCACCGCCCGCGCGCGTAGCGCCACACTACGCTGCCGCCCAGCAGCACGAGCAGCCCCGCGACCGTCAGCTCGGCGGCGGGCCAGAGGTCCGCGGGCAAACGAACACCGAGGGCCACAACGAGGAGCGCGATGGCGCCCACCGTAACGGTGTGCCCCACCCCCCACGCCAGGCCCAGCCGCGCAACACTCCACAGGCTGCTCCGCCCTGGCCGGCTGGCGAGAGTCGAGACGGCCGCGAGGTGGTCGGGCTCGAACGCGTGCCGGAAGCCGAGCACGATTCCAATGAGGGCAATGGGGAGCATTGGCGGACTAATCTAACGTGCCGGTATTGTTAGGCGCGATGAACCCCTCCGAAAGACGTCTTCACGAGATCCACGCGCGCTACGCTCCCGTCGACGCGCGCGTGCAGGAGATCCTGGACCACATCAAGCGCGACTGCCAGGAGCTCGACCCCAGAGCGCGCAACGAAGGGAACGAGCAGCAGGTCGAGGCGTTCATCGCCTGGCTCACGGCGCAGTATCCAGGCCGCACCTACGAAGTCGCGCGGGATGGCCGTGCGGCGCCCGTGTCACCGGAGGATGCGCGCACGTGGAAGCAGGCCCGAGGGCACCCGGACGCGCCGTGCGTCGTGATCGAGCGGCAACGCCTGTCCAAATGGGCGGTGCGCACCACGCGCTGGAACTACCTCTTCACCGTCCCCGGCGAGAGCGAGGACCAGGTTCTGCTCGTCGCGCACTACGACACGTGGCGCGGGCCCGGCGCCGACGACAACACGACCGGCGAAGAGATCCTCAAGCAATACCTCCTGACCGACCTGCGCGCGCCCGCGCGTCCCAAGCTCACGCACGTGTACTTCTTCGCCGGCTCGGAGGAGTGCGGACTCGTCGGACTCTTTTCGCAGCTGCTGCTCTCGCTGGGTCTCTTCGCCGGCAACTTCGCGCTCACGTACCGCGACTGGGCGATGATGGCCGTCGCCATCGCGATGCTGCCGCTCGCGACGTACCGCTTCGGCGTGTCGGGGTCGCGCGAGTATGTTCGCACGCTCTCAAACGAGGAACTGGCCCGACTCAAGGCCGTCGTGTCAGTCGATTCGGTAGGCGAAGGCCGGCTCTACATCCCGCGCGAGACGATGGGCGCCGACTTCATCCACGTGCTGATCCCCTTCGGCAACTACGACTCGATCAACGATCTCCTGGAAGAAGCCGCGCACCTCCACGGCATCAAGTACAACAACTTCCTCGCGGGCGGCACCACCGATCACGTCTCGTTCCTCGAAGTGAACAACGGCATCTTCGAGCGGATCCGGGGATGGGTACTCCCGAGGCGCACGCCCCCACTTCGCATTCCCGCCACGGCGCTCGTCGCGATGCTCCCCGGCAAGGCGTCGCCGATCGTGTTCGGCGGCAAGATCCACACGCCCAGGGACACCCCCGACCGCGTCTACCCGGAGCCGTTGCGCGAGACGCTGCTCGTGATCGACTACCTCTTCTACCGTATCGAGGGGGGCCCTCGGCTCACGCATCCGCGTGAGCTGGACGAGTTTCACTACGCGCGTCTCTACCGCACCGGCGCCGGACACCTGGTCGCGCTCAAGGACGCGATCGAGCCGAACCACCGCAATCTGAACGCCGTGTACCACGCCACCCTCGAGCGCAACGACGGCCGCACCGTTGCGCACCTCGGCGACATCCTCGATTGGGGAGTAGAAACCCGGCTCTCCCGGGAAGTCGCCGAGGCAGTCGGCACCAGCGGCTCGTGGACGCCGGAACCCGTAGAGCAGCTCGACGTGGTGGCGGACGGCGTCAGGGTGCGCTTCGCGAAGCATCGGTCGTTCGTGGACCGCCTGCGGCAGGTCTATCACAACACGATGTCCGCGGCCCAGGGCGTCGTGCGCAGCTTCCTCTTCATCAGTTTCTTCGGGCTCGCCTACCTCCTCGCGAACATCGTGAGCTGGCTCCTCGACCGGGCCTTCGACGCGTGGCCGGGATTCGCGCTGTGGGTGGCCGACCACGTGGGGATCACCCTCGCCGCCGTCGTCTTGCTGGAGGTCGCGATTCTGCTGCACCTCATGGCCCGCCGTATCCCGGCCTGGATCGACAATGCCTACCGGCACGAAAACAGGGCCGATAACCTCGGTAGTCTGAGGCGGATACGGGGCTAGCGCCTTGCGCTACAACCTTATGGCCCGTCACGATATCCAATCCCGTGCATGCCCCGACAGGTGCTAGAGGTCACACTGACTGCTGATTCGGTAGCGGCCGACGCGGCCCTCGCAGCGAGCGGGGACGCCAGCGCATTCGAGCGGCTCTACCGCGCGCACGTCAATCGTGTCCACAGCCTCGTGCGGCGCATGCTCGACGCGGACGAAGCCGACGACCTGACGCAGGACGTCTTCGTCCGGGCGTGGGACAAGCTCTCGACCTTCCGCGGCGAGTCGGCATTCGGGACGTGGCTGCACCGGCTCGCGGTGAACGTGGTCCTGGCCAGGCGGAAGACGTTGGGCGTCGAACGGGGACGGTTTCATTCGGGCGAGGATCCGCTCGAGGGCGTGTCGGGCCGGCGCGAGACGCCGGAGATCTCGATGGACTTCGAGGAGGCGCTCGCCAACCTCCCCGACGGAGCCCGGCAAGTGTTCGTGTTGCATGACGTGGAGGGGTATCGCCACGAGGAGATCGCGCAAATGCTCGGCGTCGTGCCGGGCACTTCAAAGTCGCAGCTGCATCATGCGCGGATGGCGCTGCGGAGGTATCTGGATCGATGAACGACCAATGGACTGACCGGCTCTCTGAGTACGTCGACGGCGAACTCGCCAACGGCGAGCGCGTCGCCCTCGAGGCGCATCTCGCGACCTGCGCGCCTTGCCGCGGAGCCGTCGCCGAACTGCGCCAGGTCGTGGCGCGCGCCAGGTCGCTGGAAGACCGGGCTCCCCAGACCGACCTCTGGTCGGGCGTGGCGAAGCGGATCGGCGCGGGACAGGTCGTCGACATCCGCTCGCGCCGCTTCAGCTTCAACGTACCGCAGCTGATCGCGGCGTGCATCGCGCTCGTGTTGCTGTCGGGGGGTGGCACGTGGGTGGCGCTCCACAAGACTAGCGTCGCGACCGACACGACATTCACATCGCAGGCCGACTCGACGAAGTGGGTGCCCGTCGCCGTTTGGAGCGGCCGCACCGACGCCGCCATCGCCGATCTGCAAGAGGCATTGCGGCGCAACGAGAGCCGGCTCGACACGTCCACCGTGCGCGTGGTGCGTGAGAACCTGGCTTTGATCGACCGCGCGATCGCACAGGCACGTACGGCGCTCGCCGCGGATTCTGGAAACGCGTACTTGAACCTCCACCTCGCCGACACAATGCGGCGCAAGCTGGAGCTGCTGCGGCGGGTCAACGCGATCGCTTCGGCACAGTCCTAAGGAGAGGTAGACAGACATGTTGACGACCATTGCAGCCGCCGTCCTGGCTACGCTGGCCCCGATGCAAGGGGAGACCGACACGACGATCGCCGTGCCGGCCGGAGCGAGCCTGTCGGTAAACAACTTTGGCGGCGCGATCGTCATCCACACCTGGACGCAGAACCGGGTCAAAGTGCACGCCGAGCACGGCAGCCGCGGCAGCATCGAGGCGTCGCTCGTGGGAACGACACTGACAATCAAGGCGGGGAGCCGGCACGGCTCGCCTTCTGTGGTCGACTTCGACATCACCGTGCCCGTTGAGATGGCGCTGAACCTGAGCGGTACCTACACGGAGATCGAGGTGAATGGCTCGAAGGCCGCGATCACCGCCGAGACAGTGGACGGCTCGATCGACGTGCGCGGCGGCAGCGGCAACGTCATCCTCAACTCGATCCAGGGGTCCGTGACACTTGCGGATGCCACGGGCCGTATCGAGGTGAACTCCATCAACGAGAGCGTCGAGTTGTCGAACGTCTCGGGGCAGATCAAGGCCGAGACGACGAACGGCGACGTGACGCTGTGGGGCATCAAGTCCTCGAGCGTGGAGGCCACGACCATCAATGGCGATGTCGAATACGAGGGCACGGTCACGGACGCCGGGACCTACACGTTCAATTCGCACAACGGCGACATCCAGATCTCGATCCCCGAGGGCGCGAACATGACGCTGACGGTCGCGACCGCCAACGGCGACATCGACGCGAGCTTCCCCCTGCCCTTCCGGGGTACGCGCGAAAAGCACCGCTACACCTTCAAACTCGGCACCGGCAGCGCGCGGATGGAAGCCGAGTCGTTCCAGGGCGACATCGAGCTGCGCCGCCCCGCGGAGATGCGGGAGCACCAGAGGGAAAAAGAGAAAGAAAAAGAAAAAGACAAAGACCACGAGATGGAACAAGAGGAGCCCTAAACATGCGTCTCACGACCGTCGTACCCGTCATCCTGACTGCGATTGCCTTCGGCGCGCCCGCGCCCGCCGCCGCGCAGAGTCCCGACTTTCGTTGGCACGGCCGCCTCGCCAACGGCAAACGCGTGGAGGTCAAGGGCGTGAATGGCGACGTCCGCGCCGTGTTCACCGCCGGCTCTGAAGTTGAAGTCACGGCGGCGAAGCACTCGCGCCGCTCGGATCCCGACGACGTCAAGATCGAAGTGATCGAGCACGATGGCGGTGTGACGATCTGCGCGGTCTACCCGACGCCCCGTCGCGCTCGGGAAGAGAACAAGTGCGAGATCGGCGACCGCTGGCACACGAGCAACGAAGACAACGACGTCGTGGTCGATTTCGAGGTGAAGATCCCCGCGGGTGTCGAGTTCGGGGGCCAGACCGTGAACGGCGAGATGTCGGCCGAGGGACTCAAAGCCGATGTCAAAGCCAGCACGGTGAACGGTAGCGTCCGGGTGACGACGACGGGCCTCGCCGAGGCGTCGACGGTGAACGGCTCGGTGTACGTCGAAATGGGCCGCGCCGACTGGACGAACGACCTCGACTTCAGCACGGTGAATGGCAGTGTCACGTTGATCCTGCCGTCGGTCTTGAACACCGAGATCCGCGCTTCGACCGTGAATGGCGACATGACGACGGACTATCCGCTCACGATTACGGGGCGCTTCGGCCCGCGCCGGATGCGCGGCACGATCGGCTCGGGAGGGCGGACGTTGAGTCTGTCGACGGTGAATGGGGAGATTCGGCTGAGAAAAGCAACGTGAGCGGTAAGCGCGGCTGACCCCGGGGCGACGCCCCGGGGTCAGCGGCCCTTCACTCGCCTCGCAGTAATTCGAACCACCCTGCCGCAATTCGGTACCTAATCCCAGACCATCCAGCCCCACGTTAGCCCTTCTCTTCGAAGGGGCCCGTGGTGTTGCGGCAACTTCTTGCCCGCACCGAGCAGATCGACGATCTCCGCGACCTGTTTCGCGTGCTCGGATACGACGCGGCGTGGGAAGCCGTGCCACCCGGGCCCTGGCTGGGTGAGGACGCGGCCGCCGCAGCAGGCGTCACGCGCGCGGCGCTGGTGGCGCGTCACGATGTGTTTCGCGTGTTTGCCCTCGAGGCGACGGACCCCGAAGGCGGCGCTCGCGCGGCCGCCCGCCGGCTCGCCGCCGGTGCCGAGCGAGGGTTGGCGTGCGCGATCGGCGGCGTCCCCCGCCGGCTGGTGTGCGCCGGGTCCGTCGGCCTTCGCCTCACGACCGTGCCCCTGTCGCACCCGCCGGGATCGTCCCTGGCAGCCCTCGAGCGCCTCGCGCCGGTCGCCGGCGAGTCTGCCCTCGCCCTCAGCCTCCGCGTGTGCGAGGTGTTGGCGACCGAAGGCGTCACCCCGCGGTTCTTCCGCGCGTTCCGCCACACGCTGGAGCGACTCACCGATCGCCTGACGGATCCCAAGCCACGCAGGGACCGGCACGATTTGGCCCTGACGGCGCTGACGCGCGTTCTCTTCCTCTATTTCGTGCAATCGAAAGGCTGGCTCGACGGCGATGGTCGTTACTTGCCCAGACTGCTGCAGAGCGCCCTGACCAGGCGCCTGCACTTCCACCGCGTCTTCCTTCACCCGCTCTGCTTCGGCGTGTTGAACCGGCCTGTGGCCAGCCGCGGCCCGGGGGCCCGCGCGCTCGGCCGAGTACCCTTCCTGAACGGCGGACTCTTCGAACCGACTCCGCTCGAACGGAAGCATGGTCCCGCGATTTGGACCAACGCGGACTGGCGGGACGCCTTCGACGACCTGTTCGAGCGATTCCACTTTTCGGTGCGCGAGGACGACGCGGGCGAGCTCGTCGCGCCCGACATGCTGGGGCGCGTGTTCGAGGGCGTGATGGACCCGGTCGACCGTCACGCCAGCGGCAGCTACTACACGCCGGCCGCTCTGGTTCGTGACATCGTGCGCGCCGCTCTCGAGGCCGCCCTGGTGAACCGCCTGGGCCTCGGCCCGAGCGCCGCGGCCCGCTGGGTCTACGAAGGCCTCGCCCCGAGCCCCGCTCCGAACCTGCGCACCCTCACCGTGCTCGACCCGGCGGCTGGATCGGGGGCGTTCCTGCTCGGCGCGCTGGCGGAGCTCGTGGCGCTCCGCTGCGCGGCGGGTGAAGGGCCAGTCCAGGCTGTGAAGCGCGACGTGCTCGCCCATTCCCTCTTCGGCGTCGACCTCACGCCCACGGCCGTCCGCCTCACTGAGTTGCGCCTCTGGCTCGCGCTTGTCGCCGATGACGACTCGGACGCGGCCACCGTCGCGCCCCTGCCGAATCTCGACGGCCACGTCCGCCAAGGCGATGCGCTCCTCGACCCGCTCGCGCTCGCCGGGTCTCTGGGCGGACACGGCCTTCGCATCGGCGGACCCGAAGTCCGCCGCCTCGCGGCGGCACGGCGGACACTCTTTGACCTCGCGGGTCCAACGAAGCGCGCCGCTCAGAACGAGCTGGGACGCGCGGAAGCGGCGCTCGCGCGCCGACTCTTCGCACAGGCGATCGCTCGCCTCGAGCAGACCATCGGCGAGCTGATGACCGCGGCTAAGGATCGCGATTTGTTCGGACGCCGCCGCGGCCTGGCTCCCGCCGAGCGCGTTTGGCTCAGGCGCGCACGTCAGGGCTTGCGCGATCTGCGGGGTGCGGCGCGAAAACTCGATCGTGACGGCGTGGTCCCATTTTTTTCCTTCGAGTCCCATTTCGGCGACGTGGCGCAGGGTGGTGGATTCGACGTCGTGGCAGGAAACCCGCCCTGGGTGCGGGCCGAGCGCCTGCCGGCCGTCGTGCGCGAGACGCTGGCGGCCCGTTACTCGTGCTGGCGATCCGGCGGGACTGGGCAGGGGTTCGCTCACCTCCCCGATCTCGCTGTGGCGTTCACCGAGCGGGCCCTCGAGCTGGTACGTCCCGGAGGCGTCGTCGCCCTGCTCGTCCCCGCCAAGCTTGGGTCGAGCGGATACGGCGAGTCGCTGCGCCGACGTCTGGCACACACGACGAGAGTGGAACGAGCCGCGCCACTCTCCGAGTTCGCCGCGAGGTCCTTTGCCGCGGCCGTGTACCCGATGGCGCTCGTGGTCGCCCGCGCCGACCCTACAGGAGTGGAAAGGACGGCGACCGCGCTGGGTCCCAAGGGCGCGGCCCCGGCAATCCCGCAGCGCCTGCTCCAGGCCACCGGTCCGTGGATCCTCGCCCCCGACGCCGACCGTGTGGCACGACGCCTCCGCGCCGCCTTCCCAACCATTGCCGACCGCTGGACCCCGCAGCTCGGAGTGAAGACCGGTGCGGATGACGTCTTTCTCGTGCGCGACGCCGGCGCTGGTACACGACCCGCAGTCCGAGGCCGCGACCTCGGGGCGTGGCGCTACGCCGCGCGCTTTCACCTGCTCTGGACTCACGACGCGGACGGTCGGCCCTTGGCACGCCTGCCCGCGGATGTCGCCGCGCAACTCGCGCCCCATCTCGACCGGCTACGCCGCCGCGCCGACTACCGGGCCGGAGCGCCGTGGCAAGTCTTCCGTACCGGGCTCGCGCAGGCGAGGCATCGGGTCCTGTGGCCTGACCTCTGCCGCCGGCTCGCGGCGGCAGTGCCCGACGCGGCGATCGTTCCCCTGAACACCGTGTACGGCATCGCGACACCTGATGGACAGGAAGCGGTTGCACTCGCGGCCCTGCTCAATTCGCGGTGGCTCACCGCGCTCGCGCGCCTCGTCGCCGATCCCGCACGCGGTGGTTTCCATCGCTTCAACGCCGGCGTCGTGCGCACCCTGCCGGTCCCGCGCCCAGGCCCAGTCTGGGCGGCGCTCGCCACGCTCGGCGCGCGTCGTGAACCCGCCGACGACCTCGTCGCGGAAGCCTTCGAGCTCGACCAACGTGATCGCCGGGCCCTTGAGATCGATCCTCAGTGAAGACCTCGTCCCGGTCCCGGAGCCGCTCACCCTTGCGCTCCGGGCGGGGGCGGAGGCGCCGCCACGCGCAGTCGCATGCCGCGCGGCGCGCGCGCTGCTCGACGGGCCGGCGTTGGAAGCAGCGCCGCGGCCGGAAGCGTGGCCGCCGTGGCTCGCGCCGCACCAAGTCCCCGCCGCGGAGCGGCTGAACGCGATCCTGGCGCGCTATGGCGGCGCGTTGCTCGCGGACGCCGTAGGCTTGGGCAAGTCCTACGTCGCCCTCGCCGTCGCGCTCGCCAAGGCTGAACCGTTCGTACTCGTGGTTCCCGCGGTCCTGGTCCCACAATGGCGGACGCTTCTGGGGCGGTTGGGCGCCGAAGCTCCGATCGTTACGCACGAGGCTCTCAGCGCCTCCCCTGACCATCCGCCCATCCGTCCGACAGCCCGTCTGTTTGTCGTCGACGAAGCCCACCGCTTTCGCAATCCAGAGACCAACCGCCATCGGGCGCTCGCTCGCCTCGTGGTTGGGTCACGGGTGCTCCTCGTCACCGCAACGCCGGTGCACAATCGGTTGGCCGATCTCTTGCATCTCCTACGCCTGTTCTTGCGCGACCATGCCCTCGCCGCGGTCGGCGTGCCCTCACTCCGACGCGCCGCTCTGGGCGACGTCGACGCGACCGCCGTAACGGCCGCGGTGGCACGGCTCGTGGTGGCCCGCACGCGCGCGCGGGTGCGCACTGGCTACGCCGGTGGTCCGATCGCGCTGTCGTTCCCGCGGCGCAGCGATGCCGAGCCGATCCGCGCCGGCACAGCTCCGACCGAGGTGTTGCAGGCGCTCGTGACCGGCGTGCGCCGCCTGGGGACAGGTGGTCCCGCGGCACCCCTGCTACGGCTCATGTTGCTGCGCCGCCTGGCCTCGAGCTTGCCCGCGTTCCGGGCGAGCATCGCGCGTCATGAGGCGTACCTGGACCTCGCCGAACGCGCTGCCGCGGACGGTCGCGGCCTGACGCCCCGCGAGTTCCAACGCTGCTTTCCGCGGAATGAGTCTCCTGATGTGCAGCTCGTGCTCTTTCCCGTTCTGCTTGAGGGTCGCGCCGTCCCACCCACGCCAGAGGATCGGCGCGAGTTGGCGCGTCTGCGAGCGCTCGCCGCCGATGGGCGCGACCCCAAAGCGGACGCACTCGAGCGCCTCCTCGATGCGCATCCCGGCAAGACGATCGTCTTCGCCGACGCGCGAGCTACGGTGCGGCATCTGCTGCACCGATTAGGGTCGCGTCGCGTCGCCGCGGTGTTCGGCGGAGCCGGGCCGGAAGCGAGCCGGTTCGCCGCGGGCGCCGCGACTCGACTGGAAGTGCTGCGCGCGTTCGCACCCGCGGCACAGGGAGCGCCGCAGCCCTCGCGGGCGCTGGAGACGGACCTGCTCATCGCTACCGATCTCCTGAGCGAAGGGCTCAACCTCCAGGACGCGGAGCGTGTCGTGCATTACGACGTACCCTGGAGTCCGGCGCGCCTCGCTCAACGGGTGGGCCGCGTCGACCGGCTCGGCTCCCGCCACGCGACTGTTTCCACGCTGACCTTCCTGCCACCTGAGCCTCTGGCTTCGGCGCTCGCGCTCGAGGAGCGCCTCGCCGCCAAGATCCGCGCGCAGGTGACCGCGGCGTCGGCGCAGCTCGAGACAGCGCACGGCGCGGCGGTCGAGTCGCCGGGGCTCGATTGGTGCGACCGTCTGGGCGAGCTCGCGCGCCGCACCGGAGATGCCGCGCACGTCGCGTGGGGCGCGTGGGCCGCCGTCCGTGGCGAGCGCGAGGCGACGGTGCTCGTCGCGCGGATCGGGCGGCTCGCCGAGGCCATCGTGGTGGAAGGCGACGTCGCTCGCGCCGATCCCGTCGCCGCCACGCGCCTCCTCGCCTACGCTGCGACAGCGGAGCCGGCCGCGGGCAGTCCCGACGCGTTACGGAAAGCTGTGGAGGCTGCGGCCGGGCTCGTTCGAAACCGGCTCGCCGCCGTGCAGGACGCCCGCTGGCGGGCCACCGACCGGGATCGCCTGGCGCGCCGCCTCATTCCCTGGGTGCTTTCGGCGGGACGCCGCGCCGCGCGACGCGGCGACGCCCTGCAACTCACCGCGCTCGACGGGCTCGTGTCTCGACTCGCTTCAGGAATGACGGTTGGGGAGGAGTTGTTGCTCGAGGACATCCTCGCGCGCCGCGAGCCCCTGGCGGTACGCGACCTCCTGGAATGGCACAACCGGCTCCCGCCGGTGGGCGACGAGGACGTGCCCGTCGATGTGGAGCTGGTAGCGGCGGTAACCGTCGTACCGTAGTCCACGCACCACGTACCACGCACCACGCACGGCCTTATGTAGATTCCAGCACGTGCCCCTCGACACCTTCCTCTTCGACCTGGACGGCACCCTCATCGACTCGATCGACCTGATCCTCCGGTCGTATCGCCACACGATGAAGATCCACCGCGCCAACGAGCCCCTTCCCCCCGACGACGTCTGGATGAAAGGCCTCGGCACTCCCTTGCGGGTCCAGTTCCGCGAATGGACCGAGGACGCCGCCGAGATCGACGCGATGGTCGCCACCTATCGCGAATACAACCTGTCGCACCACGACGCGCTCGCGAAACCGTACGACGGAGTCACGGATGCGGTCCTCGCGTTGCACGCCACAGGCAAGAGCCTGGGACTCGTCACCAGCAAGTTCGTGGGGGGCGCTCGGCGCGGGTTGAAGCTCGTGGGGCTCGAGGGGGCGTTCGAAGTCATCGTCGGCGCCGATAGCGTCACGCACCCCAAGCCGCATCCTGAGCCCGTGCTCAAAGCCCTGGAGCTCCTCGCCGCCGACCCCGCGCGAACGGTGTTCATCGGCGATTCGCGCCACGATCTCGAGTGCGGCCGCGCCGCCGGCGTCAAAACCGCCGCCGTCCTCTGGGGCCCCTTCGACCGCGCACACCTCGAGGACCTTGCCCCGGACTACTGGCTGGAGAAACCCGCGCAACTAGCGCAGCTTTACGACTCATGACGCCCACCAAGTTCATTCCGTTCGATCTCGAGCGCTGGCAAAGCACCTGGGAGAACCGCGTCCGATTCAACCTCTCCGAATCGGGCGTGCACCCCCTCACGATCCAGGAACTGCTCGGCCTCGCCGGCGCCTCCGCGATGCCGCTCCTCGAAGTGCGACTCGGCTACAGCCAGTCGAACGGCACCGACCTGCTGCGCGAGCGGATCGCCGCCCTGTACCCCGGCGCCTCTCCCGAGCAGATCCTCGTCACCACCGGATCTGCGGAGGCGAACTTCATCTGCTGCTGGCGCATGGTCGAGCCCGGCGACAAAGTCGCCGTCATGCAGCCCAACTACCAGCAGAGCTGGGGACTCGCCCAGAACTTCGGCGCCCAGGTCCGGACCTTCCAGCTGCACGAAAAGGAAGGCTGGGAGCCCTACGCCGAGGAGATCCGCACCGCGATCGCTC
>Ga0070696_100000948_pt1 | contig 18831 bp, 15 predicted proteins | sample KBSK1253metaG_FD_65474 | JGI IMG/M metagenome (GOLD analysis project Ga0070696, IMG submission 65474) | Corn, switchgrass and miscanthus rhizosphere microbial communities from Kellogg Biological Station, Michigan, USA - KBS K1-25-3 metaG | ecosystem: Host-associated > Plants > Roots >... | reverse complement strand
AGTCAGGCAGAAGACGCGCACCCACATGGAGGACTGCATCAAAACCGCGGCCGAAGTGGGCGCGAAGATCATGGCCGGGCCGCTCTATTCACCGGTCGGATATCTCCCTGGCCGCCGACGTACGACGGACGAATGGAAATGGGCTGTGGAATGCTATCAGTCGCTCGGCCCGGTGCTCGACCGTCATCACGTGACCATCGCGATCGAGCCGCTCAATCGCTTCGAAACTTATTTTCTGAACACCGCCGCGGACGCGGTTGCGTTGTGCGACCAGATCAATCACCCGAACGTCGGGATTCTGTTCGACACCTTTCACGCCAATATCGAAGAGAAAAGTATCGCTGCGGGCTATCGTGCGGTGGCGCGGCATCTTAAACATGTGCATACCTGCGAGAACGATCGCGGCATTCCCGGCTCCGGTCACGTCGAATGGAAAGAAGTTTTCCAGGCTCTGCGGGACATCCGTTACGACGGCTGGCTCACGATCGAGAGCTTTGGATTCGCGCTCGGCGAACTGTCGGCAGCGGCCTCCATCTGGCGCGACATCGCTCCCACGCCTGAATCGATTGCGTTTGAAGGCGTGAAGTTCTTGAAACAGAACACGACGGCCGCGGCCGCGAGGTAAGTTTCGATGTCTACCACTCGCAGAGAACTCATCGGCATAATGGCGGCGACGCCTGCCGTTCTCAACGCTCAAGGAAAAACTAACGTGACGAAATACATACGCTACCGGCGCGGCTCGGCCACTGCTTACGGAATTCTGGATGGCGAAACGGTTCGCGAAATCCGCGGCGATCTGTTCGGCGATCACAAACCTGCTGGCGCGACGCACAAGCTCTCGGAAGTGAAGCTGCTTTATCCCTGCGAACCGCCCAAGATCCTGGCTGTCGGCCTGAATTACAAAAGCCATCTCGGCGACCGCAAGCCGCCCGAGCATCCGGAAATCTTTTACAAGCCGATCACCTCGCTGCAACATCCCGAGGAGAACATCGTGATTCCGCCGGCGGCCAAGAACGTGCATTATGAAGGCGAGCTGGTGCTGGTGATCGGCAAGCGGGTGAAAAACGCGTCGGCCGACCAGGCGCGCGACGCCATTTTCGGCATCACTTGCGGCAATGACGTCAGCGAACGCGATTGGCAGGGCGGCGCGGAAAAAGATCTGCAGTGGTGGCGTGCCAAGGGCGCCGACACGTTCGGACCGCTCGGTCCCGTCATCGTCCGCGGCCTCGATTTCTCCAACCTGCTGCTGCAAACACGTCTGAACGGCAACGTCGTGCAGAAGCAGTACACGTCGGATTTAATCTTCGACGGTCCGGCCATCGTTAGCTGGATCAGCCGGCACGTGACTCTCACGCCCGGCGATGTGATCTACACCGGTACGCCAGGTCACACCAGCCGCATGAGCGAAGGCGATGTGGTTGAGGTGGACATCGAAGGAATCGGAGTGCTGCGGAACCGTATCGCCCTCGCTTGACCGGATTTGGCACGGTAGTTGCATCTCACCTCCGGGACGGCGTGAGCCCACGCCCCGGAGGTTTGTATGCGAAATTTTTCCTTATCCGTAGTGATTCTGCTCACGGCATTCGCTCTGGCGTGCAGCAATTCTGACACTCGTGCGATCCAGCACAAATTGGGCGACACGGAGATCACGGCGTCCGTAAAGGCAAAGCTGGCGACCGATGCGGGCATGCGCACGGTGACGGACATTAACGTGAGCACAACGAACGGCGTGGTCACCCTCGCCGGTGAAGTGCCGGGCGCCTACGAGAGCGCGAAAGCGGCGCAACTCGCCGGAACGGCGGACGGCGTAGTCAAGGTGAATAATGAACTGGAAGTGCGAACGGCCATGAGTCCGGATTCCGACGGAAGCCGCTCGCGCCAAGCGCCCAGAAAACCTGTGCGCTGACTACCGCCAGCCGGCGCGCATGGTTGCAGCCGAGGTCTGACGATCTGAATCTTCGAGAACCTTCGTCACACGCTCCATCAGCCCGTCGGAAGTGAACGGCTTCGGCAGGAATCCCAGCGCCCGGTCCAGCACCTTCACGCGCACGACCTCGGAGTCCGCAAAACCGGACATGAACAGCACTTTGAGGTGTGGACGAATGCCGGTTATCTTTTCCGCGAGTTCCGGGCCGGCCATATCGGGCATCATCACATCGACCAGCATCAGATCGATGCGAAGGTCATCACGCTTGACGAAGTGCAGAGCGATTTCCGCGCTGTGAGCCAGTAGTACGTTGTACTCGCCCGATTCCAGCATTGCTCGAATCACGCCCAGGACCGATAGATCATCGTCAACCACGAGAATCGTTCTGGGCTCAATGTTACGCGGCTCAGCCGCTGTATGACCGCTGGTTATCATATGTAATCCTTCAATAACTTTCGTTGTAATTGTGACGCTAAGTGGCAAGATATGCAATGAATACTAAGGTTTCGTTAATTTCCTAACTGGTGGTTAGCAGTAAAATATTAACGGAAGTTAGTAACTCGCTTTAGCTGAATACCTGCTCGATTACTTTGCCGCCGAAATCCGTGAGCTTCTCATTCCGGCCGTTGTGAAGGTACCAGAGCTGGTTCTGATCGAGGCCGAGCAGGTGCAGAAGCGTCGCATGGAAATCGCGCATATGATAGCGGTCGCCAATTCCGCGTAACCCGAACTCGTCGGTTTCGCCTACAACGCGACCGCCTTTTGCGCCTCCACCGGCAAACCACATGGTGAAGCCGTGCGGATTATGATCGCGCCCGTTTCCGCTTTGCGACATCGGCAGCCGTCCGAACTCGCTTCCCCAGATGACGAGAGTCGAATCCAGCAGCCCGCGCTGTTTCAGATCCTTCAGCAATGCGGCGATCGGCTGGTCGGTGTGGCCGCACATCTTTTCGTGATTGAATACCAGGTCCTTGTGCGCGTCCCACTGCATGATGATGGGACCGCCGCCTGAATAGAGCTGAACGAAACGCACGCCGCGCTCCACCATCCTGCGGGCCAGCAGACATCGCGTGCCAAAATCGGCCGTGTGTTTCTGATCCAGGCCGTACATTCGTTTCGTGGATTCCGTCTCCTGCGAAAGATCGACCGCTTCGGGCGCGTGGCTTTGCATCCTGAAGGCCAGCTCATACGAGCTGATGCGCGCCGCGAGCTCGCTATCTCCGTCGGCGGTGTCGAGATCGTTCATCTTCTGCAAAAGGTCGAGCGCGCCCCGCTGCCGTTCAGCCGTCATCCCCGCGGGCGGCTTGAGATTCAGGATGGGATTCGCACCGCTTCGCAGCAGCGTACCTTGATAGACGGCGGGAAGAAATCCCGCGCCCCAGCACGGCGTGCCGCCTTCCGGTGTGCCCTCGGGCTGCGGCATCACAACGTACGCCGGAAGATTGTCGCTCTCGCTCCCCAGCCCGTACGTGACCCAGGAGCCCATGCTCGGATATCCCATTAAGATGCGCCCGGTATGCACCTGATACATGGCCGGCGCGTGCACTACGCTTTCGGTGTAGAAAGACCGCACGAAACAGATGTCATCCACGCACTCCGCCAGGTGCGGATAGAGCATCGAAACATCCATCCCGCACTTTCCGTGCTTCTTGAATTCCCACGGCGACGAGAGCAGCGGCGTATCGCCGTTCGTGAACTGGCTGGGCACTTTGCCGAAACTGGCGGGAAGCTGCTGTCCTTCGTATTTCTTGAGCGACGGTTTTGGATCGAACGTATCGATCGAGCTGGGCGCGCCCACCATGAACATGAAAATCACGGACTTGGCTTTCGCCGGGAAATGCGGAGCTTTCGCGGCCAGCGGATTCACCCTCGTTTTCCCGAAGCCTTCGTTCACCAGCAGATGCTGCAGCGCGAGCGCGCCGAATCCGTGTGCGGCACGCGTCAACACGTCGCGCCGGGTGATGGCGGGCCGAATGTGCGGATTCTCAGGGGACATAAACGAACTCATTCCGATTCAATAGCGCCAGGCAGAAATCCGCCAGCGTGCCTCCGGAGGCGAGGAATTGATTGCCCATTTTCATTTCGACGGGCTTCGGCGCGCGTGCCAATGCAAGCCGGTACGCACGCCGCAATTGAAATTCGCGATCCCGGCCGCATTCGCGTTCGAGCCGCGCCGCAAAACGGTTCGATTCCTCGCGCATGAAATCGCTGTTGAATAACGAGAGCGCCTGTAGCGCGTGCGTACTTACCGGCCGCACCGGGCATGACGTCATCGTGTCCGGCTGGTCAAATGCCGTCATCATCGGCAGCCGCACCGTGCGTTTGTTCAGCAGGTAGAGGCTGCGGCGGTGCTGCTCGAATTCGCCTGGCGTCAGCAGCCATAAGCCGTCGCGTTCGCCTTCCGTGAAGATCAGATCGTAAACTTCCGGCTCGATGGGCACGCGAACGGGCTTGCCGCCCAGCCGCGGATTGAGCGCGCCCGAAACCGCCAGCACGCTGTCGCGAATGATCTCGCCTTCGAGGCGCTTCCGGTTCATGCGCCAGTAGAGCTTGTTATCCGGATCGATCTTCACCTTCGCCATCTCATCCGCCGAGTCCTGCCGGTACGCGCTCGAAAGAACGATCATGCGGTCGATCGCTTTTACGCTCCAGTTGCGCTCCATGAACTCGACAGCCAGCCAGTCGAGCAGCTTCTGATTCGACGGCCGCTGCCCGAGCACGCCGAAATCGTTGGGAGTCGCGACAATTCCCGAGCCCATGCGGAACTGCCAGATGCGGTTCACCATCACGCGCGCGGTAAGCGGATGGTCCGCCGACGCCAGCCAGTTCGCCAGCGCCGAGCGCCGCCCGCGCGATGTGTTTGGAATCTCGATGTTCCCCGTATTCAACACGGTGAGCACACCCGGTCCCACTTCTCCCATCTTGTGCTTCACGTCGCCGACTTTGAGAATGTAGGTTGCGGGTACGGGCTTCTCGATATCCGCGACGGCGTAGGCGGCCATAGGCGGATCGGGTTCGGTCAGCTCGATCTCGTGCAGCGTTTTGCGAAGTTCGGCGCGTTTTTCGCGCTCCGCGGCCGGCAGCGCATCCACCACCTCGTTCCAAAGCGGATCCAGCTGTTCTTTGGCGTTTTTCGCAAGCACCTTCTCGTCGGCGGTGCGCTTTTCTTCCGGTATTTTAAACGCCGCGCGCAGTTTCGGATCAAGCTGCTCCCACTTTTTCTCGTGGAGCATCGCACGCACCGGTTTCTCGATTTCCTCTATTTGCTTCTTGATTGGATCGAGTCGCGCCTCGTAATCCTTTTTCGCCCATTCGTAGGCGGCCTTCTGCTGGGCATTTGCGAGTTCGACGTCCTTTAATTCGGTCGACGCGAAAATTGCCTGCATCCGGTAGTAATCAGACTGCAGAATAGGATCGAACTTATGGTTGTGACACCGCGCGCAGCCCACCGTCAGCCCAACAAACACCGAACCGATCGCGCCCGACATCTCGGTCAGCAATTCCTGCCGGTTGACCTCTTCGTCCTGATTGCCGCCGACGAGATGGATCGGCCCGGCGCGATGAAATCCGGTTGCGATGAGCGCCTCGCGGTCACCCGGCCAAAGCTCATCGCCGGCGATCTGCTCCTTCACGAACCGGTCGTAAGGCTTGTCGGTATTAAACGCACGCACCACGTAGTCGCGATAGCGCCATGCGTGCGGCCTTTCCGCATCCGTCTCGTATCCATTGGTGTCGGCGTAACGCACCACATCCAGCCACCGCAGCGCCCACCGCTCGCCGTAATGCGGCGATGCCAGCAGCCGTTCCACCACTTTTTCGTAAGCGTCGAAACTTTGGTCGCGCAGGAATCGGTCGATCTCACCCGGCTCCGGCGGCAGCCCGGTCAGGTCAAAGGTGATGCGCCGCAGCAGGCGTTCACGGTCCAGCGGTTTCGATGGCGTGAGTTTTTTGGCCTGGAGCGCGTCGAGCAGGAAAGCGTCGATCGGATTGCGTACCCACGGGCTTTTGATCGCGGGCGGCGGCGCCTTCACCGGGGCTCGAAAGGCCCAATAGCCGCGCCTCGCGATGACGCTTGCGACGTCCTTGTCGACCCCCGCCGATAGCGAGAGGGCGACACCACAGACCACTGCGAGTCCACCGGCGAGGCGAGGCTGGAACATCTTCTCCCATTATATTCGCTTGGCTTCCGTCACTCGCGGCTGACGGCTCATGCGAGATTCAATTGATTTACTTCGCCGCGGCGGTCTTCTTGCGCAACGAGCCCTGAATCTCGAGCGGAAACCCGGTATCCATCAATGTCCACCCCGCCGAACTGGGATTTCACCCGGTCGAGCATGCGCGTCACCTGCCGATGCCGCGTGAGCTTCCCGTAATCAGGGCGTGTTTTCCGCTAAGTGACATACTCTTTCCTCCCCGCTCGAGTCTTGAGCTGGGCAATGAATATATCAGCTGGCGCGGCCGGCGTTACGGGTTGGTTCGGGCTTCGGGCACGATTTCGAACATCAGCTTTTCGGTGCCTCTGATGATCGATAAGCTGGAACCCACGCCCACCTGTTCATCCGTCAGGACACGGTGCAGGTGATCGATGCCCGCGACCGGCAGCCCGCCGAACTCGACGATCACGTCTCCGCGCCGCAAGCCGGCCCGCATCGCCGGACTATCCGGTTGTACCGCCTCCACTCGCACTCCGCTCTCGACCGGCAAATTGTGAAACCGCACGATCCGCCGGTGAAGCGGCACATCCTGACCCTCCACTCCGATATAGCTGCGCCTCACAACGCCGTCCCGCATGAGTTTGGCGGCGACGAATTTCGCGGTATTGACGGCGGTGGCGAAGCAGATACCCTGCGCCGGCAGGATCACAGCGGTGTTCACGCCAATCACTTCGCCTCGTGAGGTGACCAGCGGTCCGCCGGAGTTTCCGGGATTGAGCGCCGCATCCGTCTGGATCACGTTCTCGATCAACCGCCCCGAGCGGGAGCGCAGCGACCGTCCGAGCGCACTCACCACGCCCGACGTCACCGTGCATTGGAACCCATACGGATTTCCGATCGCAATCACCAGTTGACCCGGCCGGATCTGCTGCGAATCGCCCAGTGCCGCGGGCGCCAGGTTCGGAGCATCGATGCGGATCACCGCGAGGTCGGTGTCTGGATCGTCACCCACGATGTCGGCGCGCGATCGACGGCCGTCGATCAGAGAAACATCCACGCGATCCGCGGCATGCACCACGTGGCTGTTCGTCAGAATGAACCCATCCGGCGTGAAGACGAAGCCGGATCCATTGCCGCCGGCCTGCCGCCCGCGCACTTTGTGGCGCGTCTCAATGCTAACGACCGACGGGCTCACCCGCTCTGCCGCACCCACCACCGCACGCGAGTATGCATCCAGCAGTTCTTCGTCTGGAGGACCGGAAACCGATCGTTCCGTGGCATTTGGCGGCGCTCCGTGGTCATCCGACACGTATCCGAATAGAGGACTCATACTTTTAGGGATGCGCGACGATGCCTCGCCGATTCACGGCGCCCGCGCTCATTCGTCCCTGCAGATATTCCGCGCGATCCGGTTCGCGGCGAGCGAAACGCCCGGCGCCGCCGAGATGCAATGCACGCTCATCCCGAAGCCCGAAATTTCGTTCTCCTCGATCACGTTGTCGCGGGCCATGTCGGGCCGGGCGCCGCCCGTCGCCAGATAAATGCCGCTCCGCAAAAGATCCGGCTGCTCCGGCGCATAATTACAACCGAACTTCGCCGCGCTCTCATTGCAATGCGCGAGATTAGTCCGCCGCAGGCGGTTCCCGGCCACCCGGTGCTGCGATCCGATAATGAACATCCCGCTGTAAAGCGTGCCCTCGAATTCGTTATTGACGATCTCGATCCGCTCGGACAGCATATCGGGGTTGTTATTGTTGAGTGCGATTGCGATATTTCCGAACGGATAGGCATCCGCTCCCAATCGGTTCACGCACACGTTGTCCCGCACCGCGCCATCGTGAAACCCGTCAAGATCGATGCACTTGCCGTTGACCTCCTCAAACCGGTTACGCAGGTAGACGCATTCGTCCGTATTGCCGGCGGTATCCAGGGCCACGGGCGTCGCACCCTGCTCGATATCCACGTCATCGATCGGGTAGCCGATCTCGGATCCCGAATTCTCTTCCACGCGAACGCGCTTTCCGTGCCCCACCTGAATGGCATCCCGGCCGATCCGCCGGAAATGGTTGCCCGCGATTCGTCCATCGGAGTTTTGTGGCGCGCTGAAGATGGAATGCGTCCACACCGCGTTCCCGCGCACATTGCGGAAACGGCAATGCGTCACCGAAAACCCGCTCGTCCCCTCTTCGATTAGAATGCCGCCGGTAGTGTTGTTGCGCCCGGCGAGCGTGCGTGAACCGCTGTCTTCAACCTCGACTCGATCGATCTCGACTTCCCGCGAGCGGCTGACCAGTATCGCGAATCCGGCTATGTTCACGAATCGGACATTCTCGACGCGAAGTCCGCTGGCACGGATTGCGAGGATGCCGTTGCCCGTTGTGAAGAGCGCGAATGGTGTGCTGAACCCGGGCAAGCCGCCGCGCCGTTCGAGTTCGCCGCGGCTTCCGTCCACCGTGAAACGGGCGAATCGAATGCGGCTCGCTCGCTCTAACCGGAAGATGGCACGCCCCCGGAAATGAGCGGCCGCCCGCACCGTGCTGCCCGAAACTGCGCCGCGGATATCGAGATCGTGCGCGCCCCGTGGAATCTCGATCTCGGAGCTGACCTCGGTTACGCCCGCGGGCAGATCGACCACGCCGGTGCCCGCCAGCAGCGCGCTCCGGATCGCGGCTTCACCGGGCGAAAGCTCGAACCGTGGAGTTGGCCCCACCAGCGCCGCGGCCAGCATTACCGCAACCAGCACCGCGGCCAGCCGCAAATCACGCCACCTCAATCGTGACCGGCCGGAGCCGTCGCGCGCCGAGCCGCAACTCGATCCGGTGCGGCCCCGGGGCCAGCGTGGCCGGCAGCCGGAAATTCACCTCGAACCGGCGAAGGAGCGCGTCCGTGCAGACGGATTCGATTCCGTCCACGAGCAGCCCGTCCACCGACGCCGATATCCCGCGCGTGTCCTGTACATCTTCGAGCGCAATCTTGACTGTGCCGTTTTCGATGCGCGCGCCGGCCATCAGGTTGGTCGCATCGCTGACCGAGCAGATTCGCGGCACCAGTGGTCCAGGTGGAATGATGCGTAGCCAGACGCGCGGACAGAGCGGCCTGCCGAGCCATGCGATATCCACCGGCACCAGGCCTGTGCGCAGTCCCTCGGGCAGCAGTACATTCAATTGCGAAAATCCGCGCCGGTCCCGGGGCCCGAGATAGCAAAGCGTGCCCGCCGTTCCATCCATGGCGACGGCGAGGTGGTTCAGATCGCAGTCCTCCGGCAGTTCCGCCATCCAGAAGGAAGCATAAGCGAAGCGTCCCGACGCCGGAACGGCCGCCTCGCCGGTATGCGCATCCACCGCGCGGTGAACCCGCGCCATCCCGCCCTCGTTCTTCAGCCCGGCGCGCCATCCGGACGGCATTTTGCGCCAGGTAGTCCACATGTACTGCGTGCCAGCGCCCTCGAGCGCCAGAAGCTGGAAATCGTGTTCACCTGCAAACTGGGCGACCTCTTCGCGTGAAAGCCGAATACCCTCCCATGTGTTGATCTCCTGCGCGCCTTGCGCGAGCCCGTTCAATTGAAATCGCGCGATCCCGCCGGTTTTCATGACGCGCCGCATCTCGGAAAAGTACCTGAACACAACCTCGCGGCTGGGAATGTGCTGGAACACGGCGTAGGAATAAACGAAATCGAATTGTTCCGCGGTCAGCGGCGCAAGGTCCGCCCCGCTTGTGTGGTAAAGGTGAACGCCCGGAGATTTTCGGAACTTCTCGGTCGCGAGCCGGATCATTTCATCGGAAACATCCACGCCGTGGAGTTCGGCGAAATTCCGGCTCATGCTCCGTATCAGGCGCCCGGGACCGCATCCGATCTCGAGCGCACGCCGCATGTGCGCCGGAAGCGACGTCGGGAAACGCTCGAGTTCCCGCTCGAGGTCGCGCAGAACTTCGGCCGCCGACGCGTAGAACTCATCGTCCTGTTGCCCGCGCCGACCGAATGCCACGTAGTAGCGCACGTCTTCCAGCGCACGCTCGTTCCAGTCGGCGCGCATGCGCTCGAGCACTGAGGGGTCGGGCATCCGTGATTATTCTATCGTTTCGGCTTACTCTTCCCGCAGCGTATCCGCGGGATTCAGGCTCGTGATTCTGAGCGCCGGTATGAAGCACGCCACTGCCGCGATAAATAGCAGCCCCAGGGCGACGCCGGTGAAGGTGAGGGCATCGGTCGTGCTGACTCCCCATACGAGATGCTCGAGCACTCGCGTCGAAAGCACCGCCAGCAGACAGCCGGCCGCCACGCCCACGCCCGCAAGCGTGATTCCCGGCAGCGCCGCATCCCGAATGGTCCGCGAGATACTCGAGCCCAACGCCAGGCGGATGCCGAGTTCCCGTCTGCGTTCCACGACGGATTGCGCCATCAGCCCGTAAATGCCGACGATCGCGAGCACCAGCGCAAGCCCGGATAGCGTGCCCAACAGGGCCGCCTGAAATCTTTGCTCCGAGAGAGCCTGTGAACGAAGCTGATCGATGGTGCGAAAGGCCGCGATGGGCAGCAGCGGATCGAGGGTCGCGGTGATTTTCTGAATCCCGCGCATCACCTGGTCCGGAGAACCGTTGACCCGCACGATCCATTTCGGCGGAAACCACGTGTGGAGGGTAGTGAAGTCGCCCGACATCTGCGCTACCGGAACATACGCCGTGGGCGTCACGGCAAGCGGACCAAAATTACCCCACCCCGAACGCTGCTGGACGTTGCCGCTCACACCAATCACTTCCCGGGCTTCCCCATCGAGCTTGATGTGGCTGCCGACCGGCTCCTGGCGCGAGAGGTATTTCTTAACGAACGCCTCGTTGACCAGCGCTACCAACGCCGCTTTCGGCCCATCGCCCGCCCGAATGTCGCGCCCGCGCAGCAAGGGGATGCGAAGCGTACGCAGGAAATCCGGCGTGCCATACACCTCGTCGGTGACCAGGATTTCGCTGCCGGCCTCCGGCCCATCCATGCGTTCGAACAGCACGTTCAGTGCACGCTCATACGGCAGCGTCAGCGCGACCGCCGCGGACTCCACACCCGGCAGCTCCCGAATCCGCGACAGTCCGGCATCATAAAGCTGATTGACTTTTTCGCCCTTGGCATAGCGAGCATCATGCAGCGAAAAACGCGCCGTGATCACGTTCGCCGGATCGAACCCGGGCCGCAGCCGATACAGGTGCGACAGTGTACGGATAAGCAGTCCGGCGCCGATCAGCAGCAGCACGGCGAGCGCCACCTCTCCAGACACCAGAAAGCGCCGCGACCATCGCTTCCGGAAACCGGCCACCCCACGCGCGCCAGCCTCGGTGAGCGTCGTCCGGATATCCACGCCGCTGGCTTCGATCGCCGGAAAAATACCGGCCAGCAGCGTCGCCAGCAGGGAAAATAAACCGGTCGCCGCCAGCACGCGCGCGTCGAGCCCAAGCGATTCCGGAATGGGGAAACTGCCGCCACCCAGATCCTTGAGCGCCTTGATTCCCCATTGACCCACGGCGAGCCCCGCCACACTGCCGGCCACCGCAAGTACCAAAGTCTCGATCAGGAATTGGCGCACGATGGCCGCCCGTCCTCCGCCGATCGCCAGCCGCGTGGCGATCTCCCGCGATCTGGTTGCGGCCCGCGCCAGCAGCAGGCTCGTCACATTGGCGCACCCGATCAGCAGCACGAGGCCAACCGCCGCCCAGACAATCAGCAGCGGCTTCTTCACGTAATCCGTCTGGCCCTGTTGCAGCGTGATGAGCTTGAATCGCGCGTACTGACCGGGCGGTAGCTTCCACTCGCGAATCATCTGCGCGCCCACTGCTTCAATTTGCGAATCGGCCTGTGCCCACGTAACGCCGGGCTTCAGCCGCGCCACGATGGAGTAGTTAACGCCCGACCCTTCGCCGGTTGTTGACGGTCTGAGAGGCGTCCACAGGTCAGCCGCGTCGTTCGCGTGAAAACTCTCCGGCATGATTCCGATCACGGTATACGGCTCGCCGCTTAGCATGACGGCTTTCCCGACAATGGATGGGTCTGAACGGAAAGCCTGGCGCCAGAAAGCAAAGCTGAGCACGGTGACTGGAGGGCCGCCGGCGCGATCATCCTCACGCGTGAATTCGCGCCCGATCAGCGGCTGAACACCGAGAATGCGAAAGAAACCCGCGCCCACCCGCTGCGCCTGAATGTACTGGGCTGCGCCCGCGCTGCCGAAATTCGCCCCGTCGGTGCTGCCAATAGCGGCGGCATCGAGATACGTCGCGTGATCTCGAACCAGTTCCCAGGCCGCTCCATTCTGGCCGGCGTTGGTTCCCTCCCGGCCGCTCGACCGATAGAATGTCGCAACGTTCACCAGCCGTTCCGGCTCCGGATAAGGAAGCGGCCGCAGCAGCGTCGCGTCGATCACGCTAAAAATTGCGGTATTCGCTCCAATACAAAGAGCCAGCGTCAGAATGATGATGGCGCTGAGCGACGGGCTTCGGCGAAATGTCCGGAGGGCATAGTGAAAATCGCGTGCGAGGTTCATCGCACACCTCTTCCTATCCAGTATTCTAGTCCCAATGCCTGTTGAGTTCCGGAAGGTGACTTGCCCGCCAGTGGAGCAGTTGGATATTGTGGCGCCCGATGGCGCGGTCATCGGCCTCATCGGCGAAGATGGATCGGGAACCAGCACCATCCTGCGATTAGCCGCCGGAATCGACGTACCCCGCGGAGGATCGGTCGCCGTCGGCACAAGGCGCCGCCTTCTCGGTCCGGCCGACGCGCTCAATTTCGCGCCCGTCGACACGCTGCTGCTCGATCACGCGCTGGCGCCGCACGACGCTCTGGTTCGGGCGCGCGCCATCATGGCGATCGACCGTTTGCGGCGGGCGGGCGCTACCATCCTGCTCACTTCCCACGATGACGATCTGTTACGCGAACTCGCGGATGAGATCTGGTGGATGGACAAGGGCAGGCTCATCGGGCGCGGCGACCCGGCCGACGCCCTCACTCGATACCGGGAGCACATCTCGCAGCGGATTCGCGCCTGGGGAGAGAGCATACAGAGCCCAGTCGCGCCCACCATCCGCGAAGGCGACGGCCGCGCCCAGATTCTGGCCGTCGAGACCGTGGGGGAGGACGGCAATCCCACCAGCGTGTGGCGCAGCGGCGAATCTGTGATCGTTCGCATTTCGGTGAAGTATCACAACACGGTGGCCAACCCGGTCATCGGAATCCTGATCCGTACCCGCGTCGGCCTGAATGTCTACGGAACCAATACCGAGCTCGAGCGCCTGAAATTCGGACCTTGCTCGTCGGGTGACGTGCTGCGCCTCAATTTCAGTTTTCGCTGTGATTTGTGCCCGCGCGAATATACGCTGACCGTCGCGTCGCACGATCCCGACGGCGTCTGGCATGATTGGCTGGAGGACGCCGTGGCGTTTTCAGTCACGGATATGCGGCCGACGGCCGGAGTGGCCAACCTGCGCGCGCAGGTTAGCGTCGAGCCGGGCTGAGCTTGTTTACTTCTGATCGAGAATGAACGTCGGGGTCAACCCGCCCGACGAGGAATAGGCCCCCGGCGAACCCGAGGAAAGCCAACTCGCGCAGCCGGACACCTTGCCCAGGAACGCCTGTGGACGCACGTCCACCCGCATCTCCCGGTACTCCAGTTGCCCATACGTCAGCATGGGGAAGACGGAGCGCGCCTGCTCAACCTTCTCCTGCACCACGTAGGCGCTGCGCTGCGCCTGCCGCACCGCCCGCTCCCAAGCCGTCTGATCCATCTCCCAGCCGGCGAAGCTGTGCTGGTCGCTGTAATCGTCACTCGGCTTGAGCATCAGCTTTTCACGCCGCTGATGGATGAAATCGATCAGGTCGATGGTCCTCTCGCGGTATGTCGTCTTGCCCGGCGCCACCAGCCGCGTCCACGGCACATGCTCGCGGATCGCCTTGCGTTCAGCCGCGGGAAACTTCACGGTCAGGTTTTCGTCCGTCAGCAACCCGAACAGCGCCTTCTTGTGCGTCATCTCGGACCGGAAACTGTTGACCATGCAGATGGCGCGGTCGCGGTACGCGTGCACCAGCGGATGCGAAAGATCGAACCGCATCAGAAACTCCTGGATGCTGAAGCGGCGAAACACCAGGTCGATCTCGAAACTCCCGCTCCGCAGCGCCTGGTTGCGATACTCCAATTGTTCGGGCGACACGATCTCGGTCGCGTAGCCCTCTTCGCGGAAGTAATTGCGGAACAGTTCGTGTTCGCCCTGGCCCGAGTCCCCGAACGGCGGACGGAACGCCAGGATCGCGATGTTCGGCTTCTTATGGCCGCCAAACTGCTTGTAGGCCTTCAGAAGGGCCGAAAGAAAGTACCTCTTGCCGCCAATCCGGGTGAGCTGATAGCGCTTACGAAACTCCTTCACCGGCGGGCAGTCATAGAACAAATCCGCAAGACCTTCGGCGTAAGCCAGTCCGGCGGGAGAATCGGCGTTATACTGCAGCACGTGCAGCGATCCGTTTGAGATCTGCAGGTCGAAACGCGCCGCGACCTCGGCCATGTGATAACCGGGATCAACCGCGGCCAGCATCTTTTCGGCAGGCAGAAGCTGCATTTTCGACAGCAAGGCAGGAGACAACAAAACCATCTGCTGCATGCGCTCGATCGCCGAGATCAGCGCTTCTCCGGTCTTCACCATCGTTTCGTATTGACGCCTGGTGACGAAATTCGGGCGAAGAAAAGGGCAAAGCAATCGCCCGCCCATGGAAAGGCGCTCCTCTTCCATCTGCTCGTGAAGAATCTTCACCCACGAGAGGTCCTTATGAGGTGGAGCCTCTAAAATCTTGTTATAGCGAGTAATCGCCTCTTCAAGGTGCGACATGCTGCTTTCCTAATTGTCTGCTTTGATTTCAGTATCGCACAGCAACATGATGGCCAAAGTGAATTCCTTCTGTAAACTTTTGTAAATAAGGTACTTAAAGTTCTTGCTGGCTTTTATCACAATAGCCTTCCCGGCCGAAATGCGGTTTCGGCGTAATAGTGCTCACAAAACAGGACTTCGCCCTTCAAACGCGCGATCGAAAGGCGCGCTCCAAAAGTTTTCGCGTGTGCGTCAAGCTGAATCACTCCAGATTAATTTCGATTTACGATGGCAACCCGCTCCTGCTACGAGGCGTATGTCAGGCTGGAGGTTCGTACTCATGAAACAAGGTTTAATAATTGCCGGATTTGCGGTGCTGAGCGTAGTTGGCTTGCTCGGTTGGACGCGACAGCCCGCCACGGCCTCGCTTCCTGCCACGCCGGCGCAGTTTGAGCAGGCAGTTCCGACCCAGGCGCCGATGGTGTATCCGGCGACTTCCGCATTTTATGGGCAGCCGGCGCCGGTCTACTCGCAACGCCCCTACAGCCAGCCCGCGGTTCGCCGCGCGGCGACCCGTTCGTATGTCCCGGCGCAAACTGTGGCGCGCACGCAGCGGCCGCTGAAGAATTCGGTCGTCATCGTCGCGGCGTCGGCCGGTACCGGCGCGGCTATTGGAGCATTGGCCGGAGGTGGAAAGGGCGCAGCCATTGGAGCGCTGGCCGGTGGAGCAGGCGGGTTCATCTACGATCGGATTACCCGCAATCGCTAATTCGACACACTTGAGCGTTTTGTCACCGCCGGGCGTTCACCACGTCCGGCGTCTTGTTCTTAGGCCATGTTCGTGCAGGTGATCTCGCGGGGGTGGGAGATGAAGCGAGTTCTAGTCCTCTCCGGCATCATCATACTTGGCTTGATCGGTTTGGGCGGACGCGAGGAGCGTTCGAACATCCTTCCGGTTTCGGACGATCTTGGGTTAATGGGCGCCGGTGTTACGCCGGCGGTCCTTTATTCCGATTCCAATACCGCGCATCTGTGGCAATCCGTGGAAATCACGAAGGTTGTTGCGCGCAAACGTCGTCCCACGCGCCGGGTCGTGGTGAAACGCCGCAAGTTCAGCCATTCGGCGGCTATCGTCGGTGGAAGCGCTGCCGCTGGGGCGGGTATTGGCGCGCTGGCCGGCGGAGGCAAAGGCGCCATCGTCGGCGGCCTGGTGGGCGGTGGAGCGGGCTATGTGTACGACCGGAAGACCCACAAGAAGAAAGTCGTAGTACCGCAGTGATTCGTCAGGGAAGGCTCGCCGCTTGCCCGGCCTGCGTCAATTCTTCCGACATTCTTTCGAAAAACTTCCGGATAACGATTTTCGCGGTCGTATCCAGCAAACGCTGGCCGACGCCGGCAATCATGCCGCCCACCTGAACGTCACCCTCGTACCGGACCTCGGTTGAACCGCCGGCGGGAACGAACGTCAGCAGTCCGTCGCCTTTCAGGAAGCCCACTTTTCCCGAGCCTTCCACAAGCAACCGGAACTCATCGGGCGGCTTCTGATCCGCAATGCGAATTTTGGCGGTGAACAAACCCTGGACGACCGCGATGACCACTTTCATCTTCATCTCGTACTCGTCCGGCCCGATCCTGGCGAGTTGCTCGGTGCCCGGCATGCATTTTGCCAGGATTTCGGGATCCTGCAAGCCCTGATACGCGCGTTCACGCGGTACTGGCAAGGTATAGGATCCGCCAACCTTCAAGAAGTCCTCGAGAGCGCCTGCGCCAGCGCTCTGGCCGTGTAGACGCGCGCCATCTGGCGGCGATAATCGGCCGAAGCATGCAGATCGGAGTTGGCATCCACGTTGTCCGAGACCACGGCGGCCGCTTTCTGGATATCCGCCGCCGACCCCGCCGTCGTTTCGAGCAGTTTTTCCACCGCGGTCGAGCGAAATGCCTTGGCCGCCAGACCCGTGATGCCAACCCGCGCGAACGTGACCTTCCCGCCCGACTTGCGCACGCGCACGGCCGCCCCCACAATGGCGAATCCCGAAGCCGGCTGCACCATTTTCTGGTAAGAAATGCCGGTAGCAGCCGATTCCACCGGCACAATCACTTCTCGCACGATCTCTCCGGGCTCGAGCGCGCTGGTCAGAGCATCCACCAGAAATTGATCAATCGGGAGCGTTCGCTCACCCTTGGCGCTGGTGATTCGCACTTTGGCTTCGAGCGCCAGCAAAGATGCGGGATAATCCGCCGCCGGATCGGCATGAGCAATCGAGCCGCCGATCGTGCCCATGTTGCGCACCTGCACGTCGCCGATGTTCGAAGCCGCTTCCGCCAGCAGCGGGCACCTCCCGTGCACCAGCGCCGACGATTCAATGTCGTAGTGCGTCGCCATGGATCCGATGTGAAGATTGCCGCCGTCTTCCCGTATGCCTTTCAAATCCGCCACACGCCCAAGGTCCACCAGCCGCTCCGGCGCCGCCAGCCGCAGTTTCATCAGCGGAATGAGGCTCATGCCGCCGGCCAGCACTTTGGCGTCGCCGTTCGCCAGCAGCGCCAGCGCTTCGTTCAAATTCGAGGGCGAGGAATATTCGAAATTCTGCGGGATCATGCTTGACCTCCTTGATGCACCAGGTTCCAGATTTTCTCGGGAGTGAGCGGCATATCGATGTGGCGCACGCCCAAGCCGCTCAACGCATCCACCACCGAGTTCACCACGGCCGGCGAGCAACCGATGGTACCCGCTTCGCCTACGCCCTTAACGCCCAGTGGATTCACGGGCGAAGGTGTGGTCGTATGGCTGCTTTCGATCCAGGGGATCATGCTGGCTTTGGGGATGGCGTAATCCATCAGCTCACCGGTAATGAGCTGGCCGTTGTCGTCATAAACCGCCTGCTCGTAGAGCGCCTGGCCGATACCCTGCACCACGCCGCCGTGCACCTGGCCATCGACCAGCAGCGGATTGATGATGTTGCCGCAGTCGTCCACCGCGATATAGCGCTTGATTTCGATCTGGCCGGTATCGCGGTCGATCTCCGTGATCACGATGTGGGCGCCGAATGGGAACGCGAAGTTGGGCGGCTCCCAGAAGTAAGTCGCCACCATGCCGGGCTCGGTATTGGGCGGGAGCTTCATGGCGCGATAGGACGCCCCCGCAATCTGTGCGAGTGAGACGCTCTTACCGGTTTTGTTGTCCACGCACTGGCCGCCGGAGAGAGTGACATCGCTCGATTCGAGCAGCATCTCGCCGAATTTCTTCGCCTTGGCCTTGAGCGCCTGCAACGCGTAGTAGAGCGCCGGTCCTCCTACCGCCGTGCCGCGGCTGCCGAATGTCCCGATGCCGTACTGAACCACCGCCGTATCGCCGTGCACCACAATGATGTCGTCAATCGGCACGCCCAGCTCATCGGCGGCGATCTGCGCGAAAGTGGTCTCCTGGCCCTGGCCGTGCGGCGATACACCGGTCATGACCGTCACCTTTCCGCTGGGCTCGATCTTTACAGTGGCACTCTCCCAGCCGCCGGCGGGCGTCGCGGGTGACGGTCCGAACGCGCAGATCTCGCCGTAGGTCGAGATCCCGATGCCGAGCAGCTTTCCGTTCGCCTTAGCCTCCTTCTGCTCCTGGCGAAAGTGATGGTAGTCGACCAGATCGAGAGCTTTCTTGAGCGGCGCGGCGTAGTTACCGCTGTCGTAGCTTAGTCCGGTTGCCGTCTGGTAAGGGAATTCGTCGTTGCCGATGAAGTTCTTCAGCCGAAGCTCGGCCGGATCCATCTTCAGCTCGGCGGCGAGCAGATCCATCATGCGCTCGATGCCGTGCGTGGCTTCCGGGCGGCCCGCGCCGCGATAAGCGTCGGTGGGCACGCAGTTGGTGAACACGCCGATAATGTCCGCCGTCACGTTGCGGAATTTATAGAGTCCGGGCATCATCAG
>Ga0070696_100000947_pt1 | contig 18832 bp, 15 predicted proteins | sample KBSK1253metaG_FD_65474 | JGI IMG/M metagenome (GOLD analysis project Ga0070696, IMG submission 65474) | Corn, switchgrass and miscanthus rhizosphere microbial communities from Kellogg Biological Station, Michigan, USA - KBS K1-25-3 metaG | ecosystem: Host-associated > Plants > Roots >... | reverse complement strand
CGGTCCACGTCCCGCTTTCGCGCGGGACCACGAGCCTGATCGATGCCAGGGCACTCGCCCGGATGAAGCCCGGCGCCTTCGTCCTGAACGTCGCCCGCGGCGGCATCGTCGACGAGGCCGCCCTCGCGACGGCCCTGCGCGAGGGCCGCATCGGCGGCGCCGGGATCGATGTCTTCGAGGCGGAGCCGCCGACCGGGTCGCCGCTGCTCGAGGCTCCGAACACCGTCCTCACGCCCCACCTCGGCGCGTCCACCGTCGAGGCGCAGGTCGCGGTCGCGGAGGAGATCGCCGAGCAGGTGCTCGACGTGCTCGACGGACGGCCGGCGCAGTACGCCGTGAACGCGCCCCTGCTGAGCGCCGAGGCGGAGCAGACGATCGGGCCGTTCCTGCCCCTTGCCGAGACGCTCGGGCGGTTCCTCGCCCAGTTCGCCCGCGGCGGCGTCGGGACGCTGACCGTGGAGCTCGCGGGTGACCTCGCGCGCACCGAGTCGGGTCCGGTGACCGCGGCGGCGCTGCGCGGCCTCCTCGAGACGACCACGACCGAGCGGGTCAACCTCGTCAACGCGGCGATCCTCGCGAAGTCAAGGGGCATCTCCGTGGTCGAGCGCAAGACCGCCGATGCCGCCGGCTTCAGTGCCGCGGTCACGTTGCGTGCGTCCGCCTCCGGATCGAGTCGCGCCGGAGAGGTTGCGGTCGGAGGCACCGTCGCCGGCGGCGAGATGCGGATCGTTCGACTGAACGCCTACCGCCTCGACATGGCCGCCGAGGATCGGATGCTCATCACGCGGCACCAGGACCGCCCGGGCACGATCGGCCGGCTCGGGCAGCTCCTGGGTCGCGCGGACGTGAACATCAGCTCGATGCACGTCGCGCGGACGGCGCCCCGCGCCGATGCCCTGATGATCGTGTCCATCGACGAGGACGTGAGCCCCGAGCTGGAAGCGGCGATTCGCGCCGACGAGGGCGTCCTCGAGCTGTGGAACATCCGCCTCGCAAAGCACCCGTGAGCCCCGCGTCCGAGCAGGCCGGCGCGGAGCCTGACGCCGACCCGACGGCGCTCGAGCCGTCCGAGCCGCGCGCGCCCGGCGAGCCGGGCTCGATCGAACCCGCGCCCGGCGCGCCGACGCCGTCGATCATCCCGGAGGGGCTCAACGCTGTGCTCGCGTTCGTGCGCCACGGCGAGTCGGAGTGGGTCCGCGAGGGCCGGTTCCAGGGCCAGGGCGACTCGCCCCTGTCCGAGCTCGGCCGACGGCAGGCGCTGCTGACCGCGCGACGCATCGCGAGACGGGCGCGCAGGCCAGCGCTGCCGCTGCCATCCGGACCGCCCCGGAGCGTCGTCCACTCCCCGCTCGCCCGGGCCACCGAGACCGCCGAGCTGCTGGCCCGCGCGGTAAGCGGCGGTCGCGGAACGGACGCTGTCGAAGCGGCCGTGCCGCTCCGCCCGGAGCCGGGCCTCCTCGAGATCGGGCAGGGCGAGTGGGAGGGGCTGCCCGGCGCGGAGGTGACGGAGCGCTGGGGTGCGCTCCTGGAGGAGTGGCGCCGCGATCCACTGGTGGCCTGGGCACCCGGTGGCGAATCCATCGCGCAGGTCGACGTTCGCGTCCGCGCCGCGCTTCACCCGCTGCTCGACGACCTCGCGGCCGCCGCCCCGCCCCCGCGCCCGGGCCGCTCGCAGGTCCTGGGCTACGCGGAGCTCCCGTCGGACGAGCCGTGGTCGATCGTCGTCGGCCACGACGGCGTGTTCAAGGTGGCCCTGCTGGCGCTGCTCGACCTGCCCTTGGCGCGCTTCTGGGTCCTGCCCTTCGCGCTGTGCGGGATCACGGTGGTCGAGATCCGCAACGGGCGCCCCCGATTGCGCCTCCACAACGCCACGGACCACATGTCGAGCCTCGAGACCGAGGCAGAACGCGCCGCCGCGGAGGCGCGCCGCGCGAGCGGGGCGCTCTAGCCGGCTCCGCCCCGGAGACCGTCAGCGCCGGCGGCGCCGGATGCCGCGCCGGACGATCAGACCGAGGAGGGCGAGGCGGAGGCGGTGGTACGCCTCGGCGATGCGGCGTAGTCGGTCAGGCGCGAGGTCCCTGTTGCCGTAGGCGACCTCGACCTTCGCCCGCGCGAGCGTCGTCAGCTCGACCCGCACGGCCGGTACCTCGTCACCGAGGACGCCGGCGTACTCGTAGACCGTCTGAGACGGCCGCGGGCCGATGCCGAGTCGAGCGGCGAGTCTCGCCAGCGAGCCCCACGCCTTGTCGGGATGCATCGGCTTGGTCGGCGTCCTGCGGATCGCGGCATAGGCGAGGGCCAGCACGCCGATGACGAGGATCACGGTGATCGCGATGAACGGTCCGAGGCCGCCGATCCCATTCGTCCGCCCGATGCCACCGCCCTGCGGCGGCGGTGTGTCACGCTCGTTCGGGAACGTGGCCGACAGGACCGACGGCCGGGCGGTCGGTGGGCCGACGGAGCCGGACGGGATCGGCTGGGGCTGGCCGACCTGGCCCGTCGGGTCGAACTCGACCCAGCCGGAGTTCGGGAAGTAGACCTCGACCCACCAGTGCGCCGAGGCGGCGGAGACGACCTCCAGGTTGTCGCTGCCGCGCTTGCCGGGCAGGAAGCCGTACGCGACGCGCGCCGGGATGCCGGACTGTCGGAGCATCACCGTCATCGCGGTCGCGTAGAACTCGCAGTAGCCCTTCTTGATGATGGCGAAGCACTCGGTGGACGAGATCGTGCCGCCGCAGCTGGCGCGCATCTCGTCGCGGACGTCGGAGTCGTAGGTGAAGTTGGCGGGGCTGGACAGGTAGCTCTCCATCGCGCGGGCCAGGTCGTACGGGTTGCTCGGGTCGACGTCCGGTGGCGCATGGACGGTCGCCTTGATGGCGTTGAGGAGCTTCGTCGACTCCGGACCCATCGCGTCCTTCGGCAGCGCGGTGTAGATGCCGCGCAGCTCCGGCGGGTAGCTCGTGCCCGCCTGTCGCAGCCGTGCCTCGGTGATACCGCCCTGCACGTCCTGCAGGACCGGGACCTTGGCGACGATGTTGTAGACGTTCATGGAATCGTCTGATTGGACCGCCGTGAAGTAGCCGCCACCACCGACGCTGATCGCCTGGGACGTACGGTCGACCGTCAGCAGCTCGTTCGGGGCAAGGACCGTGCGCTCGCGATATGCGTCGGGGGTGATCTGAGCTCGAAAATCGCGTCGCCCGACGTCCGAGCCCGGCTCGCCGACCGGCTGTGGCTGTGGGTCCCGGGCGGCGATGTCGTCGGTCGCCGTCGTGACGTCGAGCGCCTGCAGGTCCTGGCCGGGCGCAGTCTTCCAGTTCCAGCCGAAGCCGGTGTACACGGCGTACGTCCCGGCCCGCCACTTGACCTGCTTGTCCTCCTGGGGCTGGAGCTGGGCGCGGAAGGCCACCGCGTTGCTCGGCTGCCACAGTCCACCGGTTGTCGCGTTGTCGCCGAACCCGACGAGCCCCAGGCCACGCGGGTCGCCGCCCGGCGGCCCGATCTGCTGGAGCAGCTGCTGCAGGCCCTGGAGGTGCCGCGGCAGATCCTGCCAGACGCCCTGGAGCGGGGCGGACGAGGCCGTCGCCGTGAGCGCCACTGATCCGACGATCGCCGCCGTCACGAACGCGGCGCCACCGCGGATGTACAGCTGCCCGACCGTGCCCGGGTCGCCGATCTTGCGCCGCGCCCAGGTGAGCTCCTCCTCGAATACGTGGGTCCGGATGAGCAGCAGGAGGGCCGCGGCGCTGAACAGCACAATCAGCGTCAGCTGGTCGTGCCGGGTGAGTGCCATGTTGGCCAGGATCACCAGCCCGACCACGACGACCGCGTCGAGCGGCCGGCGATGCCCGAAGACGGTGTAGCCGGCGAGCATGCCCGCGCCCCAGACGATCGTGCCGAACACCAGGTGGTAGTGGGCCCACTGCGTCGTGAACGGGCGGCCGAGGATCACGAGGTCGGTCCAGACGCGCTGGGCGACGCCGAGCGTGGCGACGAGTCGTTCGGCGAGGCCGCGCGGATCCCAGCCGACGTGGGCCGCCGGCCCGAGCACGATGCCGCCGACGATGAGCGGCAGCACGAGCCCGGCGATGATCGCGCCGAGGATGTGGGTCCGCCAGCGGCCCCAGCCGACCTTCGCGCCGAGCAGACCCCAGGCCACGCCGAAGAGGCCGACCCAGGGCAGGAAGTTGACGTCGGGATTGCTCGTGTCCGGCGTCCATGCGGCGTCCTGCAGGGAGCCGCCGAGGACCATGACCATCACGACCGTCGCGAGCAGCGTCAGCCAGCCCTCGGCTGGGCGGAGCGGGATGGACCGGGGCTGCGGCGCGGATCGGGCGCCCGCGGTGATGACGCCGGCGCTCATGCGGCGAGGGCCTCGCCGAGCGGAACCGCAGGCCCGACTCGGTGGACGGCGATGTCGAACTCGGCCAGGGCGTGGCGAAGCGCCCGCCATTCCTGGGCGGTCGACGACGGTTGCGGCAGGGGCTGGTCGGTGGGCGGGATGCCTGCCTTGCGCGTCGCCTCCTCCTGCTCGCGGCGTTCGAACGCCGGGACGTCGAGCGCGACGACCACGCACGCGACACCGCGGGAGCGAAGCGCGGCGAGCGGCTTCACCCAGTCGCGATTCAGCGAGGCGCTGACGACGACGCAGGTCATGCCCCGGCGGATCCGGGGCACGCTGGCGACGAGCGCCTCGGCCATCGGCGTCGAGCCGTCGCCCTCCACCGCCGCGAGCAGCTGCATGATCTTGAGGTGCTGCCGGCCGCCTCGGTCGGGCTGGAGCTGGGCCAGGCGGTGCGCGTTCACGGTCATCCCGACCGCCCGGTTCTCGACGAGCGCCTTGTCGGCGATCGCGGCCGCGACGCGCACGCCGACCTCGACCGTCGACTCGTCGCCGGAGCCGCGCTGGATCCCGCGCTCGAGGTCGAGCACGATCCAGCAGTCGGCCGTCTGCTCGAGGTCGAACTCCTTGACCTGGATGTCGCCGTGGCGCGCGGTCGACTTCCAGTGGATCCGGTTGAACGCGTCGCCCGGCGCCCACGGCCGGACGGTGGTTGCGAGTGGCGTTGCCTGCAGCGTGCGCTCGCGCATGGCCTGGCTGCCGTCGAGGTTGGCCGCCGGCAGGCGCCACAGCGGGATCGGTTCGATGCGCGGGTAGACCGTGACGTTGATCCCCGACCCGACCGACGCCGACGACTCGAAGAAGCCGAACGGGTCGCCCGTCCGGATCTGCAGCGGCTCGACGCGGAAGTGGCCGCGCCGGGTCAGGGGCGTGCGGATGAGCCAGGAGCGTTCGGTCTGGCCGCCCAGCGAGATCGCCCGACCGGGCAGCCCTGCCGGCAGCGACGTCGGGTTGTGGATCTCCAGCCAGGGCTTTGGGATCCGGCTCGTGTTGCGGAGCGTGTACGTCACCCGGATCCGATCGCCCACATGTCCGGAAAGCTGGTTGACCGCGTACCCCGCCTCGAGATCCGCGAGACCCAGGCGCGTCAGGACATACGAGCCACCGACGATCAGCACGCCGAGGTAGACGAGATAGAACAGGAAGTCCCAGCCGGTCGAGAACGCGGCGATGACCAGGATCGCGCCGAGAAGGAGGAGCTGGAGCTTGCGGAACATGTGCCTGTCGGTCTAGCTCCGAGTGCCTCTAGCTGGTACGGGAGCGGGCGCGACCGGCCGGAGTCGAGGGCGTGACGGCAGAGATGGCCGACTCGCGCACCGCCCCGACTGGGGTCGATTCGAGCAGCTCCCGAATGACCTGGGCAGGCTGGACGTCATGGATCGACGAGCTGGTCTTGATGATCAGCCGATGCGCGAGGGCCGACTCGGCGAGGGCCTTGATGTCGTCGGGGATGACGTAGTCACGCCCGAGCAGCCCGGCGAGCGCCTGGCCGGCTCGATACAGCGCGATCGAGCCGCGGGGCGAGGCGCCGAGATAGATGTCGCCGTGGTCGCGCGTGCCGTTGACGAGCCGCACGATGTACTCGGCGACCGTCGGGTCGACGTAGATCTCGCGGACCGCCCGCTGCATCTCCAGGAGCTCCTCGAGGGAGCAGACCTCCTTGAGCTCGTCGATCGGGTGCTGGCGCTTCTGCTCGTCCAGGATCACGACCTCGTCGACCGGCTGCGGGTAGCCGAGCTTGATCCGGAGCATGAACCGGTCGAGCTGGGCCTCGGGGAGGGCGAACGTGCCCTCGTACTCGATCGGGTTCTGGGTGGCGATGACGAGAAACGGGTCGGGCATCTGGTAGGTCGTGCCGTCGATCGTGGCCTGTCGCTCCTCCATGCATTCGAGCAGTGCCGACTGGGTCTTGGGCGTCGCCCGGTTGATCTCGTCGGCGAGCACGACCTGGCTCATGATCGGCCCCGGGCGGAACTCGAACTCCTGGGTCTTCTGGTTATAGATCGAGAGCCCGGTCACGTCGGACGGCAAGAGGTCCGGGGTGAACTGGATCCGGCGGAAGGAGCTGCCGAGGCTCTTCGCGATCGCCTTGGCGAGGACGGTCTTGCCCGTCCCCGGCACGTCCTCGATGAGCAGGTGGCCCTTGCACAGCAGCGCAACGAGCGCGAAGCGCACCTCGTTGTGCTTGCCGACGATGACCCGCTCGACGTTGTTGAGGACATGGTCCCCGGTCTGCTGGATCGATGGCATTCGGCTCCCCTCAGCGGCCCCGGGTCTCCTCCGACGCGGACCCGCCCTCCAGATGTGTCACGGGATGGTACGTCGGGAGGCAAGGAAAGGTTCCCGGACTGTATGGCGTCGAGCACAGGCAAAAGGTTCCGACTGTTTGTCAGCCCCGCCGCAGATTGCCGGCTGCCGCCCAGACGGTCATCAGCGCGCCGATGCCGCCCATGACCCCGAGGAACACCTCACCACCGGCGAAGGCGGCGATGCCGATCGCGCCGAACAGGGCCGCCACGAGCAGCGCGATCGCGCCCAGTGCCACGCGCTCGAGCAACGTCCGTGCCGGAGCGGCATCGAGGTCTGGGTCGCGAGCCGGCGGCTCGACGCTCACCCGTTCTTCCAGTTGCGCCAGGCCCGGAGCAGATCGCCTGCGATCGGCGACGCCTTGACGTCGCCCCCGCCCGAGTGCTCGACGAGCACCGCGATCGCGACCTGCGGGTCGTCGTACGGCGCGAAGCCGATGAACCAGGAGTGCGGCTCTTGGCCCGGACCGAGCTCGGCCGTGCCCGACTTGCCGGCGACGACCATCGTCCGCAGCGCGGCCCCGAAGGTGAAGAACCTGCCCACGTCGCCGTTCACGGCGAGGCGCATCGCCGCGCCGATCTCGTGCGCGATGCCCGACGAGACCACCTCCTGCTCGACCTGGGGATTGACCGTGGTGGTCCCCGTCTTGCCGGTCGCCTCGAGCACCAGGTGGGGCTTCATCAGCGTGCCATCGTTGGCGATCGTCGCGGCGACGAGCGCCATCTGCAGCGGCGTCACCAGGACCTCGGCCTGGCCGTACGCGGCGTTCGCGATCTCGACGCGATCCTTGAACCCGCCCGGCAGCGAGCCGCCGCCGTTCGTGATCTGGGAGGTCCCGGTCGGCAGATCGAATGGCAGCGCGGCGCCGAAGCCGAGCCTGGTCGCGTAGTCCGTCAGGGCTTCGCTGCCGGTGCGCACGCCGGTCTCGGCGAAGTAGATGTTGCACGAGGCCTCGACCGCCTCCCGGAAGTCGAGGGCCTTGTTGCCCGTCATCGGGTGGTGGCCGTCGCGGACGCGGAAGCCGTCGATGAGCCAGCCCTTCGACTCGGCGGCCGGCTGGTTCGAGTACGTCGTCGTCGGCGTGATCGCGCCGGTGCTGAGCGCGGCCATCGAGGTCACGATCTTGAACGCCGAGCCGGGCACGTACAGGCCCTGCGTGGCCCGCGGCAGGAGTGGGGTGCGCCGGTCGTCCTGGAGGGCCTGGAATGTCGCCTCGGCGGTCGTCGGATCGGCGATCGCCGACGCGTCGTACGTCGGCGTGGAGACCATCGCCAGGACCTCGCCGGTGCGCGGGTTGAGCATCACCACCGCGCCGCGGTTGCGACCGAGCGCCTTCGCCGCCGCCTCCTGCAGCTGAAGGACCAGCGTCGTCTTCAGGGTCTCGGGGTCCGACGGGTCGGCCTGGAACTTGCGGGTCAGCTCCCGCAGCGGGTCCGCCGAGACCACACCGCTGAGCTGCGCGTTCCAGGCATTCTCGAGCCCGGCCGTCCCGAACTGGCGATTCGCGTAACCGATGACGCCCGACAGCGAGTTGTCGGCATAGACCCGGTACGGCTCGTCGTTCTTGTCGCGCTTGTTCCACGCAAGACGCGCGCCGTCGCGGTCGAAGATCTCGCCCCGCAGGACGTTGCGCGCCGCGGCGATCACCGCGGCATCGTCGCCGGAGGTGCTCAGGTTCTGCGATTCGATCACCTGCCAGTAGCCGGCGCCCAGGGCGAGACTCCCGAAGGCGAAGGCGAGGACCATCGCGACCCGCCCCAGCGCCGCCCCGATGCCGATCCTGCGACCCGCCCACGACGGCGCGCTGCCGGACACCGGGCGGGCATGGCCGGCCGATCGCTGGCCGCCCGGGAAGCGACTCGGCGGCCGCGTCCCGCCGACGCGCTCGTGGCCCGCCATCAGGCGGCTCCCCGATCGACCAGCCGGCGGAATCGACTCGTCACCCGCGGCGGCGGCAGCGGCTCACGGGTGCGCTCGGAGAGGGCGATGAGCAAGCCCACGATGACCGAGTTCGCGAGCAGCGACGAGCCGCCGTAGCTCACGAACGGCAGCGTGATCCCGGTCAGCGGGATCAGCTTGAGGTTGCCCGCGGCGATGATGAATGCCTGCACGCCGATGACGAGCGACAGCCCGGCGGCGAGGATCGCCCGGAACTCGTCCTGTGCCGCCGAGGCGATTCGCAGCCCGCGCTCGACGAGCACGAGGTACAGGCCGAGCACGGCGAGGATGCCGACGAGCCCGAGCTCCTCGCCCAGCGCCGCAAGTGGGAAGTCCGTATGGAGGGCCGGAATCGGCGGCCGGCCGGCGATGCTCGGCAGCCCGCCGCCGAGGCCGGTCCCGATGAGGCCGCCGCGGGCGAACGCGTGCAGCGCCTGCACGACCTGGTAGCCGGCACCGCTCGGGTCGGCGAACGGGTCGACCCAGATGTCGATGCGTGTCCGGACGCGATCGACGACGAAGTACAGGAGACCCGCACCAGCGACGAACGCGGCGAGCCCGAGGACGACGAAGCTCACGCGGGCCGTGGACACATACAGGAGCAGGAGGAACACCGCGAAGAACAGCAGCGCCGCGCCCAGGTCGCTCTGGACGATCACGACGCCCAGTGCGATCGCCCACATCGCGACCATCGGGGCGAGATACGGGAGCGGAGGCAGCCGGAACGGCCCGACGCGCGTGGACTCCTCCTGCAGCAGCGGCCGGTTCTCGGACAGGTAGCCCGCCAGGAACACGACGAGGATGACCTTCAGGAGCTCGGAAGGCTGGCCGCTGAACGGCCCGATGGTCACGGTGAGCCTGGCGCCGTTGATGTCGCGGCCGAATACGAAGGTCAGGAGAAGCAGGCCCACACCGACCGCGGCCCAGGTGTACTTGTAGCGGCGCAGCCAGACGTCGTTCCGGACCGCGACGGCGAGGCCGGTCACGATGATCAGGCCGATGACCAGCCACAGGAGCTGGGTCTGGGCGAGGCCACCGAGGCGGCCGGCAAGGTCCTGCGGTAGCCGGATCATCAACAGCAGCCCGATCCCGCCGAGCAGGCCCATCGTCGGCAGGAGGATCTGGTCGGTGCGCCGACCCGCGAGCACGAGGGCCGCGTGCACCAGGAATAGCCCCGCGATGTAGATGGTCAGGATCGTCGGCGCGGCCAGGACCACGAGGTCGGCGGGTGGCTGCTCGCCCGCCTCCTGGGCGGCCTGCACCAGACGCGTGGCGCCGAGCGAGATGTCCCCCGCGACCAGGGCGAAGGCGACGAACAGCAGCAGCGTCAGCTCCCGGCCTCGGAAGCGCGGGGTGATCCTGAGCCGGCGCGCCTCCCGGCCGACGGCGCGCAGGCCGCCCACCACCGGCCCCGCGGTCACGCTGTTGCCCCGCGGGTCCCTTGCAAACCGGTGCTCATCCGCGCGCTCGCTCCAGTCTTAGCCGAACATGCCCGATCTGGATCTCGTCGCCGAAGGCGAGCGGCGACAGCCCGTCGACCTGGCTGCCGTTGACGAACGTGCCGTTCGTCGAGCCGAGGTCCTCCACGTACCACGCCCGGCCGCGGTAGGTCAGCGCCGCATGCGTCGCCGATGCGAACTCGTCATCGAGCACGATCGAGTTGTTGACGTCCCGCCCGAGCGAGGTGATCGCGTCGAGGGCGAAGGAGGCGCCCGCGGCCGGCTCGCCGCTCGGCGAGGCCGTCACGACCAGCCGGCCGAGCTCGGCAGTCGGCTCGCGCGCGGCCGCGCGCAGGTCGCGCACCAGCGCGCGCACGACGACCCAGAGAAACGCGTACAGGAGCGCGAGGAAGAGCAGCCGGAGCACCCAGATCGCGATGACCGCGGCGTCCATGGATGGGCCGCGCCTAGGGTCGCGCGCCGGTTCCGGCGGTCGCTGGCTCGACGGTCAGGGTGGTCTCGCCGATGAGGATCCGGTCGCCGGCGCCGAGCACGACCTCGGAGATGCGGTGGCCGTTGACTCGCGTCCCGTTCGTGGAGCCGAGGTCGGTGAGGACGAGGACGCCGCCGCGCGCCGCCAGGCGGGCGTGCCGGCGCGAGGCGCGCGAGTCACGCAGGACGATCTCACAATCCGGTGCGCGGCCGATCCTGATGGGCGCGCCCGATGCCGGGACCCGGCGCGCTGCCTGGTTCGGCTCGCGGACCTCGATCATCACGTCGGGACCCCGAACGACCGGGATCTCGAACAGACGGGTCCCGGTGTCCGGCACCTGCTCGCCCGCGGCTGCCTCGCGAGCGGGTGTCAGCGAGGCGACCACCTCGACCTCACCGGGACGCAGCCTGGCGTCGGGCTGGAGCGTGACGCGTGGCCGATCCCGGAGCGCATAGCTGTGCGAGCGAGCGAACGTGAGGGCCCCCGAGGCGAGCTCCCCCGCGACCTGCTCCGGCGGCGTCAGCCCCGCCAGGTCGTCCGGGTGGATATGGACGACGAACTGGTCGGGAACCAGACCGGGGCGGCCCTCTGCCCCGCGTTCGGACTCCATGGCCCGTTCGATGCGGCGCAGGATCTGGACCGGTTGGAGTCTCGTTCGGAACAACCGCGCGCTGGGGCGTTCCACGAGCCGCTCGAAGAAGCGCTCCACGCGCGACATGGCTCGCATGGGCGGTGAGCCTACCAGAGGGTCCCTCTCGGACCGCCCTCGCGGACCGGCTGCCACGTTGCAGTCGATCGGTACCCATGTGTGTGGTCGGGGGTACCAGCGGCCGTGGGGGCGCTGTTGGAAGCCGCCGGTATCATTCCGCCCGAACCCGTTCCGGAGGCGTCGGGTTTCGAAGATCGACCCAGGGAGCCGATGACCGAAATCCTCACCGAATCCTTTTGCGAACGATGTGGCACGCGCTACACGTTCGAGACTGTCGAGGGCAAGCGGAGCCCGCTGGGCGCCATCGGCACGTTCAGCCGCGGCCTGCGCCATTTCGTCAGCGATCCCGGTTCATCGCTCGAGGAGTCGATCGCTGTAGCGCGCTCCGAGAAGGAGCAGCGCTCGACGACCCACGCGCTCGAGGCCTTCCATCGGACCTTCAACTTCTGCCTGAACTGCCGGCAGTACACCTGCGGGGACTGCTGGAACGCGGTCGAGGGGCGCTGCCTCACCTGTTCGCCGACGCCCGACGCCGTGCCGCCCGAGACCCGCCACGACACGCTGATCCGCATCGCACCCGTTGACCTCGCCCAACCATCGGCGCGAATCCTCGCGGACCCGACCACGGCCGACGGCGGATCGACCAATGGAGCGCCCACGCCCACCGACGCGGTGTCGACCGACGGCCTTCCGCCGGAGCTCGAGCCGATCGACGTGGCCATCGCCCGGGCCGAGGCCGAGGCGGTCGCGAGGGCCAGCGAGGACCCGGCGGCCGCGAAGGCCAGCGAGGACCCGGCGGCCGAGTGGGAGCGCATCACGGCCGAGGCGCTCGCCGCCGAGCAGGCCGAGGCGCGGGCCGGGGACGCGACGCAGGAGCAGCTCGCGGCGGATGCCGAGGCGGCCGCCGCCGCAATCGCCGCCGAGGAAGCGCGCGTCGCCGCGGAAGCAGCCGGCGCCGAAGCAGCGGAGCAGGCACGACAGGCCGAGGCGGTCCGCCAGGCCGAGGAAGCCGCGCGCGCGGCCGAAGCGGCGCGACGGGCCGAGGAAGAGCGTCTCGCCGAGGAGGCACGCCTCGCCGAGGAGGCACGCCTCGCCGAGTCGGCCCGCGCGGCCGAGGAAGCGCAGGTCGCCTCCAAGGCGCGTGAGGCCCAGGAAGCGCAGGTCGCCGCCAAGGCGCGTGCTGCCGAGGCCGCACGCCTGGCCGAGCAGGCACGCGCCGCGGAGGAATCGCGCATCGCCGAGGAGGCCCGGCTCGCGGCCGAGGCCCAGGCCGCGGCCGAAGCGGAGGCCGCAGCTGCCGCGCAGGCGGCTGCGGAGGCAAAGGCCGCGGCGGCTGCACAGGCCGCCGAAGAGGCCCGGGCCGCCGCCGAGGCGCAGGCCGCGATCGCCGCCCAGGCTGCGGCGGAGGCCGCAGCCGCCGCGGAAGCACAGGCCGCCGCCAGGGCTGCCGCCGAAGCCAAGGCTGTCGTCGACGCACAGGCGGCGGGCCAGCCCGGGTTCTCGATGGGCCGCAACCTCGACGACGAGATCGCCGCCTACGAGGCCAGCCGCGCGACGCAACCGTCCGACCAGCCCGCGGATGCCGTCGCCGCGCCCGAGCCTGTTGCCCCTGCGCCGCCCGCGCCTGTCACCGAGCCGCCCGCACCGGCCGAGGAGCTGCCCGTCGCGGCGTCCGCAACCGCGCCGCCGGCCGGCATCGAGCCCATCCCCACGGCCGTCGGCCAGCCACTCCCCGCCTCGGTCATCGATGGCTCGCTCGCCTGGCCCGACGTGGCGGCCGCGGTGGCGCCCTTCGAGCCCGCGTGGCCGGATACCGACGAGGCCCCCCGACGCCGGATCGGCGCAAACCTGCCGGCCGTGACGCAGCCGGCCGCGCCGTTGTCGGCGCACGCCTGTCCGAGCTGCGGCCTCTCACTCTCGGCGAGCGCCCGCTTCTGCCGCAGGTGCGGCACGCCCCAGCAGGCGAACGCAGCCCGCTGATCGCGCGACCGGGACACGCCCCGGTCAGGTCTGGATGTGCTTCGCTCCGGGCGGCGGGATCGTGTCGACCCGATCGCGCACCCACACCGCACAGAGCAAGATCGCCTGGAATGACAGCGCGAGCCAGGCAAGTGCGGCGAACACCGTCACGAGCGTGCCCAAGAGCGCAGCCGAGCCGATGAGCCGCGGCGCGACGTACGCAAAGACCCGAGCGACCAGGGTCAACGCGAGGCCGGCCACGAGCGCCGGCGGGAGCAGCGCCCGCCACGGCGGGGCGGGTGTGGGAACGATCCGATATACGAGGATCATCGCCGCGACCGCCGCGACGACCGGCACCAACCCGAGCGCGAGCGAGATGGCGCCGCTGAACACCTGCAGGACGCCCGCGGCGACGCCGGCCTCGAGGAACGCGAGGACACCCGACAGCAGCGTGCTCGCGATGATCACGGCAATGAGCAACGCCACTGCCCCGAGCGCGCCGAGGTTGCGTGCCAGGATGCCGCGCTCGGTGCTGCTCCCCATCACCCGCGCGATCGCGTCCTGGAGGGCCACGGCAAACCGGCTCGTGCCCCACAGGAGGACCACCGCGCCGATGATCGACACAGGCCCGGCATCGCGCGCCGCCTCGTCGATCACGACCTGGATCAGGTCCCGGAGTGGCGGGAGGACCCCGACGAGGACGTTGACGAACTTCGCGCGCTCCACGGGATCGGCTACGAACAGGCCGACGACGCCCGCCAGGAGCAGGACCGCGGGGACGATCGCGAACAGGGCGGCGTAGGCGAGCCCGCCCGCGAGCAACCCGCCACCGGATGCGTTGTAGCGATCGAGGACGCGTCGCAGCACGACAACCCCGGGCAGCGCAAGGACGCCGGCCAGCCGCGTCCGAGCCCCGTCGAGCCACCCCGGCGGCTCGACCTCGCTCAGTCTCGGAGCTCCTCGAAGAGCCCGGGCTGAAGATCTGAGGCGCGCACCCGACGCGGCGGCGCGATCAGGGCCCGGATCTCGCCGCGACGCACGAACCGCCGCCCGCCGAGCTTGATGCTCTGGACCTTGCCGGCGCGGGCCCAGCCGCCGATCGTCGCCGGCCGGAACTTCACGTTCGAGGCAGACAGGATCGCCGCCGCCTCCTCGAGGCTGATCCAGTCGGTCGGCGCAGGCGGCACTTCAGTCCTCGCCCGAGCTCTTTGCCTTCGAGGCCGTGGTCGACTCGCTGCCCGACGGCTTCGATTCGGAGCCGGCGCTCTTCGACCCGCCATCGGACGAGTCGCTCGAGGCGGTCGCCGAGCCCGCCTTCGCCCGGCTCGCGCTCGAGCTCGAGCGGTCCTTCTTCGCCCAGCCCGAGCCCTTGTACAGGACGGTCGGGGCGGTCATTGCCTTGCGCAGCGTGCCCTCCGCGCCGCATGCCGGGCAGAACCGCGGCGCGGGCGCGTCGATGCCGTGGATGACCTCGGTGGTCTGCCCGCAGTTCGAGCAGAGGTAGTCGTAGATCGGCATGGAGCGGGCCCTAGGCGTGGATCATGCGCATGCCGCACTTCGGGCAGTACACCGCCCGCGGGTGCACGTTCGGGTAGAAGCAGTGCTGGCAGGTGACAGTCGGGCCGCCCGGTTGTGCGCCCGGTCGATCGACCGCCGTCAGTCCGAGCGCGCCGCTGCTGTCGAGGATGTTGCCGAGCAGCCGGCCGAGGAGCTTGTTGGCGGTTCGATCGGTGTCGCCGCGGGCGCCGCGACCGCCCCAACCGACCACGGCACGGACGATCAGGTCGCCGGTCGACTCGTCCCAGTGGGCCGCGACGCCGCCGACGATCGACGAGTACTCGGGGAACCCGGACGTGTCCACTTCGCCGTCGAGGATCGACCCGGCGAAGGTGTCGTACGAGGGGTCGATCGCGTCGAGGAGCTCGAGGACGTACAGGGTGTGGCGGGTGATCGGTGAGGCGCCGCCGTGGGCGCGGAGCCACTCGGCCGCCTCCTCCGTCCGGATGATGCTCGGCGAGGCGATGGTGAGGCTCGTCTCCCTGGGCGGGACGACCTCGATGTCGCCCAGCGCGACGCCGTCGAGCATCTGCGGCAGCGCGCCGAGGACGTTCGGGCCGCCCTGCAGGCGGACGCCGGCGCTCGTCTTCGCGGCGAAGTTGAGGCGGAGCTGATGGTCCTCGGCGACGGCCTCCTCGGGAATCGCCTGAGGTGCGGCGGGTATCGCGGCGGCCGGAGCCTTCCCCGCAGGGGTCCCCGTTCCCTTGCGACGTAGGAATTCGAGCGGCACGACGATCTCCCGAACCGGATTTCTGAGAAGGCGCAATCGTAGCAGCGCGACTCGGCCGTTCAGGCACATGCCCGGGCGGTCAGGCCGTTGCGACGAGCGCCTCCAGCGGCGCGAGGGTCACATCGCCGGAGAGGTCCGCGCCCGACGCGCGACCCGTCGTCGAGAAGGCGACGCGCCAGGGGCCCTGGCCCGGCGCCGCCGGGACGGATACGGTAACCGGGCGCGATCCGAAGTTGAGGGCGACGAATGCGGCCGAGTCGACCTCATGCCGCACATAGGCCAGGGCATCGGGGTCGCGTTGGCTGACGAGCTGCTGGTCGCCCGACCGGAGTGCCCGCGTCGCGCGCCGCAGCCGGAGCAGGTGCCGATAGGTGTTGAGCACGGACCCGGGATCGGCCGCCTGCTGCGCCACGTTCCGCCGGCCGGCGTCCGGTGGCAGCGGGAGCCACGGCCGGCCGGTCGAGAACCCGGCCCCGGGGCCTCCGCTCCAGGGCATCGGCCCGCGCGCCTGGTCCCTGTTCCACCACGGAAACAACGCGTTCGCGCGCCGCGCCGGTGGGTCGAGCGCCTGCTCGTTGGGAATCGACAGGTTCCGGAGCCCGATCTCCTCGCCGTAGTACAGGAACGGGGTCCCACGGAGCGTGAGCAGCATCGTCGCGGCGACCTTCGCCCGGGCATCCCCGATGTCCGCCGTCCGGCCGGCGAGCGCCACTGTGCCGCGGCCGTGCCCGGGCTCGAACCAGCTCGCGTGTCGCGGCTGGTCATGGTTCGAGAGCACGTTGGCCGGCCAGGGCTGCGGGCCGAAGGCCGCGTCCCGCGCCTCGATCGCCCGCCGGAACACGGCCGCGCTCCAGGTCAGCCTGATCAGGGTCCAGTCGAAGACGAGGTGGCCGGGACGGATCAGCGGGGCGGCGTCGACGAGCGATCCGTCGAACAGCTCCCCGACCGTCATCCGGCCGGAACGCTCGTCGACGATCCCGCGCAGTTCGCGGAGCAGATCCTGCAGCTCCGGCTGGTTGCGGTCGTACAGATGCCTCTGCCACGACCACATGCCCCGCCTGCCGACGCGGCGCGGATTCGACCGGAGCTGTTCGTCCTTGAAGAATGTGTTGAACACGTCGAGCCGGAAGCCGTCGACGCCGCGGTTCAGCCAGGTGCGGACCACCCCGAGCAGCGCCTCGCGCACGGCCGGGCTGCGCCAGTTGAGGTCGGGCTGCTCGGGCAGGAAGGTGTGCAGGTAGAACTGCTCCCGCGTCGCGTCCCAGGTCCACGCGGAGCCCCCGAAGTACGACCGCCAGTTGTTCGGAGGGCGCCGGCCGCCGGTGCGCGAGCGACCCGGGGCGTCGCGCCAGATGTACCAGTCGGCATACGGCCCGCTGCGGCTCGCGCGCGAGGCCTCGAACCAGGCGTGTTGTGAGCTGCTGTGGTTGAGGACGAGGTCGATCACGACCTTCATCCCGCGCCGGTGACAGCCCTCGACCAGCCGCTCGAAGTCCTCGATCGAGCCGAACCTGGGATCAACCCCGACGTAGTCCGCGACGTCGTAGCCGAAGTCGAAATCCGGCGACGGGTAGAACGGCGACAGCCAGACCGCGTCGACACCGAGGGAATCTGGTTGCCCGCCCAGGTGATCGAGGTGGTCCAGGATCCCCGCGAGGTCGCCGATCCCATCACCGTTGGTGTCGGCGAAGGACCGCGGGTAGATCTGGTAGACGACGCCCGTCTGCCACCAGCCCTGACCCGCGGGAGGCGCGGGATCGTCCTGCGCAGACACGCTAGTGAAGCGAGGCCTTGAGCCGAGCCACGCGATCGGCGAGCTCGGCCTCGCGGGTGCGCGCCCCATCCACGACGTGTGCCGGCGCGCGCTCGACAAATGCCGGGTCGGCGAGCCGCGCTCGCCCCGCCGCGAGTGCCGCCTCGGCCTGGGCGAGCTCCTTCTCGAGCCGAGCCCGCTCGCTCGCCGGCGCGACGTCGCCCGAGGCTGCGGCGGACGTCCCGATTCGCGCCTCGAGACCGCCGGCGACCACCGTCAGCGCGCCCGCGGCGTCGTCCAGCTGCGCGCGATCCGGGACGGTCATCAACGGCCGCGCCCGCGCCAGGCGCTCGATCGCGGGCGCCAGGTCGCCGAACGTCTCCGACAGCGCCGCGGGCACGGCGACCGACAGCGGCAGCCAGGCGGACGCGGCCAGCCCGGCGGTTGCCCGGGCGTTTCGCGCCGCGGTGATGAGCTCCAAGAGCTGACCGATCCGGGCATCCAGGGCGGCGTCGCGCGCGGTCGCGTGCCGTCCCGCGTCCGGCCACGAGGCGACGATCAGCAGCTCCGGGTCGTCGGCGGCGTGCGGCAGCGCGCTCCACAGCTCCTCCGTGATGTACGGCATCACCGGGTGCAGGAGCCGCAGGTACGTGTCGAGCGCCTCGACCAGCGTCCACCACGTCGCCTTGCGCTGCGCCTGGTCCAGCGAAGCGTCCGCGAGGCGCACCTTTGCCAGCTCGAGGCCCCAGTCGCAGAGCTCGGACCAGATGCCGTCGTAAAGGGCCCGCGTCACCTCGGCGAGCTGGTACTCGGCGATGGCCTTGTCGACCTCGGCCACGGTGGCGGCCGCTCGCGAGCGGATCCAGCGCTCGGCTGGGCCGAGGGCGCCATCGTCCGGCGCCTCGCGGAGGGCATCGAGCGCGATGGAATCCGGCCGGGCGCCGAGCACGAACCGGGTCGCGTTCCAGAGCTTGTTGGCGAAGTTCCGGCCGGTTTCCAGCTTCTGCTGGCCGAAGCGCTGGTCCTGCCCCGGCGTCGCGCCGTGGATCACGGCGAAGCGCAGGGCGTCGGCGCCCGCCTCGTCCATGACCTCAAGCGGGTCGACAACGTTGCCCTTGGTCTTCGACATGCGCTGGCCGCGCTCGTCGCGGATCAGCCCGGACAGGTAGACCGTATGGAACGGGGCGGCGTCCGTCAGCTGGAGCCCGAGCATCATCATGCGGGCGACCCAGAAGAACAGGATGTCGTGCCCGGTCTCCATCACGGAGCCCGGGTAGTAGGTCCGTAGGTCCGGCGTGTCGTCGGGCCAGCCCAGCGTCGAGAACGGCCACAGGCCGGAGCTGAACCAGGTGTCGAAGATGTCCGACTCCCGGACGAGCTCTGCCGCGGACCTGCCGCACACCTCGCAGGCGTCCGGCCCGTTCTCATCGGACGTGACCGTGATATGTCCGTCCGGGCAGTACCACGCCGGGATCCGGTGGCCCCACCACAGCTGGCGCGACACGTTCCAGTCGCGGATGTTGGTCAGCCAGTGCTCCCAGACCT